>Ga0193742_1002424_pt1 | contig 10737 bp, 12 predicted proteins | sample L2c1metaG_FD_165511 | JGI IMG/M metagenome (GOLD analysis project Ga0193742, IMG submission 165511) | Soil microbial communities from a riparian zone of the East river system, Colorado, United States - L2c1 | ecosystem: Environmental > Terrestrial > Soil > Riparian zone | place: USA: East River... | reverse complement strand
GACCCTGGCGTTCAAGGACGTCGCGATGCAGCTGATCTCGCGGCTGATGGATCACGTGCTGGCCAAGCGCGCGCAGCGCACCACCATCGTGGTGGCGACCTCGGGCGACACCGGCGGCGCCGCGGTCGACGCGTTCGCGGGGCTCGACAATGTCGATCTGGTGGTGCTGTTCCCGCATGGCCGGATTTCCGACGTGCAGCGGCGGATGATGACGACGACGGGCGCCGCTAACGTTCATGCGCTGGCGATCGAAGGCACGTTTGATGATTGCCAGGCGATCGTGAAGGCGCTGTTCAACCACCACAGCTTTCGCGATGCGGTCGCGCTGTCGGGGGTCAATTCGATCAATTGGGCGCGGATCGTAGCCCAGGTGGTGTATTACTTCACCGCTGCCGTCGCGCTCGGCTCGCCGGCACGGCGAGTGGATTTCACCGTGCCGACGGGGAATTTCGGCGACATTTTTGCAGGCTTCGTCGCGAAAAAGATGGGCCTGCCGGTGCGTTGGCTGCGGATCGCCGCCAACGTCAACGATATCCTGCCGCGTACGCTCAAGACCGGCATCTACGAGGTCCGCGAGGTTCATGCCTCCGCCTCGCCGTCGATGGATATTCAGGTCTCGTCGAATTTCGAGCGGCTGTTGTTCGAGGCGAGCGGGCGCGACGCCGCCGGCGTTCGCCGGCTGATGGAATCATTGAAGCAATCCGGACGGTTCGTGCTGCCCGATGCGACCTTGGCGGCGATCCGCGCCGAATTCGACGCCGGCCGCGCCGATGAAACCGAGACCGCAGCCGCGATCCGTGCCGCCTGGCGCGAGGCGGGCGATCTCGTCGATCCGCATACTGCGGTGGCGCTGGCGGTCGCCGATCGCGACACCGCGGATTCGACGATCCCCAACATCGTGCTGTCGACCGCGCATGCCGCGAAATTCCCCGATGCGGTCGAAGCCGCCTGCGGGGTACGGCCGGAATTGCCGGCCTGGCTCGAGGGCCTGATGACGAGGCCCGAGCACATCAAGATCATGAAGAACGATCAGGTTGAAGTCGAACAGTTCGTGCGCTCGGTCAGCCGCGCCGCGAAACAAGGAGTTGCCGGATGAGCGTCGATGTTACCAAACTTCCCTCCGGCTTGACGGTGATTACCGACACCATGCCGCATCTGGAGACCGCAGCGCTCGGGGTGTGGGCCGGCGTCGGCGGCCGTGACGAAAAGCCGAACGAGCACGGCATCTCGCATCTTTTGGAGCATATGGCGTTCAAGGGCACCACGCGGCGCTCGTCGCGCGAGATTGTCGAGGAAATCGAGGCGGTCGGCGGCGATCTCAACGCCGGCACCTCGACCGAGACCACGGCCTATTACGCCCGGGTGCTGAAGGCGGATGTGCCGTTGGCGCTCGACGTCTTGTCCGACATCCTCGCCAACCCCTCCTTCGTGCCGGACGAACTGGAGCGCGAAAAGAACGTCATCGTCCAGGAGATCGGCGCCGCCCAGGACACTCCCGACGACGTGGTGTTCGAGCATCTCAACGAACTGTGTTACCCGGATCAGCCGATGGGCCGTTCGCTGCTCGGCACGGCCAAGACCCTGAAGGAATTCGATCGCGACACGCTGCGCGGCTATTTGTCGACGCATTATCGCGGCCCCGACATGGTGGTGGCGGCCGCCGGCGCCGTCGATCACAAGCGGGTGGTCGAGGAAGTGACGCAGCGATTTTCCGGCTTTGAGGCGGGCCCGGCGCCGAAGCCGCAAGCCGCGATGTTCGGCAAGGGCGGCTCCCGCGTGGTGCATCGCGACCTCGAACAGGCGCATCTGACTCTGGCGCTGGAAGGCGTGCCGCAGGGCGACCTGTCGCTGTTCTCGATGCAGGTCTTCACCAACACGCTCGGCGGCGGGATGTCGTCGCGGCTGTTCCAGGAGGTGCGGGAAAAGCGCGGGCTGTGCTATTCGATCTACACGTTTCACGCGCCCTATAGCGACACCGGCTTTTTCGGGCTCTACACCGGCACCGATCCCGGCGATGCGCCCGAGATGATGGAGGTGATCGTCGACGTCATCAACGATGCCGTCGAGACGCTGGCCGAAGCCGAAGTTGCCCGCGCCAAGGCGCAGATGAAGGCGGGACTGTTGATGGCGCTGGAGAGCTGCTCGTCCCGCGCCGAACAACTGGCGCGCCATATTCTGGCCTATGGCCGCCCCCTGACGGTCGAAGAGCTGGTGGCCCGGATCGACGCCGTCAGCGTCGAATCGACCCGGAACGCCGCGCGGGGACTGTTGTCGCGCAGCCGGCCCGCCGTCGTGGCGCTTGGCAGCGGCAGGGGTCTGGACACGGCGGTGGCTTTTGCGGAAGGATTGACAAAGTCGAAGGCTAAAGCTCGTCTTCACTAGAGCATGGTTCCCGCGCAAACGCTTTGCGTTTGTCGCGAGGGATAACGGGGGTAATGCCCATGGCGTTGTTTCGATTGCCATCCAGCGGATCGCCCGCGCTCGCGCCGCGCGGCCACGGCCTGTTGCTGCGCGCGCCGCAGATGTCGGATTTCCTGCAATGGGCGCATTTGCGCGAAACCAGCCGCAATTATTTGACCCCGTGGGAGCCGATCTGGCCGTCCGACGACCTGACGCGCTCGGGCTTCCGCCGGCGGTTGCGGCGCTATGCCGAGGACATCGCGGCCGATCGGTCCTATCCGTTCATCGTGTTTCGCGAATCCGACGGGACGATGATCGGCGGCGTCACGCTAGCGAATGTCCGCCGCGGCATCGTGCAGGCTGGCACCATCGGCTATTGGGTCGGGCAGCCCCATGCCCATCGCGGCTACATGACGGCGGCGCTGCGGGTGCTGCTGCCGTCGCTGTTCGGCGAACTCAACCTGCACCGCGTCGAGGCCGCCTGCATCCCCTCCAATGCACCGTCGATCCGGGTGTTGGAGAAATGCGGCTTCAGCCGCGAGGGCCTGGCGCGGCGCTATCTCTGCATCAACGGCGTCTGGCAGGACCATCTGCTGTTCGGCCTGCTGCATGAGGATTTTCGCGGCTGAAGCGGTCGTGGGCTTCGGGATGCCCCTTGAGGTGCCTTGTCAAGGTGCCTTGGGTTTGCCGCCATTGCGCTGCTATAAGCGGCCGGAACATGATGATTGGATGACGTGAGGGGCCAGGGACGTCGTATGGGTGAGAAGCATGTGATCATGACGGCATTTCCGTCGCGCAAATATCGCGTGGTCGCGGTATCGGCCGCGGTCGCGCTGGCGGTCGGTTGCAGCCTTTTTGCCTCGCCGGTGGCCGCGCAATCGCTGGGCGATCGCTTCAAGAGCCTGTTCGGCGGCGGATCGTCGGACAAGCCGGCCCAGCCTGCGCCGGGGACCCCCGACCCGGGACCAAGTGAGAGCCGGATCGAAGAGACCTGTCCGCCGGTCAGCATTCGCGCGGGGGCATCGACCTATTCCGTGGCAGCACCGGGCAAGGACGCGGTCGGCGATAACGTGCGTTATCTGGCCTCGATCACCAAGACCGCGCGCGATTGCAGGCGAACCGGCGACGACATTACGGCGCGGATCGGTATCCAGGGCCGGGTGATTGCCGGTCCGGCCGGCGCGCCGGAAACCGTCGAGGTCCCGCTGCGCGTGGCCGTGGTGCAGGGTGGCGTAAGCGAAAAGACCATCGCCACCAAAGCCTACCGGACCACGGTGACGATGGCGGAGGACGGCTCGGTGCCGTTCACGCTGGTCGCCGACGATCTGGTGTATCCGATCCCTCCCGGCGCGACCGGCGATTCCTACATCTTCTATATCGGCTTCGATCCGCAGGCGCTGACGCCGGAGCCGAAGGCGCCGGCCAAGCACAAGAAGAAGTAGCGGCGCAGGGCTTTACGGCCGACCCAAATCACCTTCTTATTAGAGACCGTCGTACCCGCAGAGATCGTCATACCCGCGAAGGCGGGTATCCAGTACGCCGCGAGGTTTGAGTTTTCTCACGAAGGCCAAGGGAATATTGGGCCCCACCGGAGCCTGTCATCGGGCTCGCCGAAGGGCAGGACCTGGTGGCAGTGACGACAGAAAAAAGCCGGCGCGAGAGGATCGCACCGGCTCGGCATTCTCGAATGAAGAATTTGTCAGTTCAGCTTGGCGCGAACTTCCGCGATGCCCTTGGCCAACAGGTCGTCGGCGACTTCGCCCTTGACCGATTGCGACAGGATCGTGGAGGCCGCCGCGACCGCGGCGTTGGCCGCAGCCGAGCGAACGTCGGCAATGGCCTGGGCTTCGGCCAGCGCGATCTTGCTTTCGGCGGTCTTGGTGCGCCGGGCGACGAAGTCTTCCATCTTGCTCTTGGCCTCGGCCGCGATCCGCTCGGCTTCGGCCTTCGCCGAGGTGATGATGTCCTGCGCCTCGCGCTCGGCGGTGGCGTGACGGGCCTTGTACTCCGCGAGCAATTTGGCGGCGTCTTCCTTGAGGCGGCGGGCGTCGTCGAGTTCGGTTTTGATACGCTGGCTGCGATGATCCAGCGCGGTCAGCACCGTGCGGTGCACGCCGACATAGACGAACACGCCCATCAGGATGACGAAGCCTACGGCGACCCAGAATTCCGGTTCGGCGAACATCAGATCTTATCCCTTCAACGAGGCGTCGACGGCGCTGTTCACGGACTTGGCGTCGGGCGCAACGCCGGTCAGCCGCTGCACGATCGCCGAGGCCGCATCCGCGGCGATGCCGCGAACATTGCTCATCGCAGCTTCTCGCGTCGAGGCGATGGTCTTTTCGGCGTCGGAAAGCCTTGCCGCGAGCTTCTCTTCAAGCGTCTTGCGCTCGGCGTCGGCCGCGGCGTTGTGTTTCTCGCGGGCCTCGGCGCCGATCGCCCGCGCCCGGCCGCGCGCCGCGGCCAGTTCGCTCTCATAGGCCTTCAGCGCGCCGTCGGATTCGTCCTTCAGCTTTTGCGCATCGGCCAGATCGCCCTCGATCGTATTCGCCCGCGCGTCGATCACGCTGCCGACCCGCGGCAACGCGATACGCGAGACGATCAGATAGAGCGCGACGAACGCGATCAGCAGCGACACCAATTGCGAAGCAAAGGTGTCCTTCTGGAAAGGCGGAAACTCATGCTTTTCAGCATTGGTTTCGGTATGGGCCGTTGTGCCCTTGGCGCCTGGACTCTCAGCCACCGGCTTCTCCCGTTCGACTTGGCGCGTACCCCCAAAACGGATACGCGCGGGCAACTATCAGAGTGCGAACAACAGCAGCAGCGCGATCAGCAGCGAGAAGATGCCGAGCGCTTCGGTCACGGCGAAGCCGAAAATCAGGTTGCCGAACTGGCCCTGGGCTGCGGAAGGATTGCGCACCGCGGCGGCAAGATAGTTGCCGAAGATGATGCCCACGCCCGCGCCGGCGCCACCCATGCCAATGCAGGCAATACCAGCGCCAATGTACTTCGCGGCAATCGGATCCATGAAACGAACTCCTTGTTGAGGTTTGCTAGAGAGACCGGGCCGTTAGTGGCCAGGATGGATAGCATCGTTGATGTAGATGCAGGTGAGGATGGTGAAGACGTAGGCCTGGAGGAACGCGACCAGCAGCTCGAGTGCGGTCAGTGCGACCACCATGCCGAGCGGCAGCACGGCGCCGAAGTAACCGGCAATGCCAAGGCCGGCCAGCAGCGGAATGAAGCTTGCGAACACCGCCAGGGCGATATGGCCCGCGAGCATGTTTGCGAACAGACGCACCGAGTGCGAGACCGGTCGCAGCAGGAACGAGAACACCTCGATGAACACGACCAGCGGCAGGATGAAGATCGGAATGCCCGAGGGCACGAACAGTTTGAAGAACTTCAGGCCGTTCTTGTAAAAACCGTAGATCAGCACCGTCAAAAACACGATCATCGCCAGCGCTGCCGTGACGATCAGGTGGCTGGCGATCGTGAAGTTGTAGGGAATGACGCCGACGATGTTCGACACGGCGACGAACATGAACAGCGAGAACACCAGCGGGAAGAACTTCATGCCTTCCTTGCCGGCCGTCGAGCGGATGGTGTTGGCGACGAATTCGTAGCTGATCTCGGCGACCGACTGCAGCCGCCCGGGCACCAGCTGCTTGCCGGCAACGCCGCCGATCATCAGCAGCGAAATCAGCGCCACCGAGCCGAGCATGTAGGCCGACGAATTGGTGAAGGCGATCTCCTGATGGCCGATATGGCCGATCGTGAAGAGCTTGTGGATATTGAACTGTTCGATCGGATCGATCATCCGCGCCGTATCTCTCGTCCCACCGGCCACGCCGGCGCCTGCAATCAATTCGTCCGGCCTTTCCGTCTTTCAACGGCCGGTTTTGTCCGGAGTAACGCCCGCCGATCTTATCACGTTGACCACACCGGCCGTGAAGCCGAGCAGCACAAACACGATGAGCCCCCAAGGCTTTGTCGGCAGCACCTGGTCGATACCCCAGCCGATCAAAGCTCCGACGACAACGCCGGCGATCAACTCCGAAGAAAGCTGGAAACCGCGCCCCATCGCCGATGCTCTGGCCGCGCCGTCTCCGCTTCCAGATTCGGGTTTGTCAGTCCCGACTTTGCGGCCGTCCCGAATTTCGGACAACCGCTGATCCAGACTTCCGAGCCTTGCGGAAAGCGCAGCTTCGTCGGACGATGTATCGTGATTTCCGTTTCCGCTGTCGTTCGCGCCTTCAGCCATGCTGTGGGGACCCGAAACAATGCCGCGTTGATGGAAATGACGCCCCGTCACCCTCAAAAGCCGCGCGGACCATACTTAGCGCGTCACACCAAGTCAAGATTGCGTCGTAACCAGTTAGTGCATTGATTTTATTGAATTTATCTAGCCTGCCACGAGCCGCCTGTGGAGCAGTCGCCGCACTGCAGCAGCCTTGCATCGCCGTGGCGGGTCTGTTGGGATGGTCGTCGCCAGTCAACTCCCGGGAGCCCGCATGCCTCGCCAGGTCGACTATTATTTTTCGCTGCAATCGCCGTGGGCCTATATCGGGCACAAACTGTTTCGCGAGATCGTCAGCACCTACGGTCTTACGGTGAACCACAAACCGGTGGTGCTGGTCGATCTGTTTTCGGAAACCGGCGGGTTGCCGCTGCTGAAGCGCCACCCGGTACGGCAGCGCTACCGGATGGTCGAACTGCAGCGCTGGCGCGACAAGCGCGGCCTGCAATTTCATCTGCAGCCGGCGAACTGGCCGTTCAACGCGCGGCTGGCCGACGGCGTCGTGATCGCAGCGATCGAGGCCGGCCACGATCCCGATCGCTTCCTGCGGCGGGCGTACGCGGCGGTATGGGAGGACGATCTCAATCTCACCGATCCCGCGACGCTGGTTAAACTGGCCGACGACTGCGGATTGCCAGGCAAGCAACTGGTTGAGCGCTCCGACAGCGAGGAGATCAGCGTGGTCTATGAGCAAAACCGTCAGGACGCGCTGGCGGCCGACGTGTTCGGCTCGCCGGTCTATGTGCTCGACGGCGAGGTATTTTGGGGCCAGGACCGGATCGAATTGCTCGCGGATGCGTTGAAATCAGGCCGTGCGCCCTATCGTTCGCAGCCCTAGCCAGCATTATAATAGCGGCGGTATCGGCGGTTTTGAGGCGGAGCACTTCCATGATGACAGCAGTGTCGCTTCCCAAATCCTGCATTTCGCTCATGGCCGCCGCGATGGCCATCGGCATCGGCGGCGCCGCGGCGGGGCCGATGCCGGACGCCGAGAACGGCCGCTACACCCTGTCGCCGGTCAACGATGGCGTGATCCGGCTCGATACCAGGACCGGCCAGGTCTCCACCTGCAGCAACAATGGCAATGGTTGGGCCTGCTATGCCGTGCCCGACGAGCGCGCGGCGTTCGACGCGGAAATCGGCCGGCTGCAGGCCGACAATGAAAAGCTCAAGTCGCAACTGGCGGAGCGCGACGCCACTGTCACCGGCAAGATCGATGAGCCGCTGCCGAAGTCGGATCCGCTGAACAAGTCCGAGCCGAAGGTCGCCGAGGGCGGACGCAAAATCGAGATTCCCAAGATCGAGATACCCTTGCCGAGCGACCGTGACATGGATCGCGCCATGTCATTCCTGGAGCAGGCCTGGCGGCGTCTGGTCGAGATGGCCAACCGGGTGCAGAAGGACGTCAACGGCAGGATCTGAAATGAAGAATCCTCAGGATGAGGCAAGCCGTGAGGCCTTATGAATCCCAAATCCATCTCCCGTACTGCGCCCTCGGCGGTCACCGCTGATGCCCTCGTGACGTCGCTGCTGACGGTGCAGACTCCCGGCGCGGGCTTTGTCGATCTCACCGCCGAGGTCGCAAAATTCGTCGAAGCGGCCTGCGGGCGGGAAGGCGCGGTGACGCTGTTCGTCCGTCACACCTCGGCGTCGCTGACGGTTCAGGAAAACGCCGATCCTTCGGTGCTGGACGATCTGATGACGTCGCTCGGCCGGCTCGCCCCCGAGGACGGCGGATGGAGCCACGACACCGAAGGCCCCGACGATATGCCGGCGCATATCAAGACCATGCTGACGGCGACGTCGCTGCAGATTCCGGTGCTCAAGCGCCAACTCGCCTTGGGCGTTTGGCAGGCGATCTATCTGATCGAGCATCGCGCCCGGCCGCATCGGCGCGAGATCGTGCTGCAATTCATGGGGCGTATCGGCTAGATTCTTGTTTTGACGCGTTTTCTTCACGCGAACCGGCGGCCACTTCGCTCGAAAACGCTATGAAACAAAACCGGCCGCGGATCGCTCCGCGGCCGATAGGTTTCGTTGGCCTTGTCAGACGATCAGGTCTTGCTGATGTCGACGTCCTTGGTCTCCGGCAGGAAGATCAGGCCGACAACCACGGTGATCGCCGCGAAGATGATCGGATACCAGAGGCCGGCATAGATGTCGCCGGTCGAGGCCACGATCGCGAACGCGGTCGCGGGCAACAATCCGCCGAACCAGCCGTTGCCGATGTGATAGGGCAGCGACATGGAGGTGTAACGGATCTTGGTCGGGAACAGTTCGACCAGCATCGCCGCGATCGGTCCGTAGACCATGGTCACGAAGATCACCAGGATGAAGAGCAGCCCGATCACGGACGCGACCTGCGGCCGGAAGATGTCGAACGGGTGCGCCATCTTTACGATTCCGGCGTCGGCGGGCTTCGGATAACCGGCCGCCTGGACAGCGGCGGTGATCGCCGGGTTGCCGTCCTTGGCGTTGGCGTAGGGTACTTCCTTGCCGTTGACCATGACCTTCACGCCGGAGCCGGCCGCGCCATAGGTCGTCTCATATTTGACCGACGACTGGGCGAGGAAGGCGCGGGCGGTGTCGCAGGGCGCGCTGAAGACGCGGGTGCCGACCGGGTTGAACAGGTCGCTGCAGCCTGCCGGATCCGCAACGACCGCGACCTTGGCGGTCTCGATCGCCTTTTCCAGCGCCGGGTTGGCATTGGTAGTGATCATCTTGAAGATCGGGAAGAAGGTCAGCGCCGCGATCGCGCAGCCGGCCAAAATGATCGGCTTGCGGCCGAGCTTGTCGGACAGGGCGCCGAACACGATGAAGAATCCGGTACCGAGTAAGAGCGACCAGGCGATCAGCAGGTTGGCGGTGTAGCCGTCGACCTTCAGGATCGATTGCAGAAAGAACAGCGCGTAGAATTGGCCGGTGTACCACACCACGCCCTGGCCCATCACGCCGCCGAACAGCGCCAGCAGCACCAGCTTGGCGTTGCCCCAGTTGGCGAAGGCTTCGGTCAACGGCGCCTTCGAGCTCTTGCCCTCGTCCTTCATCTTCTGGAATACGGGCGATTCATTGAGGCGCAGACGAATCCAGACCGAAATGCCGAGCAGCAGCACCGACACCAGGAATGGAATGCGCCAACCCCAGGCGGCGAAATCTGCTTCGCCGATCGCGGAGCGGGTGAACAGGATCACCAGCAGCGACAGGAACAGGCCAAGCGTCGCGGTGGTCTGGATGAACGAGGTGTAATAGCCACGCTTGCCCTGCGGCGCATGTTCGGCGACGTAAGTTGCAGCGCCACCGTACTCGCCACCGAGCGCTAGGCCCTGCAGCAGGCGCAATCCGATCAGGATAATCGGTGCTGCGATGCCGATGGTTGCGGCGTTGGGTAGCAGGCCGACGATAAAAGTCGAAAGGCCCATGATCATAATGGTGACGAGGAAGGTGTATTTGCGTCCGACGATGTCACCGACGCGCCCGAAAACGATGGCGCCGAAGGGACGCACCAGGAAGCCCGCGGCAAACGCCAGCAGTGCGAAGATATCGCGTGTCGCCGGCGGATAGGCGCTAAAGAATTGCGCGCCGATGATTCCAGCAAGCGATCCGTACAGGTAGAAGTCGTACCACTCGAAAACGGTGCCGAGCGAGGAGGCGAGAATTACGAAACGTTCGTCTTTCGTCATTCCTGCCGAACGCGGCGATGATTCAGCTATGGTGGCCATGTCGATCCCCCCAAGATCATTGATCCCAAAGATGCCGTGGCGCCGAACTTCGCCGGATTGAGCCACGGCGCTTCGTGTTTACGGTAACATCACCGTGAGAGCCGGCCAACAACGACTTTCGGCCGTCGCACCGCTGTCGCACTGTTGAGATCGTGCAGCGCCGCGGCGCTGTGGTGGTTCCGGCGGTTGAGTGTATTGCGTTGCACAACGAGGACTGATTAACCGCTTTACCGCAAGGCAATATTCGGTGCTTGCATGGGCCTTGGCATCAGAGGACAATTGTTTCAACAGACAAAATCCGCTTGGCAAAGCTCTCCG
>Ga0193742_1002423_pt1 | contig 10738 bp, 11 predicted proteins | sample L2c1metaG_FD_165511 | JGI IMG/M metagenome (GOLD analysis project Ga0193742, IMG submission 165511) | Soil microbial communities from a riparian zone of the East river system, Colorado, United States - L2c1 | ecosystem: Environmental > Terrestrial > Soil > Riparian zone | place: USA: East River... | reverse complement strand
CTTCCGCGCCCGCACCCGCCTGCGCCAGAGACTCGAAAAAGGAGGAAGCCAATGAATCCGGATCACAACATCGACCGCGTCCTCAACGCCCTCCGCGACGCCACCCCGCCCGCCAACATGGAGCGCCGCATCCTCAACCTGCTCGAAGCCGAAGCACACAAACCGCCACGGCCCACACGCCCCCGTCTACAAAACCTGTGGATCACAGCCGCAGTCTGCTGCGCCGCACTCGTAGTGGCCGCCCTCATCGGCACGTTCACGATGCGCCATCACAATGCACCCGCGATCGCGAGAACAACGCCCGCAGAGACTTCCAACGCATCACGGTCATCCACCGCAACCATCGCAAACACGACCGCCGCCGCGCCCACACAGCACCCGCGTTCCGCCACAACGCCGCGCTCGATGGCCCAGCCTAGCCTTATCCAGGTCGCTCAGTCCGAAGCCGCCGGCCAGATCAGCCATCCTGCGCCCCCCATCCCGCTCACCGAACAGGAGCAGATTCTGCTTCGCTTCGCACGCCAAGGACGCACCGACGACCTCGCCCAGATCAGCAACGATCGCAAGGCCGCCAAAGAAGAGCGGGATGCGGCAGAGTTCCAGGCATTCTTTGAACCACCACCCATCAAGATCGGAGAAAGTGAATGACATCCGCCCGCACTTACCTGCGCCTCCTCGCAGGCTTCATTTTGACGACGGCCCTCGCGCTCGCTGCCTCAGCTCAGACCCCGGAGCCTGACAAACCAGCCGCAGCACCCGCACCAGCTAAACAGGAGCAATCGCAGCACCCAACCTACGGCCCAACCATCACCCGCGTCTTTTACCTCAAAAACCTCACCACACGAGATGATCAATTCGAAGCCATCACCGTCCTGCGTAATATCCTTGATTCAAGAAATCGCCTCACCGTCATGCCCTCTCAGGGCACCATCGTCATAGAGGCACCCGCCGAGCAGATTGCTGCCGCCGAAAAGCTCCTCAACGATCTCGACAAACCCAAAAGGACCTACCGCCTCACCTATACCCTCATCGACCTCGACGGCACAAAACGCCTCGGCGACCAGCACTACTCCATGGTCCTTGTCTCGGGCCAGCAAACCGTTCTTAAGCAGGGCAACCGCGTCCCCATCATCACCGGAACCGACTTCAAGGACCCCAATAATCCGCAGACCCAGTACACCTATGTCGACATAGGCATGAACTTCAACGCCACCATCGACGATGCCCCCAACTCTCTTCGGCTCAAAACCAAAGTCGAGCAGTCCAGCGTCGTCGAAAACCGCTCAGGTGCCCTCCCACAGGAGCCCGTCATCCGTCAGTCCCTCTTCGAGGGCAGCGCAGTCCTCACGCCGGGCAAACCCATCATCCTCGGCTCGCTTGACATCTCCGGAACTACCCGCCGCATCGAGATTCAGGCCACGGCAGAACCACTCACCCCATAGTCCTCTCGCACTCGTTTCATCGCCGCAACGCTCACATGGCGTTGCGGCTTTTTATTGCGCACAGCGCAATTCACGATCTCGCAAACCGTCGTTTGAGATACCGGTTCCAGTACATCAGCAGCCCGGTCACTGCCAGCACCGCCGGGGTCAGACCCAGCAGCACCCACAGGCACTGCACTACCCGGCCCACGACTCCGCTCCCACCGAACGATCCGAAGTGGACGGAGTGGTAGTACTGCACAATCCGCATGCCTAGCGGATACTGCGCCGTATCGAACCGGCGCAGAACCTTGCCGGTATAAGGGTCGAGATCCACCGACATCAGCTGCGAGTAAGGCGCGGAGCCCTGGCGGTACTGTCCAGCCGTAAAGACCGCAGTCGGGCCGGAGGGTATCGACACAAAGGACAGCGGAGCATTCTGCACCAGCTCTCTCTGCGCCCTCGCAACCGCTTCGTCCAGCGGAATCGCAACCGCATCCTTCGCATCCGGCTGAGCCTTGGAGGGCTGCATCAGCGTTAGCACCGCTTTGATGTCGCTCCGGACCGTCACCAGCGTCAGTCCCCCGACAATCTTTGGGAACGCAAAGTAAATCCCGGTAAAGCTCACCACAAAGAGCGAAGCGCAGCACCAGAACCCTACCGAGGAGTGAAGATCCCAGTTCACGCGCTTCCAGTTCGAACTCCGCGGGACCACCAGCGATCTCTTCCAGCGCAAGATCCCCGGCCACCAGATCACGATGCCGGTCACACACAGCAGCAGCAGCCCAAACCCCATCCACCCGTTCACGATCAGGCCGGTCTCTCCGGCCAGAAGGAAGTAGTGAACATTCCGCGCCCAACCGAGCGCACCCTCCACCGTCGTCCGCTCACCCAGAACCTTGCCGGTATACGGATTGAAGTAGACATTCAGAATCTTCGAGCGGTCGAGTGGACCCTTCCGCCCCAGTACAAAGCTAGCCGATTGATCAGGAGCGTCGGCAGGCGCGAGTGAAAAGATGCGATAGTCCGGATGCTTCGCCTTCACCCACTCCATCTCATCCTGCAGTGAGATCGAACCTTCTTCCGGCGTCACAACATGGACCTCAGGATCGAACCAGCGCTCGATCTCTGTCGAGAAGACCAGCAGGCTTCCTGTCAGTCCGATGACCAACGCATACGCAGAGAGCGGCCGACCCACAGGTGAATCTGGAACAGCGCGCGGCGCAGAAAGATGCGCTGGGGAGTGTACTTCCATGCACTACGTCGCTTCGGCCTCGAGACTGCGTCCGCCACTGCTGTTCCGTTCGGGTTGTTGTCGATGGAGATCATGAGTGCGAGGGAAGGGGTTTGCCATCCATGGTTCCGGTCGTGCCCAACTGCGCGAAGCGCGTCAGCTTCCAGTCGCCATCGATGCGCCTCCATTCATACTTGAACTTCATTTCTAGTACGTAGTGGTGCAGCGTCGCCGGGTCCTTCTTATCGGGAAGGTCGCCAACAAAAGCTGAGGAGATATCCGTCATCGCGAAGTCGCCAACCACCTTCAGGTTGCTGATGCGAGAGTCGAAGGACGAGATCTTGAACGCCTTGAGATCCTTGCTCAGATGCTCCACGAAGGCCTGCCGGGTCGAAAAGACGTCGTCATCGTGCAGCGTCACCAGATCCGGACTCGCGACCGAGAGATACGCAGGAACGTCGTCTCTCTGGAGACCTTCATCCATCTGGTGAACCTTAGCCGCAATCTGCTGCTCAACAGAATCTGCGGCCTGCGCGGCTTGCCCAACTGCAAACGAGACCGAAAGAACAAACGAGATACAAAGCGTGAGAAGAAACTTCATACAGCCTCCAGGTTAGAAGTTGAACGATGCAGTGCCGATCACAGTGCGGGCCTGTCCATAGGCGCAGAAATAGATATTCGAGCAGCCATTCACATACCGCCGGTTGCCAACGTTGGTCGCGTTCACCGCAAACCGCCAGCGCTCCAGCGTGTAGTCCACGGCCGTATCGAAGACCGTGAATCCGTTCACACGCAAATTGTTCGCTACTGTACCCCACGAAGCGCCGGTAAACCGCGCTCCGCCTCCGAACCCCAGGCCGGTCGGTAGTCCGCGTCGAATCGTATAGTGCAGCCACGTCGACGCCGAATTGTTGGCTACGGTCACCGGTTGCTTGCCCTGATACAGTGTGCTGATCGTGTTGCGCGGCTCGATGTGGGTGAAGGCCACCGTGTAATCCAGGCTCCTCAGCACGGAGCCGCTCGCCTGCACCTCGGCCCCCGGCGTATGCACCTCGCCCGTCTGGATTGAGGTCGTCGGAGCAACCGGGTTCGGCTGCAGCGTGTTCTGCTGGCGAAGACTGAAGCCCGCCACGCGCAGCATCAGCGGGACTCGCGTGAACTGGTACTTCACGCCACCCTCGACGTTGCTTCCCGTCACCGGAATAAATGGCTTGCCCGTCACATCCGCGCCCAGCGTAGGCAGAAACGATGTCGAGTAGCTGAAGTACGGCGCAAATCCGGCGATGTGATACGAGACGCCTGCATGTCCGGAAAACGCATGGGGCCGCTGCGATGTCAGAGCACGATTCGCCAGATTGTCGAAGGTATCCTGCGCGGTGAAGTCGACTCGACCTCCCGCCACCACCGTGAAGTGTGCCACCTCCATCTGCTCCTGGCCATAGAGACCGCCCTGGAACTGGCTCTGCCTCTGGTTCACGCTCGCGGCCGGAATCGTGTCTCCCGGACCATACACCGGTCGAGTCATATTGATCGTGCTGCCGGTCACGAAGCCCTGCACGTTCCGGTACCGCTGCCACTGAAAGTCCATTCCGCCCAGCAGGGTGTGACGAATCCTACCCGTTCGCAACGTCGTCGAAGCGTGCGTGTCTGTCTGAACGCCCTCGATCCTGGGAAGACTCATCGTGTTCGCGCGGTTCGCGGTTACACCGTCCGGCTGAACTCCAGTCAGATAAAGAAAGTGCCAGTTCGCGTTCATCCGGACATATCGCAGCTGGTGCCGCACCGTCCATCGGCCCGGGCTCCTGTGATCCACGCTGTAGCCGGTAAAGAACTGGTTCTTCTTGTAGCGATCGTAGGTAGGATTGCTCAGGTTGATGCTGACCGGCAGATATCCGAACGATGCCGGGCTCACTGAGCCGACCGCCGGAATATACGCAGTGATCGAATCGCTGGTGTTGCGAAGATACTTGGCATACAACGTGACCGCCGTATTGAGCGAAGGATGCCAGGTGATCGTAGGATTCACCGTAAGGCGGTTGTCCTGGATGCCGTAGACGTACGTGTCGCTGCGCCGGATCAGGCCGTTGATCCTGTACTGCAGAGCACCGGAGTGCACCAGCGGTCCGGAGAAGTCACCACTACCCTGGAAACGGTTGTAGCTTCCTGCCTGAAACTGCAGCGAGCGGTACGGCGTCGCCGTAGGCTGCTTGCTGATGGCATCGACGATGCCGCCGAGATTGCTCTGCCCATAGAGCGTCGAACTGGGCCCCAGCAGAAGATCGACTCGCTCCATATCGTTCGGATCAAGCTGCAGGCTTCCCGGCCCGGATTGCACCGCGTTGAAGCTCTGCGGTATGCGCATGCCGTCGAGATACTCATCCGCCGCGCTGCCGCGAAGACTGAACGAGTCCACCGCCATAACCGCAGGACCGTTGACCGACAGCGTCTGCGCTCCAGCCGTGTAGCCGATCGTATCGGCCACAGATTGCGGATTCCTCTGGATGATCTGGTCGCGCGTAATCGTATCGATGGAAAACGGCTGTTCGAGAAGAGGGGTGTCCACCTTGGTCGAGGTCGGTGCGAAGCTCGAGGTCATACCCTCTGCACTCACCGTAACCGAGCTGCTTTGAGCCGCGATGGAAAGCGTAACCACCGGCGCAATCTGTCCAGCACTTCCGCGCACCTGCAGGGCTTCGGTCCGGGAGGAGTATCCCTCCGCAGTCACCTCAAGCTGGTACTCGCCCGGCGCGAGGGAAAAATGGTACTCACCTCGTTCATCCGCGCGTGTCTCCTGTGAAAGCTCTCCGCAGCTGGCCTTCACCTGGGCAAATGGAATCAGCCCTCCACTGGTATCCGCGATCGAGCCGGTAACCGCATATCGGGTTCCCCGGCATTCCACCGCCGCGCCAGACGCCCCCAGCGCCTGAGATCTCCCCGCAAAAGGACTCGCCAACACCGCAACCAGGAGAAAAAACCGGATCGGATCTACCCGGAAGATAAGACAATCAACAGCTCTCTTCATAATGCTCCGTGGCCAGCGCAAAACCTCGCGCAGCCTGGATATCGAAGAGCCGGGAAACACTATATAGTGAGTTTTATCCGCAGCTCTTCGGGGTTGTGGTCGCCGAATCCCTGCAGTTCTCCGCCAAGAGTTCGCTGCGGGGATTCGCCAAAACTTATATAGGACTTTTTCAGTCGTATATAAACATACAGCATCTTTTCGTCATCTTTCTCAAAAAATATCTCCACCTGAAATCTTCCGCGCCTGAGATGCCAGCCTCTCAGGTGTCATTCCTGGCGAAACTCATTTTTCAGCCCGGGAAGGGAAACTTGCACCTCTGCTATGTAGCATGCTATCTATATCCTGCCTGAGCGAGCGGCGATCTGCGGCCACTGTGCCGGATGCGAGGGATCATGAGGCTAACCGAACCGAAGCTCTTGGGAGTTGGAATCATCGCAGTCTTCACCGTCGGGCTGGCCGCGAAGGCACAGGTCACCACGTCGCAGTACGACAACGCGCGCACCGGCGCCACCCTGAATGAAACCAGGCTGACGCCGCGAAACGTCAATCCGCAGCAGTTTGGCAAGCTCTTCACCTTGAAGGTTGACGGAGACATCTATGCGCAGCCGCTTTTCCTGCGTGACATCGAAGTCCCCGGCAAAGGCAAACACGACGTCGTCTTTGTCGCGACGGAGCATGACAGCGTCTACGCCTTCGACGCATCTGGGCGGCCCTCCACGCCGCTCTGGAAGGTGAGCTTTCTGAAGAACGGCGCCACGACGGTTCCGGCACAGGACGTCCAATGCCCCTTCCTACTGCCAGAGGTCGGGATTACGTCGACTCCGGTGATCGACGCAAAGTCGGGAACGCTCTATGTCCTGGCCCGCACAAAGATGCCTGGAGCTGCCGAGGGCAAGCAGTATCACCAACAACTTCATGCCCTCGACATCACTACAGGAGCGGAAAAATCCGGCGGCCCGGTCGAGATTCACGCAACCGTACGCGGAAGCGGAACCGGCAGCAAAAACTCCACCCTCATCTTCGAGTCGCTTCGGGAGAATCCGCGAGCAGCCCTTCTGCTCTCCAACGGCGCCGTCTATCTCACCTGGGGCTCTTCCTGCGACGTCGGCCCCTACCACGGCTGGGTAATGGCCTACGATGCCACCACCCTGCAGCAGAAGGGCGTCTTCAACGCCTCGCCCGATGCCGACGACAGCGGAATCTGGGCGAGCGATACCGGCCCCGCAGCCGACAGAAGCGGCAACATCTTCGTAGCAACCGGCAACGGACGCTTCGACGTGGCCAAGGGTGGCAGGGACTATGGAGATACGCTTCTCAAGCTGAACGGCCAGAGCCTGAGGCCCGCGGACTACTTCACTCCCTCCAACGCCGACGAGCTGGACGCAAAAGACAATGACCTGGGCTCAGGCGGCCCCATGCTGTTGCCCGACCAGCCCGGACCACATCCGCACCTAGCCGTCATCGGCGGGAAGGGCCCCATGATCTACCTCGTCGATCGCGATCGCCTGGGCCACTATCAACCGGCGAACAACAACCACGCCATTCAGACCATTCCCACCTCAGGCGGAATCTACGGTTCGATGGCGTACTGGAATCACCATGTCTATGTGCTGATCGATCACGACTCCGTGCGCGACTTCGCAGTGGGCGACGCGAAGCTGACCTTCAAGGCGGCCAGCAGCTTCAAGCTGGAAGATCACGCAGCCACACCGGTGGTCTCCGCCAACGGTACAAAAGACGGCATCGTCTGGGTGCTGAGCTCCAAGGGCTGGAATTCGCAGGACCGCCGCGCAGTCCTCTACGCCGCGGACGCCTCAGACATCGCGCGCCAACTCTACACCAGCAACCAGAACGAAATGCGCGACCAGGCCGGGTACGCCCTCCGCTTCAACATGCCCACTGTCGCAAATGGACACGTCTACGTCGGAGCCAAGAGCGAGGTGGACGTCTACGGTCTGCTCCCAGCAAAACGATAACGAATGAAAGAGGCGTGGCTTAGTCGCGCACACGTTCTCCGCGACCTTCTACCTGGATCCGGTTCGCGCCCTCAGGAGCGAATGGTGCAACAGATACTTTCAATCAGTCAGCTCTCTGAATCTGTTCCCGGCGAACAAGCTCCTGCACTCGCAATCTGATCTCATCCCGTATGACTCGAACCTCCTCCATCGGAAGTCCCTTGGGATCGCGGAGCGACCAATCATCTCTCCGTAGACCGGGCACGTAAGGGCACTTATCCCCACAGCCCATCGTGATAAGGAGTTGCGCGTCTTTCGCCAGCTCCTCCGTAAGCCGCTGCGGCTTCGCGTGGCTGAGATCGATCTCCAACTCCCGCATGATAGCCAGTACTACGGGATGGACACGCTCTCCTGGCTCCGTGCCCGCCGAGATCGCCCGCGCCTTCAGCGGATCCGCAAGCTGGTTGAAGAACGACGACGCCATCTGCGAGCGTCCAGCGTTGTGGATGCAGGCAAAGATCACTCTCAGCACGATACTCTCCTCTCCTACGCGCAGCAGGACGGCTCACAGCACGCGGCCTTCGGCTTGATCGCGTAGACCTTCACGCTTGCAGCCGCCTGGTTGATGTCGTGCTTCTCCAGCAGCTTCGTCAGTTCCTCGTGCAGGGTCGCGCCATCTGCGGCAGGCGCGCAACACGACTCCACCTCCATCGCCGGGGAGCAGCACCCAGACTGACCGTCTACCTTGGCATACGCATTGAGGTCCGCTCCGCTGTCCACAATCTGCACGTGCTCGAATCCCGCTGCGATAAGTCCGGCTCGGTACTCTTCGATTGAAATCGCACCCGCGATGCAGCCCACGTACGCGGCCATACTGCGCGAGACATCCTCCGGCAGCTCGCCCTTCAGGGCGATGTCGCTCACGGCAACGCGGCCTCCCGGCTTCAGCACGCGAGCCATCTCGCGAAACACGGCAGGCTTGTCCGGAGCGAGATTCAGCACGCAGTTCGAGATCACGCAATCCACCGAAGCGTCAGGCAGCGGAATGCGGTCGATGGTCGAAAGGTGAAACTCCACGTTGGCATATCCTCCTGCCGTTGCACTCGCGCGAGCCCGCTCGATCATCGCCGGCGTCATATCGATCCCGATGGCGCGGCCGCCCGGCCCCACCTTCTGCGACGCGAGAAAGACATCCAGGCCACCACCCGAGCCAAGGTCCACAACCACCTCGCCCGGCCGAAGCCCCGCAAGCGCCGTGGGATTGCCGCACGACAGCCCCATATTCGCCTCCGCCGGAATCGCGCCCAGCTCCTCTGCCGAGTAACCGAACGCCTCCGCAACCGCCTTCACTCCCGCATCCTTCGTCGAAAGCGAGCTCCGCGCAACCTCGCCATACTTCGACCGAACCGAATCGAGAACCTGTTCCGTCATAACGCCCTCCTCGCAGAAATACATCTGCAAAGGCGAATATATCTGTTGAAAACAAATTCGTCAAAGCGTATATATTAATTATGACCCGGAAAGCCACCTTCGACATGCAGCGCTTCTTTCAGGCGCTCGGCGACAACACCCGGCTCCGCCTGCTCAATCTGATGGCGGAACAGGAGGTCTGCGTCTGCTACTTCGTGGAGATCCTCGACAGCCCCCAGCCCAAGATCTCCCGCCACCTCGCCTATCTGCGCAACGCCGGCATCGTCGCCGCGCGCCGCGAGGGCAAGTGGATGCACTATCGCATCACGATGCCGCCACACATCGGCGCAACCCAGATCCTCCGCACGACACTCGACTGGTTAAAGGAGGACAAGGCCATGCAGGCCGACAGAACGCGCCTTACAAAGGCGTGCTGCTCTCCTTCGAAGTACCCTGCACTCGAAGGCGCTCCCTCACCCACGTCCCTCTACGAGCCGTGCTGCGAGGCATGCTAGCGGTGCCCTCCACAATCTCGCAGGGCCGCGCGTGCTCTCCCACGCAGCGAAAGAAGCTCTCGTTTCTCGATCGCTTCCTGACGCTGTGGATCTTCCTCGCCATGGCCGCCGGCGTAAGTCTCGGGCACTTCCTCCCCAGCTCCGCCGCATTCGTCAATCGCTTTCAGACCGGCACAACCAACATTCCCATCGCGATCGGGCTCATCGTTATGATGTTCCCTCCGCTGGCCAAGGTTCGTTACGAAAAGCTGGGCGACGTCTTCCGCAACAAGCGCGTGCTTGGGCTGTCATTAGTGCAGAACTGGCTCATCGGACCGGCATTGATGTTCGCCCTGGCCGTGATCTTCCTGCGTAACGACCCGGCCTACATGCGCGGCCTCATCCTGATCGGCATCGCCCGCTGCATCGCCATGGTACTGGTCTGGAACGAGCTCGCCGAAGGCGATACCGATTACGTCACCGGACTGGTCGCCATCAATAGCGTCTTTCAGGTTCTCTTCTACAGCCTTTACGCGTGGGCGTTCCTGACCGTGCTGCCCCGCTGGCTCGGCCTTCAGGGCAGTGCCGTAAACATCGGCATCGCACAGATCGCCAAGAGCGTCGGCCTCTACCTTGGCGTCCCCTTCGTCGCGGGCTTTCTCACCCGCTACACGCTCATCCGCGCAAAGGGCGAGCCGTGGTATCAGGAGCGCTTCCTCTCCCGCATCAGCCCCCTCACGTTGATCGCGCTTCTCTTCACCATCCTCGTCATGTTCTCGCTCAAAGGAGACCTCATCGTCCGCCTTCCTTTGGATGTGGTGAAGATCGCCGTCCCTCTGGTCGTCTACTTCCTCATCATGTTCCTGGTCAGCTTCTGGATGGGCAAGCGCCTCGGAGCAAACTACGCGCAGTCTGCCACGCTCTCGTTCACGGCTGCGGGCAATAACTTCGAGCTGGCAATCGCGGTCGCCGTCGCAGTGTTCGGCTTGAATTCAGGAGAGGCCTTCGTCGGCGTGGTAGGTCCCTTGATCGAGGTCCCTGCTCTCATCGGCCTGGTCAACGTAGCGTTCTGGATTCGCCAGCGCGCCTTCACGGCGAACGGCTGACTCCGAAGCGCCTACTCCGGAATCATCCCGATCGCCCCCAGCCACGTCTCCACCAATTGAGGCCACTGTGTCACCGGAAGCTTCGTACGCCGCAGC
>Ga0193742_1002422_pt1 | contig 10738 bp, 9 predicted proteins | sample L2c1metaG_FD_165511 | JGI IMG/M metagenome (GOLD analysis project Ga0193742, IMG submission 165511) | Soil microbial communities from a riparian zone of the East river system, Colorado, United States - L2c1 | ecosystem: Environmental > Terrestrial > Soil > Riparian zone | place: USA: East River... | reverse complement strand
CGCCTCACGGTCGGTGCGATCACGCTCGACGGCGACGGCGCCACCGCCCAGGTGCGCTCCAGCGCGGCCGGGCAGGCGCCGAGCGAGGACACCGTCGACCTGGTCCGGGTCGACGGCGGCTGGCGGATCGCCTCGCTCGCCGGCGGCGCGGCCGCCGCGCCGTAGCGCGGTGACCGAGCGCGGCGCGACGCGGCGGTTCGCCAAGGCGGTTGCGATCAAGCCATAGCGGGGGCGGGTCGCGGGAGCGGACGGGGGAACCCCCGATGGCGGGGCGGCCGCCGGCCGGGAGGCTGCGCTCCCATGAGACCGATCACGAACATCGCGGTGGCCGGCGCGCTGGCGCTGGCCGCTGCCACCATCCCCGCCGCCGCCGAGGCGGCCACCGTGAGCTACGAGGGCGGCACGGCCTACTACCGCGCCGCTCCCGGCGAGAAGAACAGCACGGGTCCAAGCCTGGGCCTCTTCGACACGAGCAGCCTGCGCTTCTCGGATCAGGTCCCGATCGACGCGCCCGCCGACCGCTGCCAGCCATACGACGGCTGGGTCGAGTGCGAGATGCCGCAGAAGGTCGTGTTCGAGCTCGGCGACGGCGACGACTTCGTGTCGTTCAGCTTCGCTCCCCCCAGCCTTGCCGCCGAGGTCTATGGCGGGGACGGCGCAGACTCGATCGAGGGCTACGTGATCAGCGCCGGCCCGCTCGCGCAGGTGCTGGACGGCGGCGCCGGCAACGACCGGATCGACGGCGACAAGGGCAACGACATCGTGCGCGGCGGCCCCGGCACCGACGAGCTCGAGGGCGGCGCCGGTAGCGACACCGTCGAGGGTGGCGAGGGCGACGACCTGCTCATGCCCGACGGCTTCGCGGACCCCTCCGCCGACACGGTCGACGGAGGCCCCGGGATCGACACGGTGTCCGACTTCGACCAGCCGAGCGCGTCGGCGCACCCGCGCCTGAACATCTCGTTCGACGGCGCCGCCAACGACGGCCGGCCCGGGGAGAACGACAACCTCGTCGGCGTAGAGAAGCTCGATCTCAGCGTCAGCGGCACGTTCGCCGGCGGGCCTGGCGACGACGACTTCTTCGTCCGCTCGAACCTGGACCGGGGCGATTCGACGGTCACCGGTGGCCCGGGCAACGACACGTTGAAGGGTCACGACCACGTCGAGACGATCGACGGCGGGCCGGGCGACGACCGGGTCGAGGGCGGCTACAACAACGACGTCCTCACCGGCGGCCCCGGCAAGGACACGATCTTCGGCGACTCCACGACCGACACGTGCAACTTCCTGTCGTGCAAGATCCCGTTCGGCAACGACGTGATCTACGCCCGCGACGGGCAGGTCGACTCGATCGACTGCGGGCCGGGCGAGGATCGCGCGGTCGTCGACGCGATCGACGTGGTCGCGAACTGCGAGAACGTCGAGGGCGGCGCCGGCCCGGGCAACGGTCCCGGGCAGAACGGCGGCGAGGTGACGCTCAACGGTCCGAAGAGCTACACGCGCAAGGCGCTCAGGAAGGGCATCGCGGTCGCCTGGGATTGCACCGCCGCCTGCACGGTCAAGTTGACGCTCACGGCGGACAAGAAGACGGCGAAGAAGCTCGGCACGAAGCTGATCGCCTCGGGCAAGGGCTCGATCGCCCGCGCGGGCAAGGTCAAGTTCCGCGCGAAGCTGACCGGCAGCGTGAAGCGCAGGATCGCGCGGCTGCGCAACGGCCACGCGACCGTGGCCCTGGCGGTCACCGAAGCGGGCGCGACGCAGCGCTACACGCGGCAGGTCGCGCTCAAGCGGTGAACCTAGACGGGGTCAGACCCCGTTCATGTTCCGCGGCGCTCGAGCCCCGCAGCAGCGCGGGCGAACCTCAACGGGGTCAGACCCCGTTCATGTTCCGCGGCGCTCGAGCGCCCGCAGCAGAGCGGGCGCCTCGAGCGCCGGATCCTGGTCGGCGAGGAACCGCTCGGCGGCGCGGCGGCCGCCGAGCGCGCGCAGGCCGCGCGCGCCGTGCTCCGCGACGTAGTCGGCGAGCGCGCCGAGGCGGCGGGCACGTGTGCGGGCCGCGGCGACGTCGAGGCCCGCGCGGTGCTCGGCGAGCGCGTCGGCGAGCGCGTCGATCGCGTGCACGGGGTGGACGGAGGAGACGGCGACGACCGGCGCGCCGTCGCCGAGCGCGCGCAGCGCGGCGCGGAGGTCGCGCACCGCGCGGTCGGCGACCGTGCCGAGGTCGGCCTTCGTGACGACCAGGACGTCGGGCACCTCCATGATCCCGGCCTTGAGGAACTGGAGCACGTCGCCGGAGCCCGGCTGCACGATGACCGCGACGGTGTCGGCGGCCTCCGCGACCTCGGTCTCGGACTGCCCGACGCCGACGGTCTCGACGACGACGATGTCGAACGCCGCGGCCAGCGCCTGCGCGGCGGCGCGCGTGGCAGGCGCGAGGCCGCCGAGCCGCTCACCCGCCGCCATCGAGCGGATGAACAGGCCGCGGTCGGCGGGGTCGGCGTCGATCCGCGCGCGGTCGCCGAGCAGCGCGCCACCCGAGCGCTTGGACGACGGGTCGACGGCGAGCACGGCGACCGTCTGCCCGCGCCCGCGCCACACCCGCACGAGCGCGCTGAGCAGCGTCGACTTGCCGGCGCCGGGCGGCCCGGTGACGCCGACCACGTGTCCGGGCGCCTCGCCGCCGAGCCGCGCGGGGGCGACCTCGGCCAGCAGCGCGCCGATCTCCGCCCGGCGCGCGGGCGCCCGGTTCTCGAGCAGGTTGAGCGCGGCGGGAGTCGCGGCGAGGTCCCGCGCCCGCAGCCGCGCCCCGAGCGCGGCCCCGGCCGCGGAGCGCGGCTCGCTGCCGCCGGCCGAGCGCGCCTCGTCGGCGCCTGCCGCGCGCGGCTCTTCGCCGCCGCTCACGCCGCGGCGGCGATCCCGTTGCGGTCCGCGACGATCCCCACGACGTCGCGGAGGATCCGCGTGAGCTCGAAGTCCTTCGGCGTGTAGACCGCCGCGACGCCGGCCGCGCGGAGCGCCTCGGCGTCGGCCTCGGGGATGATGCCGCCGACCACGACCGGGATGTCGCCGCCGCCGGCGGCGCGGAGCGCCTCGAGCACGTCCGGGATCAGCTCGCGGTGCGAGCCCGAGAGGATCGAGAGGCCGATCACGTGCACGCCCTCGTCGACCGCGGAGCGCGCGATCTGGGACGGCGTCAGCCGGATCCCCTCGTACACGACCTCCATCCCGGCGTCGCGCGCGCGCACGGCGATCTGCTCGGCGCCGTTGGAGTGCCCGTCGAGCCCCGGCTTGCCGACGAGGATCTTGAGCCCGCGCCCGAGCTGCTCGCTCACGCGCGCCACCTCGTCGCGCAGGGCGGAGACCTCCTCGCCCGGCGGCGGCGCGGCCGCCTCGCCGACGCCGGTCGGCGCCCGGTAGGAGCCGAACGCGTCGCGCAGGCACTGCGCCCACTCGCCGGTCGTCACTCCAGCGCGGGCGGCGGCGAGCGTCGCCGGCATGATGTTCTCGTCGCTCTCGGCCACGCGCGCGAGCTCGTCGAGCGCCGCCCGCACCGCGCCGTCGTCGCGCGCGGACCGCCACGCCTCCAGCGCCGCGACCTGCTCGGCCTCGACCGCCGGATCCACGACCAGGATGCCGCCGTCGCCGTCCCCGGTGAGCGGCGACGCCTCCGTCTCCTCGAACCGGTTGACGCCGACGAGCACCTGCTCGCCCGACTCGATCCGCGCGATCCGCGCGCGGTTGGACTCGACCAGCGCCGACTTCATGTAGCCCACGGCCTCGACCGCGCCGCCGTGCTCGGCGACCCGGGCCATCTCCGCCCGCGCGCCGTCGAGCAACTCGGCGACGAGGCCGTCCATCACCTTCGAGCCCTCGAAGATGTCCGGGTACTCGAGCACGTCGGTCTCGTAGGCCAGCACCTGCTGGATCCGCAGCGACCACTGCTGGTCCCACGGCCGCGGCAGCCCGAGCGCCTCGTTCCACGCCGGCAACTGGATCGCGCGCGCCCGCGCGTTCCGGCCGAGCGTGACCGCCAGCGCCTCGAGCACGATCCGCTGCACGTTGTTCTCCGGCTGCGACTCGGTGAGCCCGAGCGAGTTGACCTGGACGCCGTAGCGGAAGCGCAGGTCGCGGGGATCCTCGACGCCGTAGCGCTCGCGCCCGAGCTGCTCCCACAGCGCCGCCATCGCGCGCAGCTTCGCGTGCTCCTCGACGAAGCGCACGCCGGCGTTGACGAAGAACGAGATGCGCGCGAACACCGTGCCCATCCGCTCCTCACCGACCCGGGGGCGGACCTCGTCGAGCACGGCGATCGCGGTCGACATCGCGTAGGCGATCTCCTGCACCGGCGTCGCGCCCGCCTCCTGCAGGTGGTAGGAGCAGATGTTGACCGGGTTCCACTTCGGCACGTGCTCGACGGTGTAGGCGACCGTGTCGGCGATCAGCCGCATCGACGGCCTGGGCGGGAAGGCGTACGTGCCGCGCGAGAGGTACTCCTTGATGATGTCGTTCTGCGTCGTGCCCTGGAGCACCGACGCGTCGATGTCGTTCTCCTCCGCGCAGACGATGTAGAGCGCCAGCAGCCACGCGGCCGTCGCGTTGATCGTCATCGACGTGTTCATCCGGTCGAGCGGGATCCCGTCGAGCAGCGCGTGCATGTCGCCCTTGTGCGCGACCGGCACGCCGACCTTGCCGACCTCGCCGCGCGCCAGCTCGTGGTCCGCGTCGTAGCCGGTCTGCGTCGGGAGGTCGAACGCGATCGACAGGCCCGTCTGCCCCTTCGCCAGGTTGCCGCGGTAGAGCGCGTTGGACCTGGCGGCGGTCGAATGACCCGCGTACGTCCGCATCATCCACGGCTTGTCCGGCTCGGGAAGACGGTGGGTCATGTGGAGATTGTCCCGCATCCGCTATGACTCCGCGCCATGCGTGCGATCGACACCCGGCACCTCGGGAACGAGAAGGTCATCTGCTGCTGGGAGGTCGACGGCGTGCTGGTCGACCCCGGCCCGCAGTCCACCCTGCGCACGCTCGTGGCGGCGCTGGGCGGCGTGATCCCGCGCGCGCTGCTGCTCACGCACATCCACTTCGACCACGCCGGCGCGGCCGGCGCGCTGGTGCGGCGCTGGCCCGACCTGCCGGTCTACGTGCACGAGCGCGGCGCGCCGCACCTGGCGTCGCCGGACCGGCTGGTGGCGAGCGCCGCGCGCCTGTACGGCGGGACGGAGGGACTCCGGCGCCTGTGGGGCGAGGTCGTGCCGGTGCCCGAGGCCAACCTGCAGGTGCTGCGCGGCGGCGAGACCGTGCTCGACGACTTCCGCGTCGAGTACACGCCCGGCCACGCGGCGCACCACGTGTCCTACCTGCACGAGCCGACCGGGACCGCGTTCGTCGGCGACGTCGCCGGCGTGCGCATCCCGCCGTCGGAGTACGTGATCGCCCCGACGCCGCCGCCCGACATCGACGTCGAGGCCTGGGACCGCTCGCTCGACCTGATCGAGGGCTGGGATCCACAGGCGCTTGCGCTCACCCACTTCGGTCAGGTCGATGACGTCGCCCCGCACCTGGCGTCCACCCGCGAGCGCCTGCACGAGATCGTCGCGCTGGCTGCCCGGCACGGCCAGGAGGCGTTCGGAGCCGGCATTCGCGACCGCGTCGCCCAGCACGCGGCCGAGCTCGCCGTGCAGTACGAGCAGGCGGCGCCGACCGAGCACCTCTACCTCGGTGCGCGGCGCTACCTGGACAAGCGCGCGGCGGCCTGACGTACCACGCCGTGTCGTACTTCGGCGCGGCCTCCGGGTGATACGGATTCCGCCAACGAGGGCGTCCAACGGGGACGCCCCCGGCATCTCGGGAGGCTGTATGACGACATCGCATCGCGGCGCGCGCCGTCTCGCCGTGGCGGCGGGCACCGTGCTCGCGTGCCTCGCGGCGGCGGGACCGGCGTCCGCGAATCTGAAGCTCGACTGGGCCGACTGCGGGGACGCCGGCGCGAAGTGCGCGACGGCGACCGTGCCAAAGGACTACGGCAATCCGCGCGCCGGCACGCTCGACATCGCGGTGGCCAAGTCGCCGGCGACCGATCCGTCGAAGCGAATCGGCTCGCTGTTCTTCAACTACGGCGGCCCGGGCGCGTTCGCGGCGCCGTACGTCGAGTTCAACGGCGCCGAGCTGTTCCCCGTGCTCAACGAGCGCTTCGACATCATCGGCGTCGACCCGCGCGGAACCGGCCTGGCCGACGGGCTCGACTGCAGGGCCAATCAGGAGACGCAGGGCGTTTACTCGCAGCCGTTCACCACGCCCGACAACCTGAACGTGAACGCGCTCCTGCGCAAGGACACGAGCTACATCGGCGCCTGCATCCAACGCAACGACGACCTGCAGTACATGTCGACGGCGAACGTGGCGCGCGACTTCAACGCGGTCCGCGAGGCGGTCGGTGACAAGAAGATGACGTACCTCGGGTTCTCGTACGGGACGTTCCTCGGGGCGACGCTCCAGAGCCTGTTCCCGGGCAAGACCCGTGCGGTCGTGCTGGACGGCGCGCTCGACCCGGATCAGTACATCAACGACCCGCTCGACAGCCTGGACGAGCAGACCGCGGGCTTCGAGCGCGCGATCAGCCGCTTCTTCAGCGCGTGCGCGGCCGATCCGGCCGGCTGCGGCTTCGGCGACGGCGACCCGCGCGGGACCGTCGACGACCTGATCGAGCAGGCCGACGCCGCCCCGATCCCGGCGTCCGACACACCGGACCGGCCCGTCGACGGCGACGACATCCGCGCCTCGCTGGCGCAGGAGATGTACGCCAAGTGGCTGTGGGCGGACCTCGCGAAGGCGCTCGCGCAGCTCGAGGCCGGCGACGGCAACGGCATCCGGGAGATCGCGGACGGGTTCTACGGCCGGGATGGCGACAGCTTCTCGCCCGGCACCGACCGGTACTTCCTGCTCAGCGCGGACGAGCAGAACTACCCGCGCGGCGTTGAGCCGTACCTGCGGGCCGGCAAGAGCTCGTACCAGGACTACGACTACGCGTTCTGGAACCACGGATACTCCGAGCTCAACTGGGGGCTGTATCCGATCCGGGCGGAGGACAAGTACGACGGCCCGTTCCGGACGAGTCGGCGCGACCCGACGACGCTGGTCGTCGGCACCCGCTACGACCCGGCCACGCCGTACAAGGAGTCCAAGCGGCTCGTGCAGCAGCTCGGCAACGCCCGCCTGCTGACGATGACCGGTGACGGGCACACCGCGTACGACGAGGGCTCGGACTGCGCGGACAAGGCGATCGAGGCGTACCTCGTCGCCCTCGCGCTGCCGGCCGAAGGCACCAAGTGCGCCCAGGACCTGCCGCCGTTCCCGGCCGCGCAGACCCTGCGCGCGCAGTCGGCCGGCAAGGTCGTGGTGGCGCGGGGCACGCGCCCGCTGCGCCTGCCCTAGCGATCCCGCTGACCCGCCGCGGCGCACTTCGCGCCGCGGCGGGCGGCGCTACCCTTCGAGCGATGTCCCAGACCGTCGAGCTTCCCCGACCGGCGGGGCCCGACAGCGACCTGGGCGGTCACTGGCGGGTCATCGTGCGCAACGACGACCACAACACGTTCGACCACGTGGCGAACACGCTCGCGCGCCACATCCCGGGCGTGTCCGTCTCGAAGGGCTACGCGATCGCCGACCTCATCCACAACCAGGGCCAGGCGGTCGTCTGGTCGGGGATGAAGGAGCAGGCCGAGCTGTACTGGGAGCAGCTCAACGATTCGGGGCTGACGATGGCTCCGCTTGAGCAGATGTAATCCCCGGACCGAATGTAACTCCCGGACCGGAGACGGAGGGACGCCCGGGGAGGCGTTCGGGGCACGACACGGTGTCCCGACGTCGAGGACCGGAACTATGTGACGGGCTGCCCGATCCCACCGCTCATCACCAAGTCGTGCCAGACGTACAGGACCGGCACGGTGTACCAGCCCGAGTAGTCGCCGCGCCAGATCGAGAACTCCTCGCCGTTCCAGTAGCGCTCGAAGTCGACCTTGTGCTCGAACGTCGCGAGCTGCAGGAACCGGTACGCGTCGTCGCGCGAGCGGTAGACGGAGTGCTCCGTCGCGCCGTATCGCAGCGCGATGGGAGCGATCTGCTCCAGCGCCTCCTCGAACCGATCGCCCCGGAACAAGGTGGCGTACCAGGGGATGTGCACGACTCCGGCCATCAGCCTCCTACCTCCGCACGGATCGCGCCCGGGCCTTCGCCGGTCGCGCCGAGGCCCTCGGCCTCCGCACCCACGAGGATGGCGATCTTGCCCAGGTGCTCGTTCTTGTACATCGACTGGTGCGCCTCGGCGACACCGTCGAAGGTCATGGTCTTCCACAGCACCGGACGGATCTTGCCGGATTCGATCAGCGCGTTCGCCCTCGTCGCCTCGTAGGCGTTCGCGAAGTGGCTGCCGATGATCTGCTTCTGGCGCATCCACAGGTAGCGGACGTCGAAGTCGAGCTGGTGCCCCGAGGTCGCGCCGCAGATGACGACCTTGCCGAACGGCTTGACCGTCAGCACCGACGTCGGGAACGTCGCGCGGCCGACGTGCTCGAACACGACATCGGGCGGCGCGCCCAGTAGCTCCCTGACGTGCTTGGCGAAGCGGCGCGACTCCTTGGCGCGCGCGGCCTCCTGCTCGGGCGTCTCGTCGCCGCGCCGCATCATGCCCGCGAAGTCGCTGCGGTCGATGTAGGCGGAGGCACCGAGCGCCAGGCACAGATCGCCCTTCGCGGTCGACGACACCACGCCGACGGAGTCCGCGCCGGAGACCTTGCAGAGCTGGGTCGCGAACACGCCGAGGCCGCCGGCGGCGCCCCAGATCAGGACGCGGTCGCCGGCCTGGATCCTGGCCTGGTCGATCAGCATCCGGTACGCGGTGAAGTACGTCAGCCCGTACGACGCGGCCTCCTCCCACGAGAGCTGCGCCGGCTTGGGCAGGAGCTGCTGCGCCTGGACCTTGCAGAACTGCGCGAACGAGCCCCACGACGTCTCGTAGCCCCAGATCCTCTGCGACGGCGCGGCCAGCGGGTCCAGCCCGTGGACCTCGACGTCCTCGTAGGACGCCTGGTTGCAGTGCAGCACCACCTCGTCGCCCGGCTTCCAGCGCGTGATGCCTTCGCCGACCTTCCAGACGATCCCGGACGCGTCCGAGCCGCCGATGTGGTGATCCTCGTCGTGGTAGCGGAAGACGGATACCGGCCGGCCGAGGGCGGCCCATACGTTGTTGAAGTTGACGCCCGCCGCCATCACGCGGACGACGACCTCGAAGGCGCCGGGCTGCGGCACCTCGATCTGCTCGAGCTGGAAGGCCTCCAGCGGCTCGCCCTGGCGTTCCTCGCGGATCACCCAGGCGGCCATCGTGTCCGGCAGCTCGCCCGGCCCGACGTCCAGGTGCGCGACTCGGCTTGTGTCCACGGCCATGGGGCCGATCCTAGCCCCGGCGCCGGCTGTGCCGCGCCGCTCGCGGCAGTCCGCGATGCACGACGAACTGGAGCTCCGGGCTTTCGTGGCGTGGTCCGTCACCTGGAGGTCATGCCAGACCTCTCGAATCTCGCGCTCTTCGCAGCCGCCGCCGCGGCGCTCCTCGTCGTCCCGGGGCCGTCTGTGCTCTTCGTCGTCGGCCGGACGCTCGAACATGGGCGCCGCGGAGGGCTCGTCTCGATGCTCGGCGTCGAGGCGGGCGCGCTGCTGCACGTGGCGGCCGCGACCGTGGGCATCTCCGCGCTCGTCGCCACGTCGCCCGTGGCGCTGCTCACCATCAAGCTGGGCGGCGCCGCGTACCTGCTCGCGCTCGGCATCGCGGCGCTGCGCCGCCACGACGGCGGTCCGGTCACGGACGGAGCGGCAGCGAGCGCCTGCTCGGCCGCGCTCCTGTTCCGGCAGGGATTGCTGGTCGATGCGCTCAACCCGAAGACGGCGATCTTCTTCCTCGCCTTCCTCCCGCAGTTCATCGACCCTGCGGCCGGCTCGGTGGCCGCGCAGACCGCGATCCTGGGCAGCGTCTTCGTCGGCCTCGCCACGCTGAGCGACGGCGCCTACGCGCTGGCCGCGGGCGCGATCGCCGAGCGGGTGCGCGGCAGCAGGCCCGCACGGCGGCACCTGGGGCGCGCGAGCGCTGCCGCCTACCTCGGTCTGGGCGCGTTCATCGCGTTCGGCTCCGCCTGAACGCTCTAGCTCGCGGCCCTCAGGGTCCTGAGTCCTCCACCCTGAGCGCAAGTTCAGGGTGCGCGGATCAGGCATCTGCCTGAAGTCGCTGGGTCGTGCTCACCCGATCCTCCAGCACGTACCAGTGATCGGGTGAGGCCGGAATCCTCACCGCAAACGGGAGGATCCCAGATGCGCGCAGTGCAAGCAGCAGGTCCCGTCGAGCGGTTCGCCGCTGACCGCCACCGGTTCGAGCGGCTGATTCTCCGCCGGTTCGGCTCCACGCTCACGGCCGAGGACGCCGAGGACATCGTCTCCGAGGCGCTGATCGGGTCCGCCGTCCGCTGCCCGGAGGGCGCACTCGAGGGCGGAAGCTCGTGGTTCGCGCGGGTTGTGCTCAACAAGGCCGAGGACTACCGTCGCGCCCGCGACGGCCGGCCCCGTTGCGCTCGCAGCGGCGGCAGCGGCGAAGGAGCGGGGACATCGCGGCGATTCGTTCCCCTCGAGGAGGCGCTCGAGGCAGGGCTGCTCGCGGCGGACGAGCTGACGGTCGGCGAGCGTCTCGAGCAGGAGGTCG
>Ga0193742_1002421_pt1 | contig 10740 bp, 6 predicted proteins | sample L2c1metaG_FD_165511 | JGI IMG/M metagenome (GOLD analysis project Ga0193742, IMG submission 165511) | Soil microbial communities from a riparian zone of the East river system, Colorado, United States - L2c1 | ecosystem: Environmental > Terrestrial > Soil > Riparian zone | place: USA: East River... | reverse complement strand
GATCATCACGTCCGGATACGGCGTGAGGTCGAGCTCGCCGACCCCTCGGCCGAGCAACGGCGAGAGCTCAGGCACGCGCAGCCGGTAGAAGCCGTCGGCCAGGGCGTAGTGAACGTCGAGCGTCTGGGCGTGAACCGCGAAATCGACGGCCGGATGCGTAGGCCGTGCGGCCGGCAACAGTCTGGGGCCGAGGAGCACCGAGATCGTGATAGTGCCGATGACCAGCGGCACGCCGACCACGGCGAAGGCGAAGAACGGGAAGGTGCCCGCGCCGGCATCGCCGGCTGCCTCCGACACGATGATGTTGACGGGCGTGCCGGTCAGCATCAGCAGGGATCCGGCGCTCCCCGCGAAGGTCAGCGGCATCAGCATCCGCGATGGCGGCTGACCGATCCGCACGGCCAGCATGACCACGAGGGGAAGCAGCGCCGCGACTGCTCCGTTCAGCGTGATCAGGGCCGACAACACAGCGCACAGACCCGTCACGGCGATCAACAGCCGGCTCCGCGTGGTTCCGGCGTACCGGACGATCGCCTGGCCGGCCCAGGCGGTCACCCCGGTGGAGTCGATGCCCTCGCTCACCACGAACAGCGTGGCGATGAAGATGACCACCGGGTCGCCGAAGCCCGCGAGTACGGCGGTGAAGCCGAGCACTCCGGTCGCCCACAGGGACAGGGCGACGAGCACCGCGACGACGTCGACGGGCAGCTTGTTCCACACGAACAAGGCGACGGCGAGCCCGAGGATGATCAGGCTCACCGTGCCGTCATCCATGGCGCCCCTACCCGAGGTGCACCGGAGCGCCCGGGCCCCAGGGAATCCCGATCAGGTACCAGATGACGTAGAAGAGCGTCCACGTGACCAGGACGATGAAGGTGTACGGCAGCATCATCGACACCACGGTGCCGATGCCGGCCTTCTTCCGGTACTTCTGGCAGACGAGCACGATGAACGGCAGGTAGACCATCAGCGGCGTGATCACGTTGACCGGACCGTCGCCGACCCGGTAGGCCGCGATCACGGTCTGCGGCGCGATGCCGAGCCGGTAGAACAGCGGGACGAAGATCGGTGCCAGGATCGCCCACTTCGGGATCACGCCGGGCATGATCAGGTCGATGATCACGACCAGCAGGATGAAGCCGATCAGCAACGGCAGGGCGCCGATGTCGGCCCGCTCGAGCAGGTCCGCCAGGCCGGTCGCGGCCAGCGTGGAGATGTTCGTGTAGTTGAAGTAGGCAATGAACTGGGCGATCAGCAGCATCAGGAAGATCAGTCCGCCCAGTCCGTTGAACGTCTTCACGATCGCGTTGATGACGTTCGTGCTGCCGGTCAGGGACTTCGAGCCCCGGCCGTACCCGAGCCCGGCGGCGAGGAAGAGCATCGAGATGATGAAGAGCAGACTGCTCATGAACGGCGACGAGCCGAAGATCTCGCCGGTCTCGGGATTCCGGAGGGGAGCGTCCGGGATGAACGTCAGCGCCGAGACGATGGCGACGGCGACCAGCAGGTAGTAGACCGACCAGCGCAGTCCGCGCGACTCCAGCGCCATCTCCTCGTCGGAGGGCTGGTGATCGACCGGGGCGTCGACCGGGGCCTCGGACGCGTCGTACTTGCCGAGCCTGGGTTCGAGGAGGCGCTCGGTGATCACCGTCATGACGAGGGCGCAGAACAGCGTCGAGGCGATGCTGAAGTAGAAGTTGTGGGTGACGTTGAGATGGACGTCAGGCGCGACCAGCCCGATCGTCTCGTTCGTGACCTCGGTGATGATGCCGTCGGCAGGGGTGATCAGGATGTTCACGAAGAAGGCCGCACTGACCCCGGCGTACGCCGCCGCGATACCGGCCAGCGGATGTCGCCCGAGCGAGGCGAACGCGGCCGCGCCCAAGGGAATCAGGACCAGGTAGCCCGCGTCGGACGCGACGCTGGAGATGCCGCCGAGCAGAACGATGATGAAGGTGATCGCGCCCTTGGGTGCCACCTTCACCATCTTGCGGATCAGGGCCGCGATCAGGCCGGCTTCCTCGGCGACGCCGACCCCGATCATCGCGACGAGGATGACGGCGACGACACCGAAGTCGTTGAAGTTCTGGACTGCCGTGGTGAACATGAAGCGGATGCCGTCACCGTCGAGCAGGCTCTTGGCAGTGATCGTCTCCTGCTGCAGCTCGTAGTCGGGCACGGCCGGCGCCGGGGGTGCGTCGTTGCCCGCGACGCTGCTTCCCCCTTCGTATTCGGGCGCGACCTGGACCGTCGCGGGCTCGGCCACCTCGGTGGTCACACTCGTACCGGTCCAGTCCAGGATCTGCGAGACGACGATGACGATGACGATGAGCCCCAGGAAGATCAGGGCCGGGTGCGGAACCTTGTTGCCGGCCCGCTCGATGCCGTCCAGAACCCGTTGCATGCCGCCCTTCTCGACCTGCTTCTGCGGGGCCTCGGCGGCGCTCATGACGTCGCCACCCCAGCACGGGCGTCCGCGGGGCGGGCGAACTCGAGCGCGAACTCGATCAGCAACTTCGTGCCGAAGCCGGTCGCGCCCTTGTTCCGCCAGGTCCTCGGCGCCGGAAGCTGCGCCGTGCCCGCGATGTCGACGTGGGCCCAGGGCCGGCCGTCGACGAACTCCTCGAGGAACAGCGCGGCGGTGATCGATCCCGCGTTCATGCCGCCCATGTTGGTCATGTCCGCGATCGACGAGTCGAGCTGGGACCGGTACGACCTGTGCAGCGGAAGCTCCCAGACGGGCTCGTCGACGACGTCACCCGCGCGCCGCAACTGCTCCACCACTGCCGGACTGTTGCCCATGACACCGGCCATCTCGACACCGAACGTCCGGAGACAGGCTCCGGTCAGGGTGGCGATGTCGACGATCGTGTCGACGGGCTCTTCCGCGGCCAGCGCCAGTCCATCGGCCATCACGAGGCGCCCCTCCGCATCGGTGTTCAGCACCTCGACCGTCGTACCGTTGCGCATCCGCAGCACGTCACCGAGCTTCATCGCCGACCCTGACGGCATGTTGTCGGTGCACATCAGATAGCCGGTCACAGCCGCCCTACATCCCAGCGCCTGCAGGGCTGTCATCGAGGCGAGGACAGCCGCGGCGCCGGTCATGTCGTTCTTCATCTGCGCGTGCGACTCGTCGCTCGGCTTGAGGCTGATCCCTCCGGAGTCGTACATCACGCCCTTGCCGATCAGGGCGATCCGGCCGGTCGGTTCATCGGGCTGGTAGCGGAGCCGGATCATCCGGGGCGGCTCCACGCTCCCGCGGTTCACCCCGAGCAGGCCCCCGCAGCCCATCGCGATCAGCTGGTCTTTGTCGAACACCTCGACCTCGAGACCGGCCGGCGGACCGACCTCGAGCGCGACCTCGGCCATCCGGGCCGCCGACAAGGTGGTGGCCGGGCAGTTGGCCAGATCGCGGCCGAGGCAGTACGCCTCGGCGATGACGCGACCGCGCTCGACCCCGCGACCGGCCTCCTCGGCATCCTCGTCGGACGCCACCACCAGCAGGGATTCGAGCGGAGCACGGTCGGCATCCCTGCCGACGAAGTACCGCCAGCGCGCCAGCAGCACCCCTTCGGTCACCGCCTGGGCGAAATCGGCGGGAGAGATCCCCAGGTCCCGGGACGGGATCTCGATCGCGAGGCGCTTGTGCCACGGGACGGCGCGGGCGAACTCCGCGGCCAGGTCGCGCGCGAGCGTGACGTCGATCCGATCGGGCCTACCGATCCCCACGGCGACGCGGACCGGGCCGCTCGCACGGGTCTGAACGAGTGTCTGTCCCTGCTCTCCGGTGAATCCGGCCGACGCCAACCCGGCTGCGTCGGTGCCGAGTTCCTCCCGAGGCTCCGCACCGACAGCAACCGGGACGGCGAGCGCGTCCGCCTCTTCCTCCGCCCGCTTCAGCGAGGCGATGTCAACCGGTACCCGGTACCGGGTGGAAGGAATCGGATCGAAATCGTCTGCGGTCGTGTTCACGAGATCTCCTCCGGCAGGAGCGGGGCATCCTCGGTTCGGCACGCTCCAGGCGCGCGCTTGCGGTCAGCTCCACCATTCCGCGCTGGATGCCAATCCCATCAACAGGCCGAGCGGCCGTCCTCCTCCGAATAGGGTGAGGTGGGGGATGAACCCGGCCCGCGACCTCGCCGTACGGACTTCGCTACGTCAGGCCGACCGTTCGAGCCACCCGGAGGGCTGCCGAGCGCTTCTCGACTCCCAACTTCCGGTACAGCGACATCATGTGCGTCTTGACGGTGTTCTCGGTGATGTAGAGCGCCTGGGCAATCTCGGTGTACGAACTGCCGAGCGCGAGCTGGCCGAGCACGTCCGCCTCGCGGGCAGTCAAGCGGATCCGGGCACCGTTCACGACGGCGTCGAGGCGACGTGGCGGCGGAGCCTGCCCGTCCGGCCTCGTCCGCGCCAGCAGCGTCAGTCCGCGAGACTCCCTGGAGACCTCCAGATAGCCCGACAGCTTCTCGAGCGTGACACCGGCGAACGGATGCGGGCCCGGACCTGCGAGGTGTCTGCGCAGCTGCTCGAGGAACATCGGCTCACCACCGGCCGGCACGAGGGCGTGCAGAAGTCGCTGCGGTGCCGCTCGGTTCAAGGTGTCGATCAGTGAAGCATCGGCGGCCGGTACGTCGCCCATGCGAGCCAGCAGGACCGTTCGGAACGATGCCGCCGTGGAAGCGATCGGAGGGTACAGGTCCGGTCGGCCGAGTAGCTGATCGATCATCTCCGCGGTTGCGCGCAGATCGCCCTTGCCGATCGAGAGCATGGCCCGCGCAAGGTCGGCCTCGGATGTGTTGCCGGTACTGTCGAGCTCCCTGAGCTGCGCCACGACACCAGCCTGGTCCCCGACCAGAATCGCCAGCCGGAGCCGCAGCAGCGCCAGGTCCCGCGCCAGGAACGACGGCAACGGCCCGACCGCCGCGGGGTCGCTGGTCAGTTCCGTCAACGCCTCGTCCAGGCGACCGGCCTCGACCAGGAGCACGGATCGCAAGGTCGCGCGCAGGGCCGTGACCACGGTGTCCGAGTCGGCCAGATCGGTCGCGACGACGCGCTGGTACCACTGCCACGCGCTGTCCAGGTCCAGCTGGTTCAGCGCCGCGAATCCCATCACGACGTGTGCCCGTACGGCGTACTCCCGCGGCAACCCGTCCTCACCGACCGCGTCGAGCGCGGCCTGCGCGGACTGGGCGGCGCCCTGCACCTGGCCGCGCACGAACCGCACAACAGCACGATGTGCGAGACCACCCGCCACCAGTCGCGGATGGCCGACCATCCTCGCCGTGACCAGCGCCTCGTCCAGATGGCTGAGCGCGGAGTCGAGCTCGTCGGCCCAGGTCTCCGCGGCCGCGAGCTCGATCAGCAACCAGGCCAGTCGCTCCGGAGCGAGCTCGGCGTGCCGCCGACCATCGCTGTTCTGTGGATCCAGCGTCAGAAGGGACCGTGCCCGGCCGATCGCGGCCTGCACGTCGTACCAGCCGTAGCGGGATTCCCACAGCCGCAGCAGTACGACGTCCGCCGCCAACGCGTCGTCGTCCGGCGTCACCGGCCCAAGATCCGCAGTACCGGCCAGGTCGTCGGCCGACGCCGCATCCATCACTGCTCCGGCGACGTCGCCGGAGACGCGGCGCAGCAGTCCGCGGACGCCGATCAGGTGTGGGTGGGCCTCGAGATAGCCGTCCGGGAGGATCTCGAATCCTGCAGTGACCAGACCCAGCTCCCCCGCGACAAGCATCCCCGGTCCGTGAGCGATCAGGATCCGCGCGACCAGCGCCGGATCATCGGCCCCCAGTGCACTTCGCAGCGCGGTTCCACCGTCGCCGCGATTCTCGGAGTGCAGCGCCGACCGGCGGTGCGCCGCGACGACCGTCCGCGCGTCCTCGGCACTGCCCGCGACCCGTCGCCTGAGCAGTTCGACGAGCAGTGGGTGGTACCGGTACACCGGCTCGCCGGTCGGACCGTCGCCGTACGCCGTCACCAGCAGTCCGGTCCCGGCGAGATCCGCGAGCATCGCACCGGCGTCGGAGTCGCCGCTGAGCATCACGGCCTGCTGTCCGGTCACCGCACTGACTCCGAAGGTGCTCAGCAGCATCGCCTGCACGCGGTCGTCGAGGGTGTTCAAGCTCTCGCCGAGGAGCAGGTCGAGTACCGGCCGCTGGCTGACGAAGGACCACACGGCGCCGCCGGACGCGGCGAGGGTTCGGGCCGCGAGCACCAGCGCCGCCGCCCAGCCGGCCGTCTTCTCCTGGACCAACAGGATGTCGTCCGTGCTGGCGTCGTGAGCATGAGCCTGTACGAGTGCGGTGGCCTCGGAGTCGTTGAAGCGCAGATCCCCGGACCGCAGGGTCAGCGCCATCCCCCGCAGTTCGAGCTCGGGCACCGGCACTGGTAGGTCGTACCGAGTGGCCAGCACGAGCCGGATCGCCTGCGGTGACTTCCGCAGAATCTGGGACAGGTCGTCGACGGTCGTCGACGGCAGCAGTTGAGCGTCGTCCACGATGATCGGATCCGGCGGTTTCGTCACCTCCGCGTCCTGCGTGTCGTGAAGGACTTCGTACAGCGACTCGGGCCACTGCCCCGACACCCAGGTCACCGACCCGCCCGACTGTCTTCGGCGCGCGACCCACGCCGACAACAGGACGGTCTTGCCGGTGCCGGCGGGTGCGACCAGCATCGTCAGCGGTCCCCGCACGCCGAGGTCGAGCGCGGAATACAGCCTCTCCCGGGGCACCAGCGTCAGCGGCGGCCGCGGAACCCTCCCCGCGGCGGGATGGCGGAAGTCATCGCGGTCTTGATCCGGCGTCGGGGTGATCGCCATCGCCGCCCCTCCCCCCTGGCCGACGTGTCCCTGGGCCGCAGCACCCGCCTACGCGTCTCCGCAACAAACACTAACCGCTCCTTGGCGATTGCGGCAGTATTCAATCCTTTGATCGGGTGCGCCTGATTCAATCCCTTGATTGGATACGTCGGCGTCCCACGACCGCTGGGATCACCCGAATCGGGCGAGACCTCCGACCACGGCGTCGTCCTCGTCAGGGGGCGTCGCGTCTGGCCTGGCGACGGGCGCCGGCGGCGCGGGTCGACGCGTCCTTCTTCAGTCCCCCGGTGGTCTTGGTGGCGCGAGCACGTGGGCTGTTATCCGGCGCTGGGACGTCGACGGCCCGGACCGGACCCGGATCAACGCCCGCTCGGGCCGATCGTGCCGCTGCGAGCCGTTCACTGCGCAGCTCCATCGACGCTCGCTTGGCGGCCGTCGCGACCTCCCGGCTCACCCGCGCCAGCACCGACTCGAACAACTCGGCCTTGTCCCGATCACGTTGATTGCCGCGATACGACAAGCCGCGCCCACCCACCTTTGCGATCGCAGCACTCGCGCCACGTCGGTAGTTCTTCACGTACTTCGTGCGAGTCCGCCGGATCCGCTGATGCAGGTCCAGCAACTCATCTTCGTCCAGGCGCTTCAACACATCCCGCTCGGTCTCGGCCACGAGCATCCGCTCGGCATCCGTCAACGAGTTCAGCAGGCCTTGGTTCATCGCGGTCTCCTAGCAACCACCCGAGCCTACTCCGCCCCAAGCACCTGTCGACAGCACTGGAAGAGGTCGCGGACGACGTCGGGCCACCCAATCTCAGTAACCGAGATTTCGAGACGCTTGAGTCCGGCCGGCGGTTTAACCCGCTGGGCCGAGGGTAGGTCGGGAGGACTGGAAAGACTCGGGGACTGGATTGGGAGGGAACCCTTGTCAACGCAGTACCCGTCGGCTCGAACTGCCGACCGCGAACACCTGGCGCCCGGTGAGGGGCCGTCCGAATCTGTCGAGGAGCTGCCGTTCCGAGACGGATAGCGAAGCCCCATGGATACCTACGCCCTGCAACGCAGCTGGGACCAGGTGACGAAGCACGGAGACCAGGTTCCGCTGTACTTCTACTCGCACATCTTCGTGTCTCATCCCGAGGTGCGGTCGATGTTCCCGCTCTCCATGGCGCACCAGCGGGACAAGTTCGTCAGCGCACTCGGCAGGATCGTCAGCCACGCCGACCAGCTGGAGAACGATGCGGCCTTCCTGCAACATCTCGGCCGCGACCATCGCAAGTACGCCGTCGTCGCGGAGCACTACAACGCGGTCGGCGCCTCGCTGTGCGCAACCCTGATGCACTTCCTCGGGTCCGAGTGGGACGAGGAGCTCGCCGCGCACTGGACGGCGGCGTACCAGGTGGTCGCCCGGATCATGGTCGAGGCGGCGGAGACGTCGTCGGAGTCCAGCCCTGACTGGTGGGACGCGGACGTGGTCTCTGCCGAGCGGAGGACCATGGATCTCACCCTGCTGACGGTCCGGCCGAGGCGCGCGTTCCAGTTCCTCCCCGGCCAGTCGGTGTCCATGGAGATCCCGCAACGCCCCCGGCAGTGGCGGTACTTCAGCCCGGCCAACGCCCCGCGCCCGGACGGTTCGATCGATCTGCAGGTGCAACAGATCGACGGTGGCCAGGTGAGCCCGACCGTGGTGCGGTCTCTGAAGGCGGGCGACACCGTGAGGCTGGGGGCGCCGATCGGCGAGCGGCTGACTCGGCGGGAAGGCGACTCGCGGGATCTGTTGATGGTCGCCGGCGGAACCGGTCTCGCTCCGCTCCTCGCAGTACTCGAGCAGATCGATCACGAGTGGCAACGGTCGGGCACTGGACCGCTGGTTCATCTGCTGCACGGAGTCCGGATGCCCTGGCACCTCTACGACCGCCCCCGGCTGCGAGAGCTGGCCCAGAAGCGGCCGTGGTTCGAGTACACCGAGGTCGTGTCCGACGACCCGTCCTATCCAGGGACGCGCGGGAAGGTCGGCACGGTCGCAGCCCGGCAGCTGCTGTCTGGACGCACGGCGATGGTGTGCGGTGGTCCGCAGATGGTCGCGCACACGCTGGAGCAGCTGGCCGCCGCCGGCATGCAGCCCGAGCACATCAAGTACGAGCACTTCTACTACGCGGCCGCGGGCGAGCACGCCGCCGGCCCGGCGCTACCAGGTCAGGAGACAACAAGTGAGGCTCAACAACCACCGCCACGACTCCCCACATCAGAAACCCCAGTCGATCCGGGACCAGACGTTCCAGCGGCGGCTGCGGGGCCTGGACGCAGGCACGGTCTACGGGTACCTCGATCTGCTAGCTGATCAGGTACAGGTCACGGAGAGGGAGCTCCGCGAGGGCCGGGCCAGGAACGAACGTCTCCAGGCCGAGCTCCAGCGCGGCCAGGCCGAGCTGCAGCGCGGGCGGGCGGAGCTGCAACGCGTGCAGGCGGAGCTGGACCAGTACGAGCAGGCCGGCGACCGCGTGAACGAACAGGTCGTCCAAATGTTCAGCCAAGCTCAGCTGGTGGTCGAGGAGATGGTCCAGGACGTCAGCCGGGACGCCCGCGAGCGCATCAGCCAGGCGCGCGCCCACGAGCGCAGGATTGTCGCGGAGGCCATGGACACGGCCGGGCAGCAGGTCCGTTCGTACGCACAGACGGCCCAGGAGCAGATGCAGTCGATCGTGAACTCCTTCGCCACCGAGGTCGACCGGCTCGGCGAGTCGGAGGTCGCGGCGCCCCACCAGAACGACCCCTTGTTCGACTGGCAGACCCGGCGTCCAGGCACCACATGAACGCTTCGCAGCCGAACTGCCCCGCCCGCAGGTTCCCTGCCCACCCACCGGCGCTAGAACATCGCCGGCTTCTGGTTCTCCCGCTCGCCATCGTCGGACTATCGGTGCCCGGCGCCGCCGTCGGCGCGGTTGTCGAACTTGGTTGGAACGTGCCGACCAGCCGCCCGGCCGTCGTCGTACTGAGCCTGGCAATCCTCTTGCTGGCCGTCCGGATCTGCACTCGCCAGCTCATTGCGGTCCAGGTCGGCGAGCAGCTGCTCCAGGTCGGCGACAGGCCGTGGCGCAGGGTGTCACGGCCCGGCAAGCGAGCGTCTCCAGGTCCCGGGAGGGTCCGGGCGAGGCCCAGCCACCCGGTGAGCCGGCCCCACCCCGAACGAAGTCCCGGGAGCGCCGACAGCGAGCTGGTTCGGGCCGCGGCCAAGGAGTTCCTCGAGCTCTTTCATGCCGAGAACCCCCAGGCCGGGTGGATGGGGCCGCGGATCGCCGCGGTGATGCGCGAGATCGACCTGACCGGGACCTACTGGCACACCGCTGAGGAGCTGGCCTTCGGCGCCCGCGTCGCCTGGCGCAACAACGCACGATGCATCGGACGGCTGTACTGGCGCAGCCTGCAGATTCGCGATCTGAGGACTGTCTCCGACGCCGGCCACGTCGCCAGGCACTGCTTCGACCATCTGCGCGTGGCTCACAACGGCGGAAAGATCCGGCCGATGATCAGCGTGTTCGCTCCCGAGTCTCCGAACAGACCTGCCCCCAGGATCTGGAACGAGCAACTCATCCGGTACGCCGGGTACGAGCAACCGGACGGCCGCGTCCTCGGTGACCCCCGCTACCGAAGTTTCACCAGCAAACTCATCCAGCGCGGGTGGCAGCCGCCCGAGACCCCGGGCGCCTTCGACGTGCTCCCCCTCGTCGTGGAGACCGTTGACGAGGGACCGCGGATGTTCCAACTCCCCGGTACTGCGGTCAACGAGGTCCCACTCGAGCACCCCGAGCTGGCGTGGTTCGCCGACTTGGGCCTGCGGTGGCACGCAGTACCGGTGATCAGCAACACCCGCCTGGTCATCGGCGGTGTCTCATACCCGGCCGCGCCCTTCAACGGTTGGT
>Ga0193742_1002420_pt1 | contig 10740 bp, 10 predicted proteins | sample L2c1metaG_FD_165511 | JGI IMG/M metagenome (GOLD analysis project Ga0193742, IMG submission 165511) | Soil microbial communities from a riparian zone of the East river system, Colorado, United States - L2c1 | ecosystem: Environmental > Terrestrial > Soil > Riparian zone | place: USA: East River... | reverse complement strand
TTGGAAGGGTATACTTCCAAGGGAGAGGTCAGAAGAGTCTCCAGAATGTTAGGAAGGGATGAGGGCAGCTTCAGGAACAACAATCACTGCCACGTAACAAACTGGATATGTAGAACGATCATACTATCTCAGACCACGCAACGTAAAAGTCAATTTGAGATTCGGTAGCAAGTTGAATCGGAGGATCATATTGGAGTTGGGTTCGAGTCGAGGAGGATTCAATTTCGAACTCTCGAGGGAGGCCCTTATTTAATGAGCGGCATCCAATTTGAATGAGACCTACATCACGTCACTTCGTGATGCTGTGTCGGTGTCAATTCTTGTCTGTCCTTTGCGTACGATAAAAGGAGGATTCTCTGGATTGTCCACCCCCACTGTAACGGCCCACAACCGTACCGTTGTCGTCAACCGTAATTACGGCGGCGGTGCGCAGCCTATTGATGAGTAGTTTGTGATCGATAATCCGTTTTATATTTTTATTTCCTCTACGGTATATGTACAATTGATACGACTTTTAAACCGTTGCCTGGGTTGTGGGAAGACCTCTTTTCGGCCTACTATCTCAACGGCTTTCACAACATAAAATCACCTAGAATATGTGTTTTATAATAGATTGTTTATATATAATGCCGGTTTTAAAAGTCCGAGAGAACAACCTCACACTGACGAGTTTGTGCCTCTCCTTCTGACATGCTCGGGTTCAAGGTATATACCTCCCTTTTTTCTTTCCGTTTCCATATCTCATATCCTCAGACCACAATAGTAACAACTTACCGATGATCGGTAACTCCTTGGTCGACTACATCAGTATCCGACTATCCATAACAGCTCTTCGTCTCATCGCACCAACCAGCATTGTCTATCTCGTTTTTTCATTCTTTCGCCCGGAATATTTCGCTATACCTATTGGAGTGGTTGCAGTACCCGAAGCTTTGTTTTATTTATTTGTATACCTGCCACGGCGCGGGCGTCTTCAAGCGGTACGTTTGTTTTTGGGTTTCTGGTCTCCCGTACCATTGCAAAAGTATTCATTCATTCATTTACTTCATCATAGCCTCCAACATATATCCCATCACCGTTGACTAGAGAAGAACGTCGTCGAATATTTGCCAAATGTATCGCTGCTGCCAACACTTCGGACAGTGCTACTCCATACCCGACTGGATGGTTTCTTCCTAAAAACACGATTCCGAAACGACAAGATGCCATAGATTGGCTTCTCTGGGCTCTTTTTTCTTCTACTACTACTCGGGACGGATCATTGGTTGAAGAGCATAAAGAAGAGATAGATGGTTACATTGAAGCAATTGAGAAACTTCTTGGGCGAAAATTGGAGCCAGGAACTGATAGCCGTGTACGAAGCATGAGGACCACCCTGGATCCAGTAACCATGCTTCATCGTCCATTGATTTGGTATTCCGTATGTCATCCAGCGACTTGTTTTCGGTTGACTGAACACTGATTGAGTTTTTTTTTTCTAGATCGTAGCTATTGTCGACACGTATACGTCTCTATACCTCACTTTCCTCGGTTTCAAACATTACTCACCCCGTAGATGGAATTGGCGTCATTCTTTTCCACCCCGTCCTATCCTATCTCTTCTTTCTCGATCTGCACCTGAAGGAGTCGTTGTTCCATACTGGTTCCGCCCTCATCGATCTTCAACCAAGTTACCCCTTGTTTTTCTACATGGTATCGGGGTATGTTCATCCATATACTTCTTTGCATGAATTGAACCATGAATCGTTTCATAGATTGGATTATTCCCTTACCTCCCTTTCATCCAGTCCATTGTCAGCGTCGATCAAGACCCTGAGATAGGCATCCTCCTTCCAGAATTACTTTCCATCAGTATGCATATGACTCCTCAAGATGTAGCTCCTCCTCTTCAAATGCTAGCCTCACTCAATACCATCCTCGAGGATTTACATTCAACGGACAAAATTGGGTGGAAGCAGGTGGTATTGGCGGCCCATTCTTATGGGACTTTCATTGCGGGATGGATTGTACGAGATTGCGTCGCCTCATCTGAGTCGATAGGGGATGAAGGTGATGATTCTCTCATCAACAAAATCGCTCATTTGGTGCTCGTAGATCCTATACCTATACTTATATCCGACCCTTCCGTCGCTCACAATTTTCTCTATCGAGAACCATGGACCACTACCGCATCGTCATCATCATCGTCATCATCATCACCGACTTCCTCACACTGGTATTCTTCCTACTCCGCCGCTTCAGCCTGGCAATTATGGTATTTCGCAAGTCGAGATGCAGATGTAGCCCGTACATTGTGTCGTTCTTTCTTTTGGTCAGAAGGTGGGATGTGGAGAGAAGAAGTGGCTGCTTTTCTGAGACGAAGGAGGAGACTTCTAACGGATGATGTGGTATCGTTGGCGACGTATCACGATGAAGTTGACGACGCCGATGACGTTTCACCGTCCACTACCAGTATCACTTTACACGCCCAACCCACGGTTATTCAACAGCATCAGCGAACTAAGAGAAACATGGCAGTCATACTTGGCGGTTCGGATCAAATCATCCCAGCAGAAGCCATCAGACGGTACCTAACTAATGAAGACAAGTGGAAGACAAGATGGTTTGGGAGGATAGTCGATGATGATTCTCAATCGGGAGTTCTCAACGGAACAGCCGCTGGTGGGGAAGAGGAGGAAGGAAATTCATTGGAAGTATTGTATAACCATAAACTGGACCATGCCAAGATCTTCGATGATGAAGAAGATATGATGCCGTTGCTTGAGGTCGTGAGACGGTATGTGCGAGATGTGTAGGGTCGGTCACTTGATTATCGGTATGGAGTCGTTTTGTACGCCAAAATGGTATGTGAGCGATTATTTTTGGGTCGTTTGAGTATGGGGGGTTGGGTCTTTGTGGCTAAGGTCATTTTTAATATCTACAGTTGTTTGTGGAATCGTCGATGGCGTTCAAAGCGATACGAGACGGATGACCTCAGACATGAGATAATAGCGCGTTAATGGTTGAGAACGTTTAAAGTAAACCATTATTATCAGGCGAGGCGCTGGAGCTTTGTAGTACTGTACATAAACGGTGTCTTTCGTAAATACCAGATTGACCTTCAGCCAGCGAAAGCGATTTCCTGTACCTCTTTTCAATTCAGGTTACATTCACACTGACTGGCCGCTTGCTAAACGTTAAGCAGCAACACGGGAACATCGGAGATCATCGATCAAGGCAGTTACGTTTGAGCTACATTGTATGTATATTTCACACAAGATTGCTTCGTTCGACCTTTTTTATAGTAGTCCTAAAAAAAAGCTCGAGGATTGAGTCTCATTGACTTTTGAGTGTTTGGTGGTGAAATGGTACTTACTTCTCGTTTGAACTTGGTATGCTGCTGTACATTGACAATAAACTTTTGAGAGTTTTCCTTTTTCAAAGATAGGAACTTTTCGATAAGTAGTTGGGCTTCTGGCTTGAAGCACTGAGCCGAGTCCGAAGCAGGCAAGCAGGCAAGCAGGAAATGAGGTCCCAAGCGTTTTGGTATTGATCTCGTAAATCACGGGTAGTAACAAGGCTGCGAACACACCATGGGGGTTTGTTAGTAAAGATTTGGGGCAATATAAAATTAAGATCGACAAGATTCTAACTTTTCATTTTGACAACTTGGACATAATCTCAGACGGAGCATGATGAATAGTTGGCATCTCATCATAACACGTCCGCATGCCTAAAAGGAAAAAAATGATCATGAACTGTGGTGCAAGAAAGGAAAGAAGGTTGAACCATGCAACACCTGTCATAAAGAAGACTGGCAAACTGAAGTTCATTGAGGTCTTCGAGACACTTCCTGTTCACGTTGCAAAAAGCAGTGTGCCACACGAAAATAGCCAATCGAGAAGCAAAAATAGACCTAAATTGCTTCGAAAGCCTGGAGAGTTGCAGGAGATCCCTGGGACTGAGATACATGGCAGTCTGGCAGGGTAAAGTATTTTTTTAGTAGTCCAGGCGTTCTTAGGATATCTTTGAACTTGATGGTACATAAGCTCACCTCGAAAACTATATCCATGGGCAAATCCACAAATCCTTTGAGGTTTCCGAAGACCCTGCCTGAGCCCCTAGTTCGATAGCTTCTGTTGGGCGGTATATGGTGGAGCCTTCGGGGCAAGACGAGAAGACGAAAACGGTCTAAGTATTATATATATCAGCTGCTGGAAATATGGCTTGAGGTTTTGTAAAATCACTGGATAGTGTAGGAACAGATATATCTTCTGTCATATCTGGTAGCAAAATGTGGCTTGAAGATATGTTTAGCCTCAAGATCAGTACTCAGTACTCAAGTTTCCACAGAAGAATCAAAGTTAACCAAGCTTATGTAACATGACTCACACTTCGTTTAGGGCTGGTTTATTCAACTTGGGGTTGCCGAGTAAGTACACACAGTTCACCTCTACTGAACACGATGCATATGGAAACAATTTTTAATGTGTCTCAATGAGTCATATCAAAAAATCCGGAGCGCAGTGCAAGGTAATGTCGAAGAGTTATTCAAATGAGTGGACATAAAGCTCGAGATCACGTGGGGTACATTGCATAATCCACCACGAAATCGCTTCCTCTCAACGTAAATCTCTGGCTTCGCTATCGCTCCAAGTCGAACCTTTACAGTGAACGGCTTCGAAATTTAGCTGTTAATGCGTAGGCTTACTGCCCCCCACTCATCGTCTATCTATTTGTGACGAGAAAAATGGACTTCTATCTCGATTCGTTCATTATGCCGTAGGTACACATGGACAATATTCAGGCTATGTTGATATTTTCCCCATGGAGTTCTCTAGCTATTTTCTCGTGAACTCCAGGTATGCATGTAATTTATTCTATGTAGTATATAGTTATTCTCTCGGGCACTCCAGTTCCCTTGAATGCGCACTTTCTGCCTGCCAGGCGCTGGACTTCTGGCTGTTGATTTGGGGCCCTTCGTGAACCCCAGTTTGCACGGTTTCTTGAGAAACGCTGCGCAGCAGAGGCGATTCGTTAAGTCGTCCGTGATCGCGAAATTGGCCAAACTGTTGTGTGATCTCTGAAGATCTGAAGGGCCGACGCTCGGCAAACGTGATCTTAGAGTGACATTTCCCTCACATTTATATCCTCACTCCCAGCCCTTCCTTCACAATAAAAGGGCACCAGATACATTGCGAGATTGCTAATAGAGTTCTTGAAAAGCTTTGGGACACATCCAACCAGTGGATGCTGAGAACTCTGGAAGTGACGATTCAGCGAACCGCTGAACAGGTGATCCAACATAGTACTTTGAGGGAAGGTGGGAATGTTTTAATCGAGTTAAATTATGTGAAAAAGTAAGTTATATATATCCCTACAATTCTGCTATCAAGCTGGCTTGACAATGAATAGCGGCCTTTCGCTCAATGATTATGTTCAATATAAAATCCGTCCCACCACTACTGATGATTTTAAACTTTGCCTTCTATACGAAGTGGCACGCGAGCGGTCTGTCAGTGATTTGAATCGCGTCTTACACTCCTGATTCCATAATCTCCAGAATTCTATCCATATCTCGTCGGAGTCTGAGCCACCACGAGTTCAGAAACGTCAGGTTCAGACGTCCAGATGGTAGCCTTCTCTGACATCTCCAAGGCAACCGGGATAACTGTTATTCTGGATTACTAGTCTCAGCACTTCCGCTTCAAGTTCTCTCCAGACAACGCGAATTTTTTGAGATTTTGTATTATAAACGACCGCATAAACGACCGCTATGGAACTGGCAACTATGTATCATTCACTTACATTCTTTCCAGTTGTACTATTAGGGAGTACTGAATCCATCCCTTCTTCAAAGCTTCACGAGTACACACCTTTCCCATTCCTTGCCATAGCCGGTTATTCCCATGCTGTCAGTGTACATTGACTGACAGCACTCACGCTCTGTAAGTTGCCAATGCTGGCGCCTGTGTTACGAGTCCCATTTATGGGAATCGTTCTTGAAACCCATGAAAACGCGGGGTCCCGTGTCGGTGCCATAGCCGGCAAACACCGATTGTGGTATCCAGGGTCCTGCCCTTCCCTATTACCGTTTGCAACTATACCAGACTCGGAGGTATGTCTTCGTCTTCGAATGGTTGGTTCCTGGTAGAAAAGGAGGGGGCTCGTATACGCCATGCTTAGCGTTGGCCCTCTCAAGCAGGTTTGTGGCTGGTGTGAACAAACCACCATTATTACTATGCACCTCACCTTCAATCTCACGTTTTGCCAATATCGAGATGTAGTGCTTCCAAACCCATATGGTCGATTGCTCGAAATAGGCATTCCTTCTATCTTTTTGTAAATAAGAATGACAACAAGCCAACATTTTACTGCCACCCCTCCGACCTTAGTGTATTTACTCTGCTGCCCAAGGATGTCACTCGTTCATGTAGACCTTAACGCGACAATTGGCGCTTTCCAGATAGGTTCTATAATTTCAGTCTTTCTCTTCGGCATCATAACTCTTCAAGCACACTTGTATTATACTTCATTTCAAGAAGATCGCTGGAGTTTTAAGGTTTTGGTACGTCTTTACTCCGCAGGTTACCAACTCCTTCTGAAACTTACTTGCACGAAGGTGGGAGTAATCTGGTACGGACGCCACCTTTTGGATGGCTTAGAAACACTCATCACAATATAGGTTCCTGGAAGCCTTACATACTGCAGGCGCCAACTACGAAGTTTATACCGCAACAATCACGCGGTTTGGAGAACCTCAACGACTGACGCGATTTCCAGTGCTTGGGGCTGTCGTCGCGGTTGCGGCGCTCATCACGTTCTGTAGTCAAGTACGCACGTCCGCAAAGATACCCTTCAAACATTGATCATTTTTTTCCAGGGGTTCTTTGCCATGCGCCTTTATACTTTACTTCCAAAACCATATTCCTATATTGGCGTATTTTGCATAGTCTTGTCTGTTGTTCGCTGCGTTGCAAGCGTGTACTTGTCAGTTCAGGCCATTATCGCCCCAAGCCTCAAAAATACCGAGATACAATACAAATGGTTGATATCTACGTTACTGGCCGGTGGCGCGGCAGTAGATGTGATCATTTCGGCATCCATGCTTTATTATTTATCAAGGACACGAGGAAAGGTGCTTCAAAGGTCAAATGGTTATTGGACCATTTGGAACTCTCAGTTGAAATTTCTACTAGGGCCACGGGACTCATAGACCACCTCATCGCTTATACTATCCGTATGTCCATTGGACTTTCTTCTGGCCTTATCTGACGATGTGGCGTAATCTTTAGGAACGGGCTTACTCACGAGGTAGATGGGCAACGTAGTCCTTGATGTCAATCTCCGTTATCTTATCCTTCTTCCGACAGCGTGGCAGCTATAACGGTGCTCATATGTGTATGTGTCTTTCTACCGTGCCAAGTTCTTAACTTTGAAGAGCTATCTGGTTTTAGTTTCAGACAATGCCTTCCAATTGTGCGTTTTGTCACTGTCAATGTTTCATCGGTTGCTTATTATTTGATTTTAATCTCCGTTAGTCGCTTGGTTGTCGATTTACATATTCCTTGCAAAATGTAGCAGTCAGATTTTTTTTCCCCTGATCAGCGCTGACATTACCCGAGCAGTATATTCTAACAGTGTCTACTCCGCGTAAGTAGACGAGTGTTCGTTCGATGCGCCATTCCGACATATATTTCAACAGCCTCAATTCAAGAAAAGAAATGCGAATAAACATGCAGGATTCGTTCTCTTTGGGATCTAGAAGAAGGGGCGCTCTGAGAAACTCCGTCCGCCCTGCCCAATTCGAAGTAGGCAAACAAATTGTGAATATCTGCCTCATATATATCAGGGTAACCATTTTCAGCCGATATCGATTGGGGTGAAGATTACAACGGGGACGACACGAGATGAAGATGATATTTTGCATGTGGGTGTTTCATTTTTTCTCGTTATTCGTTTAATCATTTATATAGGAAAAGTCAGGGAATTCAACATCGTCAAGCTACCCAACTCTCTACTCACCTTGATGAGAATCGAGGAATCTAACGACGGCTACGGGCGTTAAATGGGAGGAACAAAAGCGTTTATTATAGATTAATTTCGCATATTTAACCTCTCAGCTCCATGAGCTGGTCATCGGCCCCTATTTCAACTATTTTTTTGTCCTTCGTGTCCCTAATTAATTAGACAATGCATGTAAGAACGCGGCGTGAGGAGAAAAAAAAAAGTAGAGGATAAGAAAAAAACTTTCGGCTTTATTAGTATGTTTGGTTGGGTACAGGTTCAAATCGATCAACCATCGCCTCTGAGCTATAAACTAGTATTCAAATAACTCACTTTTCCTTCTAGATCTGCTTCTGGTGCAGACCCAAATTTTATTCTACCAGACTAGAAACATATAAATAAATGTATCATGTAGTCGGCTGTGAGAGATGACAAATTGTGGACGTTGTGCAAAAATTTGGAAAAGAACTCAGTAGGCAGGTCGTCACAGTGTGACTGGGCGTATAAAATTTATTATTTTACAATCACATTATTCCCACACACAGCTTTTGTCCACGAACCCCCATCATTCTCTCGCACATATCGACAAAATGGCCAAGAAGAAGAACAAACAGGTATGAAATCGACGTTTAAACAAAGGAAAACAAGCTGACAGATATCCTAGATTATTAGGCCCTGGTGCTGGTACTGTGAGCGGGAATTTGAAGATGAAAAAGGCTCGTCTGCCTCGACCAACCTCACTGACTCCCAGTCTCATATTATCTTGACAGTTTTGATGCAGCACCAAAAGGCCAAACATTTCAAATGTAATATGTGCCCCAGGCGATTGAATACTGCTGGTGGATTGGCTGTTCATATTCAGCAAGTTCATAAATTAGAACCCGAAAAGTAAGCTCTTCGTTTAGGTTTCGGTCTTGTACCCTTTTCTGAACTATTCTAGTCTTCCACGCATTGAGAATGCCTTGCCAGGTCGCGATGGTTATGAGGTGGAAATTTTTGGAATGGAGGGTATTCCGGCACCAGACGTCGCAGATTATAAACGACGCAAGGAGATTGAGCTAGGTCTTTCTGCAGGTTCTATCTCTCAGCCACCTCCCAAAAGGGTCAAAGTAGAGAATCGAACCCTGTCAGAAGAGGAGCTCCGTCGTCAACTTGAGGAACACAAGGCGCTTATGGGTCACGGACCGTCAGAAAGCTCTGCGGTCACCGAATCGAGCAGCAGCGCAGTGTATGGTGCAGCTCCGCAAACTTATGCGTCCCCACCAGTCCCCGTAAATCAAAGTATGCCTCAGGTGCCTACTGGGATGCCTCCTATGCCTCCGCCTGGGTTCTTCCCTCCTGGCATGCCCCCTGGGGCTTTTCCAGGGGGGCCTCCACCGTTCCCACCATTCATGCCAGGTTTTCCTCCAGGGTAAATAATATCATTTTTTGTATCCACTTAATAAGCTTACGTGGCATTTAGACCCCCTCCTCCTGGCTTCCCGTTGCCACCTGGCTTTCCGCCTGCTGGGTCACCGCCGTTTCCTCCTGGTGCCCCAGGCCGTCCTCCCTTCGCCGTCCCTCCATTCATGCCACCTGGTGCATCTCCAGGCCCTGGTGGCTTCCCAATACCCCCCATGCAAGGTATGGGATCACCCCCAGCACCGCCTCCACAATTTGTTCCCGCTCAAATACCCCAGAATTCGTTACCTATGCCTCCGCCTGCTGCTTCACCTACTGCTCCACCCCAAAGCCAGTTGCAAACCCCGCCTACTCATTCCCAACCTAATGAAGGCAGAGGACATTTGGGCACGCCGCGCAGAGAGGGGCAGGTACGAAAGCCTGTGCTAACTCTTCCCAATCCTTCCCTCGCCCAGACGAATGCAGAATTCAAAAAACCAACTGATCTCAAAGTAAAAGACGCTAATTTCTCTCCGGTATGCTGTTTGTCTTTTCTTTCTTCGCCAAAACTTAATTTATTTTTGCAGGACGAGCATCGAGCGATTCATCCCAAGTACTTTCGCTCAGAGCCTGTCGACGGTCCTCCGGCTCAGATTGAAGAAACACGTGGCAAGAAAAGAGCTCGAGCGGAAGATTTTCTATAATTCAAGTAGGTCAGTCACCCAACTTATGCTTAGATTTCTTGTCTTATACCCCTTCTTTTTCAGGGTTGGTGGGGTTGGTCAGAGAGGGAATAAAGCAGACGTTGTTTGGAGACTCATCAGTCCGTCCCATCATCACACCCCCTTTCCTCATGCCGTGGCTTATTGTTACTCCTCCTCTTCGAGACTTTTTTTCGATCTGTACGGTACATGATTCCAAGACTAACCAACCGATTGTGATTGGTAGGCGCCTTTCCCTTTCCGTTCTTTCCGTTTTTATACTTTTGTTTTTTGTCCCGTTCCGAGTACTTAGGTTCGTGTATTTTTCTTGGTCTGTTGAGATCGGCAATAATCTGTACCAAGACGGTTGGTCATTCTCTCTTGAAAAAAACAATATCCCATGACGCTTTCAGAACTAAATCGGTTTGATTGACCCTATAGCGGAACCTTTCATGGAATGGTTCTTGCCATTGAGCTCTTAGTACTAACTGCACGGGGGTGCTGGACGGTTATTACGATCGCCCTTTAGGTATGACATACGATGGATATGTCTGATCAGTCCAGTCCGTCTTGCTCACTTTTATCGCTGGGATCCGCAATATTCATTGAGCTTGTTTTTTTTTTCGTTTTTCTGTTATCTTGTTCTTTTCTAGAATATGCTTTTGTGGTTGCT
>Ga0193742_1002419_pt1 | contig 10741 bp, 11 predicted proteins | sample L2c1metaG_FD_165511 | JGI IMG/M metagenome (GOLD analysis project Ga0193742, IMG submission 165511) | Soil microbial communities from a riparian zone of the East river system, Colorado, United States - L2c1 | ecosystem: Environmental > Terrestrial > Soil > Riparian zone | place: USA: East River... | reverse complement strand
TGCCCCTGGCGCCTCAGCGACATCGCCGCCGCCGCACTGGTCCTGCTCCACCACGAACACCACCGAACCACATGACCAACCAGAAGTTGATCACACAAAGCCACCAGAAGTTACGCGGAAAGGCTCAGTGTCCGTATCTTGGTCATGATCTCGACCAGGTTCTGGGCAAGCTCCGGCAACCCGGGTGGGGTTTCCGCGAAGCTCGACATACCTTTTATTCTACCTGTCGAACCCGTTTGTTTCGAACGCGCGATCGAGGGAATGTTTGATGACTGACAGCAACGAGGTGATCTCAGCAGGATCGCCGCGGCACCCGCAAGTGCAGCCGCGCGTTGACCTTTGTTGAGAATCACCTCATTGGCGGCGGATTTGCAAACACGGGCTGGGCGACTGGCGGCCGGCACGTGCGTGGCGGTGCTGTCGGGCGGCAATATCGCGGAGCGCGACTTCGCCACCTTGGTCGCCGCCGCGCCCGTGCCGGTCGGGTGATCCGTGCCGCTACTCGCGGCCGCGCGGGTCGGTGATGCCCTCGACGGCGCCGGTGGCCGTGTCGGTGACGTCACCGGTGATGTTGCCGGCCGCATCAGTGACATTGCCGGCCGCATCCGTTGCCGTGCCGGTGAAATCCTCGACGGCGCCGGTCGCGGACTCGGTCAGGTTGTCCGTGTGCTGCGTGACCTGGTCGGCGCCCGGCAGTTCCGTTCCGGTCAGCTCGCTGACCTTCTCGCCGGCGCCGCCGAGCAGCTCGGCGGCCTTCTCCTTGACGATGTCGAACAGACCCATGGCGGTGTCCTCTCAGGGGATGGGGACGGTGTGCCGTGGCTCGGATTCGCTAATAACTGCCACAATCCGTCATAAATCGGACACTACGCGTAGTGCGCGCGGCTCGGCAACCCGGGGGTGGTGAGCTGGAACAGGTCCGGCCTCGCGTAGTGGCCGACGACGTCCAGGTCGAGGTAGGCGCCGTCGAGTGTGTCGAGGTCGAGGTCGCTGAACAACACCGCCTGCCGATCGAACACCGGCTCGGCGAGGAAACCGCCGAACGGGTCGACGACGCAGCTGCCGCCGCGGATGACGATCGGGTCCGGCCCGAGCGGGAAGTCCGGCGGGTAGTCGTCCCGGACGGCGAACTGCGTCGCGGACAGCACGAAGCAGCGGCCCTCGACACCGATGTGCCGCATGTCGCCGCCCACGTGTCGCGGCTGTCAACCGTCGGCGCGCAGTTGTCGACGGCCGACCGGCGGTAGCGCGCGAACAGCGCACACCCCTGTTCGGTCAGGCGAGCCGCTTATCCGTTGCTTTAGCGCCGATGTAGCCGGCCCCGGCACGCTTCGCCATGTCGGACTACGAGGGGGGTTCCACATGAGTAAGAAGATCGCGGCGCTGGCTCCGCTGGCCGCCGTCGCCATGTCGGTCGCCGGGTTCACGACCGCGGCCGCCGAGCCGGTCGGGGTCGCCGCGACCGCGCAGAACGGCGTCTGCAACGGCAAGGGCCAGCCGGTCAAGAACAACGTCGCGTCCGTGTGCAACAACATGGGCCGCTACATGGTGCGGGTGAGCTCACGGAGCGCCGCGCCCAGCTCGTCGACGAGGATGGCGCGCAGGCGCTGGAACGTGGCGAGTGCCTCGGCCTGCCGGCCGCCGCGGCGAGCGCGAGCATGAGGCGGTGCCAGGTCTGCTCGCGCAGCGGGTGCTCGTCGACCAGCTGCCGCGGCTCACCGACGAGCTGCGCGTGCCGGCCGCACTCGAGGTCGGCGTCGACGCGGGCGTCCAGGACGGCGAGGCGTTGCTCGGCGAGGCGCGGGGCAGCGGCCGAGGCCGGCACATCGGCGAACGCCGGCCCGCGCCACAGTGCCAGCGCGGCGCCGAGCGACTCGGCGGCCGCCGCCGGGGTGTCGGCACGGAACCCGTTGTCGGCCATGGCACCGAACAGCTGCGTGTCGAGGTCGGCCGGCCCGGCTCGAGGCGGTACCCGGGCGCCATGGTGGTGAGCAGCCGCCCGTCGGGATCGCCGATGAGCCTGCGCAGCCGCAGGACGTACCCGTGGACCTGCGTGGCGGCCGTCTTCGGCGGGGCGCCGTCCCACAGCTCGTCGACGATCTGGTCGATGGAGACCACCTGGTGCGGCCGGGCGGTAACGCGCAGGACGAATTGCCGATGCAGAGGCGTATACGGCACTGCGTCTGGAGCACATGATGGTCGAGAACTCGTCTGCCGGGCTGGCGATGCTGCGTCCCGAGGTGACGGTCACCGTTACCGGGGAAGAGGATCACCAGGCGGTTCTGGCCAGATATCACGTCGCGCCGGGGCGGCAGCGACATGTCGTGGTGGCGTTGGGCGGGTGTCGGATCAGCTCCGGAAAACACCGTGGGAAACAAGCCATCGAGGTGCGGCTCGACGGGGCACGGGTCGGGGAGCTGACCTATCTCATGTCGCAGCGGTACGGGACTGTCGTCGCGCAGGTGTCGTCGCGCGGTGGCCGGCCGGGGTGCGAGGCCGTGATCCAGCGGGGACCGCGCGGGCTGGAGTTGACACTGTGCATGCCGCGGCACGCCGACGGCGCCGTCCCGCTGCCGGTGACCGCGCCGGACGAGTTCGGTGGCTCGGCCGCCGCGACGGCGGTGCTGACGCCGGTGCCGGCGGCCGCCCCCGCGAAACGCCCCGGCGTCTTCTCGTCGCACAAGCCGGCCTGGATCGCGGCGGCTGTCGTCGCGGTCGCGTTCTTCGGCACCATCGGTGCCATCGGCAACGACGACGAACCGTCGCAGGCCGCGGACCGCGGCGTGGTCACCACCACGACCACGCCGCCGCCGATCACCACCACGACGACAACGACGACCACGACGACGTTGGCCCCGACGACCACCACGGCGGTCCCGGTCGTGCCGGAACCCGTTGTGCCCCAACCTGATCCGGTGACCCCGACGCAGGAGGAGCCCGCACCGCCCCCGCCCGCGCCGGCGTGCGACCCCAACTACACCGGCTGCGTCCCGATCGCGAGCGACGTCGACTGCGCGGGCGGCAGCGGCAACGGCCCGGAGTACGCGAACGGCCCGATCAACGTGATCGGCGCCGACATCTACGACCTCGACAACGACAAGGACGGCGTCGCCTGCGAGTGACACCCGACTCCGCTCGCCGGGGCGCCCTCCTGTTTGAATGTCGGGCAGCGGCACCCGCACCAGAGGGGCCCCGACAGCGGAGGGTCAGTTGGCCGACACGACGAGGGACGTCGAGCGCATCTACTCCACCACCGACGTCGTCGCGAAGCTGCGACGGCTCGCGGACGCGCTGGAGTCCGGGACCTCGTTCCGGATCCAGGTCGCGGGGGAGCGGTTCCGGGTTCCCGCGCGTGCCCAGTTCTCCGTCGAGCACGAACGCGGCGACGGCGAGGAAGAGGTCGAGTTCCAGCTCAAGTGGACTCTCGACGAGGCCGACACGGACGAGGACGGCCAGGTCGTCTAGCCGTGGACCTGAACCTGCGGGACCGCGTCTACCTCGTCACCGGCGGTAGCAAGGGGCTCGGGCTGGCGGCCGCGACGGCACTCGTCGCGGACGGCGCCCGGGTCGTGGTCACGGGCCGCCACCAGGCCGCGGTGGACGCCGCCGTCGAGTCCCTCGGCGCGGCCGACGCGGCCGGGATCGCCTGCGACAACGCCGATCCCGGCACACCGGCACTGCTGATCGAGCACGCGCGGAGCCGGTTCGGCCGCATCGACGGGCTGCTCGTCAGCGTCGGCGGCCCGCCGGCCGGGTCCGTCACCTCGGCGACCGACGAGCAGTGGCACGCGGCGTTCGACTCGGTGTTCCTCGGCGCCGTCCGGCTGGCGCGGGAGGTCGCGGCCGAGTTGGGTGACGGCGGCTCGATCGCGTTCGTGCTGTCGACGTCGGTGCGCACGCCCATCGCCGCGCTCGGCATCTCGAACGGTCTGCGTCCTGGGCTCGCCATGGTCGCCAAGTCCTTCGCGAACGAGCTGGGCCGGCGGAACATCCGCGTCAACGGCCTGCTCCCCGGCCGTATCGCGACGGACCGCATGACCTATCTCGACGCACAGTCCACTGAGGACGCACGGAAGGCCGCGCTGGCGGCGATCCCGCTCGGCAGGCCGGGCGACCCCGCGGAGTTCGGCCGCGTCGCGGCGTTCGTGCTGTCCCCGGCCGCGTCCTACATGACGGGCGCGATGATCCCGGTCGACGGTGGGGTCCTGCCCGGCATCTAGGGATGCTCGATGCCGAACCCGAGGACGACTGTTGCTTTCCCGCCGCACGAGGCCGTTGATCAGCGGGCTGGCGCCGATGGCCCGAGGAGCACCGGCTCGCTGTGCGCCGGCACCATGCCGCCATCCGGGCGCTACCGGCCGGCCACCTGTCCGGGGTAGACCTGGTCCGTGCGCAACGAGACGGCATGGGTCGACCGGCGCAGGTTCCTCGCCGGGGTCGCGGGTGTCGCCGGGGCGGCCGCGCTGGCCACGCTGCCGGCCGGGTCCGCTAACGCGACGCCGCGCCCACCGCGCCCACCGCGCCCCGGGTTCCCCTTCACACTCGGCGTCGCCAGTGGCGACCCGACCACGACCGGCGTCGTGCTGTGGACACGGCTGGCGCCCGCGCCCTTCGAGCAGGGCGGCGGCATGCCGGCCGGGGCGGTGACGGTCGACTGGCAGGTGGCCGAGGACGAGCGCTTCCGGCGGGTCGTGCGGCGCGGGACCGCGTGGGCACTGCCCCGGCTCGGGCACTCCGTGCACGTCGAGGTCGACGGCCTGCGCCCGGACCGCGAGTGGTTCTACCGCTTCCGCTACCGCGGCGAGGACTCGCCGGTCGGGCGCACCCGCACGGCGGCCGTGGGCGGTGGCGGCCTCGCGTTCGCCGTCGCGTCGTGTCAGGCGTGGGACAACGGTTTCTACCCGTCCTACCGGCACATGGCGGGGGAGGACCTCGACCTCGTCGTGCACCTCGGCGACTACGTCTACGAGGGCGGCGTGCCGGCCGACGGCGGCTACCGGCGCACGCCGACGCCGGACGTGCTGCGGGACGCGCCGCGCGACCTCGAGCGCTGGCGCATGCAGTACGCCCTCTACAAGAGCGACCCGGACCTGCAGGCCGCGCACGCGCGCTTCCCTTGGGTCGTCACGTGGGACGACCACGAGGTGCAGAACGACTACGCGAACACCCGGTCGCAGTACGAGGGCGACATCGGCGCGCTGCGGGCCGCCGCCTACCAGGCCTGGTACGAGCACCAGCCGGTGCGCGCGCCGGCCGCGCCGGGGCCGAACGGGCCCCGCGTGTACCGCAGGCTGCGGTGGGGCACGCTCGCGCAGCTCGACGTGCTCGACGGCCGCCAGTACCGGTCGGTGCCGCCGTGCGGCTGGGGTGAGGCCGACGCGTGCGCCGAGGCGTACGACCCGGCCGTGACGATGCTCGGCGCCGCGCAGGAGCAGTGGCTCTACGACGGGCTCGCCGCGTCCAGGGCGCGCTGGAACCTGTTGGGCAACAACGTGATGCTCGGCCGCCTCGACCACGACGGCGCCGAGGGCGACCGGCTGTGGCACGACGCGTGGGACGGCTTTCCCGCGGCCCGCAACCGACTCACCGACGCGTGGGTGCGGCACCGGGTGCGCAACCCGGTGGCACTGACCGGCGACTGGCACTCGACGTTCGCCAACGACCTCCTGCGCGACTTCGACGACCCGTCGTCCGCGGTGGTGGCGTCGGAGCTGGTCGGCACGTCGATCTCGAGCAACGGCGACGGCGAGGTCTACGGGCCCTACTACGGCCCGATGATCAAGTACAACCCGCACATCCGGTTCTTCGACGGCGACCGGCGCGGCTACCTGCGCTGCCACCTCGACCGCGACCGGCTGCGCGCGGACCTGCGCGTGGTCAGCACGGTCAGCCGCCCGGACGCGCCGGAGTCGACGTTCGCGTCCTTCGTGGTCGAGGAGGGCAAGCCAGGCGTGCTGGTGAGCTAGCCGGCCGTGAGCCGGAACCGTTGCGCCACAACGAGTGTGTCGTCGCCGACGGTGAAGTCCGCGCCAAGCTCGGCGCGCATCTCCGCGCTGTGCCAGAACTTCTCGTGCCCCGCGCGCCACTGCGCCACCGACCGGTCACCCTCGCCCTCGTCGAGCGCGTGTGGCAGATCGACGTCCGCGAGCCGGACGACGCGCACCTCGGTCAGCTCGATCGCCGCGACCCGGTGACCGGCCGAGTCGACCACCGCGAACCGCTGGCCGGCCTCGGGCAGCGGCTCGTTCGTCAGCTCGTAGTCGACGACGAGACCGGAGGTCGAGGTCTTCGCGCCGGACAGGATCGCGGCCACGAGTTGATCGCGCAGCGGGCCGGGGAACGCGAACTCCATCGTGGGCAGGTCGCCGAGGGTCATGCCGCGAGCGTAATCAGCCAGCGCAACCGGGTTCTGCCACGCCGCCCTGCACCCACGGCAGGTTGACCTTCCGGAAGGCGATCGAGCGGTGCGACGTGGTGTTGGCCCCGGTGTTCTCGTTGACCTCGATCAGCGCGCCGACGTGATAGTCGGCGGTCTTGGCGATGCTCGAGTAGCCGCCCTCCTTGTACGTCCCGCTCTCGCCGGGCAGCGGCGCGTCGGAGAACGGGCGGCTGTAGCTCCACGTGCGACCCTCGTCCTCGCTCATCCGGATCCGCATCTTCGTGCGGGTGTCGGTGCTCGCGGAGTTGACGAACGCGAGCCGCGCCGGGGCGTCGGCGTTGTAGCGCATGGTCGACGCCTCGTTCTTCGGGTCCAGCAGGCAGCTCGCCGGCGCGAACGCGGTGAACCCGGACTCGATGCCGCCGCGCGCCACCCAGCGGCGCTTGCCGGACTCCCACACCGGGGTGCTGGCGCGGTCGTTGCGGTACAGCGACCCGTCGGCAAGCTCGAGGACCGTCGACTCGCCGGTCTGTTCCATCGCCGCGCCACCGGTCGTGCGCAGAACCTGCACCCGCCAGGTCGCGCCGTGGTCGTCGCTGTAGATGGTGCGGTGCTGTGCGGGGATCACGAGCCGGCCGGGGTTGCGGTAGGTGGTCTGGACGCCGACGCCGGGGCCGACCGCGTCCCAGTTCCAGCTGCCGCCGTTCGCGAGCGTGCGCGGCTTCAGCGTGTTCGACATGTTCACCGGCGCCGCCCAGCTCACGCCGTCGTTCGTGCTGGAGGACACCCACACCTGCCGGTCGTCCCACGAGTCGACGGTGCCGCTTCCCGGCGGCTGGTAGTTCATGAACAGCCAGATCCGGTTGTTGGACCGGTCGACCACGGCGGTCGGGTTGCCCCAGGTGCCCTGTCCGGAGCCGATCACCTCGGCGAGCCCCGACCACGTCGCGCCGTTGTTCGTGGAGCGCTTGTAGACGAGGTTGATGTTGCCGAAGTCGCCGTTGCCGGCGGCGCGGCCCTCCGCGAACGCGATGAGCGTGTCGTTGTTGGTGCGGATGAGCGACGGGATGCGGAACGAGTGGTAGGTGATCCCGTTCAGTTCCTCGCCGCCGCCACCGTCGAAGATGACCCGCTCGGAGTGCGACTGCGCGGCGGCGGCCGCGGGCGCCGGCACGCCGACCAGCGCGGCGAGGAACAGGACCATGGCAAGGCGGCGGCTCGTCGTCACAAGAGAATTCTTACCGCAAAGCAGCCGACTTCTGGTGACTTGTTACCCAAATGGTCATCTTCGGCGGAGCCGGTAGTGCTGACCGGCGACCTGCGGCGGTGCTCACCGACAGCCACGTGCGGGCCGAGTAAGGCGTCGCCGAATTCTCCTCGCTGATATCCCGCCGCATTTCGTCGAAATTGATCAGTCCGGCGAGATCGGCGCATTCCGACTTGCGCGCTGCAGGTTGCATTTCGCGACGGACGGTTACTTCTGCGTTGTCGACGCAGCGTTTCCGCGTGCGCACGATCGGATCCGATCCTTGACTTTCCTGATGACGTGAACTTCCATGCCGTTGTCAGTCAAGGGGGGAATCGCGCTCGCGGAAATCTGTTCGGAGCAGCGCGCCTGACGTCTTGTTGAACCTGGGGAAGGGAACTGTGTCGTGGCTATCGCCGCCGACCACGTCCATCACTTCGCGATGGGCACCTGGATGTTGTTCTTCGCCTATTTCACGTCGGTCGTCGGCTCGGTCGTCGGGCTCGCCTGCACGCTGCAGGCCCGGCGCGTCGGACCGGGACAGTCGCGCCTCGGCTGGCTGCTGCTCGCCGCGGTGTCGATCGGCGGTGTCGGCATCTGGCTGATGCACTTCATCGCCATGCTCGGGTTCGACACCCCCGGCATGCCCGTGCGCTACGACATCGGGCGCACGGCGCTGTCGGCGGTCCTGTCGGTGAGCGCGGTCTTCCTCGGGCTCGTGGTGTTCGGCGTCCGCGAGAAGTTCTCCGTCGCCCGGCTGCTGCTGGCCGGGCTGATCACCGGTCTCGCCGTGAACGTCATGCACTACACCGGAATGTGGGCGCTGCGGATCAAGGGCTCGATCAGCTACGACCCCGGTCTCGTCGCGGTGTCGGTCGTGATCGCGGTGGTGGCGGCGACCGCGGCGCTCTGGTTCACGGCGGCCGTCGACCAGCTGTGGCTGCGGGTGGCGGCCGGCCTGGTGATGGGCCTCGCGGTCACCGGCATGCACTACATGGGCATGGCGGCGGTGCGCGCGGAGATGGACCCGACCGCGCCGCAACCGCCCGGTGTCGAGGTGTTCAGCTTCCTGTTCCCGGTCTTCGTGCTGGCGATCGTCGCGCTCGCGGTCCCGATCTACGCCGTCATGATGGCCTCGACCTGGGCGGAGACCGATCCCGTGCCGCCGGCCGAGGCCCGTGCCCGCGCCGAGCAGCTAGCCCGCACCACGCGCCCCTAGTACTACAGGGCTAGATCGTTCGCGTGTTGGTTCGTGATATCGGATGCCGGTTGTGCGAGTGTTTGCGTGTGACCGTTCCTTCTGCTGCGCGGGCTGACGTCGCGAGTGGTGTGACCAGGAAAGATCTGGCCGTGTGGGATCAGGAGTTCCGGGATGTCTGTACGCGTCTTGATGGGTTGTTGTAGCTATTCAGCTGGGGTGAGGGTTGGTGGTAGCCATGCTCCGGTGGTGAAGAGTTGGTGGATGGCCTCGAGTTTGTCGAGTCCCCATTTGGTTGCGGTGTCGAGGTAGGAGTGCACGACAGCGAAGTCGGTGAGGCCTTGGAGGGTGCGCCAGCATCCGCCGGAGGTGCGTTGCTGGATCTTGACGGGCCGGACGGCTCTTTCCGCGCAGTTGTTCGTGAATGGCACAGTGAGATCCGCCGCGAAGCGGAGGATCATGTCTTCGTAGCGGGTGAATCGCCGGAGCAGGGTGCGGGCTTCGGTCGCGAGGGTGCCGGGTTGGCCCTGGTTGTCGGTGGTGCCTTTGGCGATCGCGCCGAGGTAGTGGTTCCGGATTCGTTTCAGGACAACCAGATCGAGCCGGTCGGCGCCGGTGGCGCGGGCATGATGTGCGGCCTGGTTGGCTTCCAGCAGCGTGTCGGCCATAGCCAGCGCCCAAATCTGGCCGTCCGGGTCGGTGTCGGACACCGCCCGCAAGTCCCTCAGGAGATGCGCCGCGCACCAGGCGTGGATCGCAGGAAGATGCGCGTAGCCGTAGTAGCCGTCGCGCATGAGGGTGCCGGTGAACTCCGGCAGCACCCCACCGGCGTCGATATCGTCACTGGAGCGGCCACCGACGTGCATCAGCGTCAAGTACTCGGTGCACGCCACGTGCACATACGCCAACGCGCCAGCGGCGCGGCCGGTGGTCTCATCGGCATGTAACACCGGCGCGGTGCGCAGCAAGGACCGCATATGGGGCAGGAACCCGGTTTCCAGTGCGGCAGCGGCCCGCCGCCGGACACCGGCGGTGAACCCCGTCGACACCCGAACCCCGGCCATCGTCACCAGCAGCGTGGTCGCGCGGGCGACCGGCAGGTAATGCCCGCAGGTCAGCAACACCGCCAACGCCGTGGTACGTGGACCAATCCGCACCGGTGACCCCGGACGCAACGCCACCGCCACTCCCAGATCACTATCACCGGCAGCATCAAAGTCGGCGGTAGCGCCGGGCTCGACCAGGCGGGGCACGTCGGTGGCGGTCGGTTCGCTGACATGCCCGCAACCACCGCAGCGACGCGACACAACCTGGTACTCGGTCACTTTCGGCGGAGGAGGTGGTGACACATCGACCACCTGACGGCGGACCCGTGCGGTCTCTGCCGCGCCCTGAAGCGACATCTCACACCGGGCACACCGATCCGGGGCAACCTCGAACACCGCATCTGGATCATCGATCAAACTCCGCGACACCGACGCCGAACCCGGCTGCTTCCCCGGCTTCCTGCCCGACCGGGTCCGTGACGACCGCTTCTTCGCCGGTTTCTTCACCCACGGCGCATCCGAGGACGGCGAACGAGACGAATTCGCCGAGTCGGTCCCCACCTGGCGCTCCAACACCGCGATCCGATCCACCTGCTCGGCGATCACCTGATCTCGTTGTGCCAGCGCGGTTTCCAGCTCCGTCACGCGCGCGAGCAACTGCTCCACCAACGCTTCAAGTGACCCCGAAACCGACACACCAAGATCATCTCAGATGCCGTTGACCGCTCCCCACACGACCAAACATCGACACCTCACCCCAGCTGAACAGCTACGGGTTGTTCTATCGGACGGATTCGCGTGCGCATGCTCGGCATTATGTGCGTGGGTTGATCGCTCCGTTGGAACGGAAGAACGGTTGGACGATCGCGGAG
>Ga0193742_1002418_pt1 | contig 10741 bp, 16 predicted proteins | sample L2c1metaG_FD_165511 | JGI IMG/M metagenome (GOLD analysis project Ga0193742, IMG submission 165511) | Soil microbial communities from a riparian zone of the East river system, Colorado, United States - L2c1 | ecosystem: Environmental > Terrestrial > Soil > Riparian zone | place: USA: East River... | reverse complement strand
TACTGACGATTTTCACTGTGATCTTTCATCCACCAGGTGCCCTGGAGGTGAATCCGTTGAGCAAATGGAGGCTCGAGTAGACGCAGTCATTAGCAGGGTAAGGTGAAACAATTTTTTGGGCCTTGTCCTTTTTCTCATATATGATGTTAGGTACGCGATTACCACAGAGAATACAAAAATCAAGGAACAAATACGAGAGATGTTCTTATCGTGGCGCATGGGCATTTCAGTCGTGTCCTCATCTCACGTTGGATCAAATTCCCCCTTTGCCTCGGTAAGAAACATCTTATCTAACAATCTCAACTCTTAAGGTAAACCATAGTATTGACAGGGACACATTTTAATGTTGAGCCTGGATCCGTATGCCACCTTTCTTATCCTCGTTGGACCTTTCATAAACATTTCCCCCTCAAGGTCGCAATTCTTAGTTATAACCACAAGTCCCTTGAAGAACCAGCTCTCAATGCGCTTAATTTGTTTGCTGTCATCAGCTAGAGCTACCCTCAGTTTGTTACCATAGATATAATCTCTTGTATACTTACTTATATTGTAGGTTTGTTGACCTTTGTATGGTTTCGAGGTCCATCTTCCCACAATCAATTTTATATGCCGGCCCATTGTCCCAACTTGAACTTTCACAAGTCCCCAGGGCCCCAAGACAGTCCAAGACTTGGTTGCTCTCCCCCTCCAGTTATTAATGACTGAGATAGACTGCTTGTTATCCACCTCGACGAACGATAACGTCGTATCTCAATCTAACACTGCTGATCTTGAACACGAGGGCGGAGGTCAGGTTGACGACGTCGTTCAAATTATAATTTCTGACAGTGTGCAGGTCACCAACACACAGGTCTTACTGTAGCCGGCAATTTTCATTCTGCAGACGTAACGTTTAGTATGACTCCAGAGAACGAGGCCTCCAACACAATCGCTGACAGCAAGCTCACTGCATCAAGTACGAAAGCCCCCATATCTGTCACTGCACCTTCTGGGAAGACTAATGGAGGACCGTCGACACCTACTGTCAAGAAGGTGAGTGTTTACAACGTTTTCATTACCTCACTTGCCAACGATTATCTAGATCATCAATTCAGGAACGTTTGGTGCTGCTTCTGTCAAACCAACTGGTTCCAAAGCCACAGCATCTGCAGCTGCGGCAGTTCCAAGGGTAGCTGCTCCCCCATTAAGAAAACCAACTACATCTGCACCTGCTGCTACATCCCGTCCAGCTATGTCCTCAGCCTCGTCAAAACCGGCCGCTACTCCTGCAGCCGCAACTCGCAGAGCTTCGATTGCACCCACGAAGTCTTCTGCGTCACCCGCCACTAAAGCCTCCCTGTCTACTTCTACGAACACGAAACCGTCTTCAGACGCCGTCGCTGCTGTCCGTAATTCCGCAGTCTCTCCAACCGGTTCTATTGCATCAACGAAGGGGAGTATCAACACTGCCGCTCGCCCTCGTGCATCGGTGTCCGACGCTGTGAAGAAGGCTCCCCTTGCCCCTAGGCTAAGCGTTGTTAATTCAGCAAGACCTGTTGCTGCAGCAAAGACTTCCACGGTTTCTCGATCCTCGGCTGCTCCGCCGGTCAAGTCATCAAAGGTTGCCAGTTCCATCTCCTCCATCAAGGAGATTAAAGAAGATATTTCTAAAGACGGTCAAGGAAATGAGAAAGCTCTTGCAGATCTGCAAACTCAGGTCAGTTGCCAAGGTTTCTAAACACCTTCACCTAGTTCTGACTATTATATAGCTCGAAGGGGCAACCGAATTGTTGAAATCGAAAAATAACAATGTTCTCGAGCTTGAGAGTCAGGTAGGGAAGTTAGAGACTTCTCTAGCGACCGCTTTGGCAGAGGTTGAAGCCAAAACTGCCTCCATAGAAGAGGTGGAAAACGCTAAAGCCGTCGTTGAGGCGCAGCTCCAGGAGACGCAGGCTTCTTTGAGCAAACTCCAGGGAGAAGTCCTGGATACCAACGCTTCTCTATCCTCGATTCAGAAAGAGGTATGGAGTAGTCTTTTTCTAAACCCCACATTTTTTTGATCGGATTCAGCTCCAGGCAGCGAAAGTCGCTGCAAATGCTCAAGATACCCTGGTTGGAACACTAAAAGCTCGAATACAGGAGTTTGAAACAACGCTATCCTCATCACAGGACAAAATTAAAGCTCTCGAAGAGAGCCATGCCACCTCCGCTGTGTCTGTAGCAGAAGCCACCTTTGCTGAACGCGAAAACCTGCTCCAGGCCCAGGCAAATCTCAAGGCTATCTCTGAGGAAACTGAAACTTTGAAAGTCACTTACGAACAAGCATTGGGAGTGAAAGCTGCAGAGAGCGAAAACCTACAGAAACAAGTGGCATCCCTAAAGTCAATAAAGGAGGACAATGCTAACAAACTATCAGAGCTGGAGATCGAGATTCTTGAATTGAAGGAGACACAAGAAAATCTTGAAGATACTCGTGATGGTTTGCATCGTCGAATCACTGCCCTGGAGGACGACCTAGCCAACGCCGCTGTAGCATCTGCCTTGGCAGTTGAGGCCGCAAATTCCAAGGAGGCGGAGCATTTAGCACGTCTCAAGGAACAGGCTGAACAATACCAGAAGGAATTGGCAACCCAATCGGAACGCTATGCCGAAATACTCGCATCTCTCGAAGCTCTCAAGACGCAGTATGCCGACACTTCAAAAGCTTATGAGCAAACCAAGCAAGACAAAATTTCGACCGAGCAAACCCATGCTTCGAAGCTCAGTGAACTTGAACATGAGCATGCCGCTGAACAAGGTGCTCGATCTGCTGAATTTGCAAAGATCAAGGCAGAGCTCGAGGTTTGTTTCATCTTTTTTTTTCCCAAGTTCCCTTCTAAAAAACTTCGTTCAGAGTCAAGAAGCCATTTACAATTCCAAGGTTGATGTCATTAAAGCTGAACATGTCCAACTTTTGCAAGATGCTTTCGAACGAGCCAAGGTCTGGTTCATTTGTCCATTGGCCTTGATCATCATATCTAATTTTTATCCCCTTGTTAGCAAGACGCTGGTGACGTTCATGCTCAAGAATTGCAGTCTCTTCGAGCAACCTCTAATGCGACTATCGAACAAATTCAAGCGGCCAACCAAGTTGCATTGGAAGCGTTGAAGACAGACCACCAGTCTGCTCTTGAAAACGGAAGCAACTCTTTGAACAAGCAAATTAGCAAGCTAACCCTCGAGCTCAAGGCCACCCAAGACGATCTTTCTAAAACCAAGGCTGCTCTTGAAATTTCAAGATTCGAGATAAATACGCTGAGCAGACAACGGGACGAAGCTCGTGCTCTTGCCGATGCCGGTCCTACCTTGTCTCCCGAACACGCAGAGGAGATTGCACGCTTGACGAAGGAGTTGGCGAATGCCAAAGATGACTTTGCTGCTGCGACGGATACGTTAAACTTGACGAAATCGTCTATGTCAGAGATGTCCGACAAACACGCCAGGGAGCTGGAGGAAGGCGCAAAGAGTCGTGCGGACGAAGTCATCCAACTGAAATCAGCTCACGACAGTGAGGTTGCAACTCTTGCGGCTCATAAGTCAGAGGCTTTGATTAAACTTTCAGACATGGAGAGTGAACTCGCGACTGTCAAGGCAACTTTGGCCGCGCAGCAGAGTGCCATTCCCAAAAGCTCCAATGGATCAACACTACCTCAACAGCAAAGCGTTACCAAAGAAGAACTAACGAAAATGCATGAGGCCCATAATCTCAAAATCTACGATCTACAGGCTGAACACGAAAAAGCTCTCACGGCCTTGAGGGAGGACGTAGAACAGGCGAAATTCCGGGCAGGCGAACTTGAACAGGAAGTAGGACGAAAAGCCATGGAGATCCAATATCTGGAACAAGATCAGGATGAAAGTCAAGAGCAAATAAGCCGGTATGTCAGATTTTTCGGTATCAAGGGTTTTGTTGGAAGCATGGTTGCACTGGCGGTGGTTCATTTCCTATAATCGACTTTCATGTCATATATTTTTAATTTTTGAACCCGTCATAAGGCTTATTTACTGATTGTTCCGTTCAACGTAGATTAAAGGAAGACGTCGACAGTCTGACCGAAAAGCTCAGGCAGGCGTCTGAATAGATTTCATATAAATCCGCAGGCGCCACATGGTTTCCTGCAACCAAGTTCAGGTATTGTTGTGATAGGATCTTATTGACAACCTCTTCACATTATGCTTATTACATTTGATTGCCTTCAACACTACTCATTCCATTGACGTGTTTATACCTTATCATGCCACAATTTTATGATTTCACTGCGGAACCTGTACACTTCAAATAATATAATCATACGTTTAAATTTTATTTTTTTTGTGCTGAATATATTTTAAATTCTAAGGGGTGCGGACTTTCGTTCGGACCCCACGGCTAAGTCCGACCCCAAGTGTTTTCAATCCCTCTTTACTCTGTAACCACCATCTGTTCGCTATCATTTGTAGAGTCATGGGTGTCCCATCAGAACCAGGTCAAAAGGGTGTCAATTGGTCCAACATTGCCGTTGGTGAGCGTGTTGTGTCGCGACTATATTCTCTCTGTGCTGATGCCAACGCAAGGTGGTATTATGAACATGGTAATTTCTTCGAAGAATGACACGAGAATGGTACTAACTGTCATATCGTCTCCTGAATAATTAGTTCGTGAGTACTATCAGCACCTTTGTGTTTCCGTACTGACATTGCTTCACGTTGTAGGAGGCAAGTCGTGTGCTAGTATCTTTTTGGTCGGAAGCTCAATCTCATGCAGGTAACCACACTTGGCCAACCCCTGGAGGTTCTTAAAACTCAAATGGCTGCCAACCGGTCGCAATCGATGCTACAAGCATGCAAATATGTTTGGGCCCGAGGTGGCGTGTCAGGTTTCTACCAAGGCCTCATCCCTTGGGTAACAAAATGTCGTTCTCGTTTTTCTTTCAATTGTGCTGACCGGGGCGGGGCATCCATAGGCTTGGATTGAAGCTTCTACAAAAGGGGCTGTCCTCGTCTTTGCGGCTTCTGAGGTAGAATCTGCGTCACTGACTTATGGCATAAACCCTGGATTGGCTGGCTTGCTAGGTGGCATGACTGGCGGAATTGCTCAAGCCTATGCGACGATGGGTGTGTACACGACCTGTACCCGTCCTCTTATAACTAACATCCAAATAAACAGGATTCACGACGTGTATGAAAACTGCAGAGATTACGCGTGCTAAGTCTGCTTCCTCTGGTGTAAAACCCCCTTCGACTTGGGCTGTTTTTGCCGATATCTATCGTCGTGAGGGTCTTGCTGGAGTAAACAAGGGTGTTAATGCTGTTGCCGTTCGTCAATGCACTAACTGGGGTTCTCGGTATGACTTTGTACAACCTATCCCCAAGCTACACTCTCAGTCTTGATATATAGGATGGGCTTCGCACGTTTGGCCGAAGATACCATTCGGAAAGTGAGGGGTAAAGGCGAGACCGAGAAACTTGGTGCAATGGAAAAAATTCTGGCATCATCTATTGGTGGTGCCTTGGCTACATGGAACCAGCCTATTGAAGTTATCCGTGTCGAGGTGATGGGAGCACTTGAGTGATTTGTGGCGTTTACTGACATCCTTTCTAGATGCAAAGCATGGCAAAGAATACTGGAAATGTCAATCGACCTGCTAAGCTGACGATCATGAACACCCTCAAGTTCATTTACCAAGAGAACGGGATCAAAGGCTTGTACCGTGGAGTTACACCCCGTATTGGTCTTGGTATTTGGCAAACAATATGCATGGTATCGCTAGCTGACTACGTTAAAATCTGGTGAGTTGATGGTCTATGGCGGCTGTAGAGAGAGAATATGGCTAACATAATGATATATATAGGGTGAAAGGAGAGTAGATACTTAGAAATATTAGAGTATATAATACCTTTAAGCAAATAATATAGAGTGGTTGTTATTTTTAAAGACACCGGTTATTGAATTAAGACGGTAACCGGACATGAGTTTGCCAGTTGAATTAGCTGCTTTATCTTTCGTATACCAGCTATGAGCGCCAACAAGAACACTCACCCTCTCCTCCACAAGTATTTGAACCAGCTTAGCGTCCACCCTCTTCGGACCAAGGCTATCACAACTGGTATCTTTTCCCTTCAATTAGGCTCTCATTTTTAGTCGCTAATAGCCTCTCAGCTATCTTATGTTTCTTGCAGGAGGTTCTTGGAAGTAACTTGTCTGGCACTCCGGCAAACGTGTCAAAAAATGCTTCAGCGATGGTGCGCTCATTACAGAGCGTCCACCTTAACACGAAGGCTATCAAGATGGCCATCTACGGCTTCTTGGTCTCTGCGCCATTGAGTCACATCCTGATCGGCCTTCTTCAGAAGGCATTCGCTGGAAGGACGGGCCCTCGCGCGAGGGTGGGCCAGATCGTCGCAAGTAACCTGTTCGTCGCACCAATTCAAACCTCAGGTAACAAGAAGTCTTTTTTACCAAAATGTTTCCCTTTTTTTCTTCTTTTTTTTTTCTTAACATTTTTTTTTTTTTTCAGTATACCTTGCCTCTATGGCCGTGATCAATGGGGCAAGTTCACTTGATGAAGTTATCAAAACTGTTAGAGCCGGTTTCTTCTCGGTAGTTCGGGTATGCAAAAGTCCACTTGTATTCATCTCTACACATTCCGGTTTCACCCATACGTTATTCACAAGATTTCTTGGCTTGTTTCGCCCTTGTCAATGACGATTGCACAAAACTTCATCCCAGTTGAGGTAGGTGTAATCTATGGAACTCCTCCAGTAAATTGCTATTCAACTCTTTCATTCAATTTTGCAGCTTTGGGTCCCATTCTTCAACGCCATTCAATTTGTTCTCGGAGTGCGCTTCAGTCTTTCGTTATTGTCCTTCTCCAAGCTCATTGATTGATTTTATCCTTTAGACATACTTCAACATGCGTGTCAAGCAGGCAAGACTGGCAGCCCTCAAGAAAGAGAAACCAAAGAACGAAGAAAAACAAGAACGAGAAGGCAAAGATTAAGCATCTACGTTTGATTTTTTTTTTGGCATATCAGTGGCAGTGGTAGCATCTCTGCGTGTACAATCTTTTGTCCAAAAAAATCTGTATACCCATATTCTTTTCAAGACGCCTGAGCGTCACAAACAATCAGGCACCCACATTCGCTCAATTGAGGCTCTTGTAAGTATCGTCGTTTCCTCGTACTGTTCGTTGGGTACGCAGCATCCGCTGTGTCGATCTCCGTTTCTAAAGTCCAACCTCCTAGCTCGTAGGATCCAGCTCGAGTAATCCATACTTTTGGTCGAACAACGACTGACTGCGATGGCGGAATGACTCCGCGAAACGTAAGACGGCCTTGATAGGGTAAAGGCAAAAAGGTTCCTCTGAAAATGCGGTTCAATCACCACGCCTTGAAAAGAAGAAAAAGGCTCACCTAGACATAGTTGGTTTGGACATTAGATTAAGCGCGTACCGTGCAGGATGCGTCGGAGAGTGGTTGCGGAGAAGAAATTCCATAGGTAAAACAAAGGGCCTGAAATATAATGTTAAGATTATGAGGAAGGCCAAGATCAAGAACGAAACTCACCCCTTTAAGAAATCGTGAACTTTTGTGCCCACATCTTGCAAAGACAATACAATAGGTTTCATCTCAACATTCCATTCACTTTCCCGAATCGCATCGAGTACCTCCATTTTCTCCCTTTGTGTCTCTGCATACATGCTTCGCTTAACTTTAGCGCTCTCCGCTTCTTCAATGATACCATCCAAAGCAGCATGTCCAGCTCCAAGCGTAACACCATGAACGTTTATATGGCCAGAAATATTTTGCAAAGGTATTGTCCAGAAGACGATCATATCAAGGGAAGTGGGATTATAGAGAGGAAATATTGAGGGATGGTAGGTAGGTGGGATGTAGGAATGGACGTGAGCGATGGTTCGCGATGCAAACTTCCGACGACCGCTTTGTATGAAGTGCATAATGGCTGCATCTTGGATTGTTCTTCGTCTAGCAATCTATGCAAACGAATTGAGAATCTCTCTTATTAACACCTTTGATGAATTGCCTACCTCTGATACATGACTGCAATGCACATCAATGTGAGGAGGCACAGAGGGGTCATTATCCTTTCCTTGCAGGAGATGCCTGAGCTTTCCAGTAACAAAATCTACCGTTTCTTGAAAACCGGAACCTTCAGACCAGCTTGATGCCCCTAGCATCAATCGAAAGCATTGTGATGGTGCAATGACCCCACTGCTGAAGACTCAGTCATCACGAATGACCATATACGATCTGGAGACACATACAAATCAACGTCCTTCAGAGACACGGCCGTCCACAATGGACTTAGACAAGAGATCTGCACAAGTTCCGCTTCCACCGCCGTCGACACGTTCACTATGTCGGTATTCAAGACATAAGAATAATCTAGAGCCTGTGATGGCTCTGCCGAGATTGAGATATCAAATAACGGTTGAACATCATATGAACGGGTCAATCTTGTTGAATAGAATAGCTGAGTGTCATTCTATGAGCAGGACTATCAGGAGAGGAAATATGATGATGAAGGTATGGTTGTTCTGACCTCTCGAAAAACAAATAAAAGGCAGAGCTCATGACTTCCAGTTGTTTCAGCATGAAAGATGAAAGGAACTTCGACGCCATCTCCAGGTTCAAGCACCGATGAAGATGACTGATTTGAACCAGATGTCGACAGTCGATAAGGCTTTTGGGGTTCCAGTGAGTTTTGAGATCGGATAACCTCCGTCACTGCCATTGCTATCCAGATTCGTGAGGTGCAAATCACCAAAATAAACAATTCATACGCACAATCACGCATTATATCTCCATCACCAACCCAAATCTCATCTTCAGCACCAGCCACCATCCAAATCTCACCGATAGGCTTAGAACCCGTATTAGTCAACCAAAGCCTCATCGACTTGTTTTCCCCTTGTATTAACACCAACTGTTCGTCTTCAATATAGCTCGCAACGAGTTTATGATGCGATGCTACCACCTCTACCCGCATGATGACATCTGGCGCATAAGTGGGTTGCTGCCGTTGTAATGGGGTGTCATGTAATCTGCGACCACGAGATGCCAGAGGTTCCGTCACGGAGAGCAGGCCGAGGAAATCGTATTTAGCATGAGTTATGCTTAGCTGTGTTGGGACTTTTGATTTTATTGATACTGGGATCTGAAGGACGCTAAGTTAGATTCATCAGATCGCTTTTTCGTCAATTCAACTTACTGAACTAGTTTCCTTTGCTCCTAATGTAGCCTCCTTTATGATTTCTACCTCAACAGAGTCGTCTGTAGAGTCGGAATGGGACGCCTGTACAATGAGAGTGAGATTCGACAAATTGACTTCAGTGTCCAATGAGTTTTGGAGGACGAGATCCACCCAAAATAGTTCTGGCGAACGCAATAAGCATACTGTTGAGAGATGAGGTATTCAAGTCACTCACCGTTCGTGCTGACTTTCCCTGTCTTGGCAACACTCTCTTTGCCTCCCTGAGATTTCCAAAACGCCTTCCAATCCTCTTCACGAGCACTCCAGACATCGTTATCCCCATTACCACTATCTCCCAAAAATCTCAGCCGTAGGCGAGGAGTTGCACAAAGCTTGATAGGCAATTGCAACAATGTTGAACCAACTTTTTCAGGTTCAGTCGATTTAAAATACTGCATGCCACCATGTCATTATATCACACTGCAACAGACTTGAATTATCAAACTCACGCTAAAAGCCACTCTGAAGTCATCCAAATAAAGCTTGTCGTTTCCTGGAATCTTGTCCTGGAGACGAGCATTGTATGAAAAGGCAGCAGCCCCCCTGAGCAGGCCTAAAAATAATCGAACAGCACCAGCCACATCGCCTGTTGTGTAGAGCATTCGACCTAAGCATGCACATTCAACATCAGCCAATCTATAACCTAGTAGGAAGGGGAAATTTTCAGGACCTAGCGGATGTTCGATCCCGGATAGGATATCTTCCAGCCCTTCAGCAACCATAGCTGATTTTCCTTCGGAATCCCAAAACGAGGGCGATAATTCTTTGGGTGTAGGTATGCTGTACAATTCCTGCGCTTTCCGCAGGAAATACATAGTCAAAGGTTTCTAATAAAATAGCCATCAGCATTCTATGACCTCAATTAAAATTAAAAAAAAGATTCACAATACCGCATTTCTCTAACCTTCCCGCTGCAGAAGCATACCACAGCGCAGCTCTCCTTCTTGCTTGCTTTTTCGCACTCAAAAGTGCAGCTTGCGCCAATAACAGAGCAGACGGCGCTTCTTCTGCCTTAAATTCAAAATAAAATAGAATCAGACAATTAGCATGACGTGTATGGGGGGATAGACATGAAAGCCAGAAATGGAAACGGTCACGAACATTACCAGCCGCCCAGACAAGCCAACGTTCTCCTTCCAAAACGTTGCTAATAAAATCTTGTGGCGACATACCTGCTTCCCATCGTACAGCGCAAAGCAGGGCACGGACTTGTGCATGGGGATGGACTTCCGTCGAGTTTGAATGGATACTTGTCAGAGCAGTTGAGGCATGTAGAGGGACCGTAGGTGAAGGCGTCAGTAGCAGGGGAAGAATGTCCTGTAGAGAAAGATATGAGTAGAAAGTTTATTGTTATTCATTTTGGAAAACTCACAGAGCCACCCTTGCTTTCTTTTCGAAGTGCTTCCCAAACCAGCACGGCCAACTTGTAATCACCTAATATTGTGGCAAACTCTGCAAGACGTCGCAGCT
>Ga0193742_1002416_pt1 | contig 10745 bp, 12 predicted proteins | sample L2c1metaG_FD_165511 | JGI IMG/M metagenome (GOLD analysis project Ga0193742, IMG submission 165511) | Soil microbial communities from a riparian zone of the East river system, Colorado, United States - L2c1 | ecosystem: Environmental > Terrestrial > Soil > Riparian zone | place: USA: East River... | reverse complement strand
AATTGAGAGAACAGGGATATAGGTGCTGGCAATCCGTATGTGTAGTTCAATGGAAGCCATTAGGGAGTGTTGACACGCAGAGCAGGGAGACAAGATACATGTAATCAATGAAGGGAAAGGAAATGTGTATGTGAAAGACGGCTATGAGAGAAAGAAAAGATGTGAGATGAATAAAAGAGGTGTTTAGGTGCAAAGCAAGGAATTCAATACCTCTAAAGTCGGAACGACGAATGGAAAAATATGACAAACAGTTGCGGGGGTTGCAAAAGAGAGGAAATTCAAGTTGGTAGGTTGGTTGAGCGACAGAAATGCGGTGATGAAAGCCCAGAGTTGACAGGTACAGTTTTGGCTAGAGGCAACTGACTGCGAAAATGCAAGGATTTTGATAAGCTGACTGATACGGACACGAGACGATTGCGCGATACAAATACAACAGGTAAACTGTAAGGTCGGGAAAGAGGTGAAGCTTGAAGCTTGAAGCTTTGGTTGAGAGAGAAGTGCAGGGATGGCCGGATGCCAGCTGGTTATTTGTTTCCTTTGGCCAGACACCTATTTACTGTCGGGATCTTGATTTCCTATGAAGGCACAGCAAAGAAAATCACAGGATCGGAAAGAAACTGCAAGTTCCAGAGACGCGTCGTCTACGCTATGGTCGTGTCGGGGTCTTATAACCTGTTGACAAGCTGAGCAGAGAGACGAGACACGCGTGAATGCGAAAGGATTGAGTTTGAGACGACGGGTACAGGAATGACTATTGGCTTACATAATTTGACATGTGTTTTTAGAGACGACATCCCTCCGCCCCCGTCTCTCCAGCCATTCACCAGGTGACCCTTTCTACCCAGCGGCCACAAATTCATCGACTGCGTTCCCGAGGACGACTCTCCTGTCCACGATCACTTCCCACGTCTTCGCAGCTCCACACATGATCAGCTCACCTCGGAATTAAATCTAAAATCACCGCTTTCTTTTCTACGACGAAGAGTGTACTGGTTTCCTCCTCTAATCAGGGCCTCAGGTTCTCCCCTCCGGTCATAGGATCCAAGTTGTACGAGATGCATTGGGGGCCGGATATGGGACAGGCGTACGGCGGTTTTAAGAACTTTAGGAACGATTCGTCTGGAGCAGCCATCCTTGTCACTTGTAGTTGATTGTCCCAGAGTATCCCATATCATTCAGATGGGTGTGCCAGCGAATGACGGTACGTATGTTCATCGAGTAGGAGACAACAAAACGGGTCGTGGAGATCTGGTCCTCTGCTCTTGGGAAATTATTCGCTTTGATTGGTCGAGATTGACCCTATTTGCCAGACTATCTCGAAGGGTGTGGACCCAAGAGACCGCTTATGAAACGTTCATGGCTCAAGTCGGCTTTTACTTTGGTCGAGTGGGCGAACTTGGTTTTGAACCAGGATGAGGTCTGCAGGCTTGGACTCTGGAGGTATTCGGATTGGACAGAACCACCTATCATTCCCCATGCAGCGCAAGTCAAGTTGGGGTGCTAAGCAATAATCGGCCCTATAGCCGTGGTGGTGGTGGTGGAATGGGCTCTTATGGATCATCTAGACGCCCTTTGGAGGGACGCGGAAGCCATTCTTCAAACTCTTCGAAGCCGTGGTCATCTGGAAGCCATTTCGGTATGGCCAACAAGTGGTTGAATGCTCTCTATATATATAAAACTAAACGGAGTTGTCACGAAATATGGCGGATTTTTTATGTTTTATCTTGGGGAAAGTCAGCGGTTATTACTGTTTGCCATCAACACTTTGAATTCGTGTAAACGCGACGCTATAACAACGGATACACTGCCACATCATTCCTTTTTACTTTAGCACTATGACTATGACAAAAAGTCTTTGAAACTGGTGATCTACGAGAGGTGATTCTTGAACATGACACAATTGTCATCAAGTACACAGGGGTTCACCAACATCTTGACCGGTTCGCGCGAGATAGTTTCGGGAGTCTGTCACGAAATGTGACCCACCCACCCACAAACAAGCAGAAATACTTACCCAACACGTCATGGGTTCACCATTTTATCATGCGCAACGTTATTGAGCTACCTCTGTACAATCAATTGCACGCTATTGTGTAAATATTGTCACATGGCATTGATTAATGAAACAGGAAACCTACCTTGAGATATGTTTGAACTTCGGTTGCCAAACGGTCCACACTTGCTTTGTCGCCGAACCTGATGCACAGCGGCGGCTTTCGCGAAAAATGGTTGGCCCTAGTGAGGAAAGCCACAAGTGCTTCCGTCATAGCAGCATTCGAAAGTAGTCTTCTCGTAGCAATACACAGAACAGTAATCTGTTCCTGGTGTAAAAATCGTGTTCTGCATCCGTTTGTCATATGAGATGGATGATGAAAAAAGAAAAAACGAAACAAAAAGTTCCCAAAAAAAAACAACCGAACCTTGGTCGATAAAGTTGCCTCAAACATCTAAGCGCTGAACGGGCGTATTTTGCACCATCTACACAATAATCTCCAGATCGGTCAGGATCCAGCAAGAACCGGCGTAACGGCTCCAATACGTTCTCTCTGATAGGTTGCGCAGTGCGCATCAACCCACAATAACCACTGGTCCTCACGTGGGACTTTGAATATTGAGTGAAACCTGACAGTATCAGCAGGACATGAAGAACAACGTCATCGACATCCCAGAAACATTGATCAAGGTACCAACTGGGTGGTTCTCGAGCGTTAGTACTTTCCAGGTACAAGATGGATGAAAATCGAGGATGGGGTAGTTCAGCTTGAGCCCTACGGTTTGGTACCGTACTAAGGGTAAGTAAGTCCATAAATTCGTCGTCCACAGTACAGCGGGCGAGTTGGTTCTTCAAATAAGTGTCAAGATGCAATAATAGATGAGCATATATTTCCTCGGAGGCTTTACGATCGAAAAGCTAAGGAATCATCGTTTACTGTCAGTTCATGTGGAACAGAGTTTTTTTTAATTTTTTTTTATTGACATACCGTTGACTGATTATCAAAGCAACCCAGAAATTCAGTTAGCCATCCCCAGATATAATCTGCAAGAGCTGGTTTCGGTGTGCCATTAAGATCAGATGGTGTTGCTGTTGACAGCGATTTTACTCTGTCAAAAATGGTAAGAAACTGGAAACATAGTAGATCCCGGCGAAGGCTTTCGGTCAGAACTGCCTTCTTGAGGTGAGCGAGGATAGGATCCCAGTCAGAATCTGTTGACTCTATCGAGCAGTGTGGGTAAGCCATCACTATGGCGTTAACACTAGCACACTTACCAAGCATTGTCGTAACAACGTTCATATAACCGCTGGCAAGAGTGGTATGCGAAAGCCCAATATCGATGTAGAATCGATTCGCTCTCGATTGGTCGAGAAGAAAATCTGTAAGCGAGGCATGTGAAATGCGGATTGGTTCCGTACGGGAGACAACGGTGATGACCGACAGAAGATCATTGAGAAGAAGCCCAATATCACCCGGTTGTAAGCTAAGGAGCAATTCCAACCTGGCTGGGGTCGAATGATCTCCGAAATGATCGTCTTTGGTCCTCGGTATGGTAAAGATGCCTAAAATCCGTAGCACAATCTCTATATCATTGTCATCAACGGATCCCAGGATGTATGTGTATAATCCATCCAGCTGAGCAAAAGGGAAGTCCTTGACCAGGCGAGGGGAAAGACCAAGGATGTTATTCAGGCGTTCAACGGGTTGATGCTTTGGAGATGAGATATACCGTATCACGACTGAAGGATAGATAAATTGTCCAGATGATCTACGAACCAATTCGTCGACGTTCTCGTCAGTTGGCCATACATGTGACAGAAATTGCCCCAAGGGATGCATTTCTCTAATATTGTTGAATCGCCCCCTGAAGAAGGAACGGATATCTAAATCTGCTTGCAAGGCGTCTTTTGACAGATCGATTTCGCTGAGAGATATGCCGGGCCTTAACTGATTAAAAGCGCGGGTGATGTGTATTTCAGGCCGACTGGTGATTAAAAATCGGAAGGGGAAACGAAGACTCTTGAGAGTACTACCAAGTACTCTCAAGATCTCGCATTGAACTGCTGGGTCAGAACACTCGTCAAGGCCATCAATGATCACCAGTCGAGGATGAGATCGAGTGTAATGCGTGATATATCGCCTAATAAGAGATCTTGCGACACGGTTGATGGGTTCGGTGAATAAGTTCTGCATCTGACTCTCGAGGGACAACTGAAGAACTAGCGGATCACGACTCACAATCTTCTTGATGATAGATCGTGCTGCTGGAAAGGTTGATGTGAGTTGGTAGCTGAGAGTTGAGATTAGCAATCGACCATCGTTCCAATTGGAGGCAGTCCTCGAAAAGAAGAAGCTACCAGCCAAACATTGTTTTTTGCTGCAGTGTTCGGCAATTGTCTGAGCAAGGGTCGACTTTCCGACGCCAAGTGATCCCCGAAGCCATAGCATGGAGGAGGATCTCTCAGAATCGTTAACCCAGGCCAGGATACTCTCTATGATGGCAACACGTGTGTCAGGATCACATGTTGGAGGCTCGAAACGCTCGCCAGAGTCATGAATGGCACCAGAGGCTATATTTTGGCGGAGAATCTCAAGACCTAGTAATCCCGCACCCACTTTTTTTAGCATCCATTCAAGTCGATCGTAATGTAACAGAAGTTATTAGACGAGGAAGAAACGTACCGTCGGCTTTCTGATTAGGACCGTGCAGGGTGAATTTAAAGTGGCCTCCGTTTACCTGTACATCCCCGGAATTAGCGAATAGTTGTTGCTAGGCCGTAGAGTGAGTACTTAGTTCAACATTCAGTGCGCGACACTCACTGGTAGTGGCCTTGACATATCGCATTTCCAGGTCCTGGGCTGCGCACCCGTATAATTACACCCGTAAAGAAAACAAGCTTTGAAAATTGTGAGCCAAGAATTTGACGCTTTTGGCAGGATCTGACCTCTATCACTGCTTCTATGGTGGTCAAATGGCAATTGTTGCACCAATTTCTTTTTTGACAGTCGACATTTTGTTTACAATATTTACCCGTATTTGTTACCCCGTACCCGTATGCCTCACCCGTTTTTGCTCATTACTTGCCAACGCCAGCCAACCCACCCATTTGCACATATAAATTTAATAGCCCTAAAATGTATTATCTCTAGGTACAGCTGAAGTACCTACTATGTAAGAAGCAAGTAAAAAAGGGTCTGGATTGTCAAGGTCACTAATGGTTCCGCTCCCTCTGCTCGCTCAGCGACACACTTGGATTCTACTGCACACGATGCTAATGAATTCAAATGTCTGAAATGCGAGAAGAGGTTCAAGCTCATTTTCAGCTTTGACACTGGCACAACACATCGAGAGCGCTGATTGTGGTTTGGCCAGGCTGCCTCAAATTCAATACCCCATTTCCAGGGTTTAACGGCTCATTTCTCTTGTCTCCTTACGCTTTAGGTGGCGTTTCGTCAAGTGGAATCCACTGGGCATTTGGCTGACAGATGTACATAGAGGGCTGAAACACAGGTGAACGTCAGAGTTGACGTTGACCTGCTTTCCAAGCCTCGTTCTATGACGTGAAATGTGAAGTTCAGTGATAAGTTATGATGATTTTGTTTCTGAATGTGTACGTGTACATATCTAGTGTTCATATTGCTATTTCCTTACTAGTCGATTGCAATTGAGTGATTTAAGGAAACAATCCCTGGGAGGCCCGACCTGAGTCAATGAACAGAAAATAAGTACACGGATGATATTCATAAGCTAATAATATAGTGACAAACTAATAAAAGAGAAAATTGTTCACGAGCTGCAAGTCCAGCTGCGGAATGCACAGGCTGCTCCAGACGTATTATTCTTAACGTTCTTGGAAACCGCCATAATGTCGCCTGTCCGTACCCCGCTTCGAATGCATCTCGTACACCTTGGGTCCTACGACCAGAGGGGAGACCCTGGTTCGATGAGGAAATCAGAGAATAACTGTTACAGTCTTCGTTGTAGACAAGAAGATGATAATTTTATATTTATTTCCCGAGGTGAGGTTGATCATGTGTGTGATCAAACGGTGAAGATCTGCGAGGACGGTTGTGGATTGATTATGGACGGGAGAGTCGTCCCCGGAAACGCAATTGATAAATTTGTGGCCGCTCGAAAAAGGCCACCTGGCTGGACAGCAGGGATATCTGACGTTCTGGAGAGCTAAGTAGGTATGACTTGATGCTTCTCTAAGACCCATATGATATGAAGTAGAGTGTCCGCTCTTCCTGGTGCTACCAACCGAAGCATTGATTAAAGCTGGTTGATATGGATCTCAGCCGAGCTACTGAGCGGCAACTCTTCTGGAAATGGCTCAGAATGAATAGTTAACGTCTCACCTTGGGACTAGCCAAAGAAGTGGACGCAAAATTTGAAAGATGTTTATCACGGCTGAATGCTATATATGGTGCATATGACCTTTTTCTTCCTTTCCAAATGTCCTAACCTGTCATCTCTCAGCGTTTTGTTAGATCTGTTGGAAGCGCAGGAACTAAAATGGTTTGGGTGAACACATGTTTTACAGACGATGTTTGCTTCCTGGTTCATTTATCCGTGCTGAGAATTCATTCTAAAAGGTTGCGGGATATATACTATTGAGAGAGCATGGGTGGGATTGATGGTGGAAATTTACGATGGACTCGGGAAAAATTTCCAGGTAAACCCATGATGTGAGTTAAACCACGCACATGTTGATGAGACAGGGCTTCCGAGGCCTGCGGTCTGCCTACTCGACGTATGTACATAACATAGCCTTACGGATAACGATTCGCTCCGTCATTTGCTGCTGCGCCCGTTGGAAGCGCTTGTCAAGCTCGGACTTGGCAAGTGGCGTCTTCAAGTTTTGATAACAAGATTTTTTTTTAGCATTTGTATCAATGGCAAGGAAAGCCTTAGGAATCCATCTCGACATCTTTATGTTCCGATTGCTGAGTCGCTTCTTCCGTTTGCTCCACACCCACACTCCCAGCTGGTCTCCAAACATTACCTGATGTAGCTTTCCATAAACGAACACGACCGTCATTACCTGCTGATGAAAGTATAGTTCTAAAAATAACATAACAAACGAGTTAGGGAGAGTGTTGAGAGAAAGACAAAAAAGGTTGGGGAAGTTGGACTTACCCAGTCACGTTCCATTCGACTCTGCCTACTGCCGATCTGGATAAAGATTGAAAAAAAAAAAAAGATTTAATTTTGGATTCAAAGTCACTAAAAAAAAAACCACCCACTTGTGTTGATCAAAATCAGCAACCGATATCGCTGTCCACCTAGTCTCTTCACTATCACCATCACTCATCATTCCTTCATTATCTAAATCTTCTGACCCAGGTTTGATTTTCCATATCCGCACATGTCCATCGCGGCCACCTGTTGCTACGAGGTGGTAGGAACGACCGCATGAAGGTGCCCATGACACGGAGGTGATGGCAGAAGCTGCGTTCGCAGTGCTTGGGTTTGAAATGTTGGGGTTAGAAGGATTTGTAGTTTGTGGCCCAGTTGGTTCTGTTGACGTTGTTGTTGAGGGCGGGTTTAAGGATGCGCTGATACCAGATGAGGTTGGTTTGGTTGGTGACGAGTTGAGAGTGAGAAGGGTAGTAGAACGACGTGCGTTTAACTGTATTATCTATAAATAAATAATTTCGAAAAGGATTCAAACGTGGTTGAAGAAAGGGTATGAGGTAGAATAAGAACCTTGATAATCCCATTCGTACCACATCCAGCAGCGATTATTTCTCCCCAATAACGATCTTTACACCACGAAATACACCAGCCGCCATCTGCTTCCCTATTTCCCAACCCAGAACGTGATTGAGCAGCAGCACCTTGTTGTTGTTGTTGTTGCTGTTGCTGCTGCTGCAAACCCTGTTGAAGTGCCTGAGTGACAAGGGAAGCGGAGGCCGCGTCAAGTGTAGCAAGGGTTTGAGTAGGAGTAGCAAGCGCAATGGTATGTGTGTATGAAAGATATCCAGAGGAAGGTGCAACGGCTATCATTTGTACGTCTAGTTCGTCGATTAGTTGCCAGGAAGTTAAAGAGGGTTGTTCAACACATTCGTAGATTCTTAATAAATTGTCGGTTGATATCGTTGCCTATCGAACCAAAAACAATTTAATTATATCTCGACACACGCTGGTCGCAATTTCAACGCACCAATTTCAAACCAAAATGATGTGGTGCAAATTCGACGGCTCTCACTGTCCCTTTCGCATCTGACAAAACTGCTTTTTCTACCCAACGAGAAGTCACTGGACCAGAAGAAGGTGGTTGCTGTTGTTGTTGTGGTTGTGGTTGTGGTGGTGGTTGAGTTTGAGGAGGTTGAGTTGTTGAGCCGTTGGATAGTGCTGTCGAAGAAGTTGGTTGAGAAGCTTCTGATTGTCCGCTTGAAGTCTGTTCCCATATTTTAACTGTACGATCGAAAGATGAAGAAGCGATGATAGATCCAAATTCTGGGTGTGCCCAGGCGATTTTGGATATAGCTGCATCATGAGCCTGTATATATATTATGTGTGTGTGTGTGTTTCAGTGAAATTGTAAAAAAATAAAAAATAGGAATGGAATGGAAATGAACCAGGACCTTCCAATCATCTTCAACATGCCAAGAATTGTTATCATCCACTTGCCAAATTTTTATTCTTTTTTTGATTATCAAAATTGAGCGAGGGGAACCTCTGTGAAAAAGGACCAGACAAACCGTACCGTTGATCCAGACTACAAGTTGCCAACCGAAGTCCATAAAAGTCATACGACGCGTCTGTGATGAGATCGTTATGTGCAGTGGGAATAAGGCCTGTTTGAATCATTGCTTTTCGTTCAAATGGGACGCGTTCCTTTTGAAAAGGAATTGTTGTGGTTTGTTTGGCCGTTCTTTCGGTTACATTTATGTTTTGAACCTTTTATATGCAAAAAAGGAGAAATAGTTTTAAAAGGGGGTTTACAAAAGAGAAATTTGTTCCAGAGAGAACTTGATATCTGAAGTAAGAGTAATTTAAAATCCAAGAAAGTAAACAACACAGACTGTCGTATGTACGCCTTATTGGAATTGTTACGAAGAAAGTTATTGCGTCGTGGAAAAAAAAGGAACAAAAGATAATTTATGTGATGAGAGGTATACAAATAATACTAAAATAAAAAAATTGTACAATTGTTCGAACACCTCGCATACGACCCCCACTCGAAACGAGAGAAAAAAAAAATTTGAGTTTTTTTTTGTTGAACCGAATCACCATTGAAGAGCTTTTTTTTTCTTCTCTTTTTTTCCTTTTGTAGTATTATTTATTTACTCCACCCTGCAGAGACCATCGGAATCCCATCTCTCACTACCAACCCCAGCTTTAACAATGAAAAGATCAGTCGGGTCATACTTGGTCTTAATGGCACTCAGTTTGGAGTAATTAGGTCCAAAGAATGTGGTTTGGAAGTCGACTTCGAGAGAATCGGCTTCGTTCGAGTAAGCCGCACCATTCCGTCCCGAAATTTGTTCGAGAATGGGTAATTGTTTGTCCCTGAAGAAGGTCATGTTACCTTGTACCTCTGGAATGGTTGCCGCGTCCGACCAAATGTTGTCCAAAATTATCTAGAGGAAAGTAAACGGTATAAGATATATCAACTCGAAATCTTTTTTTTTATAGAAAAAATTAAGGTCGTACATGTGTTTTGGCAGTTCTCCAAGCTGGAATGATGGCGTTGTCAACATTTTTATTTTCAGAGACTTTTCCTGAACAGCATTCAAGTGAGCAAAACAGAGAATCTGATTTAAACCAACAGGTTTTTTTTTGTTTGTTTGTGAGAGCTTACCTCCACCAACAAGATTGCCAAGGATGCTAAAAAAAAATCAAAATTGCATTAAACGATAATAACCCTCGTGACATTAAAAAAATGAATAGTTAAAACTTACAACAACGATCCTGCATCCAAAAGCTGTGAATACACTTGTCCGACAAGAGTAGCATTCTTGTACGCCGACGCAGGTACAAGCCGAGAACCAAGTACGAAATTAACACCGACAGCATCATCTGAGGCGGTAAGAGCATCATTGATATTCTGCAAAACATTCCTTTGCGTGAGAGTAACGCCAGGCACTTTCTGGACATCATCAATGAAAGGTTTCAACGCAGCCGCAGCTTGAGCAAGCGAAGCATAGGGGACGTATGAGTTGACGATGATAGTGGGAACCCCAGTGTTCATGGCTGGAGAGACGAGGGAAGGGGGGAAGATGCCTAGGGCTGAAAGATAGAAGTATTGACCTCCTCGAAGAGCGTCCAAGTCGAATATATGTTCTGCGTGGACCTGAGCGACCTGGGCCATTTGAGCTGTGGTGTTTGTGGTGATTGTCAAGAAAGAGACTGCAGCGTCAAAGGTTGGGACGGTGTTGAACGTAGCTGATACAATGACACCCCAGCTTCCAGTTCCACCACCTCGCAAAGCCCAAAAGACTTTGAAAAGACAATGTTATTCGAAGACATAGGGTATATAAATTTTAACGTACGGTCAGAGTGTTCAACGGCATTCGCTGTGACTAGGCTGCCATCGGCAATGACCACCCTCAGTTCTGAAAAAGGATCATTGATAAAAGAGACATGATATATAATAACGAGGGGGTAAATTACCGACGCAGTTATCCGCGGCAAGACCCAAAGTCGGGGACAGTGCGGAATGACCACCTCCTTGTACATAACCTCCGGAAGGCACGACAGTAGAGGCGGTACCACCAATGACAATCTTACCGTGAGCTTTG
>Ga0193742_1002415_pt1 | contig 10746 bp, 11 predicted proteins | sample L2c1metaG_FD_165511 | JGI IMG/M metagenome (GOLD analysis project Ga0193742, IMG submission 165511) | Soil microbial communities from a riparian zone of the East river system, Colorado, United States - L2c1 | ecosystem: Environmental > Terrestrial > Soil > Riparian zone | place: USA: East River... | reverse complement strand
CCGTGCAAATTCAGCTTAACCCGCCCAAGTCTGCATTGCGACATCTAGCTGGTTCAAAGCAGAGTGCTCACTGCTGATGCACGTGAGACATTCACTGCCTTCTTCGAGAAGCGATCACCACGGTTCATCTAGTGCCACACGATAGATGACATGATGCCGATAGAGCGGTCATTCGCATACTATCGGCACCTCTACAACGAACAGCGTGTCCTTGCCAGAGAGTAGCAGGAACATGTGATTGTTTGGTTTCTGAAGGGTTGCTACTCTCGCGCTGTCGAACGAAACGTGGCATTTCGACAACGCAGAAATGGACAAGGGCGAAATTGAACACAACTACTTGGGCGAAGCTTATGACAACGCTGGCGAACAGGGGCGGATTGAAAGCACATCCTTCCTACAATCCATCGAGGACGGAGCGCGGAAATGAAGAATAAGGTTCCAGTCGTTGTGATTGTTGGAGGAGGATTTGGCGGGCTGGCGACAGCGAAGGCACTTCGCCACGCACCAGTCAAGGTACTCCTCATTGATCGCTCCAATCACCACGTCTTCCAGCCTCTGCTTTATCAGGTTGCGACGTCTGTCCTTGCACCCGGACAGATCGCGTCTCCAATCCGAGGTTTGCTTGCTGCGCAAGAGAATGCTTCGGTCATGTTGGGCAATGCGACCGGGGTTAATACAGAATTAAAGCAGGTCACTGTGGATGCCGACGACAAGGTCGGTATCAAGATTGACTATGACTATCTCGTCCTAGCTACGGGGGCAACACACAGCTACTTTGGGCATGATGAGTTTGCGAAGTTCGCTCCGGGGTTGAAGAGTCTTGCCGATGCTGAAGCCTTACGCAATCACATCCTTACAGCGTTCGAAAGGGCGGAGATAGAAGACGATCCCGCGCGACGTCAAGCTCTGATGACATTCGTGATGGTCGGGGCCGGACCAACCGGCGTAGAAATGGCCAGTGCTGTTACCGTCATGGTCAAGACGACTCTACGGAATAATTTTCGCAGGATTGATCCTACGAAAGCCCGAATTGTTCTAGTGGACATGGGACAACGTCCCCTCGGGACATTCGCAGAAACGCTGTCTGAGGCCGCAAGATTGCACATGTTGCAGCTAGGAGTGGAAGTGCGACTGGGCAAGGCCGTCCAGTCAATCGACGACGACGGAGTTGTGGTTGGAGATGAGCGAATTCCGAGTAAGACGGTGATTTGGACTGCAGGTGTAGCACCTTCGCCAGCCGGCAAGTGGCTAGGGTGCGAAGTGGATCGCGCCGGTCGAGTTCGTATCCGTCCTGATCTCACTGTTCAGAACCATCCTGAGATATTTGTTGTTGGCGACACAGCGTCTCTAGACCAGGACGGCCGTCCTCTGCCTGGTGTCGCACAAGTCGCCATGCAGCAAGGTAAATATGCTGCCAAAGCGATTGTTCGAAAGGTGACGCAGAAATCGGGGTTACATCCTTTCCGCTATTTCGACAAGGGAAACCTGGCTATAGTTGGTAAAAATTTTGCAGTCTTGCAAAGCGGCGGCGTCAAGATGAGCGGATTCGTCGCTTGGCTTATCTGGGCACTGATTCATATTCAGTTCCTGGCAGATAGCAGCCTTCGTTTCAGCGTCTTTCTTCAGTGGGTGTGGACCTATATCAGTGGTAAACGTGGTGCGCGTCTGATCATAGAGCCGCGCAAGACGTCGTGACTTTCTTGAGATCCTAGGCATGACAAGGGGCTAGGGAGTGGCAATCGAAAAAGCAATTTATGCTGCTCGCGCCAAGGCGACGGGCGGACGAATTGTGACGGCAAAGACTAAGGACGGTCAACTTGATTTGCGACTTGACCGACCGAAGGAAATGGTGGGAAGGGGGAGGGAACTAACCCGGAACAGCTCTTCGCAGTTGGCTATGCGGCATGTTTCATCGGAGCCCTCCGAAATCGTGGCCGGAAAGAGACACATTCGGATCACAGATGACGTTTTCATCAATTCTGAGGTTTCATTCGGACCGTTGGCCGGTGGCGTTGAAGGTTTCGGCATCGCAGTAGCTCTAATGGTCCATCTCCCCGGAATCGACAAGAGTGTCGCAGAAGAGCTAGTGCACGCGGCACATCAAGTCTGCCCCTATTCTAACGCCACTCGAGGCAACATTGATGTTGCTCTGTCAGTCGCTTAAAGCACTGGTTTTCACCCGAGGGATCGACCGTCTGTGGTTCAACGCCCTTCAAAAAAAGACTGAATTTTGCACTGACGTCTTGATTATTGGTAGCCCAAAGCTCAGCCGCAAATAGAAAGCAATAGCCTACCTATGGATCGTCTGCTTTCCAACTCGCGATGGGCCTTGCCTGCCTCCTCTAGGGTGTAAGGCGACCTTACGAGCAGCTTTAACTTTTCGCTTTGGTACATTCCAAAGACAGGTTCCATTACAGAGGTGAGCTGCGCGTGTGCTCTTACGTAATCCGTCGAGATTAGCCGGGTTATGAACAAAGACCCCATCGCCGCCAACCGGTCGAGATCGAATGGTGGGACCGCACCGCTCGAGGCTCCGTAAAGAGCTAGTAGGCCTCGCGGCCGGAGGCACTTTAAGGATTGTTCGAACGTGGACTGCCCAACGCCGTCGTAGATGACATCGAGCTTCTCACCCTTTGTGATCCTTAGGATCTCGTCATCAAATTTCGTTTGCGTGTATAGGATGACGTGATCTGCACCCGCCTTCCGGGCCAGCTCAGCTTTTTCGGGAGTTGAGACCGTCGCGAACACGGTAGCACCAACTAACTTTGCCATCTGGGTCACAAATAACCCACTCCACAAGTCACTGCATGGACGAGAGCCGTGCTACCGGCTTTCAGTGGAAACGTAAGGTGGCTTAAGTAGTACGTTGTAGCACCCTGCATTATCAGGGCAGCGGCATTTTCAAGATCCACTCCGTAGGGAACGCGAACCACGCGGTCTGCGGGTATTGCTACCTTTTCCGCATAGCCTCCCAGTGGGCCAAACCAAGCGACCGCGTCACCTACAGACAACCCCGTGACACCCTCGCCTAGAGCCTGGATATGCCCTGAGCCCTCTCCTCCAGGAATCAGAGGTAGGGGAGCTTTGTAGTAGCCTTGCCGGTAATACACATCGATGAAGTTGACACCTGGGTGTGAACCCGGATCAGGACTTCACCGGGTTTAGGGACGGGATTCGGAAGCTCACTGAGTTGAAGAACCTCTGGACCGCCTGGTACCTGAACCTGTATTGCTTTGATCAAAGACCTTCTTCGTTGATAGTTTGCCTTCGTTTCGCTGGTGCTGTTGAGCTAGCATCGCCGTCTCTTGGCGCGTTCTTCGAATTCATTGGCTGCACGCGTGACTGCCTCCCGCAGGCGCTCCGCGGTAAACGGTCTCACCACAACGGTCAGGTCTCCGGCGTCGAGGATGGCTGCCAAGGGTGAAACAGCATCGCCATTCGGCGAATACATTACAAGCGATGGCCGCAAGCTCATTGCTCCCAGTGTGCCCCGTAAGAGAGCTCGATGCCTTTCAGGCAGCACACCAACTGGCAGGACTGCAACCATGTATTGTGACTTTGCGCACCTATCGATGAATCCTTCGACTGCTATGCATATCTCAAGATCGCCTTCTACTGCAACGAACAGCTCTCCCATGAGAGCATAGTCGTCGCGCCGTATCAAGGCAATCACACCCGAGGCTCCCGGAGTTGTGTCGTCCTCTCCTGGAGCGTTAGATCGCTCACTGTCCTTCGTTGTTCGTAACGTCATAGTGCACCTGAGCAAGGTATGAACAAATGACTGTTAATTGAGGAGATGCTCGTTGATTTCTTCGAACAAGAGATGATTGTCCCGATAGTCCACGTGGACCCCGAGGAGAACAGGACCAGGGATCTCAAACGTCTTTTTGAGTTGAGGGCCGATCTCGTCTGGTGAATTGATCATGAGACCAGTTGCACCAAATGCCTCTGCATACTTGACGACATCGACAGGCCCGAAGTCTACGCCGGATGTCTTCTTGTACTTTACCTGCTCCTGAACCGCCACCATGTCATATGTTCCATCGATCCAGATCATATGTACAAGATTCAACTTCAGTCTCACTGCTGTTTCAAGCTCCATCGCCGAGAATAGGAATCCGCCGTCTCCTGAGATCGACAGGGTCTTTTCATTGGGCCGCACAAGGCAGGAAGCGATGCCCCATGGGAGTGCAACTCCGAGGGTCTGTTGACCGTTGCTGATGAGAATCTGGCGAGCCCGGAAGCTGAACAGGAAATGGGCAATCCAAAGGTGAAAGGAGCCCATATCGAGACATAAGGTCACATCGTCGGCGAGCCACTTTTGTAGTTCTGCGATAATCCTTAATGGGTGAATCGGGCTCTCGGTGTAGCGGCCAGCATCTCCTATGCGGAGTGCTCTCTTCGATGCGAGAGTGGTGAAGAACTTCTCGACATCGGGAGTAAGAATTATGGGGTCTACCAATGCCGTCAGAGCGGTGACGCTAGCGGCAATGTCACCTAGAACCTCCAGCGCGGGAGAATAAAAATTGTCGACATCGGCGCGGGTCGAATCGATGTGAATGATCTTTGCTTGGCGGGGATGGTTCCAGATAGATGGATCATACTCGACGGGATCGTAGCCAACAGTAATGATGACATCCGCCGAGGCAAGAAGTTCATCACCGGGGGTATTGCCTAGCTGTCCCACGCGCCCCGCGAAGCTCTTGAACAAATCGGTTGAGACAGTGCCTGCAGCCTGGAATGTTCCAACCACCGGGACTTGACTCTTTCTTAGAAATGCACGGACGGCATCGGCATTTTCCGGCCTACTCGCGAGCAGGCCTAAGAGAATAACCGGACGCTGAGCGCTCTTGATGATCCCGGCAGCTGCTTCTAATGACTCCCGGCTACCAGGGCCAAATACCGGGCTCGTTGATACATCGAGCACCTCACACCTGGCCTCGCCCTCCATAATGTCTTTCGGAAGATTCACGAACGCGGCTCCGGGACGATCTGATTCGGCAGACCGAAACGCATTCGCCATTACCTCGGCGATAGACTCTGGAGAGCTCGTCTCTGCGCAAAACTTCGTGACGGGTTTCAGGACCGAGACTGCCTGAAGTGTCTGGTGAATTTGCTTGAGACTCTGAGATGTCGCTACCGAACCGCCAAGAGCAACCATCGGGTCACCCTCACTGTTCGCCGTTGCGAGGCCCGTGGTCAGATTGCTCACACCAGGACCTGAAGTTGCGATCGCCACGCCGGCTTTTCCAGTAAGTCTGCCAATTCCTCCAGCGATGAAAGCAGCATTTTGCTCGTGGCGGCAGACAACGGTCTGGATCGAAGAGGTCGCGAGCGTATCGAAGACCTTGTCGATCTTTGCACCTGGAATACCGAATACATACTGAACGCCATGCTTCTCCAGCGATTCGACCACGATCTGCGCGCCTGTCTTTGCAATCTTTGAACTCATCTTGTCCTCTCAAGGTCCACGTGTTTGTTATGAGTCGTGATTCTGTTCCGCACTCTCCAGGTCGTCACTCGGGTCACGAGTCAGGTCTGCCTTTAGAAACTCTTCTGTCTCCGGTAAGGAGACATGCATCTCATGCATAACGCATCCGCCGATGACGGCTTCTCGGGCCTGGCATTCGAGAACGTGCCCACCTCGTTGCCGATCGTTAGATAGGAAATGAAAATGGTATCCCGAAACACTGAAGGAGCCTGCGAAGCCTGGAGACCAAAGTCCAACCAAGGTACCTTCCTGTTCCTCGAAGAGAAATTCCTGCTGGGCCGAAGCGGCGGCCTTCAGACCGGTTCCTTCGGGCACGGGCTTCATGACTCTCGTTTTGACCGAAGAAAACTTACCATCGATGCGAAAGGCATAGAACAGGTTCTGCGAGCCCCGCATCCCGTCACAGGCTGAGACTAGTTCGGCAAAGCTATTCAGATTGGGATATTGCTGTGTGAACTCAGCACTGAACCGGGTCACAACGGCGTAGGGAATGAGTCGGTCTTCTTCGACCCGAGCTACGTTGCCATTGGATGAGACCTGGTAACAGACTCCGTCGAGGACTACCATTTCGCCGTCCAGATCGATAAAGGTCCCAAGTCCGAAATCCCCATGCCGCAGTAGACGGGATACCTGTACTGCCCCCTGATAAAGGCCCTCAACAAGCGCCGCAGAAGTCGACACTTGAAACAACGTGTGAAGCGGTTTGCCAAGGCATTGCGATAGAGCAGTGGAGACGACGTGATCGCACGAAGTCTTATCGGCTTGCATTTTCGCTATGAGAGCTTCATAGAGCGAGTCTGGCAGGTTGCATTCTATGGTCTTCACGCTGATCTCCGGTTGGGCGCTCGAGACGACAAGAAAGTGGGACGGCGCGCGATACGCCGTCCCACCCTCGGCTTCTACTTCGTAAGAGTTTTGAGTGTTTTGAGATCATCCACGATGTAAGCCATAGAAGCGCGGAGACCTTTGCCACTGCGCACAGGTGCGAGATCGGAGATCTCTTCTCCCTTGGCGACTGGAAGGGTGAGGCTTCCTTCGCCAATCCACGCTTGCTCGATCTTGATGTCGTGGGGCACGTTCTCTACGAGCTCAAATACAGCGGGTTTGTCCTGCTTGTCGGCGGCCAGTCGCGGAGTGTACAGCAAATTGACGATTGGACGCTGCTTGAGCAGTGACAAATCGGTGACGGGCTCTTTCAGGGTTACGAGACCCTCGGCGAGACGCTGTCCGCTTGAAGTCAACGAGCCTGCGAACTTCGAACCTGGGGCGAGTGCTGGCCCGGCCTTGCTCGTGGCCGCGTAGTAGCGGGTATGGAAAACTTGGCCGAGGCGCTTCGGATACCCCTGTGTCCAGCCACGCGCGATAGCCGCGTCATTGTCGACAAAGATGTACGGGCAATAAGCCACAGGCTTGCCCTCGTAAAGGGCATCGATGAGAAGAAAGAACTCGCGATATTGATAGCGAGCGGGATCCAGATACTCTTCATTCTCACCGCTGAACTGCCAGTCGTAGAAGAGTGCGTTGCCATGACCGTTGGCCGACGGATCTGGATCGAGACCAGGAGGTAATACCGCTGCTACCGCCGCTGGATCGGACCAAAACTCGATATTGAGGAAATCTGCAGAGTAGTACCAGGGTGGAGGCGGATTCAGCGTCGACTTTCCGTTCGGCGTAAGCGGATAGTTGAAACCTTTGAGCATTTGATTTTCTCCTTTTTCGCATTTGCCATTGCATCGGGCTTGTCAGAATTTCCGCCACCACTGCCGTGGACCTCTCGTGAGTACCCCGGAAGCGCTGGTTATCGGAGGGCGGCGACCTGTCCTCAGTACACGGCGATGCTAGACCCTCATCTCCTCGGAGGAAATTACATGTTCCTGCTAATGTGATGCCTTCAGCGAGCGTGTTCTAAATGGACCTGACCTTCAATTCATAGCCCTAATAGGAAGATGTAATGGGAATCGCATCGGCTACCTCGATACGATGCAGTGATACGCAACGCAGAAATGCTTCGACGAGAATCCATGGCCGCCTTCGACAAACAGACTGGCAAAACGCAGCTTGTAATGACGACCGCAACCAGTGTTCTCCCGATTAGCGGCGGATTGCAACCCCGCAAGAGTGTGCTCGAAAAAGCACTGTCAATTATTAGCGACGTGCAGCCTGGTGAGGGATTAGGCGCGCTAATACTTACAGTTAATCTATTCACACTTCTTGGGGCTTACTATCTCCTCAAGGTTGTGAGAGAGTCCCTCATTCTCGCAGAAGGAGGCGCGGAAGTGAAGGCGTACTCTTCTGCAGCACAGGCGGTCGTCCTTCTTGGTGTTGTTCCGTTCTACGGATGGATAGCAACACATCTCAACCGCAATCGCTTATTGAGATTTACCACGTTGTTCTTCGCGTCCAATCTGGTTATTTTCTATCTGTTTGGGCAGACTGGCATGCATATTGGTGTTGCCTACTACATCTGGGTCGGCATATTCAACCTATTCAGTGTTGCTCAGCTATGGTCATTCGCTACCGATCTCTTCTCGCAATCGCAGGGTAAACGCTTGTTTCCACTTCTTGGCGTCGGCGCTTCTTCAGGAGCCGTTGGGGGCGCCTGGATCGCGGGAAGGCTGATTGGCCCACTTGGGCCATACAAGATCATGCTGATCTCAGCGTTCTTACTATGCGTATGTTCCGCCCTTACTCGTCTGGCGGGTTACGTCATTACGAAACGCGCAGGCGAACAAGAGAAGAAGAAGGATACGGAAACCCTCGGTAGCGAGGGAGGCTTTCAGCTCTTGATGCGCGACCGCTACCTGCTTCTCATCGCTATCCTCACAGTTCTCTTGAATATCGTCAGCCTCTCAGGCGACTTCATCTTTGGAAAGTTGTTGGTCAACCAGACAAACGAAGTTGTTGGTACGGCGGCCTCTTTGATCAAAGCGAGGAAGGCTTACATCGGAAGCTATTACGCTTCCTACTATGAGTGGACAAACATCGCCAGCTTCATCATCCAGACCTTCCTGGTCTCGCGGATATTCAAGCGCATCGGCGTACGAGGATCTCTGTTCATTCTTCCCGTGATCTCTCTCGCGACGTTCGTTACGATTCTGGCCAATCCAATCTTGAGGGTCGTGCGCATTCTAAAGATCGCGGAGAACTCCACCAACTATTCTCTGCAGAATACAGTTCGTCATGCTCTGCTCCTCCCGACCTCCAGAGAGGCCAAATATAAGGCAAAAGCGGCCATTGAGACGTTCTGCGTTCGTCTCGGAGACGTTCTGCAGGCCGGTGTGATTTTTGTGGGAACTACTCTTCATTTCGATGTCAGAGCGTTCGCGGCCATGACTTTGGTTATGACTCTGTTGTGGCTGTTCGTCGCATACAGACTCTACATGGAGCACAAGCGTTTGGTTCCAGAATTTCACTAAAGCGTCAAACTGAAGATTGTGACACAGATGATGAAGAGCTATAAAACACGACTTAGCGACAGTTCATTCCCAATTTTGGTCTTGTCCTATTCGCTCCTGATGATGCATTACGTCTTCAGTCGGGCGTTTCGAGATTCGCTTCTGGGATCACGCATCTCGATATCAGAGCTGCCGAGTCTTACTGTTCTCGGGACATTCCTAGCAATCACCATGAGCCTGGTATGCTCGCTCTTCTTGCGTTCTGAAGCCCGTATCCATGTCGTCCGTGCCTTCTATGTATTGAACGCGATTGCAGAGTCCATCATTGCATTCAATTTTCAAAATCATCCCTGGATGTTGAGGGCCTACTATATCGAGGTCTCCGCATCTACTGCTATCGGTTTGTCTTTGATTTGGGTGTTGATTGGAGATTGGACCAGCCACTGCAACCATGGTGACACCAACAAGGTTCCCTCCGTCCTGATTTCTGGCACAGCGGCAGGGATGTTTGCAGGTTTCGGCCTCGTCCACCTGCCATCTGCGAGCGATTTCCGAGCATCACTCTTGATGCTGGCGATCATGGACATTTCTGTTTCGGTGCTCCTTCTCTTTCATAGGGACGGCAGCTGCAGATTCTACGCCGAACACAAGGCGGATGAACAGAACGCAACTCGCAGGCATTGGTCCAATGCCGTGGTGCGGATGCTCGTGATCGTAACCATCGTTGGCGCGTCAGCTTCCACACTTCTCGATCTCATCTTTCGAGTGCGTGTGGCCGAACACTATAGCTCACAAGCGCAACGCATCCACTTTATGGGATCGATGCAAGGGTTACTGTGTTTGGGAGCATTGCTTTCACAGCTTGTGGTGCGGCGCCTCGCCGCAGGGAAGTGGGCCCGAAGGTGTCTGACGATCTACCCGGGAATTCTCACTGTAGCAGCGCTAGGAAGTTTGCTTGCACCAGTCTTTTCTGTCTTCGAATGTCTGCGGATAGGGGAGTACTCACTTCGAAATTCAGCGTCGCGTTGCGGAACAGAAATGGTTTATGCCGCATTGCCCGACAGGTTGCGGGTTGAGATTCGCCCTTTGATCGATGTTGTCGGAGAACGGGTGGGAGACATGTCCGCCGCAGGACTATTGCGCCTTCTGCTTACTGCGAATGCCGGCTTGAACTTCCGGCCCACGCTGCTGGTTGTAGCTGGTTTAGGTGCCTGCCTTTGGTTTTGTAGCAGCTGGCTTCTTGCTCGTGTGGATCACATGAGAGCCATTGAAGAAGTTGAAGATGAAAAACAATTGCCGCTTCAGAAGCTGGCTCGAGAAGGTGCTGTACTCGCTTGAGCTCAGTCAGAACGAAGTCGGAGGTGAAGGATTATGACAAACAAGATAAGAACGATCGCAGTATTGTCAGCCATAACGCTTAGTTGCGTTAGTGGCTTCGCTCAAGAGTTATCGGGAACCGCTGGGGCAACGCGAAGTGGCGCAATCGTCGATGCTGAGAAGCTGAAGGCTAGATCCCTTGCCCCAGTGGCCCCATCGCACGGCGAACAAGAGTTCGATCGCTTTGAAGAGCGGATCATCAATCCGATTATCAATCCGAATGGGCTGACTCCGAAGTTAGGAGGCTTGCCGACGGGGGGCGGGTTCTCATTTGGACCACGTTACGTTCGCCGAGATCTACTACGGGAACATCTGATTAGTGACAGTTACATCGTAGGCTCCACAAAGAAGTGGTATCGCGGGGCCTCGTCTCTGGACTTTGTTGGCTTGATGGACAACCATCTGGAGTTTCTTGCCGACGGAGCCTATGAGAACGCGGCTTCCATGCCGTACTACGGCGAGGGGTCCAACTCGCTCAAAGCG
>Ga0193742_1002413_pt1 | contig 10749 bp, 18 predicted proteins | sample L2c1metaG_FD_165511 | JGI IMG/M metagenome (GOLD analysis project Ga0193742, IMG submission 165511) | Soil microbial communities from a riparian zone of the East river system, Colorado, United States - L2c1 | ecosystem: Environmental > Terrestrial > Soil > Riparian zone | place: USA: East River... | reverse complement strand
TTAGGTAGAATCTTACATTCAGTACAGATTCTAATTGTTTCAAAATTGATATAAAAGGTAATAATCTACTAAATGCAAAATTGAGGCAGAACATATAAATCTCGCCAGATTCTAATTATCTTTTGCATTTTGGCAGAATTAAATAAGAATTAAATATTCTGCTATGTGCAAAATTTAATGGTTTTGCAATACATTCTACCACGATTCTGCACACCACAAAATAGTCCCCTTCCAGCAGTGTTTGTTTCACAGAATAATACATATGTCGTCAACTTTCTGGACGTCAAAAAAAACTCTGGACCAAGAAATAAGACGGACAAAAACCATCAACATATTTCTTTCAAATCTGGTAAACAAAGTTTGGCTTAGCCCTTACTAATTAATATGATTGCGAGCGAAGCAAGCAATATTCCCAACCATATGGAGGATATCCAAGTTCTAGATCTATCCAGAATTCCTCAGCGCGTCTCCAGCATTGATCTTGACTGTATGCTTCACATTTCAAATCTCTGCGAACAGGTCACAGATCTTCTTCGTCGCCTCTCTTAACTTCCATAACGATTGTGGTTATATGTACTCCCATAAACCTAGTTAACATTCTACAAGATAAAGAATCGCGAGCACAGCAAGGCCTTATCATTGACAACAGCATCGGGGGTTAAGGTAGGTTCAGAAGAAGGCAAAGGCAGACTAGCAGGCAGAGCGAGTGTGCTCGATTCCTCCAAAAAACTAATCTCTTGCCACGGCCAACAAATGCACACAGTTCGTCCTTCTGAAAACTGATGTGGATCATTGAGTAGGGAATTGGTCAAGCAACTATGAAATGAAAAAATGATTCGATAGAGGTGTTCCGAGTTGTACGAATTGTAGTGTGCGTGTGGGCTAGCGTTGTTTGTCTCTAGCCGGATCCGACATAGAGCCATGCCAGGAGAAATTAGTTTTTTGGAGGCTGAATGTGAGGGAAACGGTTTTTGTAATATCTTGATGATGTTGACGCGCAAATCTGAGGATGAGAATGTGTTTGCGCGACGTTCCGTTTCTTTCTGCCATAAGACAAGAGATGTATGAGACTGTTCGAAAACTGCAGATGCACGAGTCGCTAAACCACCTCTGGATAGAAGAAGTCTGTATTACAAATCCTTATCATGGCAATAGGAGAAGAGGACATACCGAATGAATTTAAAAATTTTGCTCTTGCCTTTCTTTTCAGGACTTAACTCTAAACCTCTTCCTTCGTGATTATCGGGATGTGAAATCGGTAGGGTGATATCGGAGTGTTGGTCGTGAAGCAAGATGGAAGCTAACTCTGCGACTCCGTTATCTGTAGATAGATCAGTCGCAAGAGCAACTCGGGTTTTTGATATCGTGCGGAAAATTTTGCCATCAATGGCTGGGTTTGGAGGTAGAGGAACTGGTGGGGGTTGAAGAGGCTTTAAGTCTTTGCAAGAATGTTTACTTGCGAGTAAAGGAGGGGGAGGGACAGCTGCCTTTAACGGAGTACCAGTGGTAATTGGGGTATGGTATGAAGCCATAATCGGTGGTTCGGGTGGTGGACGTAGTTGAAGAATGGGTGCATCGGTCTTTGGTTGACCTGATATCAATGACTCGTGCAAAGCAGGCAGAAAAGTACTAGGCCTGTCTTTCGAGATTCGTGAGGTGTATGGCCGAGTATCAGACTGAAGGGGTCTGGAAGGGACGGGAAGTGCATGGAGAATAGATCTGCGTTCTTTTAGTTTATCTGCGCTTTCTATAGTAGACGAAATGGATAGAATAGATCTGCGTTCCTTTAGACTGTCTGTACTTTCCTTAGTAGACGAACTGGATTTGAAGTTGGATGCAGGCTCGGAAGCACTGCCTTCGTTGAATGCAGAGGAGAACTGAGGTACGACCGGTTTATAGACAGGCTTTGATGTAGTAGCAAACCCATCAGGGGGAGCCATTTCTATCCATCGTCGTTTGAGTGGCCGCGTTTCGTGTGGATGAGAATCCATATGCACCAAGGCAAGCCAAAGTTTGTTTGGTCTCAAACTCCATGGTCGCTATCCTGACTGAAGATATCAAACGCAATGTTGGACAGGTATGAGATAAGTACATAGATCTTTACCAATTACTGATCGGCCATAGCAATTCGTATTTGGTTTCCATGGCTTTGAGTTGAGCGAGGACATAAAGATTTTGATAAGAGACTATCATATTGGAAATGTTATATTGATGAAGAGAAACATCAAGAGCAAGTATATATTATTACGGATCCTTTGGAACTTCATCGAGCTAAGAGTTCATTGATTCGCAGATGCTGGACAAACTCGCAAGCTGGTACAGGACCTCCAGCGCTTTGCGAAGGAGTCCGGGCACAAGAAACCCCTCCTCATCGGCATAGATCAAGAAAATGGTATATACGTATCTTATCGTTTGATTGCTGTTGTGTTGATGTGCAGTGCACATCATGCAGGTTTGGTTTCAGCATTTAGTTCCCCTACCGCAGGAACTCAATTGTGGGTAAAGTCAATATTGATTAGACCAATCTGCATTGATGTGAATCGACATGTTACATAGTCCCGGTGCCATGGCGATTGCTGCCACAGGCTCTGCAGAACTTGCAGAAAAGGTTGCTGCTGCCACGGCAAAAGAGATGAGAATGACGGGAATTAATTGGGTATACAGCCCTGTTGCAGACGTGAACACCGATCCTAGGAATCCGGTGATTGGTACGTGATGTTCGAGGTTACGAAGGCGAATGTTTTCCTGACGGCAAGGAATGTTATTATAGGTGTCAGGTCTTTTGGTGATGGTGCGGCTATCGCTCATGCATGTGTACAAATTTAACGGGAACTTATTTTATTTGTGAATCTACTTATCAGATCCCGCGAAAGTTGCATTGTTTGCGAGTGCTGTTATCAGTGGTCTATTGTCTGGACAGGTAGCACCTACTGCCAAGCATTTTCCAGGACACGGCGACACTCATATCGATTCACACCTGGCACTTCCCCGAATCATGAAAACAAAAGAACAAATATCACGAGAGGAACTGGTACCTTTTCAAACCCTGATTGATTCCGGGATTCCGTGTATTATGACCGGCCATATGGCGCTTCCTTTGATTACTGGAGAAGATACGCCGTGCTCTTTGTCGCGAGCGATAACGACTACATTACTCAAAGATGAGATGAAGTTCGAGGGTGTGGTTGTGACGGACTGCTTAGAAATGGATGCGATTGCTGAGCCACAACAGGGTGGGTGTGGGGTTGAAGTAGGGGCATTGAAAGCACTGGAAGCTGGTGCGGATATAATCATGATTTGCCACACCTTTCAGAAGCAAAAGGGAGCAGTGGAACAGATATATCGAGCGTTGGAAGAAGGTCAGCTATCTACAGAAGATGTATCGGACAGCGGGGTGAGGATATCGGCCATGAAGGATAAGATCATTGGTGGATGGGCACAAGTTTTGGAAGACGATTTGGAATGGGACAATAGATTTTCCACGATGCAGGTGAAGCATTTGCAGCTCAGTCGTGAAGCCTACTCGGAGAGCACGGCAATACTGTGGAACAAAACCAAGGTTATCCCTTTGAAGGTTGACGAGTTCAAAGACGGAAAGCAGTTACTGTTATTCACCCCGGAGATGGATACGATAAATCGAGCTGTTGACTCGTCCACGGAGTCGAGTGAGGGTATTATGAGAGGGAAAGATGGGGTTGTCAGGAACACGGCTGGGGCGTCCTATCTCGCACTTTCGTTGGCACTGGCTGAGAGGGTTCCCCTGAAACATATCGTGTATAGTGGGACAGACCGAGTTGAGGTAACGATTTTTGATGGATTGGCGGCTGTGATCTTTGTTATGCGAAATGCTGACGTGAAGAGATGGCAACTTGAATATTTGGAGAGACTTGGACTGGGGAAATTGAATATTCCCGTGGTGTTGGTGTCGAGCTGTGGACCATATGATTTAAATGACCGCGAAGAATGGGCTGAATGGGCTGGATATATAGCAACATACGAGTACACAGCTGAAGCACTACAGGCTGCTGTTGTGAAGATCTTGATCTGATCAGCAGTCACGTGTGTTTCCATGTCGCACAGCCTTGGTACAGCTATAAAATTGTTTACTGCTATTAGTCCCTAGCGGTCCTCTTATCCTCGTCGATGAAGAAATTATTATTCGGACACAAGCCAAAAGTAAAGCCAAACTCTGGGTCAAGAGACTTTGCTGAAGTCATTATTAAATCCTACTGTCATACTCGAATCACTAACCAGTCCATATCTAGGAGATACCACCACCTATTCTGACCCCATTATACCAGAAGCTAGCTACACATGGCACAAATATTCAAAATATACCCAGTTATGTTCAATCACAACATAACAATCCTCCAGAAGAAGATCGCTCACAACCTCAACAACTTCATCAACCCACAACGCCATCCATAAATGTTCTACCTCGTACACAATCCTTTGGCTCCTTGTCTCCAAGCAAATCACCGACAATAGCAAGCTCGGCCCCACCACTAAGGTCGGCTTCTCCTGCCAGTTCTTTTGCAACTGTCACAAACATGTCCATCGCCACCAAAGCGACACGCCAACAAGATCGCGACAGCCGCAAGAAAAACCATCCAACGGCACCAACGGCGTTGAGTATCTTGCGGGCCCTTGACCCCCCCCGCCCTGAAACAAAAATCGATTCAACTAGGTCACAATCAGAGGAACGTTATACCGTTTCTGAGAGCGGGCATTCGCATCGAGATAGGGAGAGGGAGAGGGATACTGGGGAGAAGAAGGAGAAACGTGGCTTTTGGGGCGGACGAGATAAAGAACGAGAGAAGGAGAGGGAGAGGGAGCGAGAAATCATGTTGCAAAGAGAGAAGGATTCGCGGAGAGAGAAGGATCGGGGCGGAGAGAGAGGTGGGGACAGGCTTGGGGAACACGATCGTGATAGAGGAAGGGACATCTGGATGGAAGACGAAAGCACTACTAAACTGACACACATGATCGGTGACTGGGAAATTACATTGAGCCTGTATCATTATCACTCAAGCCCCATTTCTGCCAGGTTTCTTGACGGCTACTGCTGCAGAGGATTGGAATCTTCTGATGGACGTATGTGACCGAGCGTCTGCCAGCGAGTCCAACGCAAAAGCAGCTGTACGAGCATTAAGATATGAATTCAAGTACTGTCACCACTTTCACCTGTCTCTCGGCTGTCTCCCACTTACATCTCCATAGGTCTGGTTCACCTCCAGCTCAATTATCTGCCGCAAGGGTACGTTCTTATGCATCCTTTCTGACTGTTTTTTTTGTTGATTTCCTGTATAAAGCTATGGTTCTTTATGTTACTAAACTCGTCGGATATCTTTATATATCAATCTACATCCCGGAAGTTTCTCGATGCCCTTGAAGACCTTCTTTCTTCACCGAGAACCTCTCCGGTAGTTCGTGAGCGTTTGCTCGAGGTGGTAGCGGCTGCGGCGTATGCTAGCGGGAATAGTAAGTTAAGACTGATCTAATAAAAGAAATATCCTAATTTGAATTAGAGAAAGATAGTCATGGGTTCAGAGGGCTTTGGAAACGCGTGAAGCCATCTGACAAACCAGACGAGGTATTTGCCCCTTTTTTGATGACTTGTTATTTAAAGCAATTCACCATCATCAGGGAATACCCTTTGATACAGACGATGCAATGTTCCAGCCCCCAAATACTGGTCAAAAACCTGGATATGATATTCCAATTGTATCTTACCAGGAGCCAAGTCCATTGCCCATTGATTCTGCTCCCGTCACTCCGGTTCCTGTTGGTCCATCTCTTGTTTACGCTTTGAGAGTTGATGCCCAATTTTTTTCAGGCTGCCAACACGAAGCGTAAATCCCCGGTCCATAACCATATAATTTCACCGGACGAAGATATGCGTCGACTCTTCCGGGAATGCACTATGGGTCAAGGGAATGCAGCATTATTGTCTGAAGCCCTAGCGCACTCCAAACCTGAAGATCTGAAGAAAAAAAACATTATCAAGGTTTGTCATGTTCACATTTACAAACAAAAGGTATTCAATATGGCCGTGCTTAGGAATTCTATGATAAATGTCGGTCATCACAAGAACTCATATGTGCCCAAATCCCTTGGGCATCAGCCGGTGCGGAACATTCCCGCGCCATGAACGACAAGGCAGATATTGCACGGAAACGTACCAATTCTAATGAGTTGAACCTTGCAGTCGACGATGGTCGCGTGCCAGTCGAGCAAACCGTGGAGGAGAAATTGTTGGCTGCCCTGCTTATGGCCAATGCCGACCTCATGGAAGCTTTCCGGCAGTATGAAGACTTAGAAAGGGTTGCAATGGAGCGCAAGACCGAAGAGCGAAGTAGGAAGGAAATTCGGATGGAACGTAAAGTAAGCCATATTTTTTCTCTTCCTCCAAAGGAACTACAATTGATCTTGGCTTTCAGCATCGAGACCTCGAGAACCTGGCTTTATCAGAGTTATCGGCAAGCAATACCTCTCTGCCTTCTACACCACGTTCTCGCCCGCACACTCCCCAACTCCCTAACTTGGCTCATCCTCTCCCACAACATCTTCCATTATCGGAGGTTGATAACGAACCCATCTTCATAGCCCCAAACCCAACTCCAAATCTAGCCCCTCCGCCTGCGGCGCCTCATGGACCTCGATCACCTGCTCCGATTTCCTTACACACCAGAACGCCGTCACCAGGAACGCCGAGGGTAGACCCTTACATTAATGGCCATGATGTACACGAAGATATACAAACGCCTTCGCTCAACGGATTCGGTGATGACTATCCATCGACTAAACCTAGCGCGAAGGCTCTTGGAAAACGAAGAGTAGTTGAACCGGACAATTCATTGGACCGTAAGCATAATTCATCATTTTTGGTTAACGCTATTATACTGATGATTGTAAATAAAGCTCCTGACGATGTCGATGTCATGTATTTTGATAAAGAGCCTGAGTTTGAAGATGAAAATGATGCTCGCTGGCATCACACCCCTGTGCATTTTGTGTACGATGCCGTGGCGGAGAGGATGCGTCAGAGATTAGAGGGGAGAGAAGAACTGATCAACAAACTGGTCGATAATAGGGTGCATTAGTAATACGCCAGTCGTGGAATAGGGATAGTCTAGCTGCTAGACTACGTACTGTAGTTGTTATATCTATCTAAAACTCTCTAAAAGCTCTTCATAATAGCGCAGTAGGCCAATTGTGACATAATGTCACACAGTTCAAGTTACACCTCATCTACCACTCCAAGAATGACAAAAGCCGCCTTGGATTCTGATATTTATGGTGGTAGTTACCTTTTCTTTCTTACTATACGGCTTCTTCTGAATCATTCAATATTCTCAGATATTTACGGGGACGAAGAAAACGACTTCACAGAAGAGGCCTTGGAAAAATTGGAACTTTTGCAACAGGGAGGCAGTTCTGGAGAGGCAGAAGTCGATGCACAAGCATCCTCTTCGTCAATAGAAGTATATGAATCGACAACAAGTACTGGGACTTTGAACCAAGACACATATCGCTCTCTTCCTGCTAAGCCTACTGGGCCTTCTAGCGCACAACTATCATATTCTGCACAAATTGCGAAGCAGTTTTCGGCGTATCAACAAACCCCTAGTCAAGAACGACAACAGCAAAACCCACGTTCTGGCCTAGGCAGACCTCTATCTGTTTCATCAGAATCTAAGACAGCTGCCGGTACATCCACTGATACTGCCTTTGGCAAGAAACCTTCAGAAATGCATGACTCTGGGTGAGTCTATTGTTCTTTGCGTTTCCTATTTATGTGTTCTGCTTCACTTGATGGTCAACGCAGCAAAGTTTGAGTACTGTGTTTTTCCTCGCGCTTGACACATACACACACGTATATGCATCGTTCCTTTCCTGTTCAATGTCCAAGCTATACATGCATACTATGATAACATGGTCTTCAGTGCTGTTATCTTCTCCGGTTTTCTTCATTTGATATCAGATACTAATTTTGCTTACCAATTACGGCACACTCTCAACTATCAACTATTACTTCTGCCTACGTTTACGATTATGACTATGGCTCTACATCTACCATTCGACCATTTAGCAAAATGTTTATCGGAGGTCTTAATTGGGACACAACAGATGGTATCTACTCCCTTGCAAATAACTCGTTGTACACTATACTAATCAGCTAATTATGCCCCTTTGCAACTGTGACCCAGAGGGACTGAGAGATTACTTCTCACAATTCGGAAAGGTAGATTGCCTTCATGAACACTTGCGTTAGGCTCTCTCACTTATGAAAAGGTGGATGCATGCACTATAATGCGAGACCCATCGGGGACATCTCGAGGGTTCGCTTTCCTAACTTTCGAGGATGCAGCTTCCGTTAATACGGTCTTGACCCGTGAACATCTATTGGATGGGAAGGCGGCAAGTACTTATCCTTAGCACGTCAGTTGCTTATTGCTAAGCATAGGTCTGTGACAGATTGACCCAAAGCGCGCAATTCCACGAGAAGAACATCTCCGCAATACACGCTACTTCGTAGGGGGTTTATCACCTAGTACCACTTCCGACTCTATGCGCGAGTTTTTTGGTGCATATGGCAAAGTTGTTGATGCAACAGTCATGGTGGATCGTGAGTCAGGCCGATCGAAAGGCTTCGGTTTTGTTACTTTCGAGGACGCAAGTAATTTGGATCAACTGGTCGGAAAGATTGGACTTACATTGGATGATAAGCAGGTATTAGGGCTGCTTCTGTTATATTGGATCTGAGTCTAATCAATGTTTTTTAGATCGAGGTGAAAGCAGCCCAGCCTCGTAGTCAACGGGATCAAACCAGAACTGCTGCAGCTGTGCATCCAACACCCACGACCGCTTTGGAGACTTATGACCAAAGAATGCCAACGTCCAATATGAACTTCATGCCCGCTAATCAACAAAACCCTATGGCTATGCTGTATCAGCGCTCGATGGCTCAAAATCCACTGGCCATGATGAACATGAATCCGATGATGGGGATGGGGATGATGGGGATGAATGGGTTCAATACCATGAATAACATGGGCGGTGGTATTCCCGCAATGAATATGATGGGTACGGGTCTTAATGGACTTGCCAACGGAATGGCTAACGGAATGGGAAATGGAATGGGAAATGGAATGGCTAATATCAATCCAATGAGATTTGGGGTTGGCCCCATTGGGAATCTTGGGCTAGGCAACCAAAGCTTTATGGGAGGAGGTGGTGCACAAGCTGGCGGGGTTCAAGTTAGAAATCCTGGTATGGGCATGAGACAGGTAACAGGCGGTGTTGGGCTTAATCACGCAAGGATTGCCGGAAATTCAGGACCGGGACCGACCAGGATGGCGACTCGTGGACAACATGGTTTCCATCCTTATGCGCGGTAGTTGTATATTCTATGAAGGTATCCCCAGGAGGCGCTCTATATAAAACAGACCCTAATTCAAGCTTTGTAAGTTCCACTTCTACAGTGTAGAGCGTGCTGTAGAGAAAAGTACAATATCTGCTTTCTGTGAGATATTTATTGCCTACTGACGAAAACACTATTTAAGAACATATTTATACAGGATGCTGAACGTTTATAAATTCCTGAATCCACGCTTGACAGTTCTATGTATCTAGCAGCATTGTCTTCATGAAAAACCATCTTTCTTCTCATCACGACCTACGTCTGCTGATTTGATAGAGGTAAAATTGTCGGCCATAACAGCCTCTTCCATGAAGGTTTCCCGAGCTGGAAATGCTTTAGAAAGAACCAGATAGACAAAGGATGCCGAGAAAAACTAGGCAAAGATTTCATTTTCAAAATTGCTAGGTTGAGACAAAAGGGACGTACTCCGAAAAGCCAAGCAATATCAAACAAGAAGGATGCACCCCCAACTGCAACTTTGGGGTTGATGTTGTTGATCAACCCAGGGAAGGCCGGTGGAATCGATAAAAGAAGTGCTATAGCTGCTCTCCAGTTCTAACATGAGAATAGATAAAAAGGTTGATCTCATGGGGTCTGATCATTTGAGTTGACATACAATCCCATTCCAATATCTATATCGTCCATGCGGGTCGTACATGGCAGGAACATCAACCTTTCCTCGATGTACGAGCCAATACTGTTGAAACCGGCATTGTTCAGTGACTATTATAGCAAGTCGCATAACCGACTGACATCAACTATCATGCTGCGATGGTTCAGATAAGTCGACAAACAGAAAACGGAAAACATAACAACACACATTCCAGCAAAAGGGCCCAAAAAAACTGAATATCCCGACATAAAGGAGAGAAATCCAGGAGCTGAGGCCAAGATCTCCCAAGGACACAAGACCCAACTTCCAATAAGCGCGCAGATCACCTGCCCGCGTCTAATATTGATATAACTTGGAAAGAGGACTGTCATGTCATTTGCGGCGCTTAGACTGTTGGCGGAGATATTGGTACCGAGTGTCGCCAGGACGAAGCTGAAGGAAGCGAAGAATGCAGCTGCTCGGTTATCCCAACGGTCAATAAGATGAAGGGGATCCCAGATTATCTCGCCGTAGAGAGCCTGCCCTGCGGAAGTTACAGCAATGCCTATATTCATTTGAAAAGCTTAGTATTGCAAGCAGTTTAGATTCTAAAGAGTATGCCACCTGTGAAACCGACGAGGGTAATCGCAACCGGGACGATGATTAATTGAACGAATTGACTGTCGAAAGTATAGGATATGAACTTTTTACTTCGGCAGAACGAAGGTACCTA
>Ga0193742_1002411_pt1 | contig 10765 bp, 4 predicted proteins | sample L2c1metaG_FD_165511 | JGI IMG/M metagenome (GOLD analysis project Ga0193742, IMG submission 165511) | Soil microbial communities from a riparian zone of the East river system, Colorado, United States - L2c1 | ecosystem: Environmental > Terrestrial > Soil > Riparian zone | place: USA: East River... | reverse complement strand
AGGCCGCCGGACTTCGGGATGTCGATGTGGACGCCGGCGCATGCCTGGCTCTCGATCAGCGTACGGAATCCATGCAGCCCATAAAGATTCTCACCCGTACAAATCGGCGTGCGGGTCATCCGTGCGAGCCTCGCCATCGCCTCGGTATTTTCCGCCGGCAACGGGTCCTCCAGCCACATAGGCTCCACGTGCTCCAGGGCGTTCAGAAGCTTCACTGCGTCACCCATGCTGTACTTCCAGTGGCACTCGATCGCCATATCGACGTCGGGCCCTATCACCTTGCGGTTCGTCTCCATCAGGGCGACGATGCGGTGTACATCCTTGTTGGTCAGCTGCAGCGTATACGGATCGTGACCCGGCTCCTTGAAGTCAGGATCTGCCGTCGGGGGAACACTGTCGCCCTGGAACTTGAAAGCAGTGAAACCATAGTTGTTGTCTCCCACGGCCATCTCCGCCTGGTGCTTCCACGCGGCTGGGTCGGCCGCATTGGCTTGAGGTGTCGAGAGGGTGCGATAAAACCGCACACGATCGCGGAAGCGGCCGCCCAGCAGGTTACAGACGGGCGTCTGCAGGATGCGGCCCGCGAGATCCCATAATGCGATCTCGACGCCGCTCGCCGCTGTAATCGTCACTCCCCCAATGGCTCCGTAACCGCCGCTGCGAAGGAGCATCTTCTTGTAGAGCTTGTCTACGTTCAGCGGGTCTTCGCCAATCAGCAGTGCCTTGAACTGCTTCTCGATCATGTCGCGAACGCCGGGTCCCCAATACGCTTCGCCAATTCCGTACAGGCCTGAATCAGTCTCTATCTTGATCAGGTTCCAGTCCCACGTGCCGCGGATGATCATCACCTTGACATCGGTGATCTTCACCTTCTTTCTCAGGGACTCGGCCAGTGCCTGGTACGGCCGCGGAAAAAGGAGCGCACCAGCTGTGAGGGCAGCGGCGTTTTTCAGTAAGCTTCTGCGATTGCTGATCATGACTCTCCCTGACAACGGCTCAACCTCGTCACCCAGATCTCCTCTGACCGGCAACTGCGGCTCGCATGGAGGAGACGCAGCGTTCCGGCGAAGGGGACATCAATGCCGTTTGGCGACACTGGTCCAATGGATCCGTCAGTGGTCAGTGTTATAGTCAGCCGAAACTTTAATGTCAAAGAAAACATGGAATCCCAGATCTTCCGCTATCAGGTCGCGGAAGAGACGGGACTCGTCCGCGACGAGACTTGCAAGACACAACGTTTTTCTATCGATCGCCCCTGCTAAATCGCTTTTGTTTCCAGAAGAATTGCTTTGACAACCGCGTGCGGAATGTCTATAAAACACGTCGCGTTCATAAGACCAGGCATTGCGTAGGCAGATCAGATCAGGCGTAGGCAGATCGAAGAGGCCTTGCGCCGCAAAACGGGAGAACCAGAACACACGGAGGCTCGTCTGCATGAAAATCCACATTGCAAGTGCGCGGTTCACTTTTCTGGCGGCGCTTATTGCAGCGCTGTCGTTCACGGGTGTTGCGAGCGCCCAGATGACCACCGGAAGCATCCTGGGGACTGTGCACGATTCGACCGGCGCCGCCGTAGCTGGCGCAAAGGTTACCGTCACCGACACCGGAAAAGGAACTTCGAAGACGGACCTGACCGATGCGGATGGCGGGTACAACATCCCCTTCCTGCTGCCCGGAATCTATAACGTGAGCGTCACGATGACGGGGTTCAAGACGAGTGTCACCAATAATGTGACCGTCGACATCGATCAGAAGGCCCGCATCGACCTCGAACTGCAACTCGGCGGTGTAGCGGAGACGATAACCGTCAATACAGCGCCGCCTCTCATACGGCTTGAATCTTCCGAAACGGGCGATGTCGTCGGCCAGACGCAGGTGCAGAACCTGCCACTGAACGGGCGTAACTTCGTTCAACTCACCTACCTTGTTCCCGGTGTCACCCCGGGTCAGGCGGGCGAGAATCTCAGCGGTTCCTCGTCCTTCAACCCTCGCGCAGCGTCGAACTTCAATACCCTCGGAAGCCAGGCCAACACCAATGCGTATCTCGTCGACGGCATCGTGGACAACGAGTACACCTTCAACACGGTCATGGTGCAGCCGTCGGTGCAGTCGATCGCCGAGTTCAAAGTGCTTACCGGATCCTACTCGGCGGAATACGGCGGCGGCGCGGGCGTGCTGTCTACATCCACTCGTTCCGGTTCCAATGCCTTGCACGGCGAAGTGTTCGTCTATCTTCGCAACAGCGCCCTCGATGCTCGCAACTACTTTGCTCGTGAGGGCGTCACCGACAAGCCTGCGTATCGCCGCGGCCAGTTTGGCGGCGCTGTAGCAGGAGCGATCATCAAGGACAAGCTCTTCTTCTTCGCCGACTACTACGGTCAGCGCTCGCTCAAGGGGATCACCAACCTCAACAGCGTTCCCACCGCTGAGCAGCGCCTCGGTGATTTCAGCAACTTCCGTAACGCCAGCGGAGCTTTGATACCGATCTACGATCCCCTGTCCACGGTCGCGACAACGGTGGGCTCTACGACCACATATACGCGCGCGCAGTTTTCGGGTTGCGATGGCCTGCATCCCAACGTGATCTGCAGTAATCGGCTTTCGCAGGTTGGCCTCAACGTAGCGAGCATCTATCCTCTGCCGCAGACCCCCGGAACCTTCAACAACTTCACATCGGTTGCAAACCAGATCATCAACGATAACGGCGGCAACGTACGTATCGACTATCATCTGGGAGCGAAGGACTCCATCTTCGGTCGCTGGAGCTACGAGGAGTTTGTCCAGACATCTCCCAACCCGCTTACCGGCGGGCAGGGAACCTGCTGCTTGCCGACCCCCGCCTCCGCCGCCTCGAAGTTTGACCTGGGACCTTATGTCGCCGGCATTCAGAACACCGACCTCAAGGCACAGGGGCTATCCCTCAACGAAACCCATATCTTCAGCACCTCCGTCTTCAACGAGTTCCGCGCCGGGTACGCCCGCACCAACCCGTTCACCTACCAGTCCGACTTCGGACATAATTCGTCAACCTCGCTGGGCATCCAGGGTCTGAATGTAAGTAGCTACACCACGGGCCTTCCCAACTTCACAATCGGCAGCTCCTGCGGAACGGAGTTCACCTGTCTGCAGGGTGGCACGGCATTCCTCCCTGCCAATCCCCGGCAGACCAACATTCAGGTGGAAGACAGCGTCACCGTCTCAAAGGGCCGGAACACGATCAAAGTAGGATTCCGCTACGTCCGCATCCTGGCATCGCCGTTCACCAATACCACCACTCGTGGCGGTCTGACCTTCAATACCAACTTCACCAACAGCGGCACCAGTTCGATAGGCGGCTCTGGCCTGGCTGCAATCCTGCTCGGGTTCCCCAACGCGGGAAGCCGCAACTTCCTCACCAAGCCGTACTACATCACAGACCAGCAATACGCGGGCTATGGCCAGGATGACTGGAAGGTAACGCCGCGCCTCACCCTCAACCTGGGCCTCCGGTATGACGTCTTCACGCCTGACGTCGAGAAGGACAACAGGCTGGCTAACTTCGACTACACCAATAACGTCTTCGTGTTCGCCGGAGTGAATGGCGTCGGTCGTACAGCAGGCGTACAGACAAAGTATGGCAACGTCGGGCCACGCATCGGCTTCGCCTTCGATGTGGATGAAATAGGAAATACCGTCCTTCGCGGCGGCTTTGGCATCTCCTATTTCATCGTGCCGAAGTCTGCCTCGGATGAGCTGGGTCAGAACCCTCCATTCACGGTCTCCCAGACGTTCTCCAGCCCGGCGACGTTCCCTCTGCCGAGTTCCTTCGCGGCAGCCAACCAATGCTCGTCAACCAATCTCTCAGCCACCTGTCAGCCTGTGCTCAGCAATCCCTTCCCAGCGGGAGCTATCACTCTGTCCATAGCGACGCTCACCAACACCGCCGCCCTCAATGCGGCGGCTCCCGCCATCGTGAGCCAGTCCATGAAAAATCAAAACGGCAGCATGCAGACCTATACGTTGAATTTGGAGCACCAGACATTCGGCGGCCTCTTCTCCGTTGGCTATGCGGGCAGCCACAGCGTTCACCTCATGTACGGCTATAACCCCAATGAGGTGGGACTCATTCAGCCAGGCGGACCTACATCCACGACCGCTCGCCGTCTCATCCAGCCGCTGAACAATATCTCTACCTGGGTACAGATCGAGCCCATCAACTCCTCCAACTACAACAGCCTCCAGACGAAATATGTGAAGCGGTACTCGCACGGACTCACCGCACTGATTAGCTACACGTTTAGTAAATCGCTCGACTACGGCGGCTCCGTCGCCTCCGGTGGAGGCTCCGCCGGCAATCCTCAGACGGTTACAAATCTGCGCGCCGGTTATGGCGCATCGGGCTTCGATCAGAAGCACCGCTTCGTAAGCTCTATCAACTACGAACTTCCCTTCGGTGGCGGAAAAGCATACTTCCAGAAGGGTCTGATGTCGCACCTGCTCGGCGGCTTCCAGGTGGATGCAATCACCACATATGCTTCGGGAGCTCCTTACACCGTTACGCTCAACTCTGGCGTGAACAGCGGCTCGCCAAGCTGGCCAAACCGGATTGGCAGTCGTGGCAAGATCGACCACGGAACACCGACGCGCTTCTTTGACACCACGCTATGTCCCGTTGGGGCCACTGCTCTCGCCAATGGAACACCCTGCGCCTTCCAGACCCCTCGAGCCAACACCTACGGCAATTCGGGACGGTCCATCCTCTACGGTCCAAGCACGAAGAACTGGGATGTCGGTATCCAGCGGAGGATCACTCTCTATCACGAGAAGAGGCTGGCGTTCAGACTGGACGCCTTCAACCTCTTCAACACGCCCAACTTCTCCACTCCGAACGCTGCGCTCGGTGCGTCCACGGCTGGCCAGATTACAGGCACCGTGAACGACAACCGCGATCTCCAGGGCTCGGTCACATTCTACTTCTAGCAGGGAACCCCGGGATGGGAACGTTATCGATCGTCCCATCCCTGTTCGCGACTTGGCAATCAGTCCCGTTCAGGCAAACCTCGGCCCCGGCCGTCCGAAGCTCCAGAGATCTCAACCCCAGAACGACTCACCCTCTGCCAGATGCTTCTTCAAAAAGTCGGTGCTCAGGTCGAGCCCAAGCCCCGGCCCCTTCGGTATCGCCATCTCTCCTTTGCTCACCTGCGGCGGATTCGACGCCGCCATCGCCTCCACATAGCGGCCCGGATGCGCCAGCGCGCTTTCTACCTTGAAGAGGTTCTGGATCGACGCCGCAAAGTGCGCATTCGCATGTGTCATCACCAGCGAGCCCACATTATGCAACGCCACCGGCGTGCGCGAGAGCGCAGCATAGTCCGCGATCTTTTTCGTTCCTGTAAATCCTCCGGCAAACGCCAGGTCGGGATGCACGATGTCCACCGCGCCGTTATCCAGAAACGGCCGGAAGCCCCGCACCAGCTCCAGCTTCTCGCCCGTCAGCAGCGGCGCATTCGTCGATCGGCGCAGACTCACCCATCCCTCCGAGAACACCGGATTCAGAGCGTCTTCAATCCACAGCGGGTTCATCGCCTCCACTGCCTTCGCCACCCCAATGGCGCTCGGCGCGTCCAGCTCTCCATGGCAATGCACCGCGATATCGATCTCCTCCCCCACCGCCTCCCGCACGTTGGCATAGGCGCGCTTCACATTGCTCAGCTGGGTCGTGGTCAGCGTATTGGCAAACACTCCCGACGGCACCCCAAGCACCGTGTGGATGTCGCACTTGTATACCGTGAAGCCCTCCGGCAACTCCCTGATCCTCGCCGCCCATTCACGGCACGAGCCCTTGTCGAGCATATTCAGTCCAATCCCATGCGAGTACATCGGAATGGTCTCGCGAAACCCGCCTCCCAGCAGCGTGCTCACCGGAAGATTCAGGATCTTGCCCGCAAGGTCCCACAACGCGATGTCGATCCCGCTCACCGTAGGGATGTGCGCCACGTAGTTGTACATCAGCGAACTCATCCGCTGAAAATGTACCTCGATCGCAAGCGGATCTTTACCGATCAGCAGCGCCTTCATCGTCTCGATACGCGCACGCGCAATCGGCCCGGTCGCGCCTGCCTCTCCATAGCCGGTCAGTCCGCTGTCCGTGTCGATACGGATCAGGCAGTTTCCTGCGATGTTGGTCAAGCCCATGGCCTTGATGCCGGTAATCTTCACCTTCCCGGCAAGCGGCGCAGCCAGCAGCTTCAGGTTCGAGAGCAATGCTCCAGCCGGCAGCGACAGGGCGAAACGCACCAGTTCGCGGCGCGTCCAGGATCTTCGGGAAGATGTTGCAGTCGGAGCATGGAGCATGAGGTCCGCTCTCCTCTGGAGATAAGGTCTGTTCATTTGATCCAGCACCTAACTGTATATCAAGGTAAACCTCCTCCTGGTCGCTCCAACGCAAAGGTGAACTCCGCCGGTCCCCACCCGTATACGTACCCGTTGGTGGGGCTTTATCTAATAAGGCAGGATCTGGCCATCCTCTTTCGCCGCCATGCCAGCTTCGCGTGACCTCATGAACAAATTGTCATGAAACAAGAGCTCTTTTCCCTCCCGTCCATTGGGACATAGGCCTCGCACCGTCATATAGTCGTCATATAGTCATCGTCACGCGGTTCTGTATGACCAAAAACATCGCGCAGATTTCGCCCCCGTCTGCGACACACCACAACTGGATGACTCCCAATCCGTTCCGTCGGAGGAACAACTAGCGGCATGTCCCCGAACACCAATCGACTTCTCCTCTCTCTTATCTGTGTTCCTGTGGCTTCTACGGCAGTATGCAACGGAGCGATGGCGCAACCCACGTTGCTATGGCAGCGACAAGACGTCGCATGGGCTTTTCACTACGAGAATGTTCTCGGGACATCGATGGCCGTCACGCTCCGCGCGGGCAATCGCAGCCAGGCAGAGAGCGCTGAGGCTGCGCTGCTGGCTTCGATCGACCGCCAGGACCTGATCCTCAGCTCATGGAACCGCGATAGCGAAGTGAGCCGATGGCTCGCGACATGCGGCAACACGGCCAGATTATCGCCTGAACTCCTCGAAGTCCTTGGTCTGTTCGACCACTGGCATGAAGCGACGGGTGGTGCGCTGGACGCCTCCGCGGAGACGGCTATTCGCCTTTGGCAGAAGGCCGCCGCTGAGCGCCACCAGCCAGCACAAATCGAGATCGACCGTGCTATCGAAGCCATGCAACAGACTCACTGGCAACTCGATCGTCTCGGCGGTACCGCTATTCACCTCACCGGCACTCCGCTTGCGTTCGCTTCCTTCACCAAGAGTTATATTGCCGGACGCGCGGCCGACGCTGCTCTTGCCGCAGGAGCGACCGGGGTCATGCTCAATATCGGCGGCGATGTCGTCGTACGTGGAAACCTTGCCCAGGTCGTCGATATCGCCAACCCGCTCGCGTCTGCCGAAAACGATGTAGCCCTGGACCAGATACTCGTGCGAGACCGCGCCGTCGCCACGAGTGGCTCCTATCGCCGCGGCTTCAATCTCTCAGCAAACTCGTCCGCAACACAACCTGAGCTCTCTCGCATCCCTCAGTACTCTCACATCATCGACCCGCGCACGGCGAGACCCGCCGGACACATTCTCTCCTCTACCGTCGTAGCCAGGGACCCGGCCACAGCAGGTGCGCTTGCCACAGCCTTCTCCGTGCTGGGCGTTGATGAGTCCCGCTCGCTCGCCAAAAGGACTGGCGGCGTCGAATATCTGTTGATCACACGAAGTGGCGACCGCATTACCAGCGACGGCTGGAGCGCCTATCGGGCTCCGTTCTTGCGCGCGGTCGCCTATGCTGCTCCTCCCGTGCCCACTCCCGTGCCTGCCGGCAAGGCCGTATGGAACCAGAATTATGAGCTCGACATCAATCTCGAACTCGCTCGGATCGACGACTTCCGCTACCGCCGTCCCTACGTCGCCGTCTGGGTGGAGGGTCAGGACCATCTTCCCCTCCGCACTATCGCCGTCTGGTTTCGTAAGCCGCGCTACCTGCCGGAGCTGCGGTCCTGGTATCACAGCGCCCAACTCCGTGGGAATGAAGACGACATCCTGAAAACGGTCTCCTCCGCCACTCGCTCCCCTGGAAAATACACGCTCAAATGGGACGGCAGGGATGATGAAGGCAAACTTGTGAAGTCAGGGGAATATACGATCTGCATCGAGGTCGCTCGCGAGGATGGCCCCTACCAGATACTTCGCCAAACCATGGACTTCAGCGGCCAGCCCCAGCAGGTGACCCTTCCCGCCGGGACTGAGATAGGAGGCGCCGCGCTTGACTACCACAAGCGATAGCCCCACGGTAGCAACTATCTCGCGGAAGCCGGCGCAGTACAGTCTCGGTACGCGTATTCGGAAGGGTACGGCGACTGTCACCCGCTGGCTCCATATCTATCTCTCAATGGTCAGCTTTGCCGTTGTCTTCTTCTTCGCTGCGACGGGAATCACGTTGAACCATGCCGAGTGGTTCTCTCACCAGGCACAGACGAAGAACTACCGCGGGATCATCCCTCCCTCGCTGTTACATGAGAGCGGCGATCAACATCCTGACAAGCTGGAGCCGGACAAGTTGGGCATCGTCGAGCTGCTGCGAAACAGGCACAAAATCCATGGGAGCGTCTCTGACTTCCGAGTGGAAGACTCGCAGATATCCGTCTCCTTCAAGGGCCCCGGTTACGCGGCCGATGCCTTTATCAACGCAGCCAACGGTAGTTACGACCTCGCCGAGACGCGCAACGGCTTTGTCGCCATCATCAATGATCTTCACAAAGGTCGCGACACTGGCAGCGTGTGGTCGATTGTGATCGATGTCTCAGCATCTCTGCTAGTTCTCGTCTCCCTGACCGGTCTTGTCCTGATCTGGTTTGTCTATAAGCGTCGCACCTCAGGACTCATCCTCGCTGCCTCTGCCGGAGTTCTCTGCTGGCTGGTCTATCGAGCTTTTGTCCCATAACCTTTGTTATACCGTTTCCTGTCAAACGCCAAAGACGTCTAACCCATTGAAAACAAAGAATATGAACGTTGCCGATTAGTTTCACTCAATCCGCTACACTGGATACAGAATCGAAAAAAGCCCCCGCAACCGCAGGGGCTTTTCTCATTGCCTCATAACTCTTTTAGAAAGACGAATTTACCCGTAACTCTTTTACTTGGACGACTTTAGCAGCACCTGTTTCCGTATATCACTACAACGAAATGACTTAGGCCAGGGTACCCCCCCCGGGGGGGGAGGGGGGGTACCTGACATGGTAAAACTTGTTGCTGGTCACTCCGCCATTCGGGACAGTACTCTTGGAACGCTCCGTCCCCCGGGCGGAACTAACTATGGAACGCTGCAAGGATCCGCTCATGCCTGTTCGCCGTCGCCTCCTCGGCATTCGTTTGCCCTCGTCCAACTCGTTTGCCGTCTTCGCTCTCGGCGCTACCCTCTCCATGGGCTCAGGCAAGTCGCTGGCTCAATCCACCCCCGACTCGCAGTCGGCAAAGCCGCAGGAGGGTGGGCAGCCACCTGCGATGGGCGGAGTCAACACCGGTGGAGTCCATGCCCCGATCCTCGACAAGGAGCGGCGACCGATTACCGCCGGCGGCTTCGTCAAGACCGGTCCCATCGTCTTTCAGGACATCGCCGAAAAAGCGGGTCTGGCCACGTGGAAGCACACGATGGGAACTCCCGAGAAGCATTACATCATCGAGGCCAATGGCTCTGGAGTCGGCCTCATCGACTACGACAACGATGGCTGGCTCGACATCTACTTCGTCAACGGATCCACCCAGGAAGCCCTCGCAGGCAAATCGCCTGCGCCCAAGGCCGCGCTCTTCCACAACAACCACGACGGCACCTTCACCAACGTTGCGGAGAAGGCAGGCGTAGCCAACGAGCGATGGGGCGTAGGCGTAGCCATCGCCGACTACGACAACGACGGCTGGCCTGATATCTACGTCTCCAACTTCGGCAAGAACCGCCTCTATCACAACAATCACGACGGCACCTTCACCGACGTTGCGGAGAAGTCAGGCGTCACCCTGGGCAACTGGTCAACGGGGTCCACCTGGGGAGACTATGACGGCGACGGTAGACTCGACCTCTTCGTCCCTGGCTACATCCATTACGACATGGAAAAACCGCCCTCCTCCGGTGGCCCCGGCATCTCCTTCAGCTTCTGCCAGTTTCGCGGCGTGGAGGTTATGTGCGGCCCGCGAGGCCTCAAAGGGGAACCGGACCACCTCTTTCACAACAACGGCGACGGCACCTTCACCGATGTCAGCGAAAAGGCTGGCGTTGCCGATAAAAACTCTTACTACGGACTCGCCTCTGCCTTTGTTGACGTCAACAACGACGGCAAGCTGGATCTTCTCGTCGCCAACGATTCCACGCCCAACTACCTCTACCTCAACAAAGGCGATGGCACCTTCGAGGACGCCAGCTACGCCTCTGGATACGCCCTCAACGAAAACGGCCGCGAGACGGCATCCATGGGCATCGCCATCGGCGACTACATGAATAATGGCCTTGTCGACCTCTACAACACCACGTTCTCCGATGACTACAACCCGCTCTACAGGAACGATGGCAACGCGAACTATACGGATATCAGCTATCAGATGGGCATCGCCGAACCCACCATCCCCTTTCTCGGCTGGGGGACCGCCTTCCTGGACTTCGATAACGACGGCTGGAAGGACATCGTCATTGCAAATGGCCACGTCTATCCCCAGGTTGACCGGATGGCCTGGG
>Ga0193742_1002410_pt1 | contig 10765 bp, 13 predicted proteins | sample L2c1metaG_FD_165511 | JGI IMG/M metagenome (GOLD analysis project Ga0193742, IMG submission 165511) | Soil microbial communities from a riparian zone of the East river system, Colorado, United States - L2c1 | ecosystem: Environmental > Terrestrial > Soil > Riparian zone | place: USA: East River... | reverse complement strand
CCATGACATTCACCAGTTAAGTTCTCCGGTTTGCCAATTGATTTCTGGGTTGTGTTTGTTCAACCAAGGAAAACCGAGGATAATCCTTTGTTTCCCTAATCCAGTCATCAATAATTTGATCCTTTCCTGTTGTCCATTTACCGTGATGTCTAATTGTACGAAGTATTTGATAGTTCCTCGTTTGTTAGAGGTCCCGTCAATGTTAAAGACTTTGAGCGGTTTTTCAAGCTGTTGGATATCAAGTCCAGAATTTCTTGTGTAATTCTGGTCAATGAATTCTCCTCCAGCTCCGCTATTGATGAGCGCAAGAGTTTCAATGGTTTCTTTTTCAGTTTTCCCACTTATTTTTATAGGAATAGATAATGAATTTGATTCTATCCTAGCGGTACTAACATTGAAGATGTCAAGACAAGGAGAGACTGACGTCAAGGCAGTTCTCCTTTTTAAAAACCCTGTGCTTCCGACTCTTTCCAAAATTTGTCAATCTCTTCGTCATTCATATCTTTCAGCAGACTTCGAATGTGTTGATGGAGTTCTTTTCCATTATATATCTTTGTCTGTGTTTGTTTTGAAGTGCCGGCTTGATCAGGACAGTCTTTTCCGAGATGTCCCTGTTTTCCACAGCCAAAGCACAACCCTTTTTGCATGCATTCGGCATGTCGTTCGGGCATCATTCAATCGATATCCATCGTGTTCAGGTCCTTTTTGGTAAAGGTGAAGCATCTGGAATTGTTGTCGGGTTTCTTTTGTTCCTTCTTCTGTTCAGTTTTCTGTTCATTCTTCCTCCAACTGTTAGAGGTTTCTTGTTTGTTTTGGGTGGTTCTTCCCATGATTTGCTGCATTCTGTGGAATTGGTGGTCAAATTTTTGTGCCCACTCGTAATGTCCTTTTATTCCATCGAGAGGGAATTGAAGGGTTAAGAGTTGTTCTTGGAGTTTCCTAGGTAAAGTTTCCAAGAAGAGGTCACAGAGGACTTCTTCGTCTTTTCCAATTTTGGCTTGGTTAACCAAAGTTTTGAACGTAGTGATGTGTTTGTTCATGGGAGTTTTCCCTTCTTTTTGTAATCTTTTGAGTTTTTCCCTTGCCTCTCCAGGCATGTTGTATGGTGAGAATGCTTCTTTGAGATTTTTCTTGAAGTTGTCCCACGTTCCGAGGTCAAGATTTTCCAGGTTTGGTTGTTCTTCAATAAATTGCTTGTTCCAAGCAGCTGCTTCTCCACTATTCATAAAGGATAAGACAAAGTTGATTTTATCGAAATCATTTGGGTAAACTTTGTGGTTTCCTGTGATATACATTCGACAACTCATCATCCATCGTTTGAAGTCATCTCGGTTGCCAGAGAATTCTTTTGGCATGTTCATCTTCTTCTTTCCAAAAGACAATTCATTTGATTCTGTTCCGAGATTCATGTTGTTTGATGATCCTGGAGATGATGGTGGTGTCGATTCTGGTATCGGTTTTTCTTCGAGGTTTAAGGGAGAGATGGGAGGGGAGTGAATAGGAGTAGTGAAAGGGATGATCGCTTTGAGATTTAGCGGTGGATGGAAGAAGCTGTTGAACGGGCCAAATCCTGGTGAGAAGATAGAGCTTTGAGCTAAATCTTCTGGTTCTTGTATCAAAGGCAAGCTTGTTCTAACAGAACTTGCTCGGCTGTTTTGTTCGGAATTGTTTTGTCTTTTCGAGAGGGTGTCACCTAGGTCAGAGACCTTCCAATGACATTCGTTTCATTCAGTTGTTTCAAGTTTCTTTGCTTGTGTAGAAACAAAGCAAAATGTTGATAAGCTAGTCTTTTGTTACGACTTCGACCGATTTAGTCTTTACAGACGTGATCAGTAACAGTCATTGGACTAGTTTCAAGTTTGTTTGTTTAATCAGACTATAAGAATGCTTTGGTATAACCAAAGTATTGTCTTAAGTCGAGCCAATGTTCTTAGCATATCAAGAATGTCTTTGTATTCGAACAAAGACTAGCTAAAGTTACATGGTATTTAGCTAAGGTATATATATAGTAAAACATGCGTGTAATGCATGGTCAAAGCATGTTCTGCATGTGTTTGATAAAGAAGTAAAGATGTGATGTGCAGCATCTAGAATGAAAGACATGCATCACTAGCATGTAACATGCATATTATGCATGGAAGAAAGTAAAAAAATGAACATGCGGTCATGGCATGTTGTTCAAGAAGTGATTGTAAAAAGGTAAAAATGGAATCATACGTGTTAGAGATGAAATCATAACAGGAAGCGCACCTAGCAGGGGATCCTAAAAGGAAAGGATAAAGCCCTGCTAAGGTGGGATGCATATCTATATACCAAAAATCGGAGTCGAAATAATAAAATGATGAAAAATAACAAAATGATGAAAAAGATGGAGAATGGTGAAACAGTGATAGGAATGCTACATCACGTGATCATCGGACTCCGGTATCGGAGCCGCAAGTGCACTCCATCTTGGACTAGTGACGATGAGGAGGAATATACAGAGGTGACAGAGAAATATTGGAGGAGACGTCGGATGAAGCGGAGCATCCCCTAACAGAACCCATTCCACTACCATCGACGAATGGAACCAAATCCTGGTTGCTGCCACCCTCCTCGAATGTGAGCAAATCGTCGAACTTGCCACCTACAAGTTACAAGTCTTGCAACACCCTAAGCCAGACCTGTTATGATTGCATCTACACACGTACAATTTACTTGCTCTTTTTCTTTACTTTTACTCTCAGAACAACATGCTACAAAAGCATGTTCTTCTATTTTTACTATTCCTCATGCATAATGCGCATTTTACATGCTAGCAACGCATGACTTTCATACATGCTTTTTCCTCTTTGCTGAACACATGTAGAACATGTTTCAACCATGCGCTATGCGCATGTCTTAACTTATATAAAATGTAGCTAGATACTTTGTAAACTCTAGCTAGTCTTTATTAGACATTTCTTCTACTTGAATGCAGCTCGACCCTAAGACAATACCTTGGAATAAAACCCAAGGCATTCTTTTGAGTCTTCAAAACTGAATGTCTTTAGCTTCGACTGTCTTTGGTCACGACTGTAAAGTCTGAACCAATCAAAGTCATAACAAAAGACTAGCTTATCGATATTTCACTTTGTTTCTATACAAGCGAAGAAAACCCAAAACAACCGAAGGAAATGAACGTCATTAGAAGGTCCTTGACCTGGTGACACCCTCTTGAACAGACAAGACAAATTCCAAATGAAACAGCCAAGCAGGTTCTATTAGAACAAGCTCGCCATCGATACAAGAACCAGAGGACTTAGCTCGAAGCACTATCTTCTCACCAGGATTCAATCTGTTTAACAGTTTCTTTCCTCCACCACTCAATCTTAAAGCGATCATTGTTGGATTTTGTTTTAGCAGTTATTACCACTATACCAGCGCTGGTATAGTGGTAATAACCGCTAAAACAAAATCCAACATAAAGGAAGCTAAGGCCACCTCCTCTACTCCAGTTTCTAAACTGAGTGCCTCTAGCACTGGATCCGAGGTGGCCCTAAGTGCAGTGTCACTGGTAAATTACAACCTCAGCGGGATTACCACTTTGGGTTTTACAACCTCAGCGGGGTTCGAACTGTGAACCTCTTACACCTTAGCTTCCTTTATGTTGGATTTTATTTTAGCGGTTATTACCACTATACCAGTGTTGGTATAGTGGTAATAACCGCTAAAAAAAAATCCAACAATCATCCCTTTCTCCACTCCTATCCACTCCCCTCCTATTTCACCCCTTGACCTGGAAGAAACTATGAATCTCGGAACAGAAACCGACTCGAAAGGAAAGAAGGTTAAACTTAACCTTCTGAAACCTTTCAATGGAAAATGCAAGAACCTAAAGACATTCTTGCAAGACTCTCAGATGTACCTTCTAATCAACACAGAAACATACGACACGGACCTGAAGAAGATAGCCTTCATGCTATCTTTGATGGAAGAAGGAGACGCTGCCTCCTGGAAACAACAGCTCATCGAAGAAACCTTTGACCGAGCAATCCTTGCAGGAACCGATCCCAATTTTGGCACCATCGGAAACTTCATCGGCATTTTGAAAGATGCCTTTGAACCCTACAATTCCGAAGGCGACACGCTGGAAGAAATGAAAGCACTAAGAAGAGACATACCAATAGATGAACATATTGCCAAATACAAAATGCTCGTTACAAAGGTGAAACTTAAAGATGACAACCCAATCATCATCAACTTATTTCAAGAGACTCTATCAACGTCTCTGCAACAATGACTCCTGACTCTGGAAAAACCACCAAAGTCATTGAAAGAATGGGACGAATGGGCCTCAAGGCTCGACAACAACTACAAAAGAATGCAATACATCCTTGGACAAACAAACACCGGTGATAGGACTGGAAATTGAATACCCATGGATTATTCAATTTTTCAGACTATTATACTCAAAAATTGAATCAATATCACCGGGGGCAATTTCTAAGGCATGTGCAACCCACATGCCTTTAGTTCATGCGACCGGTACTTGACCGGTATGTGACCGGTATATCACATGGATGCTTAGGTAATGTCAAATTCAACCTCAGATTGTTGAGCACTGACCGATGAGCGCTTGTTGTTTGCTCCCCCATCGAGTTCAGAGGATTTGGTGGGCTGCCAATTTTTTGACAGACGATACTACTTCCCAGACTGACTTCTTGATTATCTTGAGGTAAGTCTTGTCTCTGACCACAATACTTTTACCATCCGTTTTCTCATACATCAACAGAGGCTGGAATTTTACTTTTATGAACCAAATTTGAGGAGAGATGAGCATGCTCGTATGGTGATTTCCTCCTAACCAATTCCATTTGACTGACATCCTTTTAGATCTACCTAGGAAACTCAATCCCCATCCTCATCTTATTCCCAAGCCATTTGATGTCTCTGGTGACCCATTCTATTTCTCTCTCCTTCCGATGCCAGTCTAAGCCCCCCAGGACCCTACCCAGCTTGTCTATCTTTGAAAAACTCAGCTCAGCATTGGGAAGCGACGTCACTGGTACCCTTGGTGAGTGCCGCATATCTTATCATATCTAGGTGCAGGTGCTAACTACGTGATCAGGTGATCTCATTAACATCCATATGTTCGCGAACACCCTTTGTCTTTGTTCCTTCACTCTTTGTCTACATATCTCACTTCCATTTTTCTTTTCCCTGCTATTTCACCCTTATACCATGTCCTTGACTGTTAAACAAAAGCATGCAGGTGATCCATCTTTGTCTACTATACAGCCATCAAAGCGACGTGGTATTATGCCACCGAACACCTCAAAAAGGATCAAGCAGGACGTCCACCACCTGAAGAGGGAGGATATCCCAGATGATGCAGGAGGGTTTAAAGTACAAGCTCAATTCCTTTTATATTTTCATTTTAGACTAATGTTGATATAATATCATGCTAAGGTAGCTCTAGAGTTCCATATCCAGATCCTTCTAGGTGCCGTGACCAATTCTTCAGTTCCCAAGGCCCCCAATTTGCATACCATCAACACATTTGAACAACGGTTCTCAGACGCTCGTGATGTCAATCACCTACTCAAAGGCCGCACAACCTTTCAGAACGGCAACCGCACTCCACTTCAATCCCTCAGGGAACTACAGGCTCACTGCGCAACGGACCCCACCTCAAACATTGTTCTTGCAATGACTCGTGTACCAGAGAATTCCCTTCACCTTATTTTTGCTACCATTCATTCTTTTGGGCTGCCATCGTGGCGTCCAGACCTTCTTGGTGGCACTCCAACATCTATCTACAACGGCTCTTTGGAAAACATCGAAATCTGGACCTTCAAACAGGCTATATCTTCATTTGCTTATGCCCATCTCGCACCAAACATGCATTATGTCCACAACACCTCATTGATACAGAAGCTGTATAAAAACTTCCTCTGGTCTTACATGAAGAGCCTAGCATTGAAAGAACGGAAGGAGTCAGGCAGTGTTATCTGGGCAGTACAGGAAAACAAAGCCTACAAATCACGATCAGAGGTATTCAATATAATCATCTTTACTAAAAATTCCATTCTGATTGCCATGTTTAACAGCTTACAAAATGACAAAACCAGTGGTTGAGCAACAACGGGTTCAATGAATGCATCCAGCTCCTGGCCAGTGATGTCGAATGCACATCCGATCAAGAGTCAAATCCGGATGGAGCAGGGTTTGTGATCATGTATAAACGTGCTCGCAACCCTCACATTACAGATTTTTTCTGTAGCATTGATACTCGCCGCCAACACGGTACACCTGTCTTCCATGGTCAGCGTAGACATACTCGTAGGGAAGAACCTCATATTCCCCATCCTGATAAGCGAGAGAGCTGGATTTCTGAATGTCTTCCCTGATGGTGCCCCCTTGATTGGTTCAATCCTGAATACTTTAACAACATGGATATCAGATTTCGGATGCTCTACGTCGATGCTCCAATTGCTCTACCTCTTCCAGAGCAATGTAATTCACTGGACCCTCCTCCGGATTGGAAAAATATGCCTGAAGATAAGTTTATGGAGAAATATGGGAAGGAGGTCCAAGCAAGGTATAATCTTCCTACCGAGGAAGAATTAACTGTGCTTGAGAATGAGGAGGAAGCCGGGGACAACCACAACTATCCAGAGCAACCTTATCCCCAGGAGCCGATGCAAGAGTAGGTTCACATATACAATAATATCAGTTTCCATTACTCCTCTTACATCAGTGACTATCTTTTATGCCAAATGTATGTCATTATGCTCTCCTTACCCTATGTACCATGTACTCGGCCATCAATAATATGCCTCTGCGACCTCTACTTTTACCATCACTTGAGTTTTTGGTGACCAAAGTTCCTCAAGACGTTGGTGCTGGTCTTCTTGTAAGATTTGATCAGGTAATCAATGATACAGTTGTCACTTCTCCACTAAGGTTGGACCTTTGGCATCCGCCACTTCGGGATCACAGAAGAGACCTGGCAAACGACGGTCCTGTTCAATCACCATCGTGCAAATCCTGACTGGCGTTAGGTTGGTTGCTGCCATAGCAGACGCCCCAGTATGTCTATACCTTATGTAAGATTGATAGTCACTTTTTCTCTACAGGTATGCCAATACAACCCTCAACCAACCTGCATCATCTGTAATATGACCTACATCACTGAGCTACACATAGGAGGCTGTGTTGCTCATCCCGACCCAACTCGCATGAACTGCCAACCTCATTTTGTCGTTGACACCCACCCTCATCAGCCATGGTTGTAGTCAAGTCCTACATGTGGGTAGCTCAGTATACGCCATCATCCCTAGATATAGCCCAGGGCTGGGGCCAACTCAAACAAGCAACTCAGCAAATGTCAAACTCTATGTTATGATGGGACGTGAATTAATACCCATACAACAAGTATGTGCAGGGGAAGGATCACCTTATAAATTTGGGAGCAGTGAATCGAATAGTATGCTTTTGTCTGTATGGAAAAATCAATCTTTTCACCTCTGAAACAGACTTGGGCCCTTCCATCTCTCCCATTCACCGCTGACAGGCTCTTGTCTCTCAGTCGGTTTATGGATTTTTCCACAGAAGACAGTGACTTTCCGCTGTCATCTGACATTGACTCAAACTCGTCCCATCCAGCCAATGCATATGATTTTATGAGATCAAGACGTGAAACGAATGGCAACCCTACCATGAAACGCTGGAATGCCTCCATTAGGACAGCCAATTTTGCTTCCGCAGAGTCATTCCCTCTTTGTGTTGGTTGCATCTTCATGTCGGTATAAGTATTCACTTATGTCTCTAAATGTATACTATTTATGCTTGCTGACAATTTTCCGTTCCTAGATCTCTTCAAGTCTTTGAAAACAAAAGTCACATGTCCGTACATTCCAACAAAACAAAAGAAGGGCTATCTTTGTTTGGTCAGTCAATATCGTTCTAGATCATCGTTTTCTGTACTTAAGTGATACATTAATGATTAGGCATTTTAAATTGTACAGACAATGATGGGCCAGTCCCTTTATGCACTTGGCTGCTGCGACCCTCCCTCACTATTGTGGTCATCCGCTCCTGGCAAGATGCTGTCACTTGCTTCATGCGCTCTGAAAATATTGTCACCTCAAATGCCATGCACAATCACCTTAAAGGTTTTAAAAATGCGCCACGTATCTTGGGTCTTATGAAAGATGGTCACACCAAGTTGTCAGATAGGGTATCTTATGAAAGGAAGATGCTGGAATATGGTGTTGTTGGATGTTTCAGGTGAGCATAGACCACTTGCTACGTATTCCTCTTCTCATTTGATATCCAGTTTTCATCTGAGTAAGCTCTGTCTTATGATCCTAAACCAGTGTGTACGATCCAACAGCGATGTTTTGAGCCAAACGCCAGCATATGCGACCAGCACCGATGTCTCAAACCCAATGCCAGCATGTAGTTCTCAACACCTCCATTTCGAGCCAAACACCTGCATGTACAGGCCAACACCCACATGTACAGCCTAATGCCAGCGTGTACGACCCAACGCCAACATGTAGGGCCCACCACCTCCATTTTGAGCTGAACGCCAGCATGTAGGGCCCAACATCACTGAAGTACAGACAGCAAGGATCTGACGGGAATCCAGTGGCATTGACGTTGTAAGGGTCATTCTCAAGGAGGAGTGGCTACGTCCTCCAACATCACCTCTAACATAATATATATATATATAACATCCTTTCCTGTACCATAGCTTATCCTGTACCATAGCTTATCTATAAATTTTTCACTGTCAGTCACTTAAGTACAGATAGGCTTGTCAGATAATCAGGAGTGTTAGGGCCTCCTTGCCGTTGTCAAAATGCTTTGGTGCTGATGGACAAGATAAGTAAATAAGTTTTTTGTCAGTAAAATTAAATTAAATTAAATTAAATTAAACATATCATGAATGCCCGGAATTCCCAACAAAATAATCAAGTAAGTGTAGATTGGATGGCCACAATGGCTGGCGAAGGCGACAGTGGAGGAGTGGGATGCCAAGTGATCATGATGGCAATGTGGCAATGCTGGTTGGTCAGCATCAAATGTGATGGTAACATCTCGGTCTTATCTCTTGACTGTGAACTGCCATGGTCATCTGCACTTGTAGCAAGTGTCACAAGCTGACATGTGTAGACCATGGACATAATGTCCCAGGACGCAAGGTCAGTTCTTAGACATGGCGAGATCATGAACTGCAAGATGAACAGTTAGCACTGGCTTATCATGATTGTGACCACCCTTACCAGCGGCCAAATCAACACCCACACATACACCAGACTCAGCCTGTACCAGTACCTCCAAGGCCCTTGGATCTCTCAGAAGGTAGGATTCAATTAAATTTGCTTATATTGTGACCCAGTTGACAATAGCTTTCAGTCATCACCCCTGCTGTCAACCTCTGCTGCCTTTTTGTTGCTTGGTTGTCTCTTCATGCTGGGGTTAGCAGAGAAACAGCCAATATAATCTTGAAAGCTCTTTACTTCATCATATCCACAGTTCTTGGACTTATTCAGACTGTGCTTGTGTCAACTGGCATCCAGGTTACAGTCACCCACAAGATTGGTATTCCTGCTGATATTCGTACTGTGTATTCCCATTGTCAGCTTGACCCAGAGATTCATTGTGTCATTTGCTGTCCCCAATGTTTTAAACAATATTCTGCTGGTGCTGTTCCTTTACGATGCACTTGGTGACATTCTCCACAGTCAAAGCGCTGTGGTGCTGACCTTTATATTCAACGTCGCACTCGCAATGGGCTGCAACAAGTTCCTAAATGTCTTTATACTTCTCAATCATTTGAGTCTTGGCTTACCTTTCTGCTGTCACGTGCTCCAATTGATGACTGCTTGCGCAAAACATTTGCAAAACTTCAGAATCCTTTCAATCCCACTGCTCGAATGCATGATATACATGACAGTCCAGCATGGAATACATTTCGACCTTATCTCCGATCCTGCTATCACCTGGTTTTTGCTCTCTACATTGACTGGTTCAACCCATTTTCTAACAAAATAGCTGGTAAGTATTATAACATTTTTCTATAGCTGGGATTAATCAACAACTAGGCAAAGTTGTGTCATGTGGTGCAATCATTCTATACTGTTTGAACCTGCCTCTCTCAATTAGGTTTCTTCCTGAGAATACCTTCATCATTGGTATGACACCTGCACCCCACGCACCAACTGTTTGGACAATCTCACATATTCTTGATTCAGTCCAGAGCATGATCATGGAGTTTGATCTGCCTGGAAAGATACTCCCAACTCACCGACATCCTTTGGATGGAGATGTAGTTGCTGCTAGAATTATTCCCCTGCTTGCAGACCTGCAGGCTATTCGTAAGGTTGCTGGGTACCTTTCACATGCAGCTGGTCCTTTCTGTACTGTTTGTAAGTGCCATAAACATGGCATTGAGGATCTGGATTTCCATAGGTGGGAAATGCGGCAAGGAGTAGAAGTTCGTGCTCAAGCAGAGGAGTGGAAAAATCTAGTCAGTGTAAAGGATAAAGAGGCTTTGGCCAAGGAAACTGGGGTCCGATGGACACCTCTGCATGACATCCCTTACTGAGATCCTGTTAAATATGTGCTTCTGGGATTCATGCATAATTTCTTGGAAGGTGTTCTTCAATATCAGCTTCGTGTGCTTTGGGGGATTGGTCGTACAACAGCAGCACTCAAGGAAATTGCAGATATGGAGAAAGATGACAGGGAATTCAATGCTGAAACTTCTGATTTATCTGATGGATATGAAGAG
>Ga0193742_1002409_pt1 | contig 10769 bp, 7 predicted proteins | sample L2c1metaG_FD_165511 | JGI IMG/M metagenome (GOLD analysis project Ga0193742, IMG submission 165511) | Soil microbial communities from a riparian zone of the East river system, Colorado, United States - L2c1 | ecosystem: Environmental > Terrestrial > Soil > Riparian zone | place: USA: East River... | reverse complement strand
GGTGCCCGCATGTCGCGCCCCGACCCGTACCGACGCCAGCAAGGTCCGCGGCCGCCCTACCAGCCGCCGCAGCAGTACCCGCCGAGGCAGCCGTACGGGCAGAGACCGCCGCAGCCCTACGACGGCCACCAGCCGCCGGCGCAGCAGCCGCCGTACCCGCCGCAGCCGCCGTACCCGCCGCAACGGCCCTACCAGCCGGAGCCGGAGCGCTACGACGCCGACCGCTACGACGACGACCGTGGTGGCGGCGGGTTCCGGCTGCCAGGGCTCGGGCTGATCCTGACGCTGGTGAGCCTCGTGGTGCAGGCGCTGAGTTTCCTTGTCCTGCCCTGGTTCCTGCAGCGGCAGGGCGGCGACGGGTCGCTGACCGCGCCGCAGCTCTGGGATCTCGTCACGGACTTCGGTGCCGGCGGCTTCGGCCAGTGGTACCTGGTGCTGTTCGGCTATCCGCTCGCCGCGCTCGGCGTCGTGCTCGCCTTCGTGTCCGTGCTGGAGTCGGTCGCGCTCAAGATCATCTGGGGTGGGCTGGCGATCGTCGGGCTCGGCTGGCTCGTGCTGCGCTACGGCTTCGGACCGTTCACCGGCCTGGTCGACGGCTCCGGAGTCGACCTGAGCAGGCAGGAGATCACCACCGCGGTGATCGCCGTCGCCGCGATCGTCGTGGTGATCATCATGCTCAAGCTGGCCATGTCGATGTTCCGCCGGGTCGCCGGGGTGATCCTGCTGATCGCCGGCGCCGTGCACTTCTACGCGATCCAGGACTTTGACGCGGACTCGCTCGGCATCGGCGCCTACGGCCCGGCCGTCGGCTACCTGCTCGCCGCGGCCGCGGCGTTCATCGGCCCCCGGAGGTTGCTGCCGGTCTAGACCCTAGTTGCCGACGTGGATGCGCGGCCGCCGCGCGGGATCCGGCTCGTGCTGGCGGATGATCTCGCGGACCACCGGCGGCGTGTCGCCCCGGCCGAGGATCAGGTACCGGAACAGGTGGTTGAGCGGGTTCCCCTCCGACCACTCGAAGTGGCAGCGGGGTCGCTCGCCGGTGGCGTCGCGCAGCGCGAGCAGGATCGACGCGATCGCGTTGGGTACCGCCGGGCTCTCCGCGCGCAGAATCCGGTGCTCGCCGACCCGCAGTCCGCGCACCCGCAGCACCTCGCTGAACGTGGACGGGTCGACGACGTCGATCTCCAGGAACAGCACGTCCGCCATGCCGGGCAACGGGTTCAGCCCGCGCTGCTCGCCCTCCTTCTCCCGGTACTCCGTGTCGTCGCCGCTGGTGCGCTTGTTCGCGATGAGGTCGAGCCGGCCGTCGTGGGCGAGGTTCTCGGTGATGAACGTGCGCGCGTCGGCGTCGAACTCGATCTGGTCGACGCGCAGTTCGGTGGTGCGGGTGATCCGGGAGATCAACGAGACCACGATGATCCCGGCGATGAACGCGGCGGAGATCGCGATCCCGTCCGGCTTCTCGACGACGTTGGCGCCAAGCGCGTACAGCAGCACGAGCGTCAGCACGGTGAACGCGATGCTCGCGCCGCGCTGCTTGGCCCGCATCGCGGAGATCGTCACGGCGACCGCGCCGGACACCATCATCGCCAGGATGCCGGTCGCGTACGCGCCGGCCTGCGCGTTGACGTCCGCGCCGAACGCGATCGTGATGCCGATGCTGATCACCGTGTAGACCAGCACGACCGGGCGCACCGCGCGGCCCCAGTCCGGCGCCATGCCGTACGCGGGCAGGTAGCGCGGCACGATGTTGATCAGGCCGGCCATCGCCGACGCGCCGGCGAACCACAGGATCAGGATGCTGCTGACGTCGTAGATCGTGCCGAAGGCCTGGCCGAGGTGCTCGTGCGCGAGGTAGGCGAGCGCCCGGCCGTTGGCCGCGCCGCCCGGCTCGAACTCCGCCGGCGGGATCAGCACGGTGGTGATGAAGCTGGTCGCGATCAGGTAGACCGACATGACCAGCGCGGCCGTGCCGAGCAGCCGCCCGGTGTTGCGCACCTTGGCGCGCATCGCCGCCTCGTCGCCGTTGCCGGCTCGGGGGGCGATGAGCGGCATCATGCTCACTCCGGTCTCGAACCCGGAGAGGCCGAGCACCAGCAGCGGGAACGCGAGCACCGCGGGCCCCGCGATGTCACCGAAGCCGCCGCCCTCCGTGAGCCGGTCGATCCACCGGGAGAACAGCTCCGGCTGGCCGACCACGTCGACGATGCCGACGACCACGATGGCGGCGTTGAGCGCCAGGAAGATCGCCACCAGCGGGATGGCCACGCCGATGGCCTCGCTGAAGCCGAGCAGGAACACCCCGCCGAGGATCAGCAGCAGCACAATCGTGATGATCACTTCGCGGCCGTGCAGGAAGCTGGGGAACGCCGGGTTCTCCACCATGTGCACCGACGCGTCCGCGGCCGACAGCGTGATCGTCACGATCCACGACGTGGCCACGAAACCCAGTAGCACCAACACGAAGAGCTTGCCGCGCCAGAACGGCAGCAGGTGTTCCAGCATGGCGACCGAGCCCTGGCCGTGCGGGCTCTCCCGCGCGATGCGCCGGTACATCGGCAGCATGCCGAACAGCGTCAGCGCGACGATCAGCAGCGTGGCGAGCGGGGAGAGCGCACCGGCGGCCAGCGCGGCGATGGCCGGCAGGTAGGACAGCGTGGAGAAGTAGTCGACGCCGGTGAGGCACATGACCTTCCACCACGGCTTCGGCTCGGTGTGCGCCTCTTCGCTCGCCCGGCCGACGGGGGCGACCTGGTGGTGCAGCAGCCAGCGGCCGACCGGGCCGCCGGGTGGTGCCGGTTTGGCCGGGCTGTCGACGGTCTCCGGGATCGAGAACTGTGCTGGCGCGTCCATGCCGTTCCTCCCTGCGGTGCGGACGCCGCACAGAATGCCGGACGCCGTCGCGGCGTGCCCAGCGTGGTCGTGATCCCAGCGGATTATCGGGAAAATCGGATACGTCAGCCGTTGGCTGAGCGAGCCTGGCAGCATGGCGGTCCCTGGAGCGCCGCAAAGGTACGAGAACGGAGACCTCCCACGCCATGGCGGACATCGTTGGCCGGGACGCCGCCCGGCACCTGCTGGCGGACGCCACGGCCGCCGCCAGAGTCGGGCAGGGTGGCCTGGTCATGGTGCGCGCGGATCCCGGCCTCGGGGTGACCGCGCTGCTCGACCGCCAGCTCGCCGGGTGCCGCGACGCCGGCCTGCACACCTACCGGGTGCCGGTACTCCCGCCGCACGGCCGCACGCCGCTGACGACCGGCGTGCCGGAGTGGGCCGAGCCGGCCGTGGTCGTCATCGACGACCTGCACCTCGCCGATGACGCGACCCTGCTCGCGCTGCACGCCATCGCCGACGGGATCCACGAGCGGCCACTGCTGATCGTCGCCGGGCGGCACCGCGGGATCGCGCCGGAGCGGTTCACCCGCCTCGACCGGCTGGCCATCGTGCACGACCTCGAGCCAATCACCGGTGACGCGGTCGCCGCGCTGGTCGGCGACGCCGTGCCGGCCGCGCTGGTCGACGGGGCCGGCGGCAACCCGTGGCTGCTCCGCCGGCTCGCCGACGACGACCGGGACGCGGCGATCTCCGCGTGGGCGACCGGCCTCGCCGGCCTGGACGGCGCGCTGCTGCGCTACGCCGCGATCCTCGCCGAGCCAACGCCGGTGGCGACGCTGGCCACCGTCACGGCGACCGCGCCGGAGGGCGTGCTGGCCGGTGTCGAGCAGCTCAGTGCGCGGGGCCTGGTCGAGGAGCGGGCTGGGACCGTGCGGCTGCGCCATCCCGTGGTGCGCACCGCCGTCGCGGCCACTTCCGCCGGCCTGCGCGGCCCGGCGGCCAAGGCGCTGGCCGGCGAGGGGGCGCCGCCGAGGGAGATCGCCGCCGTCCTCAGCAACGCGCCGCCGGACGCGTGGTCGGCTGGCTGGCTGGCGAAGCACGCCGCCGACCTGGCTGCGGAGTCCACTTCGGACACCGTGGAGCTGTTGCGGCGCACCGTTTCCTGGCTGTCGCCAGGTGACCCACGGCTGCATCCGATGCGTGCCGCGCTCGCCGAGGCGCGCCTGTGGACCGGCCGGCTGGCCGACGCGCGCGACACCGCCGTCGCCGGCCTCGCCGCCCGGCCGGACCCGGCGACCAGGGCCCGGCTGCGGGCCGTGCTGGCCGGCGTGGCCATCGGCGAGATGGACCCGGATACCGCCATCGCCACCCTCAACCCGGAACGGGTGGCCGGCGAGCTGCCGCCGCGGCTGGCCGTTCTCGACGCCTATGCCTGGCTGCTGCGCGGCGACCTCGCCGGGGCGGTCGCCGGCATGACGCAGGCGAGTGCCGCGCGCGACGATCCCCTCGTCGAGGCATCCGTCAAGAACCTGCGCGCCGTCGGCGCGTGCCTGACCCGCGACCTCGACGGGGCGCTCGACCTGCTCGACCAGGCGGCCGCCGTGCTGGACATCACCGTGACCGACCGCGGCCAGTCGCTGATGTGCCAGCTGCTGCGGGCCGTGGTCCAGGACCTGCGCCAAGATCCGTCCACTATGGACTCGATTGAGGCGGCGCGGCCGCTGGCCGGCCTGCTCGGCCACGGGTTCCTTGTGTGGCTGCACACCATCTCGGCGCTCGCCTGCGTCAACCGCGGCCGGTGGGACGACGCGCTCGCCGAGATCCGCGCCGCCATGGCGCTGCCGAGCCAGTACGGGTTGGCCGGCGTGCTGCACGCCCTGGCGTCCAACGTGTTCCTGCATCGCGGCGACGTCGCCGCGGCCAGGGTGCACAGCGAGCTGTCCGCCAAGGAGGACGACCGCGGCGTCGCGGTGTTCTACGCGCAGGTCACCCTCATCAGTCGCGCCACGCTCGCCGAGCAGGAGGGCGACTCGGCGCGGGCGCTTGCGATCGTCCGCGCCATCGCCGACGGCGGCGTCGGGCCGCACCGCGGCCACGCGGTCGCCACCGTCGGCGCGCCGCTGGTGCGGATCGCCTGGCGGGGCGGCGATCAGGAACTGGCCAGGCGGCTGGTCGACCAGCTGCGGCATTGGGCTAGCGGCGAGTCGGTCGGCGAGGCCATCGCGCTGATGTACTGCCAGGGCCTCGCCGACGGCGACGTCGACCTGCTGCTTGGTGCCGCCGAGCGATTCACGGAGGGCGGGGCGCCGGTCGCCGCGGCGCGGGCGGCCGAGGACGCGGCCGTGGTGCTCGCCGCGTCTGGGCGCTCCGTCGATGCCAAGGCCGCCTACCAGATGGCCGTCGAGCGCTACACGAAACTCGCCGCCGACGGGGACCTGCAGCGCGCGGACGCCGCGCTGCGTGCGCACGGCGTGCGCCGCGGCGCGACCGGGCCGCGGCGGCGGCCGAAGCAGGGCTGGGACAGCCTGACGGCCGCCGAGTACCGGGTCGCTGAGCTGGTCGGCAAGGGTGCCACCAACCGCGACGTCGCCGAGCGGCTGCTGGTGTCGGTGCGCACCGTCGACTCCCATGTGTCGCGGGTGCTGGCGAAGCTCGGCTACTCGTCGCGGGTGGAGATCGCGCTCGGTTTCCAGCAGCGAGCCTGAATTCGGCAATGTCGCGGATGTTTCCCGCCGCGCTCCTTGGTGTGCTCATCGTCGGTGTCCGACCGACGACGAGGAGTGATCGTGACCAGGAGAAGGGGCTGGCGGCTCGGGGTGGCGCTCGCGGTGGCCACGGCTGTCGCCGTCGTGGTGCCGGCCGCGTCGCAGGCGAGGCAAACCGGTGACCCACGAGCGGTGCTGGACGCCTATCTGGCGCACGCCGGCCCCGGTGCCGCGCTCTACGCGGGTGCCGGCGCGCAGGCGTGGACGGTGACCAGCGGAACCGCCTCGACCACGCAGCACCGGCCGATCACGCCGACCGAGCACTTCTGGGCGGCGAGCCAGACGAAGACGTTCACCGCGGCGGTCGTGCTGCAGCTCGTCGACGAGGGCCTGGTCGACCTCGACGCGCCGGTCGAGCGGTACCTGCCTGGCGTGGTCGCCGGCAACGGCCACGACGGCAACGCGATCTCCGTGCGGCAGCTGCTCCAGCACACCAGTGGGATCTCGGCGGACTACGCCGGCGCACAGCCCCGGCCGGACGGCACGTACGCCAAGGAGGAGCTGGTCCGCGCCGGACTGAGTCATCCGCCGGGCACCGGGTACGCCTACTCCAACATCAACTACGTGCTGGCCGGCATGCTGATCGAACGGATCACCGGCGAGCCGGCCGGCCAGGTCATCGCCCAGCGGATCAGCGAGCCGCTCGGCCTCACCGGCACCGCCTATCCGGCGGACGGCGACCGGACGCTCGACGCGCCGTTCCTGCCTGGCTATCGCGGTGAGCGGGTCGGCCCGTTCTTCTTCTGGATCGACACGACGACGAGCCGGGAGCCGTCGTTCGTGAGCACGGCCGGGGCGATGACCTCGACGCTGACCGACCTGGTGGCGTTCGAGCGGGCGCTCGCGGCCGGCGACGTCGTCTCGCCGGGGTCGCTCGCCGAGATGCGCGAGACGGTGCCCGTGCCGCAGACCAAGGAGTTCGACTACGGCCTCGGCCTCATGCACCAGACGCTGTCCTGCGGCGGCGAGGCGTGGGGCCACGCCGGTGACCTGCCGAGCGGGCACTCGTCGGTCACGATGGTCACCGACGACGGCCGGTTCGCCGCGCTGGTGACCAACACGATCGTCACCAGCACGGCCGCGCCGACCCGCTACCAGGTCATCGACGCCGCGCTGTGCGACGGCAGGTGAGGATCGTGGACAGCGCGGTGCGGTGGCTGGCGGACTACGCGGAGCGGATCACCCGCGTGGCCGCGAATGCCAGGTATACCAAGGAAACCCTCGCGCAGGTGCGCGGCACGGCGACCACCCCACGCGGCGAGGTCACCGTCACCGTCGGGCCGAGCGGCGCATTGGCGGACCTGGCGCTGACGCCCGCGGCGCGGGCGCTGCCGGCCGAGGAGCTCGCCGAGTTGATCATGACCACGGCACGGGCGGCGCAGCGCGACGTCGGCGAGCAGGTCATCGCGATCATCACCGAACACGTCGGCGACGGCCCGGCGCTGGACCTGGTCCGGCGCACCCTGCCGGTCGGCCCAACGGAGGTGGACCGGTGAGGTACTCGGCAGCGCAGTTGCGGGAGCACGCCGGCACGGTCGCCGAGGTGGCCGGTGACCTGTCGTCGGCCGCGGGCGGGGTGCCGGTACTGAGTCCCGGCGCGCTCGGCCCGTTCGTGCAGTTCCTCGCCGCCGGGCTTGACGAGGCGCTGGCCACCACCGTCCAGGGCGTCAGCCGGGCGGCCGACGCCCTGGCGGCCACCAGCGCCGGGCTGGTAAAGGTCGCCGACCGGCACGGCGGTGCCGGATGACGGTGATCGACGCGACGCTCAACGACCTGACGGCCACCGCGGCGGCGGTGCGCACCGGCGCGTGGCGAGTCGGCGACCTGACCGGCGGGCCGCCAACGGACCTCGCCGCGCTGGCGCCGGCCGCCAGCCCACTGTCCGCTTTGGACGGTGCGGGACTCGGGTTCCTCGTCGAGCTGGTGTCCTTCCTCGATGAGCCGCGCCAGCAGCTGACCGGCAACCCCGGCGCCGTCGGCACCGGCGCCGACGGACTCGCCGGAGCCGGACAGCGAATGTCCGCGATCGCCGACGGATACGGGCAGTCGGTCGGCCAGGAAACGAGCGAGTGGACCGGCGCGGCCGCGTTGGCCTACCTCAGAACCGGCGCCGATTTGGTGGGCGGCATCGTCGGTCTCGGCGAGGCGACCCTCGCACTCGGGGCGGCGGCGGCCGGTGCCGGCGCCGCGGTCGCCGCGGTGGCCACTGAGGTCACCATGCTCGTCACCGAGGCGATTCGCAAGATCATTCTGGGCATGGACCAGGCGCTGGCGGTCGCCCCTGCCACCCTTGGCCTGAGCGTGGCCGACGCGATCCCGCGGTGTGTGCAGGTCGCCACGGAGTACGCCGGCCGGATCGTCGCGAAGCTCCGGCCACTGCTGTGGAGCGCGGAGAACCTGCTCCAACACATCCAGTCGACCGCGCGAGCCGCCTCGACACTCACCGAAGCGATCACCAGCCTCGCCGAGCAGCCGCCGTCGGAAGCCTGACCGCGCAGCGGTGGTTTGGCAGGTGCATCCTGGGCCGGTGCTGATGGGCAGGTTGGCTGCGGTGCGGTCGTGCAAACGCGACCGCACGGAAGCGGAGGCAGCGTGATCAGGGGATGGCACGGCTGGCTCGGCACGTTCACCGGCGTAGCAGTCATCACGGTGGCCGCCCTGCCGTTGGCCATGCTGGCGGTGTGGGTGCCGGCCCGCCGTCGGCGTGTCGCCGGCACCACGCCGGCGTTGGCCTGGCGCAGGTCGCTGGCCGAGGTCGGCATCGTCTACGGGACGATGCCGTGGGTATGGATGATCATGTTGCCGGGCAGCCGGGCCGGCGCCGTCTCCGGTCGGGTGAGCCTGGTACCGCTACGGGACCTACTGACGATGTCGCCGGGCCAGATCGTCGGCAACCTGGTGGTGTTCGCGGCGCTGGGGTTCTTCGCCCCGCTGCGGTTCGCGGCACTGGCGTCGGTACCACGGATCCTGGCGCTCGCGGCGAGCTGCTCGATCCTGATCGAGACCGCGCAGTACGTCCTCCAGCTGGACCGAGTGTCCTCAGTAGACGACGTACTACTCAACACCACCGGCGCCACCCTGGCCGCCCTGGCCTCCCACCACTGGTGGCACCCCACAGCCACCGCGACGACGCCAGCGTCACCACGTTGCTGAACCCACACCAAGAGCAGCGCCCGAAGGGCCGCGCCCACCCCGCATCACCCACCGACGCCACCGGCACCGCCTACTGGGCAGCCGGCTCGATTGCGCGATTGCCCGCAGGCGTGCGCGTGGAAGCCGCCGTTCCGAGGGAGGCTCGGGGTGACCCCAGAGCAGGGTGACCCCAGCAGGACGCCACATCCACCAATAGCCGCGACCGTGGTCTCCCGGCAATCAAGCCACGCTGGGGTCGACCAATCTTTAGGCGCAGGGAGTTCGCCCCCGCGACGAGGAGCGCCAGGGCTGCCGGCCCACAACACGGATCCCATCCACCAAGGCTCGGGCCGGCAGCCCTGGCCGACGAGTCGCTGCCCGGCGTCCCCAGCGAACCCGCAACGCATCCACAAGAGCCGACCCGCGAAGGGCGAACAGTCCCGGAGTTAAAGAACACCGCGATGCTCAGGGAACTCCACGACCTGTTGGTAGGTCGGGCGGTTCTGCCAGCTGATCTTGTCCTGGCCGATGCCGCCGACCTTGCTGTGCACGATGGCGTCGGCGCACCATTGGTCGCCGGGGTCGCAGTTGCCGGCGTCGCCGGGATAGGTCGTGGTGAGCGGCTCGGCCGCCGCGGCGAGCAGCGACTCCGACAGCGCCGTCCGGCACGCGCCAAGCTCGCCGCCACCGCACAGTGGCGCGGTGGTCTTGCCGGCCGGGGCGTCGCCGAGTATCGCGCGCAGGTCCTGCGACACCTGGCCGAACCAGCCACCCTGGAACGCCGAGCCGGCGTGCAGCCGACCGGAGCGCCCCGGCTCGCCGAGCTGCCAACCGGACGGCGACTCGTTGATGTGCAGCACCCCGGTCAGCGCCCCATAGGCGGTGCCGCCGGTGCTCGGCTCGTACACGGCCTTCACCAGCAGCGGCCACCACGCGTCGAACAGGGCGATCGCGTCGGCGTGCGCGTAGGTGTGGCTGCCGGGGCTGGTCTCGACCCGGCGGGCACCGTCGTCGTACCACGCCCGCAGGGTCGCGGCCTGCGCCGCCGTGGCTGGGTCACCCGCCAACACGCGCAGCAGATCGGGCAGGATCCGCTCGGCCCGCAGGTCGGTGACGCCGGCGTCGGCCATCGCCTGCACGAGGGTGCCCCGGTTGACCTTGCCGCCGTCGCTGATCAGCGCACTGACTCTGGCGTCGAGCAGGTCGCCGCGTTGCACCGAGGACTTCTCCGGGCTGCCGCTCATCCCTGGCGCCTGCTTGTTGTTCCAGTTGACGTAGTAGTCCTGGTTGATCGAGTTCGGATGCTCCTCGAACGGGGTGTAGGCGGCCGTGTTGTCCGCCGGATCCCAGTCCCGCCACTCGAACGCCGGGTCGGACCGCACCGGCAGCGCGGGGTCCACTGTGGACTGGCGGACCGGGTTGTCGCCGGAGTTGATGTACGCGGTGTCGCGCGAGTCGACGTAGAACCAGTTGAACGTGTAGTTGACGTCCATCGCCGCGTGCTGGAAGGCCGCCGCCGAGGTGATCGCGTCCGGGTCGTTGAACTGCTGGAAGCCGATGATCGAGTCGGCCTCGTGCCCGTAGGTCGACCGCACGGTGGTGTAGGCGACCGGCGTGCCGCCGACGGTGGCGCGGTGGGTCACCGGTCCGTACGCGGTGCGCAACGACCGCAGTGTGTAGGAGCCGGCCGCGGTGCCGTCGGCGAGCGTTGGCGACCACTCGTTGTGCCGCTCCACGACGTCGAACGGCCGGCACTCGTCGCGGAACCGGTAGTGCGTCGAGGAAATGGTGGCCGGCCGGCCGTCCGGCTCGCACAGCTCGACGGCGTAGGTGTCGACGATGTCCTGTCCGGCGCTCGTGGCGCTCCACGAGTAGTCCTGGCCCCGGCCGAGCAGCGTGTAGAAGCTCAGCCCGGCGAACGACGCGCCCCTGGACGAGATACCCGGCCCCTGCAGCTCCTGCAGGGTGAGCAGCTGCGGCGCGAAGTACCCGGTCTGCGGCCCGAACACGGCGACCGGGTGGCCGCTCTCGGTGTGT
>Ga0193742_1002408_pt1 | contig 10771 bp, 19 predicted proteins | sample L2c1metaG_FD_165511 | JGI IMG/M metagenome (GOLD analysis project Ga0193742, IMG submission 165511) | Soil microbial communities from a riparian zone of the East river system, Colorado, United States - L2c1 | ecosystem: Environmental > Terrestrial > Soil > Riparian zone | place: USA: East River... | reverse complement strand
TCATGGCCGTCGATATACATCCCATTCCTCTTTCTTCCATAACGCCAACCCATTGTGTGGAGCCAACGCTGTGCTGTGCGCAATGAAATCTTCTTCTTCCTTGAGCCAATTTCATCAAGCTTGGTTTGCATCTCAGGGGTTTCCATAAAGTCCACAATATCTTGTGCTCGGATATATCCATCCTTTGCAATTTTCTGGAGATGGAGCTGAATGGATTGGGAGAAATCTTCATCCTGAAGAACCGAGGTACGCAGCTTTCCATATCGGTGAATAGGTAGCCTTTTTGACCCCAAGTACTGGTGAATCCAGGTGCGTAGATTTCGAGCATGATTGACGCCATGTCCCTGCGATTTGGATGCAATCAAAGATGCCTCGCGCCAAGTATAGGAAAGCTGGGGATCTAGATAGAGGTTTAATGTTCCAACCATTCCTGTAATCCGAGCACAAAAAAACACATCAAGTTTCTTGTCTTTGGCTTTAACAGAGAGTTCTGCCTGAGCACGTCAAAGGTTTGGGAGGTCCTTGTAGTTGAGGCGATCTAAAACAATATCTGATTCATTGGGCAGAGAGTTATCCACAGGTTTTCTTCCTTCCCTAAGTTCACGGAGAAGTTCCTCAACCTTCTTGTGTGCTTTGGCTGTGGCATCTTTTTCCATGGATGTGTTGTAATCGACATTGACAGCCTGAGAGTCCTCCAAGATGGGGTCATTTTGCGGCTAAAAATTCCTTTGTCAGTTACCATTTAATCAAAGGTCTTGTCTCACTCGCACCAAATTGATATTGTGAGGATCTGGGTCATCCACCTGGTCATCTGAGTCTGAACCACCTCCAGGAGACCTTTCATCGCTTCCTTCATGATCGTCTGGTTCCTGGGCTTCATCTGGGGTTTCCTTTCTCTTGGAAAACCACTCCGTTACTGAATGATACCCCTTGGCTTGAAGCTCCCTCCTGATCTGTCTGTGTCGCCTCTTTTGTCTAGCAGAATTTCCCAAATAGTGTTTGGGGCGATTGTATTCCTTCAACGGCTTGTCCTCAGCCTCAACTGCAACTCGTTGTGCCTCTGCCAATGTGTTTGCAAACTTCTCCAAAGCTGAAACTTTGCTGATCTCTTCAAATTCACCATCTGATTCCAAATCCAAGCCTGAATCTTCTTGACCTGAGTTCTCAAACACTAGATCAGGGAGGGGTTCTTCCTCAAGGTCATCCAAATACCCAATTATGGTGATTGGTTCATCCTCAACTCCGATTAAATTGCCTTCCGAGTCGATTGGATCATTGGAATGTGAAGGAGATGGGTTGTAAGGTTCGCCCTCGTCATCTACATCTTCAATGGTGACTGAGGGTCGCTTTTTTGCATTAGATTCAAGGTTTTGAATGCGGGAAATTGCCGATTTAGACTTGCGAGGCATGGTAATAAGTTCAGATGTATAGAAAGTGAGTTCCGATCCCAATTTCACCTGTTTTTGCACCCAATGGCCCGTTATCTCTCCTCCCTTTTAGTGATGAGGTCACGTGCTTGATTACATCAGCGGACAAATCCACCCTCATCGAAAACCTGAAATGTTGGGAATCGCATGGAAATGTGTTTGGGACCATGAAATACTTCAAAGAAAAAAACATTTTTTAATGACCTATCTACATGCTCAATTCAACATATTTTTAAAATATAAAACCTGAGAATTGAAGGGAAACATATTCCCTCTCATCCTCTGGTTCTCAAATCTGCAAAATATGTGTTGTGGTGGACGACAAAGGATCTCGGCGAGGAGACTTTTCTGCTTACATAACACATGCTGGAATAAGCCGTCGCCTATCTTAGTGTTATAGAATTTTTTTTCCTGCATACCCCTTGCTATAGATCTAATTCTATGTCCCAGATGGGGCTTGGCTCTCTGGACACATGATGTGTGGGCTGATCATGATGCACGATTCCTGTCTGAGATGACTCCCCTAACTTGCAGGTTTGCGACATGAATAATGGGGCGGTTGTTTGGTTTCGGAAAGGCTTTTCGAATGCATTTTTGATGTTTTTAACCTTGACTTGACCAAAACCAGGAAGGCTTTGTAGTTGGTCAGTTGTGAATTTGGAAACATTTGCAAAACTCTGGTACAAGTCAGTCAGGGCCGTTTTGAAGGCATTTGACATGACACACATTGAAAGATGTTCTTAATGTCTCGACATCCGTTTTGTTGACTTTACTAATCGTTGTCAATGCGGTTCGTAATATGGTGGGATAATCTCTGTCGATACGCTCTTTGATGAGATCGGGTGATTTGAATTCGAATTGCTTGAAAGTTGTCAAATAATGACCTGCTTCTTCGAATCTACGGGATCAAGCAGTAGTAAAAAGCAAGAGACAGAATAAATAAATGTCACGAACGAGAATGCAACTATCACGGTGATATTATTTATTAAACATGCCTGATTTCGTTTTCAGAAACGACGACTTCCCTGAACGCCCATGATTACCTTTGTGAGTTCACGTATGGGTTCGCGATGTTCTGACTGAAAACAATCAGCCGGAGGAAAATTTGAAAAGAAATAAAGATAATATCTTACAATGTCACACAAAATTAGGAGGATTCTGAGGTTGTAGGAAGTTCCAAGTTTGTCAATACGAGTAGGAATATACTCCGGGTGAAGTCGATGATACTTAAGACTGCGGCATGTGAGGTAACAGCAGATGGCGAACAGCGCGCGTAGGATTTACCTCAAGAACAATACACCAGTCGTCCTTCCGACTTGATAATCGACTAGAATATCTCCGAATTCTTTGCCAGCATTTCTAATGCACTCCAGGACCGGATTGCCTCGCTGTAAACGGCGTGAGAGACGTTTTCTTCTCGATAGAAGTAAACATAGACCTGTAGGGGGCTTATTACAATGTTGTTACCGGAGGCTGGAATAACCACTGGTGGTGCTGCGGAAGACATGGGAAAGAGGACGGTTTATAAGAAGGAAGGATCAAATTCCCACTTGACTAGTGACTACTTACTTATGGACAAGTCAGTAGTGTACGGATATCGGACAAGGTTCAATGGCAAGTCCCTCTTGGCTGCTGTCTTCCTCACATTTGCATCCCTCGCCGCCCTCAACGCGTCCCTCTCGGATTGGCAGTACACCAAGCATTTGGATAATGTCCCTTTTGACGCTGCAGAAATCCTCGAGAAATGCAATGCTCTAAAGGCTCTACCTGGTCCTCCAAGTAATTTCCATCAGAGATCACACTCAGACCGCTTTGTGCGTGGAACACCACCTACTCTCTTCAAAAACGCGAGCATCTGGACTGGACGCGTCTCTGGCAATGAAGTAGTGGCGGGAGATCTTTTGATAGACAGGGGTCTTATTAAAGCAATTGGGTTGATCAAGGATAGCGCTCTGGCTGAGTATAAAGACCTAGTGGTGATCAACGCGGAAGGGGCTTGGATTACTCCGGGGTATGTAGCGGCCTAACCTGATTATATTTTTCGTCATTGAAAAACCTCTACTAGCATCGTTGACCTTCACTCTCATCTGGGCGTCGACAGTTCTCCCGCTCTTCGGGGTTCTGACGATACCAATTCCTTGAAGGGCTTGGTGCTGCCTTGGCTTCGGAGTCTTGATGGCCTCAACACTCATGACGAGGCATATAAGCTGTCTATTTCGGGTGGTGTAACAACCGTCAATGTTCTTCCAGGATCTGCGGATGCGATAGGTATTCTTCTCAGTTCGGAGACAAACAAGTAGGATTTACGACTTTCCACAGGCGGTCAAGCGTTCACCATTAAACTGCGCCCTACGGTGGAACGCTCGTCGTCTGCGATGTTACTTGAGCCCCCCTACAGCTTGAATGGAACTCATATTGATCCCTCGCTTCCCCCCCGATGGAGACAAATGAAGTCAGTTATATTTAAACCAACAAAATTTGTGTGACTTACTTGATATTTGTGATTAGGCACGCCTGCGGTGTGTGCCTCGGTTCGCAGCGCCTTTTGGTTTTCTAATTAACACGATTGTGACATAGGCGAGAATCCTAGTATGTGGACCATGCATAACTTCTCAGACATAGCTGTTCACCGTTTTATAGGTAATTTATACTCGGGTACTCGAATGGACACGATATGGGCCTTCAGACAAGGGTTCTTATTTATCATTCTGCAAATTTGGTATCTTCAATCAACAAATTAACTATTAGCTATAACACTGCGTACAAGATCAAACAAAGACAAGACCAGTATTGCAGTCAGGCTCTTGCGGGGCACTGGAAGGATATAGGAAACTTTCCGGAGGATTTACAGTGGGAAGCCCTTGTTGATGTGTTAAGAGGGCGTGTTAAGGTTAGTAATTCAGACAGTATTTTCTTGATTGAATGCACACTATTTATGCTCAAGGTCCACACTCATTGTTACGAAGCCACGGATCTAGATGGTATTGTCAGGGTATGTCAGTTACTGCATCAATCTGCAAAGGCATATTATATCTTCCGCCTTCATCATTCTAGCTCACCAACGAGTTCAAATTCCCTATCGCCGCATTTCATCACGCCCATGAGACGTATCTTGTTCCTGACCTGCTGAAGAAAGCATATGGTTTGTTCTTCATTTATCTTCCAAAAAGCAGAGATGATAACATGGTTTTTTCTAAGGTCCAACACCTGCCATCGCACTGTTCGCAACCAATGCACGATACAAACGAGAAGCATATCGTGGCTCGGAATTCGCGCCGCGCATCTTGGCCGAAAACGGGTTGAGGGTGGTGATAAAGGTAATGCCTTCATGATGATATTGAAAGAAACCAACTACCTATAGAGGGCTGATCACTAATTGCCGCAGAGCGATCACCCTGTTATGAATTCTCGCCATTTGTTGTACGACGCACAGCAAGCACATTACTATGGTTTACCTCACAATCTGGCGCTCGCATCTGTGACCTCTACTCCTGCTACAGTCTTGGGTTATGATCACAGAATTGGGTATATTAAATTAGGTATGGTTTTGACGACCTGAAGAACTCAACCTGAATAAGCACATGAAACATCCAGGTTATGATGCTGGTATGTATATAGTAATTTCATCGCTCATTTTATTTGACGACGTAATAATTTAGACGTTGTGTTATGGGACAGTCACCCACTTGCCCTTGGAGCAACACCTAAACAGGTCTTTATTGATGGGATCGCCCAAATAACAACTCCATATGTGAACTCGAAACCACCATCTTTCCAAAGTGTCCCCAAAACGCCTGATTTTAGTCACGAGGCCGACGATGCGCTCAAATACGACGGATTGCCGCCCCTAGCGCCAAGGCGGTCCCGTTCTGATCTGGTCATTTTTACTAATGTCAAAAGTGTCTTATTAAAGGAAGGCGATGGAATACGAGAGGCCTTCTCTGCCTCTGAGGCAGGTGTCTTTGGTAATGTTGTCGTTGAGAATGGAGAGATTGTCTGCATGGGCGTTGCGTCGACATGTTCTGTAACCAACCATGATGCCAATATCCAGCAAGTTGATCTGGAAGGAGGTACTATATCGTACGTGAAAAGTTCACTCTCAAACATTTTGCAAACTTACCATAACTACTCTTTAGCCCTGCCCTAATCAGCTATGGAAGTCGCTTAGGTCTTAACCATATCGATGGAGAGCCTTCCACTAATGATGGTTATGTTCACGACTCGTTGAAATCTAATCCACCCAATATCGTTGGAGAGGGAAGTGTTATCAAAGCCGTCGATGGATTACAATTTCACACCCGGGACGCATTGTAAGGATTATATTGTAGGTTATAGCATTGTCCTGACACTGGACTTAGGCTTGCTTATCGTTCTGGTGTGACCACTGGGATTACTGCTCCCAGCTCCAATGGATTTTTGGCGGGATTAAGTACTGCGTTCAACACCGGCCTTCCGCATCGTTTGGCCAAAGGGGCTGTTGTACAGGACATAGTAGCACTGCATGTCGCGATTGACTCCTCGGGACACAGTGTAAGCACTCATATAGCTGTACTGCGTAATTTGCTTCGAGGAGGAAAAGGCGAGCTCGCAGCCCGCTTTGAAGATGTCGTACAAGTAAGCATTATAAATCTATCTCCCTGATTACCTATGTTCTATAACCATCCCTGCAGGGGAAATTGCCACTAGTTATCCAAGTCCACAGCGCGGATATCATGGCTTCGTTGATTAATCTTAAGAAAGAAATCGAGACTGAACATGGAACAGTCATGCAAATGACTTTCGCTGGCGCTAGCGAGGCCCATATCTTAGCAAAAGAGATAGGGGCCGCAAAAGTTGGCATCATCCTGAACCCCGCTCACCCATTTCCAGGGACCTGGAAATCGAGACGTATGTAAGTAATGTAACACCCATTTTCTTGTCCATGGTTGATTTCCCGCAAGTTTGCCTGGACCCCCTTTGACAGAGCACAGTGCTGTTTCTTTGCTTTCTGCATATAACGTGACAGTGGGACTCGGAGTTGAAGAGCAATGGACCTCTAGGAATTTGCGCTTTGATATAGCCTGGGTACGTTAGCTTTGTAATTTGCTCAACCTGTTGCTTAAGGAGGTATTGTTAGGCTGCCCTTGAAGCAAATGGGACATTATCCAAGCATGAAGCGTTTGCCCTTGCATCTGTTAATCTGGAACGTTTATTGGGTATTCAAGTATCCAACACAGACCTCGTCGCAGTCAAACACGGGGATTTACTTGATTTCGAAGGCAAAGTGATTAGTGTAATTTCGCCGCATAGGGAGACAGTAGAATTGATGCAGTAAGGTAGAAAGAGAGCTAGATAGCAGTATCGATAGCACTGAGAGGATATCAAGACGATATTTTATTTGTCCGGTTGGACAACGGAGAAGTTGAGATTTTTTCCTTCACAAATTGTTTGATTCCAGGTAGACCATGAGAGATCACATGGATCTGACGTATCGCATCTATTTTGGAAGTCAGTTACAATAAGTCACTGGTGAAAGACCAATACCAATAGAAATAATAGTTCCATGTCTTCTTATGTCCTTTGGCTTCATAGGCCCCGTCATGGGATGAGTTGAAGGTATAACGACGAGGGAACACTGAAAAGTTGTCAATGGTTCCCCAAAGGGATTAAGACAGGATCACACACCCGCTCATACCAATTACGGGCATCCTCGATATCGGAAGGAAATGAAGGCGACTTTTGTGAACCCATAACCTGAACAATTGCCTTGACTGATTTCGTAACGGAAGTAACTATCACAACATCAATGCATGTGACTTCGAGGTGCACACTCCAATTACCTCGACGATTGACTAAATCAATAAGCGGTTTGCAGCCAGGACCATGGCCAATAAGGATAATTCGCTGTGCACTTGAAAGTCTGCAAAAAAAACGTCATGGAGTGATTTAAGTTGAAGGTGTTGGACTTTCTGGACGTAATTATCCCAAAGGTATATCAGCACGTCTCTACCAGCATCTTCCATCAACTTCCCTCGCTGTAAAAATGTGGTAAACAAGGACTTCGGATTTGGAAACAGACAAACCGTATTAATGGATTTAGGAAACAAATTTGCATCGAGTAAGGAAAACCCTTCTCTTTTCACCCAAGAAATGAGTTCCTTGGAAAAGTCAATCTGAAGGACAGTCAGTTGGAAGATTGAAACTAAGACATGGTGCCTACAAGATAAGACCTTTCTAAATGGACGTCGCATGTGGCAGATGACTCTAATTCAAGGCGCAAATTTCCACTTTCGAAAAAGGTGAGAAGGGCATTGAAACTGGATCCGGTTGAATGAACTACTTACAATTCATGCACAAAAATGACCAGAGTTTTATTTTCAAACATGTCTGATCTGGTGGAAATCCAACAGCTGGAAACAGCGGAAACAACAAGGTATACGTACGTGCACATAATTTGAGATGAAAAGCGTTCTTCAAGTTCAGGACTTATCATTGGGACTTGCATCATGTCATAGTTAGTATAAAGATAATGTTGCCGATGCGCTTTCAGAATTTCTGTTCGTAGAGAGCTACGGTCAAAAAGAAACCAAACATTAGGGAGCCATACGTGCCTGGTATGGAAAAACTCGCTTCTTCTATACCTGTTGGGAAATAAATTAGCATGCGAGATGAAAAGATGGAATAAAATGGAGCCACCTTCTCGTGGCTCACAACTTTTTGGATCTACACTCCTCCAATATCGACTTTGCTCTCGTGCGACTAACCAGACGGTCTCTGTTGCTGACTCGTTGGCCGTCATGGACCCTAGTTCATCTGGCGCCTGTCCGAGAAGAACCCGTGCTACGGCTAAAGCAGACCGAGATATAGATTGAAGATTATATCCACCCTGCCCGTACGTCGGTCATCAAAAGTCGAAGTACAGAGAAGGGGTTTGACTGTACCTCGAGTGCAACTACCAAACGCCCTCCAGCCAAACCAGCCAGCATGTGGGTCATATGGGCATATCCTGCGGGGGAAACGTGACATTCGCCAAGTTCATCTCCTGCTGCCGCATCGAAACCTGCTGCAACTATATGTGCTTAGGCATTAGAGCCGGCAGTGTCGGGAACCCATTTAACATACTAATGACAAGTTCGGGAGCGAATTCCATCGCAATGGGCATCACAACTTTCTGAAATGCATATATATATTCAGCGTCTCCCATGCCTTTTTCTGGCCAAGGGATGTTCACAGAACTGCCAAAACACTTAGAAACCTCTTAGGAGCAAAGAATGTGAACTCACAATCCCAATCCGGAGCCTTCGCCGCAGGATTGCATCCCACCAAAGGGACCACAAGGATAGAAAGTTCCCTGGTCATAACGGTGCAAAGAAATGTAAAGAACGGAAGGATCGTCGTTGAATGCCCTCTGTGTTCCATTGCCTGAAGTGGGCGAATCAATCGCCTTATTTTCCAGCAAGATAATGTCGACAACACATACCATGGTGAACATCCCTTGAAATCATGGATTAGAATGGTCGAATTCTGGAATAACTTGTGGACAAACCAGTCGAGAATCATGATCCTCTTCAGCGGGGTGAGCTGTTGTACCACCCTTGCTGCCACAGCCACATTATTGAAAAAACAGAACCCCATGTGTTCATCTGGTTCTGCATGATGCCCTGGCGGACGAACTATTGCAAAAGTTTTCTTTAACTCTTTACGCGCAACTGCAAGGCAGGCTTCAACTACTCCTCCGCAACTTAAAAGAGCAGCTCGTGTGGTTCCTGGCATAACATAAAGAGACATTTGCTCATAGTAGTCTTCGGAGTCAGCTCTCTGTTGGTCACCCAAGTCTGAAGGCGAGGGATCTTTTTAGTAGGTATGGGATAACATGGCCCACATTTACTCACATTGAATGGCAATGACTTTATCCCAATGGTCTTCGCTATGAACGAGTAACGCCTCCTCCTTGCGAACTTCTCTAATGGGAAGCCACTTCATTTTTTTGGTGAGTTGATCCCGGACAAGGGTCTGCCATATTTGTTGGATGCGAGCAGGCTGCTCTGGATGACCGTGAGGGGAAAAATGTGACATCATTTCCGAAGAATATATATACCCCACAGTATAGTCAGGGGGGTTGGCAGGAAGAGAAGTTGCACGGGGTCTGCTGGTAGTCATAGCCATAGCCACAGACGAAACGACATCCGAATCTACGTCCATCGAATCCGAAGGGGAAGGGCCAGCAGCCTGAGGCCTCTCCATCTTCCACTCAACAAAGATAGAGCTCAAGCTTACAATAACTTGATAAACATGTACAAGCACGTCGACAATGCCGACAATGCCGACATAGCCATCTTACAGTGCGAGCAGTGCTATGGAGCTACAAATTCACAGCCTAACTTTGATTTCGAGCAGTCTTTACCATGCCTTTCAGCTATATGCACCTTTTTTTTTTTTTGGAGGAACCACGTTTTGCTGTTGCTTGCCAGTGCGGATGTGATATCGATGGCCATCCTGTTTGGTCTCGGGCTTACTCGCCGTGCTTTTGTGGTTCGAAGTAGCTTGCTAGTCACACCATATATCCAAGTAAGAGCCAATCTAATCCTCGTACCATTTTGTAGCTACAATAGGCCTGACAACCAGTGGACGAGCTGCCTTCATCCTTGCCGCATTGACGGAGACAATCCTGTTTACAACATCCATCTTTGGGTTATTACCATCCTCTCGTCCAGAATAATAAAAATAGAACAAAGCAAATTAGATAGGAAAATAATAAAGGTAAAATTCAATTTAATATTTTGATATTAATATAAATTAAAATAATATTCAATAATTTGATGCTTCAGATTGATAGGTGCTATCGCTAGGGAACAATTATTCATTCAAGTCTATGCCTATGTTCTTTATGTTTGTCATTAACCTCGTTGTGGCCTCCTATCTGCTGTTTGAAGTCTCCCGCGCCTCAAATAACTTGGAAGTCTTAGCTTGTAAAACTGCAATCCATCAGGAAAATAACATGTCGCTGGACTGGCTGGAGCCAGTAAGTCCAGTTGTTCCAGCTTGCCAGTGCATGAGCTGGACCTACCTTGACATGGTTGAATCCAGCATGTGTGCTGGCACAGAAAATCACTGGTACCAGTTGCTAGTGAATGGCAGGGGTAACCCTGGGGTATATTTACTGTACCCTTATCCTTACCCCCCAAAACCCCTACCCCTGAGCAAGGGGTAGGGGTTTTGGGGGGTAAAGGTAAGGGGTATGAGGGGTATGAGGGAGGGGTACAGAAATCCCTGGGGGTTTTTGTGAAGGGTATGTAATTATTAATGATATTGAGCATTTATCTACACATATATATATCAATATATTAGTACTCTCTCTACTCAAC
>Ga0193742_1002407_pt1 | contig 10772 bp, 12 predicted proteins | sample L2c1metaG_FD_165511 | JGI IMG/M metagenome (GOLD analysis project Ga0193742, IMG submission 165511) | Soil microbial communities from a riparian zone of the East river system, Colorado, United States - L2c1 | ecosystem: Environmental > Terrestrial > Soil > Riparian zone | place: USA: East River... | reverse complement strand
CAAAAACTGGTTGAACCCGAAATCAGTCATCTAGATATTAAAAAATCGAGGTCAACAAAAAGATGTATCATTACACATGCTCATCGATTAGCCGTATCATTCATAGATATCCACCATGCCTTGTTGAGCCCATTACAGTCCAGAACGTTGTAGGTACTTCAGTAAGTATAATAATATCGTATGTTACAACTTCAGTTCGGCATCAGGAAAATCTGACAAGTTCTTAGCAGACTTTATTAGTCTGCTTATTTCGTGCTTACCCGGCGAATTGGTCAGTTGCCGTCAGCAAAAACCAAAGCAGATCAAGGCCTAAGATAACTATATCTAGGCAAATGCACGGAGCGGGTGGACTAGTAAGTAGAACGTTGGAAATCAGGGACAATCGATGGATCGAAATACACAGAAATCTACCTAAGCTGCTACAACTGCCCCAGAAGCTTGTAAAATATTGTGTAATATGCCTCCAAGAGATCTTTCATCCGTCTGGTGAATATCCAGACCTACAGCGCGCATCCCAATTTCCCTTGGAAATTTTAAAGAAAAGACGTCCTTACCAGAAGATGGCGTGCCAAAGTCCCAGATGCTACCACGAGTAGTACAACGCAGTTCGTTTGTCACTCCAATCGGATTCCCGAGTTTGTCATTCACTACAATGAGAACGCGTCCACGAAGGCCATGGAAATTTTCATCGCAGTCTGTCATAGTCTCTACGATCAACCTCCCATCGCGATATTGTGTGGCCGTGGATGTCATTGATTTTCTGGAACCAACCCGCTCGGTTTTCGAGGCTTGGATGGGCGAGGACCCCATTCTCTCCTTTTTGCAAGCCTCAATGCTCTGTGAAAGGCTGGATTGAAGTTCTTGAAAATCGTGTTCCCAATCACAAATTCCATCGAAAACGGCGGTGTTTCTGGCAGCTGTGGTGAAATCGTCTTCGCACCGACGTTTTGCGTTGGACGTGATAGCAACAAATTCAGGCTCCTCTTTGAAGGCGGCATCCCCAAGTACGATGTCAAATGCGGCAAGTAGTGATAAGCGAAGGTTCCGCAGTTGACCCGTAAATAGTCTTGAGACTTCACTACGATAAGAATAGTTTAATTCATCGCGGTTCCCCGCGAATACCGGTTGAACATAACAACGAGCCCTTTCGTCATAGCGCGCTAATTGAATTTGAGGTTAGCACGAAAAGAAACATGACACAGTGAGATTGATAGGCGGTTACCAAGAATTTCAGACTTCCAATTCTCCATAAGCGAGCCAAGACCTTCAATGACCATTCCTTGATTCAGAATGTCGAGTTGAGCACTAATCTTAGGCCTATATTCGTCCAGAAGTGAAGTCCTGATCTTGTTGCACATAGCTTGTGCAAGAAGCACGTGCTGGCTAGCAAGGTTCAAATTCTCATTGGTCCGGATGGTCTCCTGTCCAAGAGCAATTTAGCGTCGACAAATTGTAAGGCTTTGATGTTCCGCACCCAAATCGTCTTCATGTATAACTCAAGGCCATCTGCAGCGACCGAGTTCGGAAGAGCATCCTTAAGTAGGTAATTTGTGCTCTCCTTTTCCACAAACCGCTTGCGAAGTAATTCCACCTGAGACTTGTACTGTTGGGGAGCCAGCAGCATGTGCGTAATGGATTCAAATTCAAAATGAAACTGGTCCTGGATGCTTCGGTCCCTCATCTCTTCTGGTTTCTCGATAGTATCCCAGATCTTATTGAGAGCTAGGGTGACTGTACGAGCAAGACTTGCCAGCGAAGTACCACTGGAGTGAGCTTGAATTACGAAGAGAATCCTCGGCCAATGGTAGACCCTGTAAAGTGACTTGTTATCCCCGCAATCGAGGAATACGTGGATTTTACTTACTGTCTATCCAGTTTTCCATATAAAGAGAGATACTCCTCAAGGACAATTTTCAGAAGACCCATATTCGCGCCATTATACAAGCCAACTTGATTCTCCCAAATGTTGATGATGAGAAGCCTCGAACATGCCAACGCAAACAAGGCAGTTTTTCGCTCGAATTGCTGCGTTCAACTGTCAAAATTTTATCCTAGTATGGCAAGTGAAAGACTGACCTGATCGTCCCCGCGACTTGCGCCGTCTGAACCTTCAACATCCATGATGATGACGTTATGGCCCGTATCGCGCGATAGCCATATACCTAGAATATCCACCTATTACTTATGTTCCATTAACGTGTTAAGAAAACCGAAGATAGGTACCGTTTGTTGTTCTACCGCGTGAAATCGGATCCATGACGACGAAATTTGTTTCAAATAAGCTGTTGAGAAGTGTACCTGTTGAAATAGCTTTTAATCGTGAAATATCAAATAACCAGGACAGACTTACTCTTCCCCGAAGACTGAGAACCGATGACAGCCACTACTTCGTACTCAGAACCGATGTTGTTCATGCCCCATTTGATCATTTGATCTTCAAGTCCGCCCCTGTGGAATGAGCCTTTGAGCAACAGAGCCTTTGTCGGTATTTGAAATTTACATACAGAAATTCCTGCTGAACATCGATGATCTGAATTTCGTTAGCGGCATCATCATAATGGAAAAGGTCATTGAGTCGAAGGCTGACGTGGAGCTCTAACATGGGCTCAGAAGTAAATGCTAGGGACAGATGCTGCTCAGGACAGGTGAAAATGAGAATTAAGAGGGGTAGCGGGCCTCTCTGTAAGGCAGTAGCAATGACATTCAAAACAAGAACTTGGAACCTAGGATCTTCGCATTCGTCGAGGCCGTCTAAGATGATGATTCGAGGAGAAAGAATGGATGCGAAGTACCCCGTTTGAGCGAGGTCGCTGATGGGTTTCGTTACAAGGGCCGAAAACTGATCACCAAGTGAGAGCTCGAAGATAAGAGGGTTGCTATCCACAGTCTGAACGACATGTTTCTTGATCTGCGGAATATGAAGTGCGGTATTATAGGCAATTGAGGCAATGAGACGGCTGGTGTTATTGCGGGAGGGATCAGTTCTCGAGAAGAAGTAACTGGCGAGTAGACGCCCTTCTTCTGCTAATCGATCAGCCAGTGTTTGCGCGATCGCAGATTTCCCAATACCCGCATCGCCATTGACCCACATAACTGATGAGTCGGGGTCATCAATACGGTCGATCCAGTCACTGATTCTCTTGAGCACTTTGAGGCGTGTGTTTGGATGACATCTCGGAGAGTCGAACCTCTTTCCTGAGTTATGAAATGCAGAGGGTGACGTAGCCTGTAGAAGTCGTTCAAAACCTGCAGAAAATCATGGGTTCCTTGGTCAGGTTGACTGTCAGTTTTGTCGGCATTCGAATCTCACCGGGAATGACAGTAGGACTGTGGATATGATTCTCATGATGAAAGGTGCCTCCAGTCACCATGACATTCCTGCTATCGTCGAACATGGCCCCGATGTTATGTATTCCGGTATATGTCGTTGAGTTGTTAAACTGCGAGCTCGGCGACGTCTGACCAATGCCAGACGATGAGCTGCTGAGTTATTGATGAAGGGTGGAATCCGCGTGTTGGTCACCATGTACGGAATCGTCAATATTGGGAAGGTTTCGAGATTATCGTGGGCGTCTAGATCTTGGCCATTTTCGATGATCATTGCATGTGATCACTGTAGCGGCGTAGTAGCGGCGATTGGGCACATCGCTGGATGCTGTAGCAATGGAGGTTTCGCCTTGTTCTAATAAGTTTATCATATGAATTTACTTTAGGCAGCGGATACACGTTGTACAACAGCGAAAATGAGACGAAGAAAGGCTTTCCAGTCCAATGGTTGGAGAATATCTGAGGTATCAAGAGCGAATAAGACCTATTGCACCAGTGTTGAAAGTTATATGATGAGCTGACCTGGAACCGAGGATAGGACCACGAGGTGGCAGCATGGACTTACTGCTGAGGTTTCCAGAGAAAAAACCCACACGTTTTTGTCATTTCTAATAATAATATTTTTCCTCGAAATAATTTCTTTATAAGGAAATTATTTTGAGTGTAACCTTGAGAAAAATGTTTTATAAAACATGTTTGAAAAACTGTGGAAATACAATGAGACAGCCCTCAAACTCATAAGCCACCACCATGGATCCACATAGAAAGCCAAAGTCGTCTATCAGACCCCTCCTATTGACCACATTTGTTGTCTTTTGCGCCGGAATCTTCTTTCACAGAGTACCCCTACAGGCAGCCTGTACAACGACAACGACGTTGCCAAACGAGTGGGATATTTTGTTCATGCATTATGCATAAAATACTAATCGTGATCTATCAAGCTTATTGGTGACAAGCGTAAGCAACCGTGTCGAACTAAGCTACCATGAATTCACGCCTACTGTCTTACTAGGCTGTTGCAGTAATTCGTGGTGATTCTCAACTTGAAGTCACCGGACACGTGTATTTTAAGCAGGGAGCATCAAACAAAGTACTTGTGACCGGGTACATTTCCGGCCTTTCTCCCAATGCCTTACACGGTTTCCATGTACAGTGGGTTCTTCCTTCTTTATCTATGTAAGCATGAGATTACCATGATTCTTTAGTGAATCCGGAGACTTACAAAACGGCTGTCTCTCTACTCGTGCGCATTACAATCCATTTGGACAAAATCACGGCGCACCAACTGACTTGGTGAGGCATGTTGGGGACTTGGGGAACATCGATGCCAATGAAGCAGGCATAGCCAATTTCACTTTCCAAGATCTCTTGATTTCCCTTAATGGACCAACAAGTATTATGGGGTATGTACATCTCGTTTTGTCTTATTCTTACCCCTTTCTTAATCGACTCGGCCACAGACGTGGTGTTGTCGTTCATGCGGTGAGGGAATACTTTTCGACAGTCTAGCTCTTGCCTTGTACTCACCATACACCATCAATGAATTTTCACAGGGCACTGATGACTTAGGCAAAGGAGGTAATGATGAATCTCTCAAGACTGGCAACGCAGGTGCTCGAGTTGCATGTGGCGTGATAGGTCAATTTGGGTATATCCTTATTATAATTAACAACTCATTCATTCACTCCAGGTATCGCATGATGGCGTCATAGAATTCCCTGGTTTAGCAAAGGAGCCTCTCGTTTATTGTGAGACGCGAATGGTACAACTTTGTATATACACGTTTCGTCCTTATTGCTACTCGTAATTTAATTACTACTCAGATGAATATACATTTCTAGTTTCGCTCTTTTTTATATTGGACACACTGCGCAGCACATAATGTAGGGCTTGTGGTTGTTACACCAGTCGTCAGACGTCAGGGGCAAGAGCTGGTCTACTTTATAATTTATCAGTAACCATACATACAAAGCCCATGCAAGGAGCGCAGCCAATTGGATCCATATTTGAGCTGAGTACCGGAACAGTTTTCAATCTGCGCCACAATGTTTGTTTCGGTACCATTGTTCTTCAAACTGAACTGGACGAAATGACTTATCTGACATAAGAATACAACTGAGCCTTTGGCCTCTCCGAGACAAACTCGCAAGGGTTGAGGCCTAACAATGTCATGGTGGTAGATATGCGGGATATACAATACATAAGATGTGCGGTATGATGGTCAATAATTATTAAATGCGCAGCGCAAGAGATTATATAGCAAGAAAAGACGCCGTACAGTAATCGGGAAAGAGAAATCACCCCTTATCATCTCAACCACTCTTTCTGAACATCCAGGATGTGAGCCATGATTTCGTGCTCTGAGACTGATTTGTCCGAGCCGTTTCTTCCTCCAGCCTGTCCCACAATGCCTGCCGTTCTTCCTGCACCACTTCATGGAAAATGGCATGTGCAGCAGATACATTTGGAGTTCGAGACAATTTCGGTAGACCCAATGAAACCCGGGAAGTAGAAGTGTTGGCAGCCACAAACTCGGCCTGCGCATGTGTATCAGGTCGAATACCAAGTTCTTGATCTGAACAAGCTCGTTCCACTGTGTTCGATGCCGGTAACTTGAATGATGACATGAGGGAGGCGGATCTCGGACGATTGTTCGTACCATCTGAGAAAGACCGGTAGGAAGGTAGCATAGGTCTCTCAGGAGCTTGTGATCGTTGATTTCGGAGAGACAGAGGATTGATGCTGCTTTTATCACCTGTACTTGGCCTCCGTGGATACATAGAAGACTTTCGCGTACGGAGAGCCTGCTCTACACCACCTTCTTTGGCTTGAACACGTTGGGCGATGACCGGGGGCAAGTCAATGTCTTCAGTGCCATCAACCTCGGGTAATCCGAGGGTGTGTGGCAGGACAGGAGACCTTGCTATCTGCTCGGACGGGGAAGGTGTATCAGTAGTTATTTGCGACAACGTTGTTGGCGACGCTGTCTCGCCCAATCCAAGCCATGCGCCGAATCGCCCCGCTGACGCTTGCACCGTAATAGAAGTTTTCATGTCAACGGTGTCATCAAGGTCAAGAGAAGTAGGGTTTCGTGGAAGCCAGAGAGCGTTGTCTATTGTCCTCGTGTAAAACGGATTGTCATAGGGTAAATCGATGACTGCTTGGTCATCCCAAGGAGCAGGTGGAGGATGAGGGACAACGGTACCAGAGTCTAATCCGTCAAGGCTGATATTCAAGACTCCTACGTCTCTCTTTGCTTCAGGTGGGGGGATGTTCCAAGGACATCCTTCGTCAGGAACACATTTGGTAACATTTGACGGTCCTTCCTGGGGCGACAGGCGTTCTGATACACAAGGTTGTGCTACAGCAAGAGGTAAGCCTTTGCCTTGCTGGGGTCCAAAAGGGTTGGGATGCCGATGTTGGGGCTGGTGGCCTCTTCGGGGTATTGAATACGAAAAGTTGACCCATGCAGGAAGCCTCCAGGTAAGTATAGAGGACTTGGAGTCCGACCGATCAAATATACCGTTCGAGTTTGAGCCAATAACCGATTCGTCAAGATCTGTCTCTGGTTCACTTGAAGGTTGTCGAAAATGTCCACGGCAAATGATATCGGCTTCAGCAATGTCATCTAGTTCGAATTGAGCACGGCACATCCGTGTCATGCTTTGTAAACGTCAACGATAGCCGACATACTGTAGGCAAAAATGACAGACATACATCAGTTTCACGATGACTGTAAAGATAATCAAGAAAGCAGCAACTCCAACATAGGGACTTTTCTTAAGAACGACCATGAAAGCTAGAAAGACAGCCTTGAAGCAGGTAGGTTAAGATAGTCATTATTGCTGTCAAAGAATTACGAACCTGGGCAAGAACTAAACCTAGAAAAATGTTTTGTAGAATTTTTTTAAAATACATCTAAGACATGACTTACCGTCAAGGGTATATCTTATGATACGTATGAGAAGCACACGACCATCTCCTTCGTAATTCTTTGCATAAACGTGAATGAGCTATGTCAAGTGGTTAAACATTTCCAATCATTAAGCAGAGCGAAAAAAAGCTGACTTGATTCTTAACAACACCTGTTTCAAAACATCATCGGATTAGATTGACTTCACATGAAAGTTTGTCAAAAACCGAACCTGATTGAATGAAAAAGTATAATGTTCCAAATGGTAAGACGAATGGATTGAGAAGTGAAAATAAAAGTAAGACATGTATGACAAGAAGATGATTAGGAAGCCAATCTAAACATGTTGTCAGTTGGTATTATGGTGGTAGAAACTGCTTTGGTTCTTACAATAAAAGTTGAAGGTCCGTGGACGAATGCCGACAGCACGCTTACGTCTAGATTTGGTTGAATTTAGATTCAAAAAAAGAGAGATGGGAGCGACATACGGCGTGACCTGCCGTGAGGTCGTGGGATACAAAATGAGGGGAAGCTATATGAATTACTCAGGTGAGGTGACAGCAGTATGTCAAAGAGAACGTACGCCGACTGTAAAAAGGGTCAGTTCTTACGTCAGCTTTAAACTATTGGAACGTACGTAAGACCAACTCGGACCCTCCATGCATAGCTGTTGTGAAGATTACTGTCCGAAATTTGTCAGAAGGCCTGTCTATGAAAGAGTTGAAGTATTTACGCCAACCGACGTAGAAAGGTCCTGCAGTTGGAAAACTATCCGTCACGATTTTCATCAGATCGGGTTTAGTAGAAGAGCGAAAAGACTGCAGGAAAGACTGCAGGGCTGCTGTCCCGATGCAGAAAAAGACAAGAACGTTGACGATTAAAAACTTGTAGTATCGTGTCATTATAAGGTCATGGAGTGCCGAAAGGGTCGTTATCGTATGAGCTTTTTTCGCGATAAGCAGAAGGATGAGGGGTATAAGGAGAGCGAGTAAGGCAACAAGCAGAGTGGGTATGAAGGACTGAAGGACTTCACTCTGCCATGCATGGCGGTCTAGATAACGTTTCTAATCAGGAACAGAGTCAGTCAAAAGTATATGTATAAGGAAAAAAGGTGTACCAAACTTGGCCAGAACAAACTGATATTCTGGATTGAAACCAAACCGACAAGTAAAGATACAGGAAAAAACCAAAACAACGTGAATCCCCTGGTCGTAGAATGTCAGTATGGTAGACCCACAAAGCAGAAAATTAATTGCTGACCAAACGCCAAGATTGACAACCCAGTCTTTCACGAACTAGAGAGGGGAGTAAGAAATAGACCGCAAGTTGTACAATGAAGACTTACTTCTCCCTTGTAAGTAGATTTCATCACGCGAATCCAATCAATATCATGATACATGGGAGCCATCGTAACTAAACAAGTCAAGGGATCGTTTGGATGGACAGCCAGATACTTGCAAGCCCTCCTTGCGTCGGCAGGATCCCCAAAGGTGACAAAAGCAGTCGAAACGGCGTCATAATTATTTATAACCTTGGCTCTGTTCTCTGTGATAAGTTTCGTCAGAAGGTTGAGTTTTGTGGTGTAGTAGTCGATGGAAGGAACAATTTTTCCACGAAAAAGTTGGTTGAGGTTGATGAGTGGCTGGTAAGCGTCGAGGCTACTACGTGGAAGACTTAACAAAGCTTCCCAAACAGTTGTTTCATGGTGATCGTCCGGGGATGAGGATGAAGGAGTAGGGTGAACGCGGGAGTCCGAAGCAACGGAATCTGCAGAATCCTGCGCCCGCAGTTTACGGAATGCCCGTCTAGACGTTCTTGATACAGCTTTCCTTGATCGCAGGGACAGGGGCCTCTGTGTACCAAATTCGTCAACAAAAGGACGAAGTGCATCAATGAGTAGATTCATTCCTGCTTCTTCATCTAACTCCTGGTGGTCCGCACGCTCGACGTCCACAGCAAGAGACCTCCGTTTTCTCGCAACTTCGAGCGACTTGGATACGGTTTGAGGGATCGGTTTATTGGCTTCCTTCCGCTCAATGGCAGCTTTGACAGCAAGCAATGCATTGTTGGCCAGCTTGATGTGCGCCGTTTCGAGTTGAACAAGGATTTCTTCACGTCGTTCGAGTAATGATGCGAGTTCAGTCATTTTGCGAGCGACAACGACGCGTTCGATCTTAGGGGCCTCCAGGCTTTTTCTAAAGCCCGACTTTCGTCGGTTTCCTTTCTCTTCTTTTCCGTCTTCCGAATCACCATCTCGTTCTTGTCTAGAAACCAAAGGATTCGTCGCAAGTTGAGCAGGTAGTCGTTTGGCTCGGTTGAAAATGAAAGCAATGGATTTGTTGAGGAAACCAGGCGATGTAGATGACGTGAGGCCCATGGAAGGCTTTTCGACTTTTCGTGACATATAATACTCGAAGTAGCCCTGGAGAGCCTCCTCGGATCTCAAAGAAGTAGGAATGTTGGAGATCATGACTGTTCGTAGACGGAGTCCCTTGGTCGGACGGTCTCTGTCCCATTGAGGCACAGCTGTGAAAGCATACTGAGGATGGGGATGCTGGTAGTAGGTAGGGTCCGACTCGTTATTGTTTTCCAACTCTGCCTGTCTGGACAAATTAACAGCACGCAATTTAAAGGCTCCATTGCAGATCCAAACGAGGTTAAATATCCACGAGAGTGTAATCCAGAAAAGAAGGCAGGCATGGATCCAAAGTAGAGATAGCCCTTTTCTTGTGCCTACCAGCGAAGAAATTGAGACTCGTGTCATGGATTTGGGAGAAATCGAATCGTCTGAAAATTTAACATGTATAGGAAATAAAATGGGCAAGGTCGTCAGAGTATGGACGAGCGTAAACCAAACTAAAGGTGTGGCATGAGGTTGATAAATTTGGAATGATGGAGAAATATGCTTACAGGAGCCTCGTAAGAAACGTATATATATAGTAGCGTCCAAACCGCGTAGTTCGTTAAGTTTGTCTTCTGGGAACAGAATGGCTTGCTTGACCCAGGACAGGGGCCATCTTGAGGGTGAAGGAGGTGAAGGAAACCTAACATCGAATTACGCTCTGAAATTTTGCAAAACGTTAACTAAGAAGCTACCTTGCCCATGAACGTCCGTGATAAAGGCTGGAAGATTTTTTAGACTTTTACAATTGAGAGAAAGAAAAGGCTCACTAGCCAAACTCCCATGATTCCCTACTACCAAGGCCCGAAACGGTGCTATAAAACCCTTTTGCTCGCCGCCTCCGCTTCATAAACTCCTGGCCAGTAATACATAGTACAGTAATGCCGATGGCAATGACCGACTGGTTTACAAGTCCACTGTGTACCGAAGAAAAATGTCAGCATCCACCCATAAACCGTGAAGCTTTGAAGGGTCACCAACCTGTAGTTTTTTGAAAAGGGACGTGTATGAATATCTCCCATTCGTGGTTGAAATGAGAGGTTAGAATGGAAGTGAGGTCAGGAGTCCCAAACATGAGGTATTAAAAGTGGAGCCTTCTTTATTTTATTTTTATCCACACGTGCTCCTGAT
>Ga0193742_1002406_pt1 | contig 10772 bp, 9 predicted proteins | sample L2c1metaG_FD_165511 | JGI IMG/M metagenome (GOLD analysis project Ga0193742, IMG submission 165511) | Soil microbial communities from a riparian zone of the East river system, Colorado, United States - L2c1 | ecosystem: Environmental > Terrestrial > Soil > Riparian zone | place: USA: East River... | reverse complement strand
CTTGTGTGTGAAGCTGTACCAACCGTTGCCGAGGGTGCCTTTGCCGAAGCGTTCGCGATACAGGACGCCGTCGTCGGAGGCGGTGTCATGCTCGCCGGGCACATAGAATGTCTCTCCGACGCGTGCGGATTTAACGACCTGCTGCGCGGTGTCGAACTCGCTGGGCTTTGAGGATTGCGTGACGTCGCCGGTGTGAAGCAACAGATCAGGTGCGGCTGGAAGGCGGTTGATCTTGTCGATAGCAAGCTTCAGGGTGCGGGTTACATCCTGGTTGGCAGCCTTGTTGAAGCCAATGTGACTGTCGCTGATCTGCACGAAGCTGAACGACGATGCTGGCGTGGCCTTGCTGTCGGTAGTAGCGGCGAAGAGCTTCGAGGTAGGTATGCCGCCAGAGATGGTCCAAAGCAGACCGGTACCAGCCCAGGCCATGCAACTGAGAAAGTTACGACGGTCGATGCCGTCGGAGGCGGGCATGGGTGCTGAGGATGGGGCGTCGGTTGATGCGGAGTCGTGCGCAAGATTGCTATTCTTCATATTCTTCATGGGTAAATCCTCCACGGATGCAAACTGGACCATGTGAGATTTATTCCGCGCAAAGGGAATAAATTTAGAAGCACCTAGTTTTCATCTTCAGAAGAGAACGAAAGACGATGACCTTGTTGCCCTGGAAGCGTGCGGTGAAGAACACAAGTGCACAGCCCTCGGTCTTCGAGGACCTGGCGCTGCCGCTGCTGCCTGCGCTTTATAACGTTGCCAATTGGCTAACGCGTAACACCAGCGATGCGGAAGATCTGGTGCAGGAGACGCTCCTGAAGTCATTGCGAGGATTTGAGGGCTTCCAGAAGGGGTCGAACTTCAAGGCCTGGATCTTTCGTATTCTTCGAAATACGTACCTGACCTCGCGCAGCGGACTGGCGGCGCAACGTACCGTTGCATTGGAAGAAGAACTGGATGAAGGCGGCAAATTGGGGACCGGGGCCTATCCCGAGAGCACAATCGACCGCGAGACTCCGGAGTTGAATCTGATTCGGCTGGCAGATCGTGCTGAGTTGCATCGAGCGATGGAAAAACTGCCGCCGCCGCTGCTCGAGGTGGTACTGCTGTGCGACGTCGAGGAGATGAAGTACAAAGAGATCGCAGCTATTCTTGAGATTCCGATTGGTACGGTGATGTCGCGCATTGCACGCGCCCGTATCCATCTGCGGAGATCGCTTGAGTGCAATCCATTGACTAGGGAGTCTCACGCATGAGCGATCATATTGCAGTTGCGACGTTGAATGCTCTCGCAGACGGAGAACTGACGGCAGATGAACTTGCTTCCGTGATAGAGCATCTGCACAGCTGCTCTGCATGCACGTCGCATGCACTGGAACAGTCGCTGCTGAAATCGGCAACGGCGCGAGCGGGTCAGAGATATGCCCTTCCAGATGATATGCGAGAGCGGATGGAGCGTCTTGTATTGTCACAGAATCCGTCAAGTCGGGGAGCTGAGAAGAATGCTCCATTGCTTCGACCCCCGATGAATCTACCGGCACGCTGGTTGGGCTGGGTCGGTTGGGCAGTGGCGGCGGCTCTGCTGGTGTCAGCAGGCGGTTTGACTGTTGTCGAGATGGCTCAGCGTCGGGCGCAGACCGCTGCAGTGGAGCGCACGGCACTGGTGACAGAGGTGTCCGATCAACATATCGCTACCTTGGCGGCGAATCTTCCGCCCCAGGTTCTATCGTCTGACAGGCATACGGTGAAACCGTGGTTTCAGGGGAAGATACCATTTAGCTTCAATCTTCCGGAGGGTTTGCCCGAGGACACGAAGCTTGAAGGGGCTAACTTGACGTACCTGCACAATCGTCCAGTCGCGCAGTTGCTATACAGCATCGGTAAACATCATGTGTCGGTCTTCGTGCAGGAAAGAACGGCTGGGGCGAGAGGGCGTGCTCCTCTTATGGAGCATGCGGGATTTTGGCTGGCGAGCTCCGGCACGAAGGAGCTCGATGTGATCGCTATCAGCGATGTGGATCCGGCAAGACTGACACAGCTAATCACCCTGATCGAACGCGCTCAGTCGAATTAGCTGGCGAAGGCCTCCAGCCTCAATCAGCTCCCACAAGTCGGCTTCCGGGCGGTAGCTACCGAAAGACTGGGTAGACCCAGGGCGATCCGCGATGCTCGGCCCGCCAGGGACTCATGCGGCACAGAACCAGACAACCACCTCAAAAGCTTTAAACCGTGTCAAGAGCCAATTGCGCGGAACTCAATGAATCAAAGCAAGATATAAGTTGCCGACTTATTCCCCTCTTCTCGCTAAAATAGAAGTAGAGGCTCCTCTAGGAGCAGCCCCAGATTTTCCTAAGTAATGAAAAATGAATACTTTGACGAAGCATTCTTTTATTTTCAAGAATTTACGCTGGAAGTCCAAGGCTATCTACTTTATTTAGAAGACTTTGAGCAAAATCAGGGGAGGGGACCCTTCTCTATGATCTAGGCTGGAGCTGGCATGGCACTATTTCCAATCTTCCTCAAACTCACCGGCCGCTCCTGCATCGTTATCGGCGCGGGCCATCTCGCTGAGTCGAAGATCGCCTCGCTCCGCGAGGCCGACGCACGCGTCACCGTCATCGCCCCGGCGGCCAGCGATGCCATCGCGGAACAGGCTGCCGCAGGCGAGCTGAACCTGCACCGCCGTCCCTACCAGCCGGGCGACCTCGCCGGAGCCTTCCTCGTCGTCGCCGCGACCAACGACCCCGCCGTCAACCGGGCCGTCTTCGCCGAGGCGACCGCGACCGGAGTCCTCTGCAACGCCGTCGACGACCCGCCCTTCTGCGACTTCTACTTCCCCTCCGTCGTCCGCCGCGGAGACCTGCAGATCGCCATCTCCACGGCAGGCAACTCCCCCGCCCTCGCCCAGCAGCTCCGCAAGGAGCTGAACGAACAGCTTCCGCTCGACCTCGGCGAATGGCTCGCCAACCTCGGCCAGCTCCGCCGCGAGGTCGTCACCGCCGAACCTCTCAATGAAGAGCGCCGCCTCTTCCTGCACCAGCTGGCCCAACGCGAGGTCTGCGCCTACGACCAGTGCCCCTCGCGCCAGCTCGCCCGAGCCCACGCAGTGACAAATCCAGTCCACGCTCTCACCAACTCTCAGCCCAAGGAGAAGGCGTGATCTCGATCCCCGACGCAGAATCCGGCCATGTCTACCTCGTAGGAGCAGGCCCCGGCGACCCCGCCCTCCTCACCCTGCGCGCCGCGCACCTTCTCAAGACTGCCGACGTCATCCTGCCCGACGACCTCGTCACCGAGGAGATCCTCGCCCTGGCCAGCCCGACCGCGCTCATCATTCCTGTCGGCAAACGCTGCGGCCAGCCGCGCATCACCCAGGCCGAGATCCACGCCCTGATGCTCGAGCACGCCAGCGCCGAAAGCTCTGTCATCCGGCTTAAATCCGGCGACCCGCTCATCTTTGGACGCGCTGCAGAAGAGATCGCCTTCCTCCGCGAGCACTCCCTGCCCTTCGAGATCGTTCCCGGAATCACCGCAGCCTTCGCCGTCGCCGCCCAGCTCGAGACACCGCTGACCGACCGCACCCGAGCCTCAAAGCTCATCCTCGCCACCGCGCACCACGCCGCCGGAAAGGTCTCCCTCACGCCAAGCTGGTCCGGAGCCTTCCCGGATGAAGCCACGCTGGTGATCTACATGCCCGGCCGCGACTTCGAAACCCTCGCCCAGGACCTCATCGCCTCCGGCATCGCGCCCGCGACTCCCTGCACCGCCGTCTCCCGAGCCTCCACACCGGAGGAACATATCCACATCACCATGCTCTCAAAACTCTCCAGCGCAGACGTCGGACCAGCTCCCGTAATTCTGCTCGTCGGACCTCCGGTCTCCGGTCGGCTCAAAACAACCTAACGCCGCCGCAGAGCCTCCAGCTCATCGAGCGTTCGCGGCCAGTCTTTCCCAAGCAGCCGCGAGAGGCTGCGATCGGCCAGTAATCTTCCACCGGTCTGACACTGAGGACAATAGTTCGTCTCGTTGTCTGCGTAGCGAATGCGCTGAACAGGATTGCCGCACCGCGGACACGGCTGGCCGAAGCGTCCATGGACGGCCATATCCTTACGAAAGGCCGTCACCTTCTCGGGAAAGCCGCCCTTCGCCTCCGCATCAAGGCGATCGATCCAGAGATGGAGCGTCTCGTGGGTTGCGGTAAACAGGCGCAGCCACTCATCGTCTGACAGCTTGTGGGTCATCTGGATGGGAGAGAGCTTTGCCGCGTGCAGAATCTCATCGGAATAAGCGTTCCCAATACCGCTCAGAATGCGAGGATCAGTCAGGGCGCGCTTGAGTGTCCTGTTCTCCGCGCTTAGAACCCCGCGGAACGCATCGAGGTCCGCATCGAATACCTCGATGCCACCCGGATTGATCGACTGGAGACCCTCTCTGTTGTCGAAGAGATGGAGCGAGGCTCGCCGCTTCGATCCGGCCTCGGTGAGGACCAGGGAGCCCGTGGCGAAGTCGAATGCAGCAAGGTTGTTCTTCCCTCCCAGCTTTGCGCCTACCGATCTCCAATGCAAACGCCCGGCGATCATCAGGTGCAGGACGAGCCAGATTTCAGAATCGAACTCGAAGACGATCCGCTTGCCGATCCTTCCCAGCGAGCGCACGGTTTGTCCCTCGATGGCGCGGATGGGAGGCTGTACGGTTCGCAACAGAAAGGGACTGGCAAGCCGCACTGCCTCGAGCCGCTGGCCGAGAATGCGCGGCTCCAGAGCGGTAAGGTACGCGGATATGTCCGGCAGCTCCGGCATACGAATTCCTAGAGTCTATCGCGGTGTGGACCGCGATAGACTCTACCGCTTATGGCTGCGTTCTCAGCAGAACAACACCGTGGCCGGGGATCTTCGCGGAGTAGACGGACGGAAGATTGCCCAGATCTTTGGCCTGCCATACGTCTTTTGCCTTTACCTTCCCAATTCCCAGGTGCCCCAGATCGACCTGAGCATCGATGGGAGAGGGATGACGATTGAAGATGCCGATTGCCTTCGATCCATCGGCGAGGGGGCGGACCCAGACCTCGATAGGACCCTCTGCCCAGACCCGGTCACCCTGCTTCCCGGCCTTATCCTGATCGATTGCGATGACATCGCGGTTGGTCAACATAGCAATGGTCTCCGGAGTCATCGTACTGAGATCATTCCCTGCCAGCAGCGGAGCCGCAAGAATAGCCCACAGGCTCATATGGGTCCTGTACTCATCGGCGTTCATGCCTCCGTTGCCTACCTCGAGCATGTCAGGATCGTTCCAGTGCCCGGGGCCGGCGAACCGCCCCAGTCCCGCCTGGCTAAAGCCGATCTGGGACATGCTGGCGTACTTATCGCTGATGTCGCCAGTCGTTCTCCAGAGATTGCCGCCGACCTCCGTACCCCAGCGCCACACCGCGTCGTTTCCATACTGGCAAAGGCTGTAGACGATCGGCCTTCCGGTATGACGCAGAGCGTCGCGCATCTTGATGTACGCATCGAACATGATCTTGTGCGCCTCCTCCGGAGAGGACGCCGCCTTCATCTGTTCACGAAGGCCGCAGAGGTCATATTTGAGATAATCGATTCCCCAGCCGGCATAGGTGCGGGCGTCCTGATCCTCGTGCCCCAGGCTTCCTTCGTACTTCGCGCAGGTCTTTGCCCCTGGAGAAGAGTAGATGCCAAGCTTCAGTCCCTTGCTGTGAACATAGCCGGCGAGCGCCTTCATGTCGGGGAACTTTGAGTTCGACTGAATATTTCCCTGGGCATCGCGCTCTGCTGCTTCCCAGGTATCGTCGATGTTGATATAGAGATATCCCGCATCGCGCATGCCGCTTGAGACCATCGCATCGGCCTGCGCCCGAATCGTTGCATCATCGACGTTGCGGTGAAAATGATTCCAGCTGTTCCATCCCATCGGCGGCGTTGCGGCGATCACCGACGGGGTCTGAGCTTTTGACGAAAGAGCGAAGACCGATAAAACAAGCAGCAAGGCGAACAGATCGGATCGGTTGAGTAAACGCACCTGAGACTCCTTTTCTTTGACAGACCTATCAATCCCATCCTTCAGTTGCTTTCGAGGATCGCGGGGCAGGATACGAACACACCGTCGCGGCTTTACATTCGGATAGAAATGATCTCGACCAATATATCTGACGTTGGATGAATGGGGCTTCCGACAGGGGGAGGCTTACTCCAGGCAAGCCGCCGCATAGGGTTGCAGCGAGCGCCTTGTCGCATGAAGCACGATCTCCATGGGATCAGATGCCAGAACGCCCTTGCGCACGGACACATACTCGAAGGGCAGATAGGCACTCAACATCGTCTCAGGAATTTTGTTCATGCGAAGGTTTTCTATCAGCCGGTCGACGGCGGCTTGCACCTCGGGTATGAACCAGTAGTAGCGGATGCGGTCGCTGTAGCTGAAGGTGCGCAACAGGCGCTGCTCCTCGTCGCTGCCATGGTAGTGGCTCTTCCAGTCAGCCGGAGAAGCAAGCATGGTCTGCTCCACGGTCTCGCGCAGCCGCGAACGATTCTCCGGGGCAATCAGGTAGGTTTCGATCTCGGCCAGGGCGAACAATGCTTCGCGCATGGCGAAGGTGACGGCCGGGCCGACCTTGAGGATCGCAAAGCCGTCACGAACCAGATCTCGATAAGACTCCGGCCGCTGGTAATCCGTGGAGTGCGCCTCAAAGACCAGGGGAGCCTGCGACTGGAGCCAGCGCACCAAGGCCTCCGCCGCCGCGGGCTTATACTCGTGGACCGCATCGTGGTTGAATTCGACGCCCGGCTGCACCACCATGGCGATGACGCGCTGGAAGGCATCCTCAAGCCCATAGGCGGCAAACGCCTGCCGATGGACCGCGAGCGTCTCCTCCGCAGCGGAGACAGCGGTGATGGCCAGCGTATCTATCACTTCCTTCGCGCCGCCCGGAGTTGGAACCTCCGTCCCGATCACATAGACAGGCTTCACGTTTCCCGCGACCTTCTCCGCTGCGGCGCACAGGCGGCCCGAACGCTCGGCGACCGTTGCCGGTGAGATCGGCGGAGGATCATCGGCACACGACATGCTGGCATCGAGGTGCAACTTCGCGAATCCTTCGCGCGCGTACTCGGCTACCAACTCTTCGGCGTGTCGCATCGCAATATCTGCCGGCTCGCGTTGCCACGGATTTGGCCCCAGATGATCCCCGCCGAGGATCAGGCGCTCGATCGCGAAAGACTCCTGCGCCGCAAGCGAATGGGCGAACTCACGAAAATCAGCGGGGCGCATGCCGGTGTATCCGCCAAACTGATTGACCTGGTTGGATGTGGCTTCGAGCAGGAGAACCGAGCCAGCTTCCCGCGCCTGCCGCATCGCCGCGCGGATGGCCAGCGGATTGGCCGTGCAGACCGAATAGATGCCCCTGGCATGCCCCGGCAGATGCCGATTTCCGAGAAGTTGCTGCAGGTCTGTTACTCGCTCCGTCATCCGTCCACCTTGTCCTCAAAAAGAATCCCATACGAAAGTAATCGTAAGTATACAATCACTCTGACGCGACTTTTCCAGGAGGCCCTTCCCACACATGTGCAAGCAAAAGATTTTCAGAAAAATGGGAATGTTTGCGGCGTTATCCGTCTTTTGTGGCCCCCTCCTTACGTCCGAGGTTGTAGCCGATGCAAGACCGGTCGCATCGCACAAGGCAAACGCATTCGAGCTGAGAAACAACGCAGTCGGCGTTAGGTGGGCGGTGGAGAACGCGCACCTAAAGAACTTTACGCTGCTCGACGAGATGCACCGCACAGTATTGCAGGAGAGACTGCCGTTTTCCATTCTGATGAAGAACGGCATGATCTACAACGCCGATAATCTGGTGATCGCCGGTGAGCCTGTATCGCGAGATGTTGTTCCTCACCCAGGCGATCCTATGCTGGCAAAGACGATCGCAGGCAAGGCGTTCGATCTCTCGCTGGAGAGCGCCGATCACGCCTTTCATGCGTCGTGGTCGGTGATCCTGCTGGAAGGATCGCAGTACATCCGGCAGGAGCTGAGCATCTCGGCGCAGGACGCTGACCTTCCGATCAGCCGTGTCCTGCTGGTCGATCTGTCGCTTCGATCCGCACATGTAAGCGGCTCGGTGAAGGGCTCGCCTATTATCACGGAGAATATCTATCTCGGCTTCGAGGAGCCTCTCTCCGAGAGCAGGGTTACGGCGGACCGCGCTACTGCGTGGATCGAGCGCGATCTTCCGCTGAGGGCCGGGCAGTCCATTACTTACTCCTCTGTCTTCGGTGTTGTGCGCGGCGGGCAGATGCGCCGCGACTTCCTTGCTTATGTGGAGCGCGAGCGAGCGCATCCGTACCGAACCTTTCTGCACTACAACTCCTGGTACGATCTTGGGTACTTTACGCCCTACGATCAGGCTGGTGCAGTCGATCGCATCCATGCATTCGGCGAGGAGCTTACCCAGAAGCGTGGAGTGAAACTGGACTCCTTCCTCTACGACGACGGCTGGGACAATCACAACTCGCTCTGGAAGTTCAACAGCGGTTTCCCGGATGGATTTACTCCTGTGAAGAAGGCAGCTGAGCAGTACCAGGCAGCGCCCGGCATCTGGATGTCGCCCTGGGGTGGTTACGCCACGCCGAAGAAAGAACGCATCGCATTCGGCACCAAGTCCGGATACGAGATCGTGCAGAACGGCTATGCCCTCTCCGGCCCGAAGTATTATGCGGCCTTTCGCGATGTGTGTTTGAACATGATCAAGACCTATGGCATTAACCAGTTCAAGTTCGATGGGACAGGAAACGCCGACTCGGTCTTCAAGGGCAGCAGCTTCGACAGCGACTTTAACGCCGCCATTCATCTGATCGGAGAGCTGCGCGCCGCCAAACCAAGTCTCTTCATCAATCTCACCACCGGAACCTGGCCCTCGCCATTCTGGCTGCGCTATGCGGATTCCATCTGGCGCGGCGGCGAGGACGACGACTTCGCCGGCATAGGCAGCTATCGCGAGCGCTGGATCACCTACCGCGATTCGGACACCTATCAGAGGATCGTGCAGAGCGGACCGCTCTTTCCTCTCAACTCTCTCATGCTGCATGGCATGATCTACGCTCGCTTCCGCAAGCATCTGGATACGGATCCGCAGAACGATTTCCGCAACGAGGTGCGTTCGTACTTTGGAACGGGAACGCAGCTGCAGGAGATGTACATCACTCCCTCTCTGCTCTCACAGCAGAACTGGGACGATCTTGCCGAAGCCGCCAACTGGTCGCGCGCAAACGCCGATACGTTGAAGGACACGCACTGGGTCGGTGGCGATCCAGCCTGGCTCGAACCCTACGGGTGGGCGTCATGGTCCTCTAAGAAAGGGATTCTTGTTCTGCGCAATCCAAGCGACCAGCCGAAGTCGATTACGCTGACGCTCAAGGATACGCTGGAGCTGCCCTCGGGCTCGCCACAGACCTATGCGACAAAGAGTCCGTGGAAGGCCGATGCCGCAAGCCCGCCAATCGCTCTTCGCGCGACTGTTCCGCATACCTTCAAGCTTGAGCCCTTCCAGGTGCTCACACTCGAGCTTCTGCCGCGATAGGCGGTGATGCCTCGCCTATCGCAGGTGAGGCATCACCTTCAGCGCGTTTTCACGGTAGATCTTCTTGAGAACATCGTCCGGAAGAAACACGCCGTAGATATTCCATCGTCCCTGCCGCGAGGCGTGCGAAGGATATTCGAAGTACTCGTCTGCCGTCTCAAGAAAACGATAGTACAGGCGATACATCTCATCGGAGGGCAGCAGATCGGTCCCGAAAAGAATCCTGTCCGCATACTTCAACAGAAAGTTGCGAGCGCTATAGGGCTGGCGTCCGAGCTCAGGTGTTCGTGCGCTGATATCAATCATCAGGTTCGGCAGCGCGTCCATCTGCTCAGCAAGAAATGCGAGATCTTCCCCGCTCTCCGCAAGATGCGCTCCCACGAACGTCACCTCAGGGTGCCTTGCGATCACGCGATTTCGCTGCTCCAGCAGCTCACGTTTCGATACAGGAGAGTCCGTAAAGGCCCAGTCAGGATGAGCGGCCAGCTCCTCATAGCGCTCGTTGTGAGCATCGATGGGCTGGAAGAACGCGGTTGGATCCGCGGTGTGAAACATGACTGGAAGCTTCAGCTCGCCACAGGCCGTGAAGATCGGGTCAAAACGCTCGTCGTCGATGCGCAGCAGCCTTCCCTTCTCGTCCTTGAGCACCAGCCCGAAATCCTTCCAGAACTTGATGCCGCAGGCGCCGTGGTCGATCAGGCGCTTCAGCCGGTCGACCGTCACCTGCACGAAGTCGGCACGGTCTACGCCTGTCCAGTCCATCCATCCGATGGAAGAGAATCTTCTTGGCGCAGCGCGGTGAAAGCGATCCATAATGCTGTGCGCCTTCTCGCCAACCTGCATGGTGATATTCACCACATGCTCGACGCCGCAGCGATCCATGATCGCCAGCACATCCTCCGGCTCGGTCGAGTCCAGATGATTGTGATAATCGATGACCGGGAATTTAGGAAGCTGCACGTCATGCTGCGCCGTCGCGAGTGCCGAACGGGGATGAAAATCGCTGAGCCGCAGGTCTACCTCGGCAGTGGCGCTCACCATATCGACAAACTTATCGCCAGGGGCGGAATTACCCATATCTCAACCCACCTTCCCAAAAACGATACCATACGAAACACCTGAAATCTCTCACCCTGTCTTTGATCTTCCTGGGATGCTTACGTCTATTTCTTCCTAAAAGAGCGAAAAGCGG
>Ga0193742_1002405_pt1 | contig 10777 bp, 6 predicted proteins | sample L2c1metaG_FD_165511 | JGI IMG/M metagenome (GOLD analysis project Ga0193742, IMG submission 165511) | Soil microbial communities from a riparian zone of the East river system, Colorado, United States - L2c1 | ecosystem: Environmental > Terrestrial > Soil > Riparian zone | place: USA: East River... | reverse complement strand
ATCGCCTTCTTGACGCGCGCCTTGGTCTTCTGCCAGCCCTGCGAGCCGAGCCGGTTGAGCTGTGGCGCGGGTCCGGTGTCGGTGGAGCGGTACTTCTGGATCAGATCGAGTCGCGTGAGAGGAACGTACAGCTTGGCCTCATCCGCGAACTCAAGGATCATCAGCTCGAGCGGGGGCGCATCGTTCTCTTCAATGACGCGCAGCCCCATGTAACGCGAGATGCCATGCTCCACGTGAACCACGTAATCGCCGATGCGGAGATCACGAAAGTCGGAGACGAAGGCCGATGCCTTCGAGCGGCCACGTCGCGCCGGACGCGCCGTAACCTCGGCGTCATCGGAGAGGTCCTGCGCGCCGAAGAGAATGACCTGCCGGGCCGTCGTCTTGTCCAGATCGAGAATCTGCACGCCCGCCGCCATCGGAGTCTTCACGATCACAGGCGTGCGAAGATCGCCGGCGAGATAGCTCGACTCCGAGTACACCGTCGATGATCCATGCTGGTCGGCCCGCGATCCAAGACGGTAGGGAACCTGATACTCCTGCAGCAGCCCGGCGAGACGCTCGACCTCGCCCTGATTCGCGGCGGCCAGCAGGATACGAGCTTCCTGGCGCATTAATGTGTTGAGTGCGTCGATCAACGCCGGAATCGATCCGTGGAACCGCTGCGTAGGCCGCGTCGCGAACTCGATCTCCGAGAGCTCGTTGTGCTCTGCGTCGAGCACATCGATCGCGCCAAGCTGATCGAGATCGCAGCCGGTGGTGCGGCGCAGGCGGTCCTCGAGATCCCAAGGAGAGAGATAGATATCCTCCGGCCGCACAAGAGAACCGATCCCCGAGCGGTCGTGCCTCTGCTCGACCTTGTTCCACCAGCGCTCGCCCTGGTTCTTCACCATGGCAGGCTCCTCGACGAAGACGCGGGTCGAGGTTCCCAGCAGGTCGAGGAGGGTCAGCTTCGCGCCCGCGACCGGAGCGAAGAACTCCCACCCCGGAAAGATGGTTGCCTCGCCGGTTCGCGTGGCCACATGGGTCTGCAGCTCCGCAGGCTCGTCGCCGCCCTCGAGTGCGGCACCCGCAGCTCCTGCCCGAGTCAAGCGCGCGTTGATCGCCGACAGCAGCTTCTCCGTTACCGGCGTCTCGGTAAGCGGAAGCAGAAGCACCTCGTCGAGCGAGGAGCTCGAGCGCTGCGACTCGGGATCGAAACGGCGGATCGATTCGATCTCGTCGCCGAAGAAGTCGATGCGGACGGGGCGCTCCTGCTCGGGGGGATAGACATCGAGGATGCCGCCGCGGATGGTGATCTGGCCCGGCATCTCGACGACGTCGACGCGGGTATAGCCCACCGAAAGCAGGTGCTCGACCAGCATCTCGGGGAGATGCTCTTCGCCGACGCGCAGGTGCAGCGCGAGCGCGGCGTAGTAGTCGCGGCCAAACAGGCGCATGCAGGCCGATTCGATGGGCGCGATCACCAGCCGCTGCGTGCGGTCTCCTGAACAGATCTTCCAGAGCGCCGCGGCCCTGGTCTCCTGGATCTCGGAGTGCGGGGAGAGGTTCTCGAAGGGAAGGACATCGTGCGCGGCCAGCCGCAGAACCTGCGCCGGATCGAGCGCTCCGGTCAGCTCGCAGGCGGCTACGACCCCGGCATGCAGCGCCTCGGCGGCCTTGTTGTCGGAGACGATCACCAGCGCGGGAGCCTGCGCGGCCCGCACGAAATAAGGAAGATACAGCGCCCGGGCGGTCGCCGTCAGCCCCGAGACACGACGGCGCCCCGATCCGCCGCTCAGATGGCGGCGCACACGCTCAAAAGCGTCGGAGTGTTCCAGATCCGCCAGCAGCTCGCGGACAAAGGGCAAGATCATGCTGTCTTCTATTTTAGGCCCGAGAAGTAGGGGAGTATAGCTGCCGCCCACCACGCCGGCTGCGAGGAGGCTTTTCTCGAGCGGCAAGGTTCGAGACTGTTACGAATGTATGGTCGGTTCAGCGACTTTCCTGGAACACAACCCTGTAGCCATCCGGATCGCGGGTGGTGAAGACTCGCAGGCCATACGGCGTTTTCTCAGGGGGCTCGGCTAACAAGCCCCGTTTTGTGAGCTGCGCGTAGAGGATATCCAAATCTGCGCAACCAATATAGAAGCACGTGTCACCGTGCGCATGGGTTCGCGCCTCGTCCGGCTGCTCGGGTCTCTCGTTGGAATCATACTGGGTGTTCAGCATGAGTTCGGCTGAGCCGAATTTGAGCCAGGTCCAATGCGAGAACCGCCCCTCTGAGGTCTCTACCTCAGGCGAAGCCGAGACCACTTCAAAACCGATGAGGTCACGGTAGAAAGCAAGCGACTTCTGCATGTCGAACACACCGATGAGAGGCGTCAATCCGAGGGGTGAGTTGTTCATAATGTCCTCGATGAAGAGGTTATAGCACGGTAACCACCCGCACAGTGTTCTCAAAGAAAGCCGTACTCTCAAGTAAAGTAGACCCATGCGCGTGCCCCGGGTAGCCTACCTTCCCGATTCTTTCCATGAGATTAACGGCGTCGCACATACCAGCCGCAACTTCCTGGCCTTCGCCGAGCGGCACGGGCTTCCCTTCCTCTGCATCCGGGCCGGATCCCGCGCCAACGCCTTCGAGCAGACAGAGGAGCTTCGCACCCTCGAGCTCCGCCGCTCCCGCGCCTCCGTCGGCCTCGAGAAAGACCTTCACTTCGACCCGCTCTTCTTCCGCCACACCCATTCCATTCGCCGCGAGCTGCTGCGCTTTCGCCCCGATATCCTCCACATCACCGGCCCCAGCGAGCTCGGCCTCTTCGGAGCCTACTTCGCCTGGGAGCAGGGAGTTCCGCTCGCCGCGTCCTGGCACACCAACGTGCACGAGTACGCCGCGCGGCGGCTCGACTGGCTCAGCCGCCGGCTCTCACCGCCGTCCGCCGGCCGACTTGAACACGGCGTCGAGACCGGCTCGCTCTGGGCCACCACACGCTTTTACTCGCTCGCCCGCGTCCTCTACGCTCCGAACGAAGAGCTCTGCAGCATGCTCGAACGATCTACCCATCGGCCCTGCCACCTGATGCGACGCGGCGTCGAAACCGGGCAGTTCTCCCCCGCACACCGCACCCGCCCTGTCGACGATCCCACGCTCATCCTCGGCTACGTAGGCCGCCTCTCGGTCGAAAAGAACGTTGCCCTGCTCAAGAAGATCGAGCACGACCTGCTCGCACTCGGCATCGCGAACTTCCGCTTCCTGATCGTCGGCCATGGCTCCGAAGAGGCCTCCCTTCGCTCCTCGCTCACGCAGGCCGACTTGCCCGGAGTTCTCCGCGGCGCCGATCTGGCCCGCGCCTACGCCAACATGGACCTCTTCGTCTTCCCGTCGCATACCGACACCTTCGGCAATGTTGTCCTCGAGGCTCTGTCGAGTGGAGTGCCCGCGATCGTCACTCCCGGCGGCGGTCCCAAGTACATCGTTCGCGACCAGGAGACCGGCTTCGTCGTTCCCGATGCGGGCTTCGCTCCCGTCATCGCCACGCTCGCCAAGGACCGCGAACGGCTGACGCAGATGCGCGCGGCCGCCCGCGCCTATGCTCTCACCTGCAGCTGGGACGCTGTCTTCAGCCGCGTCTACGACGGTTATCAAGACGCTTTCCCTGCGGACGATGTGGACCGGGAGTTCCAAACCCAACGCCCGTCATTCTGAGCGTAGCGAAGAATCCCTGTATTTTGCTGGTGAGTCACGGATGCTTGTCGGGCGAGAGGTAGCAGAAGCCTGGAGTTCTGCAGAACAAAAAGATCCTGCAAAGAAATACAGGGATTCTTCGCTTCGCTCAGAATGACGCGCGCGCGTGGAGTGCCTGCATGAAGCGACCTGGATGCGCAGTTGAGCGAATTTAGACACTCGCGAAGCCCCTACTCTCCCGGCCCGTTCAGGATCGCCTGCACCTGGTTCCAGGGTTTCATCTCGTACTCCTGCGGAGGAACTTCTCCTGCGAGATAGCGCACGAAGTAATCCCAGCGACGCCGCGTCATATAGGGCGTAGCCGCTCCATAGCCATGCGCGACATTGGGAATCAGCAAAAGATCGAAGTCCTTATTCGCCTTGATCAGAGCATCCACCACTAACAACGTGTTGTTCATGGGAACGTTATCGTCCATGGTTCCGTGCGCCAGCAGCAGGTGGCCCTTCAGGTTCTTCGCGATATTCTGATTCGCCTGGCTGTCGTAGTTGCTGCTGCCGTCAGGGTTCTTCACCTCGAGCCCCGACCACTTCTCCGCCCAGTCATCTTCGTAGTTGCGCTGATCGTGGTTGCCGCTCTCCGCGATGCCGACTTTGAAGAAGTCCGGGTAGTTGAACATCGCCGCCGCGGTCGCATTCCCGCCGCCCGAGTGCCCATAGATTCCCGCGCGATCGATATCGATCCACGGATAGCGCGCCGCCAGCTCCTTCATCCCCGCCACCTGATCGGGGATGGTGTTGTCGCCGAGGTTGCCGTAGTAGAACTCGTGAAACGCCTTCGATCGGAAGGGCGTTCCCATGCCATCGATGCAGACCACGACGAATCCCAGCTCCGCCAGCGACTGCAAGTCATGATGCGAGGCGGCAAAACTCCGTGTGCCGCACGAGCCCGTCTGCGGCCCTGGATAGACGTTGTTCACGATGGGATACTTCTTCGATGCGTCGAAGTTCGTCGGCTTGAAAAGATATCCGTAGAGATCGGCGTTCCCATTGCGCGACTTCACCGTGATCGGTGTCGGTGGAACCCAGCCCATCGCCTTCAGCTTTGCGATGTCCTGCTTTGCGACCTCCAGTGCGAGCTCTCCGCTGCTCTCGCGAACCACCGTTGTCTCCGGCTCGGTCGCAGTCGAAGCTACATCGACGAAGTACCGGCCATCGGGCGAAGGCGTCACCTCGTGGTTCGTGTTCTCCGGCGTCAGCAGCTTCATCCCGCTGCCATCGAAGCGGATGCTGTAGTAGCTCTGGAAGTAGGGATCGCGACCCTTCTCTTTGCCTACGCCCAGGAAGTAGATCGTGCGGTCTGCCGGGTTCACGTGCAGCACCTGCGTCACGTTGCCTTCGCCGCTCGTGATCGGGTTCTTCAGTTTTCCAGTTTTGCCGTCGAAGAGATACATCTGTCCCCAACCGTCGCGCTCGCTGAACCACAGCACCTCGTTGGTGTCCCAGAGATAGCTCCAGTTCACGCGGTCGTTTCCGCTCTCGAAGAACTGCGGCGCGGTCTCGGTCATCACCTCGCGCACATCGCCCTTCGACGCATCGGCTACGCGCAGCCACTCCTGCTTGTGATCGCGCGAGGTCGACACGAACGCGAGCTGTCTGCTGTCGCCGCTCCACTGCACATCTTCCCATCCGCCGTCGCAGCTCACGTCATCGCAGATGGTCGAGCGGTGCTGGTCCGGCGGAAGCTTCAGGCGGATCACCTTGCGCTTATCGACGTCGATGACTACGCGCTCGATCATGGTTACATTCTCATCGCCTACCAGGGGATACTTCCACGCCTCGAGCTTCGGATGCCGGTTCGTCACCGGGACCAGATACATCTCACCGTCTTTGCGCTGATCCTGCTGGAAGGTCGCGATCTTCTTCGAGTCCGGCGACCACAGCACGACAGCGCGATTGCTGTGCGACCATCCCGCGTTATCGGTGGCATAGCCGAAGTCTTTCACACCATCGGTGGTCAGCTGCGTCTCCTTGCCGCTTCCCACCTCGCGCGTCCACAGGTTCCAGTCGCGGAGAAAGGCCTCCTTCGTTCCATCGGGCGAGGTCTCGTGGGAAGCGCTCTTTCCACCCCGTGGTGCGCGAGCTCCACGCTTGCCGGCAACTCCAGACTGCGAGCAGACGTACGCAACGCCCAGCTTGCAGCTCCAGCGACCCTGGCCATTCGAGAAGATCAGTGTCTGGTCGTGGTCGGCGAACGAGAGTTCGTTAACCTCAAGGTGCTGCGCATCCTGTTTCGCGGCGTTTTGCGCGGAGGGAGCGGTGGCCGCCGCCGCATTCAGAGCATCCGCCAGCTTCGCGGAATCGAACGCCGGCCCCTTCGTCTTCTTCGCGGGATCGACCAGAACATACGTCGTCCCCTCCGGCCCGCGATCGCGATACCAGAAGCGATCGCCGTCGAGCCACACCGGGTGCTCCACGCCGTGATACACCAGCGGATTCACGTTGTAGTTCATGAAGCTCTCTGCCCGCGCGTAATCTTCCTTCGCAAGCTGCCTACCCTGCTGCGCAGCTCCCGTCACTGCCAACGCGGTCAACAGCATCGCTGCCGACCCTCTCAAAATCCCGCCTGACGACATTCACTTCACCTCTGTCTCTGAACTTGTTTCGCCCAACCTGCCGATCTTCCACAATACCTGTCGCGCAATCCCCATCCACACCGGCACATCGGCGGCGCGCAGGCCCATGCGCAGCACCAGCCGCCTCACCTGCTCTTCGGTCGAGTTCGCAGGATGCCGCCGCGTGTACCCGGATGCCTCGAGCATCTGCTGAAAGAGCTGGGTGAAGCGCGCGACGTCGCCCGCACTGGCTTCTTCGCGGACACCGGTTGCCGTGCGAACGCCCTCCGTCCGCACCAGTTCGTAGAGACACACCGCGACCGCCTGCCCAAGGTTCATCGAAGGATGCCGCATCGTCTCCGGCTGGTGCATGGGAATCGTCAGCAGCCAGTGGCAGTAACTCAGCTCCTCGTTGCTCAGCCCCGTCTTCTCCGATCCGAAGAGCAGCGCAATCCGGCCTTCCCCTGCAGCGCGAATCTTTTCTCCCGCTTCAGCAAGCGCATGGAGCGGATGTTCCAGCACACGCTCGCCCACCGCAGTCGTTCCCGCCACCAGAGTGCAGTCCGCAACCGCTTCGGCGAGCGAGGCGAAGGCCTTCGCCTCCGATAGAATCTTTGAGGCATCGACCGCGGACCGAGCCGTCTCCAGCGGAGGAGAGTAGTCACTCACCACGCGAAGGCGGCGGAAGCCGAGGTCGTGCATGGCGCGCGCGGCCGCGCCGATATTGTTCGGATTGCGGGCCCGCACCAGCACGACCACGATCCGGTCCGATAGATCAGGGTTCACAAAAGTTATTCTAGCGGGCAATACAAAAGCGGTCCCGAATGAATCCGGGACCGCTTTTCAGTCGTTCTCTCTATTTGCGTTCACGATCGTTGTGCTTGTCGTTTTGAATCTCGTGGCTGACGTGGTTCTGCTCGTGGTTGACCTGCTGCCGCTCCTGGCCGTTAAGATGGCCTCCATTGGCCGCGCGGTCGTTATGCACCTGCTGATGGATCGCCGTCTCGTGATTCTCGATATGGCCGGTCTCGCGCGACGTCAACTGGCCCGAGCGAACGCCGTTTCCAACTCGCTGCTGCTGCATATTGTTCCGCTCACCCACGCGCGACATGGCTACCGTCTGCGGACGCCCATGGTTGTACGAGGCCAACTGGCTGTGATCGTTGCGCATCGCCTGCTCGTGCGACACCTGGTTGGACGTCGGCTGGAAGTGGCGCTCGTTATACGCCGCCTGTTCGTGCTCGTTCGCTCGAACCGCCAGGCCGCCGCGGCCGCCGTTGTAGCTGACGCGATTCACGTTGTTCACCACCACCGTCCGGTTGTACACGTTGGTCACATGCACCGATCCGAAGTTGTTCACGGCGCGGTTGTACGAGAAGGCGCCGCCTCTCCAGTAGCCGCCCTCATAGCCGACACCCGTATAGCCGAAGCCATAGTTCACGCCGCCGTAGAAACCGATGTGAGGTCCCCAGTAACCGGCGTGGAAGGCATAGGCTGACCCGCCCCATCCCCAGTAACCGGGAGTCCACAACACGCCAGCCGCCGGCGGACGCACCCACACTCCAGGCACCCAGTAGTATCCCGCAGGACCCCAGGCCCAGTAGCCCGGCGTCCACATATAACCTTCGCCGGGCATGACGGGCTGGGCATAGACCGGTAGCGCGGGAGGAGGCGTGTTGACTGAGACTCCGATCCCAATGTTGACCGAGGCTACAGCAGCCGAGGGAAGAGTGACGGCCGCAGCCGCCGCAAAGATTAAGGTTCGTACCAATTTCAGGGAGGGCATCGTAGTAACTCCTTTTATGGACACGCTGCTCAAAAAAAGAGAGCAGCTCAAAGTTCAACGGTTCAAGCAAACCATCTCGATCCGGCTTGCTCAGGACGTTCCAGACGGATAGACACGCTTTACGCAGCTAAGTTTTTGCAGAAAGCTCAAATTCCGTGCCATGTTTTGTACAGAAAGATGGACTCTTCCACGCAACCATCTCATTGCAAACGCATCACCGCCTGTTAGAGGGTATTCCTTTCGATCGAATAAACTAAAGTCCCGCGGTGTCCGATAACTTCTCCCAACTCGTTAAACAGCAGGCCGACATCGTGCGCATCCTCGGCGAATACATCAAGCTGCGTAAGACCGGGGCCCAGAACTACACCGGCCTCTGTCCCTTCCACAAAGAAAAGACCGGCTCGTTCTCCGTCAATGCCACTCACGGCTACTTCTATTGCTTCGGCTGTCACGAAAAAGGCGACGTCTTCACCTTCGTGATGAAGCTCGAGAACATCCCCTTCCCCGAGGCTGTCCGCGTGGTCGCGCAGAAGGCAGGCATCCCGCTTCCCAAGCGCGAGTTCTCCTCTCCCGAAGAGGCTCGTGAGGCCGGACTGCGCCGCCAGCTCCTCGACATTCACGAAGCAGCGACTCAGTACTTCGAAGCCGCACTCAAATCGCCCGAGGCCGCTCGCGCCCGCGAGTATCTCACCGGCCGCGGAGTCACGCCTGACACGATCCAGAAGTTCCGCATCGGCTACGCGCCGGACGACTTCAACCACATGCGCAACGCGCTCAGGCCACACTTCTCCGAAGAGGTCCTGCGCTCGAGCGGCCTCTTCAAATCGAAGGATCAGGCCGACGGATCGCCTGGCCCGCTCTACGCCGGCTTCCGCAAACGCATCATGTTCCCCATCGCCAACGAGCAGGGCAAGCCCATCGCCTTCACCGGCCGCGCCCTCGACGCGCAGGACGAAAAGGGCCGCGACCTCGCCAAGTACATGAACTCGCCCGAAGGCCCCATCTATACCAAGGGCCATGTCCTCTTCAATCTCGACAAGGCGCGGCCCGAGATCCGCACGCTCGGCTTCGCTCTGCTCGTCGAAGGCCAGATGGACTGCATCTCCGTCTACATGGCGGGCATTCGTAACGTCGTCGCCACCTCGGGCACGGCCTTCACGGAGGCGCAGGTGCGGCTGCTCTCGCGCTTCAGCCCCAACAAGCAGGTCATCCTCAACTTCGATCCCGACACCGCAGGCCGCACCGCCGCGGAAAAGGCCGGGGCCATGCTGATCGAAGAGGGCTTCGACGTGCGCATCGTGCTTCTCGAAGATGGCCTCGATCCCGACCGCTATATCCGCGAGCGAGGCCTTCCCGCCTATACCGCCGCGGTTCGCTCAGCCAATCGCTACATGGACTACCTCATCGAGCGGGCACGCCAGGAACATCCCGCCCGCACCGCGGATGCCAAGGTCAAGGCGATGAATTTTCTGCTGCCGCACATCCGCCGCATGCCGTCGCCTCTCCAGCGCGATGAGTTCGCCGCAGACGCCGCCCAGAAGCTCGGCATCGACTCCGCCATCCTTCGCCAGGAGCTGCGCCAGGCCGCCGCCCAGCGCGTCGAGAGTATTCGCTCCCATCAAGACGATCCGCTACCAAGGACAGAACGTATTTTATTAAGAGTTTTAGCTCAGTTCGAAGATTTAAAAGCCCGCGAATTAGTTATTAAGCGCCTCTCAGATAATCCGGGCCTTTATGAGGGGCGACGAACGACCCTGTTATTAGAGGCATTGATTCAAGCAAATGCAGGAACAAACCTTATCGATATCGCGCCCGACCGTGAAAGTAATGCACTCTTAGCCAAAATCCTTCATGAGCCGGCGCCCGAGCATGCTGATTCTTTAGTCGAAACTGCAGAAAAAGCAATCAAAGCACTCGAATTGGGATACCTCGAACGTCGCCGTCGTGAGCTACTAGCCTCTATTGCTCAAGCAGAACGACGTGGCGATTATGAAACGCAGCTGAAACTGGCCAGCCAGAAAACTCTTATTGACCGACAACTTAGCGGATACAACATAGACGACGATTAAATACTGCACAACCGGCGTCTTCGCGAACACTGACACGCCCGTAACATGCGCTTGCTACAATCGAAGAGATGGCCAAGCCTTTGACCTTCTCCCTGGGAATCCCTGTCTTCCATTCGACAGAACACCCTGAGGCGACCATTTCTTTCCTTCCCAACCGTGCCCATCCTCCAGTTCCTTCCACGGATGCAGCGCGCTCTCCAGCGAAGTTAGGCTGAGATCGGATTCGCATGGACACCTCCACCACACGACGGCTCTTCCTGGGGTTTCTTACCAACTGGGTGAGCAAGCTCGCGACCACCATCATCCAGCTGATCCAGGTCCCTGTCTTTCTGCACTTCTGGAGCGTGCCGCTCTACGGCGAGTGGATGATCATCATCGCCGTCCCCTCGTATCTCAACGTCAGCAACTTCGGCTTCGGAAACGTGGCCGGCAACGAGATGACCATGATGACCGCGCGTGGCGACCGCGACGGTGCTCTGCGGGTCTTCCAGAGCTGCTGGTGGCTCATCACCTTCATCTGCGCGGCCTTCATTCTCCTTCTCGCGGCAACCCTCTATCTCTTCCCCGCCGCCCGCCTGCTCAAGCTCCACGCCATCAGCGAGATCGACGCCAAGTGGATCATCTTCTATCTCGGCTGCTCCGTCCT
>Ga0193742_1002404_pt1 | contig 10784 bp, 16 predicted proteins | sample L2c1metaG_FD_165511 | JGI IMG/M metagenome (GOLD analysis project Ga0193742, IMG submission 165511) | Soil microbial communities from a riparian zone of the East river system, Colorado, United States - L2c1 | ecosystem: Environmental > Terrestrial > Soil > Riparian zone | place: USA: East River... | reverse complement strand
ATATTATCCGAGATTTAACCGATCAGATACTTGATCTTGATGTTACGATTAGAGAAAATACACGAGCAGCCTTCCAAGCTCGCGTTGAAGATGTAAATCGTGTTGCCGATTTCGGATTAAACGTTAACGATTTATTGCGGCAGATTGTTGAACTGGAAGGTGAGATTTCTGGCAATACAGATCAGGCTACATTGTTGGCATCGGCGCAGGAACGTCAAACTATTCTGCTTGCGCAGCGAACTGGGTTAGAACAATTACTAGCCGAGGCACAACAGGCAAATGATCAGCAAGCAGTAAATGATCTCACTGTTGCGATATTGCAAAATCGTGTGGCGGTATTGAACAATACGAAGACGATTAATGAGTTGAACGGTACGATGACCAATCCTCAGACATTTACGTCGAGTGCATGGACATTGTTCCGCGAAGCAATCTTTAATGGTATGGGTCAGATTCTGCCGCAATTCGACATATTCAACATTCCAGTCGCGGCAACCGGCGGTATTGCTAAGAAGGCTGGGCTATATCACCTTGAGCCTGGCGAGCTATATCGTCCTGGCAGTTGGGAGAACAATACTGGTAAGCAAGGCGGCGATAATATCTTCCACATCTATGAAGCTGGTCAGCCAATTGATAAGACTGAACTAGCTGGGCTTGTAACATTTGCGCGTAAAACTGATCAATAGAAAGGGTGGGTGAGAATAATTTCAAGGGACGTGTATGAAGGAATAGTTGCGCTGCGGAACCTTGATGGATTACTGATTCCATTATCAGGGGTTCGAGTCTCGGTTTTTGATCGCGGAACCACTAATTTGGCAGCTATTTATCAAGGGCCAACTGGTGCAAGCCAAGGCCCAACAGCTGGGTCTGGCGCTACAAATGGTCCTAATCCTTTCACAACTGGGCCATCTGGTGCAATGGAATTCTGGTGTGATGGACCGGATACGTATGATATTTTAATTCACGATTTGCAAGGGCCACCGAGATTATCAGATCGTACATTTGGATGGAATTGTTTTCCATCTGACGATGCTGTAATTGTTAATCGGATGATTGGTGACGCCCAGGTAACTACTGCAAAAATCGGTGATAACCAAGTAACAACTGCAAAGATTCTTGATGGTCAGATAACGCTTGCAAAAATATCTTCTGGCGCTCAATCAACCTTAAAAGTAGTATTATTTAGAACAACTCATACTTTTTCAATTGCAGGGGAGATTAATCCGGCAGATATTATTCCGCCTTTCTTTGTCGCACTAAGTTCAAATCAATTAGCTACAATTGTTCAAGTTCGTCATGCCATTGCTAGTGGTACTCAGGTAATTTATAATGTTTTGCGTAATGGATCAACTTTATATACTGGGCATACAGCTGAACCAACGCCTGAAGTAATAGATGTTGCTGATCAAGCGCTTGCGGATGGGGATCGTATTGCGATTGATCCGACTACTGCAACAGGGGCAGCAGTTGGATTGTCAGTGGCAATTATTATCGAACATACAATTTCCTAATGCCAATTATACATATAAGAGACGAATTTGATGGTTCTGGCGCGTGGCCAGGGAGAACTCCCAATATTGGCCCTGCATGGGTCAAATATGCTCAATCGGGTGGGTGGGTATCAGACCCGGTTGTCGCTGGCGGGTATATCCGATCCGCGCCTGGGATTAGTGCAATGTGCCATTGCGGAAGAACCCGCTCGTCTAATCTTAAGATTAGCTATCAGTGCCAATTTTTAGGTCAATCTGGTCGGTTTGATATTGCATCTAATATGGCAGTTACATCTGACTCGGACAATCAATACAGACTAGATTTTGGTATGAACGGTCCAGATTTTCTTGATGGGGTCGTTACGAGAATTTTTGCAGGGGCAAACACTTTTAATCTTATTAGTTCTTTCCCTCGTGGAGATCCTGCGCATATTTGGACTGTAGAATGGTTGATCATGAATGGCCGCCACCAAGTTCGGCTCGACGGAGTTTTACATCTAGATTTTACCGATCCATCGCCTCTACCTAGTGGTTTTATTGCAGTGCTTGCACAAGGTTTTTCTGTTTCAGATGATCGTATGCATCGGTTTGAGGTTCAAGAATTTGTTAATCCGATTCGTTGTGTGGTGTAGTCCATGAAGATTCTTTCAAACCTTCCATTCGCTGCCGGTCTTGGTATTGGTGATTCTGAAGATAGAGTTATTAGCGCTCTAAGTCAAGGTATTCATGGCATAGAGGCAGTGATTGAATATAATGGGCTTTTCATGAATGTTCGTGAATGGATCGATACTTTTATTGTTGAATCAATAATGGGCCTCGACGATGTTGATGTACGTGATTCGCGTGAGCCTAATCCAGGGCAGCATGGAGAAACTCCGGGTGATTCGTGGTACGGTGGACGTACGATTGTGCTGCAAGGATGGATTGAGACAAGAACATTATGGAAAATGCGCGATATGCAAACAGCACTGCGTATGGCTTTTGGAGATATTTCTCAAGAGCGACCACTTATTTTACGTACTCGTGATCCAGCGTTTGATGTTCAGATCATGTGCAAAAAGAAGAGCAAGATTGAAATGCCTGAGCAACAGGACACGCTCAATCATTTTAAGAGAAATTTCAACATAACTTTAGCGGCAAGTAATCCACGATTTGTTTCTGTCCAAGAAGTTTTTGATGTTGAAACTCTTGGCGTTTTAAATGCTATCGCATTCAATCTAACTAATATTGGAACAAGTAAAGCATTACCTAGAATTGAGATTGAAGGACCGCTTAATGGTCCAATTGAAATTATTAACGAATCTAATAATAATTATATTAAATTGGATGCCGCCTCCGATCCGATTTTAGCAGCTGAGACATTGGTTTATGATTTTACAAATCAGTTGCCAAGGTTGTATGTAACTGAAAGTGGAGAACATAAATTTAAATTATTAGATCCAGTTTCAACAGATTTTGCCATTGAACGCGGAGATAATCCGATTCATATTATTTCTAATCAAGCAAGCACCTACACGATTTCGTTTAGATACAACCACACATACGGGTTGGATTAATGGCTGCATTCTTCCCACGATGGCGTTTTATCTTGGTTGATAGCCGAGATATGACACGTATCACAGAATTAAAGCGTTCTACTTCGAGAAATTTATCAGTAAAGAATAATATTAGCGGCAAGACTGACTGGACATATCCATTGAGGGATGAATTCTCTGCTGATATTGTCCCGTTTCAAACTGGCGTTCTCACAGAACGTTTTAATTGGCGTGCAACATTAGCTCGTAATCTTAATAATCTTCCTGGTGAGATTTGGGACCCGATCTGGTCTGGATATAATCTTACAATCAATGAAGATATTACCGGCGACACAATGCAAGTCAATACTGTTGGCTGGTTGCAACGGCTTGAAAAGCGTCTTACACATAAAACCTTTACTTGGTCTAATATTGATGATGCATTTATAATTCGTGATTTGCTTAAGCATGCATATGGTGCTGATACTGCGACGTGGGCGGCAAACAGTGTTGGCGAAGAATGGAATAGCGGAACCTCAACTTATGTTGCGGCAGATGGAATAACATTTTATTGGCCATCTGGCATGCACCCGAATGTGCCAACATATATGAAGTGGGGTGGAACTCAACCTAATGAGGGTGCTGGCGGCGCTACAGCATATGTTGCTCAAACTCGTAGCACTACGGTTGGAAAGTATGTCAATATCTTACCTGAAATAGAACGTATAATTGCGCTTGAGAATGGTTGTGATGTTTATGTTAATCCAACTACCCGAGAATTAACTGTCCACCGACGTTATCGTCGTGATCGCGATCAGGTTGATGTAGGATTTAATTGGGGACCGAAAAACATTTCTCAGGCTAGTCGCGGTATTGAGGGTGATCGGGCAGTTAACTTTTTCTTAGCGCAAGGCGATGCATCAGTTGCTGCTCAGTATAAAGATGATGTTGCAAGTATGCAGGCAGTTGGTCCATTGGAAGAAGTGGCATCGCTTAGCTCAGTAAAGAATGCAGCAGTGTTATTAGCATATGCTGGGGCAGAAGTATTAGTACGTAAGAATGGTGTGATAACTTATGGAATTACTCCGTTTACATATACGTCAGAAAATTCAGTTCCTGAACCATTCGTGGATTATCGTCAAGGTGATCAAATTTACATCTCGGCTGTATATGAACCACGTAATTCAATTTTCCGTCAAGCGGCGCGGGTATTTGGAATGAACGTAAGCATCGATGATAATTCAGGGAATGAGCGGCTTGGTCAGTTGGTGCTGGCACCATGAGCAAAACACAACGGCCAGATGATCAATTCCGTGAGGAAAGGCTTACTAGGCAACGTCTGCGTGAGCTTGAAAATTCATTACAAGGGGAATTATTAATAATTGGCGTTGATATTCCGTTTGGAGCCAACTGGGGGAACCCGGATGCCGGGTACTCACCGCCGTATTGTCGGCTAGATCGAGGTTGGGTTTATTTTGGCGGTACATTTAAGAAACTCACAAGCGAAAATATGAACCTTAATTTTATGTGCGTCTTGCCGGATGGGTTTCAGCCCGGAGGTATTGAAACATTTGTTACTCGCTCCGGTCTTGTAACTAGTAGTGCCACTGTTGGCGTTTATGTTCTATCGAACGGAGAAGTGCGTACAAACAACTCTTCAACGACTCCTAACGCGATGATAGGAATGGGCGGGGCGCATTTCCGCGCTGTATCATGAAATATGATCATGGTGGCTAGAAGGATAAACATGACAAGTGAAATAACAAAACCTCCGGAGGATAATAGTAGCGAACGTAATGGTAACAATGGCCGTAATGGTCGCAATGATACTACGCATTTCGTTCGCGCGGCGTCGGCAGTTACTTTATTGATTAAACTTGGCGGGTTAGTCTTTGCTGGAAACGAAGTGCTTTTTGTTGGTCCGCCTTATGATGCTCTTGTATTTGGTCTTGCTGCTTTTATGATGGCTGGTGCTGTAGGGATTGATACTTTTATAAATAGCTTTCTTAAGTCGGGAGATAGGAAGTGATCATTATGTATCCACGCCCGACGTTATACGTTGTGCTTTTCTCCCCAGCTATCGTGCTTATGATCATGGCGGTTGTGGTTTCCTTCGATGGGTGGTTGTCAGATGAATGGATAACATTCTTTTTGGTGTTGTTAGCGTGCGCAGTGACAGGGGCTGAATGCGTACGAATTTGTCTACGACGCAAGAATAGAAGAAAATAAATTGGAGTCGAGTAATGTCAGATGAAATTGATAGGCACGCTGGTAAGCCGGGAGAGCCTGGGCAGCCTGGAAATGCAGGAGTGGGAGGCGCTGGTGGAACCGGAGGGGTTGGGGGTGCCGGTGAAGTGACTGGTGGCGTTGGCGGAACCGGTGGGGCCGGAGGGTCAGCAGATAGTGGTGACTGGGGACCGCGTTCTCCTGAAAATCATCCGCAAAGCAGATATAGCGATCAGCGTTTTTGGAGTAAGGCTAGATATTGGTCAGGACGGCTATATAAAGATATATGGTTAATTATTATTACAGCAATAGTTTTAATTGCTTTGGATTCAGCACTCGCTGCTGTGGATCAAATTCAGAAGGAACGAGCCCGAGTTACTCGTTCTAGTTGCGAAGGTCAGAACCAACGTAATTCTAACTCAAAAAAGCAAAATGATCTTGAGTTGATTTCTCGTCTTGCAGATCAGAAGACCGCAGATGATTTGAAAGATGCAATAGAGGAAGAGGTTTCAGTCGTGGCTGAACGACTTATTGCAGAACAGCCTAAAAAAATTGCAGTCGAATTAGATCGTGAACGTACTGCTGTTCGTTCAATCCTTGATGCTAATGTTCCAATACAAGATTGCGATGCTCTTGTTAAGAAAAATGTGAATCCTGAACCTAAATAATTTACAAATCTTGGGAGCAGAGCCGCCGCTGCTTCCGAGCGTGGCCCGTCCGAGAAATCGGGAAATGGTTTCATTTTGAGCGCTGTGGGTGTTGCCGCGCCCCGCTTGGCGCTCCGGGCCACGATAAAATTCTTCTGCTATGATCTCGTCTATGCGCCGAGTCGGCATAGAAATTACCAATGAATTACGAATAGATGGCAACGTGCTTGGTCACGATATAGTGAATGAGATTCTAGATGAGTTGACTATAGAAAATAAGGAAAAGCTGGTAGCTAAGCGAATGAATCGTTGGAAATGGGAAGACCTTCCTGACGATTTTCTTTTAGCTGATTTAGATGGCGATACATTGGTAATGCCACGCGGTTATCTGGTCCAGCTTAAATTGTTATTGGCAGATCATGGTTTTGGAATCCAACTACATGATCGACGTAAATGGTTGCGCGGTGAAAGTTTTGCATGGCGGCAGAAATTTGTTTCACGAGAGCATCAGGTTGAAGCTGTAAAACAGATGCGTTTGCATCAACAAGGTATATATGAAGCGCCGACTGGCAGCGGTAAAACGTTGTCGTGTGTAAAGCTAATTCATGATTTATCGCCAACCAAGGCGATTATTTTGGTTGACCAGCTTGGCTTGCTTAATCAGTGGATTGGCGAATTAAATACATGGCTGTCCCCTGGCGGTGAGGTTGGCCAAATTGGCTCTGGCGCGTGGATTGATAATAAGCGTATAACCGTAGCTACTTTACAAACGCTCTGGTCTGAGTTCAAAGATTTACTAGAAAATGGAGCGCAGGTTAACTGGTTTGATCAATTTGATTTAGTTATTGTTGATGAGTGCCATCATATTTCAGCGAAGACTATTCAAGCTATTGTAGATCGTTTCCCGGCTAAGTATCGTCTAGGTGTAAGCGCTACGCCTGATCGTAAGGACGGAAAATTTGAATTTGCGTTGAATATTCTTGGCGAGGTATTTCATCAAGATGATGAGGAAGTGCTCAGGTCGCGCGGAATTCTAGTTAAACCGCACGTCGAGACGGTAAAAACAGATTTCAAGTTTGCTTACTGGACCGATCACGAATCTGACAAAGATGGTACGTGTGAAAAGCCAGGTTGTAATATAAATCACAAGCACCGGCACAATAATAACTATAAACAATTGAAATCAGAATTAGTGGGCGACGAAGATCGCAACCAGCTTGTCGTAGACACGATTGCCAGTCAACTTAATAGCAATCATATACATCTGTTGATCACCAATGAAGTTCGTCAACTCGATTTGATTCGTAATATGGCACTAGAGCATTCTAAGCTCCGGAAGCTACCATTGCTCCGGATGACCGGACAGACGAAGAAAAACGATAAGAACGAAATCCTGATACAGATGAGGGAATTGCCGCAGGCGGTGCTGTTCGCCACTGTCGCCAAGGAAGGATTAGACATTCCAAGGATTGACCGAATCTACCTTCCATTCCCGATTTCTAATCCAAAGGTTACGCAGCAAAGTATTGGTCGTGCAACTCGCGTGGCAGAAGGAAAACAAGACACGATCATCTTTGATTTCTTCGACGTGAATATTGAGGTTTTAAAGAAGCAGTTTCGTAAGCGGCATTATCAATGTTATAATCGTTTAGGTATCGAGGTAAGAATATGAAACATCATGATGAGGTACGAGCAATTTTTAATGAGCATGGAATCAAATCATCGGATGGGCGCTCGGCAGAGGAACTTAGCGATGAAGAGATTGAGGAAATGTTCAATGAGATTATACGCTCGATGACCAAGATGGCGGTGAATCTAAGAACGTATGTTGATCAGGCAGCGGAAGCTATGGTGCAGTTAAATAAGGTGTGGGAGAAAGCAGTCACGGAAAAGAATAACCCATGATTAGAACTATACGAAAATTCCGCCAGCGGTATTGGCTATATGATATTCATAATTGGGTAGCTTTTAGGTTTGGATATTTTGCGGCATTGAAGGATATCGAAGATTCAGGCTTGCGGCCGTGGCGAGACTTTGAGAAAGAAAAAGCGGCTGCCAAGGCATATGAAAAGTTGATTGATGAATAGAACTGAATGGGAGCATAAGCGTCGTGTAGAGCGCGGTGAACCAACTGGACCTAGTTGGAAAGATCGCTGGCCATCATATGCTCATGCAGGTTGTGGTTGTAATTACTGTAAATGGCATAGAGGCGAGATAGGTGGTCTTCAGTTAGTCATGTGTTCACTTGATTGGGATACGCTTTCTTGGAAAGATAGACAGGAAATTGCAGAAAGCGTAACTGACTAATCTATGAAATGCACAATCTACACTGATGGTGGTGCTCGACCAACTAACCCTGGTCACAGTGGATTCGCGTGCGTTCTCTCACTCAACGGCGATGATTATATAATTTCTAGGTATATCGGTTGGCGTACCAATAACGTAGCTGAATACTTCGGAGTGGTTACAGCATTGAAGTACGCGCTTGAACTTGGCGCAACAGATATAACCATCTATACAGACAGTCAATTAGTTAGAAATCAGATCGAAGGTAATTGGCGTTGTAAGGATGATGAACTCAAGGTTCTACAAAAAGAATCTATTGAATTACTAGAAAAGTTTGTCCATTGGGAAATCAAATGGATTAAACGTGATAAGAACAAACAAGCAGATCAGTTATGCACGTCTGCAATTTATGCTGGAATGCGACGTAAGAATAGATTCATGAAGAAGATTCCAGCAGGGAAAGAAATTGATCCATTTTTACAGCAATAGCGCACGCTGGTATGCTTCGCAAACGAATCGCATTACTCAGAAATTTAGTAAATTGAGTTAAATAGAATAAGTCCCAAATAGTTTCAATAGAAAAAAGAAAGCTTCGCATTCATGCAATTACCTACCTCCCTCCCCACCACCCTCCACCGCTCCGCCATGGCACCTCCAGCGCACAGCCTATGAGTGCTGTCAAGTTCTATTTCTCTCTGGTAAACAAGACTGTTTCGTGCGCCGCCGCCCGCATGTACGCTCACACGTATTCCAGGTAAGCTAACTAAGGTAATCTATACAATCCCATGTATTCCTTATATGGGCGGCCGATCTGCCAGACTTTGGTATGATGCTGGTCATGTCTGTGTCTAGCCCACCCAAAAAAGTATATATAAACGAGTTGGCCCTAATACTTGACCGCAAGGTTGAAACAATTAGGAAGTGGGAAACCAGTGGTAGGCTGCCGAAGTATTTATGGCCGAAGCGTGGAAAGCATGATTGGCGTTGTTGGACACCGGCTCAGGTAGAAAAAATTAAAGAGTGGATGATTCGCAATGATATGAGGCCAGGTCGATTATTGACCGATCCTGATTTAGAAAGTCAGCATGTTGCAAATTTGCGTAAGCCAAAATATATTAGTGGCCATCACATCAAGTCAACGAAGGCCTTTATAGAGCAGGGTAAGTCGCGTGACGAGATTGTTAAGATTATTTTTCCTCGAACAAAATATTCGACACCGGAGAAAGCGGAAAAGGCATTAGTTAAAACTTTCAAAATAAATGGCTGGGATTTTCCTCCTAAGACCAACCATCGGCGGAGATTGAGTAAGGGCATGGAAGCTGAAATTGGACAACTTGAGCGGCAAGTAAATTCATTAGAGAAGAGGAATAATGGCAATTAGAACAAAGCCAGCGCGGACAAATAGGAAACCTGCTTCCGCCAAGCGCACTCGTTCGCGAGTGGAAAAGGTTGAGGGGAACAGCCGAGAATCAGATGGCTATAAGATTTCTGGCAAGTCTGCTGCGCATCGTAATGCCGAGCCACAAATTGAGGGCATGGCGCGGTTGCTTGATAGTGGTGAAGTTCTGATCGCTGCGCAATTCTCTGAGGTTGTTCCTGTTGGCAGGTTCGCTGGCGTAACAATTGGACCTTTTCAGTTAGCTTGGAAGCTTGGCGGCGCGGATATGTCAACACTAGCTGATGTTGATTGGGACAGCGATGATGATCTTTCTGCTGAACAGCTAGAGACATATAATCGAGTAATGAATTCACTACGTGGAACAAGCAGGATATTGCAGCTGTTGATCAATGAAGACCGAGAAATTGTTGACAAGGCGGTTGAACAGTTCAATCGTGAAGAGCTAGAAGAAGAAGAAAAAGAAAAGAAGAACGGTCGTAGCAAGCGGTAACGGTAGAGTCTGGTTCTAGTCAAAATTCTCACATAGCGGGGGTTGGTCGAGTTGTTTGTTGGTGGGGCGTTTTCAGTTCGCCGGAAGCGGTAAGGGTGGATATAGAGTCCACTTTAGTATCTAAAGCAATTACTACTGGTGATTTAGAAGAACTCATAATAAAAGATATTCAACCGGAGCATTTCGCCGATGAATATATAGCCGATGTTTATGAGTTTTCTTGTAATTTTTATCGTATTCATAAATCTACGCCATCAATGGCGGCGGTTAAAGGCGAGTTCCCAAAGTTTAAACCGCAGTTGAGCACCGATCCGCTCAGCTATCACATCGAGAAGTTCATCAATGAAGTTCGTTATCGCAAGGCGGTAGAACTAGGCCGTGGCTATTATGAGCTTATTGATGATCCAAATGCGATTAATGAGATAGAAGTGCATGCGATGGAAATGGCGAGGGAGCTTGCCGAGATAGTTCCCTCTCCTGAGGCTGTACGGCTGTCTGATGGTAAAAAGCGGCGTGAAGAATATTATCGTCGCAAACGTGAGGGTATTGAGCATGGAACAAAACTCGGTATACCAACGTTTGACGATATTACATTGGGTGCGCAGCCACATGAAATAGTTATTTTCGGTGCTGAACCAGGCGTTGGTAAAACTACAGCATTGATCTATGTTGCAATTTCTGCGTATTTGCAGAATAAGACGGTATTGTTCGTGTCCTTAGAAGTTGAAGGCG
>Ga0193742_1002403_pt1 | contig 10789 bp, 9 predicted proteins | sample L2c1metaG_FD_165511 | JGI IMG/M metagenome (GOLD analysis project Ga0193742, IMG submission 165511) | Soil microbial communities from a riparian zone of the East river system, Colorado, United States - L2c1 | ecosystem: Environmental > Terrestrial > Soil > Riparian zone | place: USA: East River... | reverse complement strand
GGCATGGCCCACTACCTTTTACGATAATGACATGAAAGCGATGTTATTTGTATCATTCAAGCCGCCCGCGACATTTTTCAGGGTCTGGAGCAAAGGTAGTGGGAATAAATAATCTACCGATGCTTCGGCGGCTGAGCTAGCATCAAGGGCCGCTAAAAATAGCCTAGGCAACATCCAGCACGTAAGGAACAAAAGCAAGGGAAATGACGAAGGGAGATTAAAAAGGAAAGAGCAAATAAGGAAAGTGAGAAACAGAGTAGGATTCGTCGAATACCGTACGAAATACACTGTGTCAATTCTACAAGTAGATATGTAGAATCAGAGGTCTTTTCATAGGTAAAAATTAAGAGGAGGATGACAATAATTATATATAGAAATGAACTAGGAGGCAGACAATTTGGATAAGGACTGATATAAAAGTGAAGCAGACTTAGACGAAATAAAATGATAGTAATGCTCATGATCAGGACGAGATGTCCAAGAGGTTTTACAGGCCATATAAGACAACTAGAGCTGAAATCATTTATAAGCTGCTCTCCTTCGCTTCATCAACCCTTGCTCTCTTTGTGGGCATCTTTTGTCGCTCAAGAGCCTTTCGGACACCAGACAGGAAAGGTCCCACTGCTCCTTCACAAAATCCAAGCTGTATAAAGTACTCGCGATCAAAGTCAATAACACTCTCTGCATAAACAAAGCCCTTTGTCTCCAGGACAGTAGAGTATTGCGGGAAATTGAGTTTCGGAAATTTGCGATGAAGGTCTTCAAGTACACCAAAGAGGAGGAGGGGCTCGAGATCACCGTTGTCACCCAAGTCAGAGGCTGATGAGTTCCGACGCTTCAGTACTCTCTGTGGCCTGTTGGTTAAGTTGGCCTTGCTGGTACTGGCAAGTGGCTGATTATTGATATGGACATGGATATAAGGGTGGTTTGCAGCGTTCAAGTTATTCTCAACATCGTCTGTTGGCTGGGGTGGGCTATCAAGACGAAGGCAATGAGGAGGTCTGCGGCAATCTGGATGAGCGTCGCCACCATGCTGATTGAGATAAGTGTTAGTTTCTCACTTCCACTGGTAAAGATCGTATCCGGAAGTATGCTTACGATTTTTCGAGCCCAGAGGCTCACCTCTTCTCGGCCAAGAGCAATATGCTCAACTGGATTTTCTGGATTGATGTAGCACCAACGGTTTGAACCACTATGTTGTACGCAGCTGAGTTTCTCTTCAACAATACGAACTGCTGTGCGATATGAAAGGTCCCCGGTCCGATTATTCTTGCTTTTCTTCTCACCTATGTCGACCTGAGTGACATTCTGGTCAATTAACTTCGTAGCTTGGTAGATGAGGTGCTTTTGTGACTTACTAAAGGAATAATTTCCATGATGACTTCTTTATACCGCCTGGGGTTATCCTTCATCTTGATAAGTTTCTGAAAAGCGTCATTCATGTCAGCTTGAGTTGACAATTGATGAGCTCGAGAGCGCTTCGGCTCGTCGTTTGATTTCCAACCAAGCTGAGCGGTGTTGGGATCGAGATCCATGGCAGCACATATACGATCCATGAAATCAACGTGAGGAATTGCGCTAGGAAATCTGATATCTCTGGCGAGTTTGTTGTTAACTGGAATACGAACAGTGACATGGGCATCTAACGCAAATAAATCAAGATGGATACGATGATGTGGAGATAACACGTTACCATTATCTTGCATACCTTGCCTTTGGAGCTGTGGATCGATGTTGTCGTTGTCGTTGTTGTCGAGTTCATGTAGTTCTGGATGATCTAAGCCATATATGGCTCTGCCTACGGCAATTTCTTCTGGACGAGGTGCAGGCATTGGACCCATTCCCAAAAGGTATCCCACCATCCCACCCCGCCGTCGGGGTTGGGTAGTTTGTATAAGATTTTGAGCCATAATCACAGTCGTGTCTCACTGGCAGGAAAAAAATTACGAATATTGGAAGCCCATATGTACTGGGGACCATGGTCAGGGTCTTCCTATTGCCATTTAATGAGCGACATGAGTACATTGTACAAAAGGAGTACGAAATGACAGTTTTCCTTTTTAAGGAAGATGTTAACATGGTCAACCCTGCCATATCAGGAGTTTGAAACACATCCGGATTGTGGGGAGCCGAACATTTCATGTAACTTTGTGACATCCATTTCAACCTCGGACACTTGAGTCATTGGGAAGGCGCTGTTCCCCGTACTTCACAAATAAAGTATATATTCAGATACTAGAGACGTTAGTTCATCAGTCTGTAAGATTTGAATAGCATGAGATTTCTGGTTGTTGAGGAATTTTCGTTTTTCCTATACTCCTGGAATGGCATAGCACCGGCGGTTCAAGATGGATACAACGTTTTTGTTTATCAGGGCAGTCATATTATTAATTACTGGCATGGCGCAATGGACCATTCTTGGTAAACTCCATACTAGGTTAACTCATTCCACAAATATAAGCTTTGCCTCAAAAATAATAGGAGTGAAATAGTACCAATTATATAAAGTCAATCCACAGCTGAGTCTTCCTCAATTCTTCAATACCTGTGCTTTGAAAATGCACGCTAAACTGCATACTAAATTTGACTCTGAATCGAACCGCAATGGGAAAACCCTTCAAGTTCAAAGTCCAAGTTGGCGCTCAAAGATATCACAAAGATGCAAAGGAAACTATCACCCCACATCGAATAAGTTCCATGGTATGATCATGAATAACCTATAAGCACAATTACTTAAATTGTTTTTCTCTGGGGCGTACCTATTCTACAACAGCAGATCAAGGCATGAATGGTAGTAGGTAATTTATCGATTTTCTCCAATAGTTTTTAAAGAACTGAATTGCAGAATTCCATGTGCCTCGACGTCAGGATTCAGGTAGGTGCCCAGAATCCATGGACTGGGAACTCTATAATAACCTATTCTCTGTTTTCACTAGTTGGCAATAGGAGGGGTATTTCCCTGAAAGGTGTATGTTATCCAACTTTCCAAACTTCAATAACTATACTCGTTTATTCAGATCCAATCTCGAACAAAAAGAAAGGATCAGGAGACCAAAGGGCGTCGTCGCCCTGTGATACGGGACCTATCATCCTCTTGTTCAAAAAACAAGCAAACATACAGTAGCAATGACGATGGCTATACCGGAGATGATGAAGCCAATATTTTCGACGATGGTAACTCTGACTCTGATGATTCCCTGGTGTTAAATGTCTCCCAATTTGTTGGGGGAAATCAAGCTGCTGCCTGGCCATTGATGACTGCGTTACAGCAGCCACAGTTCAAATCAAGCTACTTGGATTTAGAGAAAGGTTCGCTCATCACAAGTGGTTTGTCCTAATATTGTTTAAACATTCTTTAATCCAGGAATAACCTTGAATTCCTTTCCGACTCTCTGGCAATCCCGCATACTTCAAGCATCTCAGCAATGGACACGGTACATTGCCTTAGTACAGCCATTCGAACCAAAAATCATCCAATTCGACAAGGTCAAATCATTTGTAGATAAAATCCTCTTTACTGAAATGGGAACTAACAATGATGCGTTAAACCATGGTATGATTCCTTAGCTAGCCACCATGGCCACTTTCACTAAGCCACTTCTCCAGAACAAATTCATATCATCAAGTTATTTGTTAGTAATTTTTCGCATCTCCTCCATTCCTCCTGATCTTTCAACTTCATTGGCATTGTTTGTAGCTTTTGGAAGAGGGTCTGAAATTTTTGAGTGCAATAAAGACCCATGCATTATGCATAATTCGGACATATTACCAAGAGGTTCTTTCCACATATGATGAGTATGAAAACCAGGAAGGATATTGGCAGTCGATTGCTGAAAATGTGGCAGAATCTCTCAAAGAACAAGCATTTCTCTATGTGAATACAGATCAAAAGGTGGGCCGTCTGTCTGTTACATAATTCATGATCTCATGGGTTTGAGCATATTCTCTAGGCCTTGCCTGACAACCCCGCCATTGCAGCATTGATAATCGAGTTCTTCTATGGTGGTGATGGTTGTCTTGCCGACATTTTTCCAGATGATTTCTCTCACATTATTCCTGAATGTACACTTGCATTGGCAATGGTTTGCGTTGGTGATTTTTCTCGAAGTTGGCAGTACATGGTACTTATCAAACATCAAATAGATTCAAAATTGCATGGAGGAGTACTCCATACTGGGCACTCGCTTAGAAATCCCATTCAATGGCGATAATTATTGGCGAGTCCACAGCTTCATGCTGGATATTATCCACGGTATCTATCATGAAATGCACCACAGTGAGAAGTTCAAGGAGAATCGAAGGCGGATGGCTGATTTGGGAATGTAAGCACTTACCCGCATATGCTGAAGCTGACTGTAGCAGCCTGATGTTTTTACCATCAGGCAAAATCTCCGAGCCTCAAAAACCAAATCCGTTGTTGAAATCACTCGAGAAAGCAAGGGTTGTATTTGATGCAGCAAGTAGGAGGGAGGTAAAACATAGCGCGCTTTGAGTTTGATGGTACAAAGTGGTAAAATTTACCCAGTACGAAAATAGGATGATGGAATGACGGAATGATATATCGGAAAATGCGAGAAAAACAAATATGCGCCAATTTGTGCCCATATGTATGCATAAGTCCATCAGATTTTTGAGTATTGTTTCAGCCACAGAAGTCGTCTATAAGTGTGATGAGCCTCGCTAGTTGGATCGGTAGTTACCACGCTTATTTCTTACGATCACACATTTGACTCTTGAGTACTAAGAGGAAGTGTCAGTAAATAGGGTACTTGGCTTGTAATTAAATCTGACTTACATTTATTACTCCAAACCACAGGTTGATAGCCTCAAATTTTCCAATACCGTATTTAATGCACCGTTTTTAGCCCATTCCTCTATGGATTGGGAAGCTAATAACAGAACGGTTGATTCTGCGTCTGACAATCCCGGTTCCGGAGACGTGATACTGATAATTTCTTTTCGAATTCGTGTGAACAAGGCAATTTCAGTTTGTATCTAAGAATAGCATAAGTAATTGTTGATCGGGGTGGAAAAATAGGAATGACCAAGACCCAAGGAAGGGTGAAAATGGAGGGCAGAAGGTACCAATTTTGACCCGCAAGTACCTTATCAACATATCCATCAAAGAAGGGATCCAGCAGCAGAGCCGACGTCACACGCGTCAAGCTGCTTTTAGGAGGACCGGTCGCATAGTATGTTAAGTAGATGTCGATATCGCCTGTGTTACGCAAAGCGTTGGCCTGGGCCGGTGAGAAAAGCCCCGGTGAATCCCTCCGGCTGTCACTATTGATTTCACTGTACCACGGGTCCGCTTCCACAGCTATTTTGGCACATATCCTCAGCCTCTTTATGAAATCGTTGTACATGCCAAAAAGCTAGTTTCACATAGTCAATGATTTTTTGGGATAATGAGAAGTAAAGCGCTCACCTCATGTTCCAGAAACATGGTGGAAGATCCTTGAATATTCTCCTGAAATTTTGCATAAATAACATCTTTCTGCAGCTGACAGTATCCTGTACGTAGGAGGGAAACTGTAGAGATTTCTTGGTACCATTTCTTAAGCCCCACCATGATATCTTCTGGTATATGAGCAGGACCGCTATCTCCCTCTCCTTCACCCCTCTGTGCCTCACCACTGTCCATGAAATGCCTCTTACTTGCAGCCATTCTCCCTCTTTTCCTACCCCCTCTCCCCTTTGGAACCAAGAACGCACCTGAAGAATCAGTACCGGCCATCAGAAAATTGTATACTCTCGCAGGGTCCTGTCTAACGATCGGTGTCATTGGTTCAGCTGGCGCAATGGGCTTCCTCTTGACTGAACTTGCTTGTGGTATTTGGTAAACACCCTCCAGGAGAGGAGGTATCGCAGGGAGTTGATGGTATGGGCTAATTGCTGGAGATCCTGCTCCTAGAGCAAAGGAGAGAGATGAGGATGTGCTGATTTGCGAGGTTTCTGGAAGAGGGAGGTGAATTCGGGAGGAGCCTCCCAAGGGCGTCAAGCCTGCCGATTGCTCCTAGTCGCAATAAATTAAATTCTGAGTAACAGTAACATTATGACTTGAAAACATACTCCGTCTTCTTCAAACACATTTCTGTCTGCATAGTCATCCATTGTCAAAATATAATAGCTAATATGTGGGTGGTATAGTTATCTGCTGCGTAGATGTGAGAAGAAAATGGCGATGGCAATCTCTTGTCCAGCATCAAGCAAAGCTTATTATGTATGAAATTAAATTAAGCTTTGCTCGCCTAAATTTGTGATCAAAGAACAGTGCCACCGCCACAGTCTCAGCCATCTAATTTGTCTCGCCCTGCCTGACAGGCTGACCCAACTTGGCTTTTATTATATGTAGTCAGCATATGTTCTAAATATTTTGATAGGCAAAGGGTAAGGAAACCCTTTTCAACCAGTTTACAAGGGCATCCAATGTGATAATTTTATGAGGGAACCTATTCTATTCACAATGTTGTGACATGCCACTTGACAAATAACTCACTCAAAAAAAGAGTATTTTTTGTATCCCTATCATAGGCCATATTCTTTCTTTTCACTCAAGGCGAAACTTTATTAGACGGTTAAGCGATCCGATAACAAGGGAGTGAATTCTGATGATCGTCTGATTTGGCTACCTTCCCAAAAAAAGATATTAAGGGTCCTAATCTAAACACATGATCAAATGGAACATCTGGGAATGTGTCTGTGAGTATGCCATGATTTGATCTACCTGAATGAGCCCTGCTTCTAGTGCTTAGATGTTTTCTTCCTGTTTGGAGGTTTACCGATCATGTTGCTGGGTAGGTATCTACCCGACAAACCACGAAACGATCTTGTTGAGACCCTTTCGCCATCCTTTAGCCAGATACTTGTCCTCACCCTCTTTAACGTTTCAGATATATGTAATCCAAATGAAACTGCCGATTCAAAATTGTAAATGATGTGCTGTAACGCGATAGAAAGCTCCGAACGTTATCTGCCAATCATATCACTTTCGTATTTCCTGCACATAGGCTTACTTTCTTTCTCTGGACTTTGCAATTTGAGTATTAATTGTAACTCTATATAAATATCTCTCCTTAACAATCCCCCTTGAAATTGTGCTATGTGACTATGTCAGATAACTTGCAGCGATGCAGTACCACCATTGATGGGGTTCAACCATGCAAAGTCGACACATGTCATTTGTTTTCAGTCTGGTGACACTATTAATTCTGGCTTGCTACTGTAATCTAAGCAACTAATGCGTTTTCAGCTACCGTAGGCTCCACCTTATTGTAGCGAGCCTAGATCGCTAAGCGAAATGCTGCTTACTGTAAGCAGCTGACATAGGTGCTGCTGACCATAAGAAGACAGAACGGCTGCTTACCGTAAGCAGCACACAGAACGGCTGCTTACCGTAAGCAACAAACAGAACGGCTGCTTACCGTAAGCAGCTGTTCTCAGAATTTGGAACGTGACTGTGACTGATATACCACGTACTGAACATCAAAGGTCAGTCGTGTTATATTCCAATTCCACTTTTCTTCCGTTACTGGTCTTAGGAAACAAGTACGTACAACAGATTGTTGTCATACCGGCCATGAGCCTTACATTTCAAAATGACTGCCTAGTGTCGACAACTACAGAGCAATCAACGCAGACCCTACGGATGAACTCATCGTTGCTATCATCCATTCCTTGGTACACATCTATTTTGAGGGATTCTCCAAAGTTAGCTGGAAGCTTCCAGGTAGCCAACGGCATGCAAGTGAGTTTTAACTCCTTTCCTGATACATCTTCTGATCACCTTCTGAAGGATTTTATATCAGGAATTGACCAGCATGAGAGTTGCCTGTTCTCGTCTCGCTCTTTCACGAGATCGCAGGACCTCCAAATTCAACGGCAGATGGGGATTGAGGTTACGGTCGAGGTGGAGAAGGAGGTGGTAGGCCCATGTCCAAATTTTCTCTCTCAGGACCGGCTCAACCCTGCAGCCGCGACACGTCTCTTCTCAGTGTTCTGTGGATATCGGCTAGTTGATGTTCTCGCGTTTATGGGAGGTACATGCCGCTTAGACACGACGGTAGATAGAACGGTGGCACCGACAGGCCCCCTTCCGGTTCGTACCTTTAGCATTTCATCTCGGGCACGCAGTTCAACCTTATATTTAGTATTTCGAAGGACTCAGAGATTGGGTTACAGTAGTCGAAGGTTTCAAACGGATTGTAGAACGGGACAAAGTTCCCCTTGGGCTACCCGCCATACATAACGCTAGGCCAGATGGCCTTCATATTCCCATTGCACTCCTACGATCCATCTCCCGTGTCAAGGCCACCAGCAAGCGCGCCAAGATTATGGCGAACCTCCTCTCCGCCGCTATGCACATTGCCTTTTTAAGATCTGCAGCCTCAAATAACGGGTTGGATGACCTCCCAGAGAGTGCCCAGGCCCTTTTGATCCAGTACGAAAATTCATCAGCTTCTTGACGCCCAGTTTTTAAATACTTAACTTTTAGTAGCACCTCTATTCATCAATTTACCAAGGATGACCAAGAATTCCTCCGTACCTTTGATTCCAGGGAGGCGGGCTTAGGAGGTCTCCGCAACCATTTACATCTCGCAACCGCAATATCACCTCTCTGTCTCCTATTACCAAATGATTTGTCCGCAAAAAATTTCCACAGGCAGACGTTGATTGAGGTAACCATTTGGTTCCTGTGTATTTCATGTTGTTCTAAAGACATACCCCAGATGAATATCGCACTCGGCAACAAGAAGCCTGAGCCGTTGCTGGAGGTCGAAAAAATTATATGGCAATCCGTACTTGTTCTTTCAGAAGGGTTGTGCATTCCCGAAGACGTCGTGGAGCAGCTGCTCCTTCAAATACCATGGGAAACACTCCAGGCCCCTTTCCTCAATTCTTCTCAACGGAGCTGGTTTGACATCCGTGCACCCCCTTTGCCATCTATTTCCACCGCTCCTAGGGTAGACTCACTACTTACGCCGACCACGCTACTTCTTCCAACACCACCGTCTTCCCGAGCTCTGGACTTACTGGACCATATGGATACAACCTTTGATCATGGGGCGCAGGTCTCAGTCCATGATCCAGATGCAATGGACACTCAACCAGATGGAAATGCACTCCACTCAACCATTCATAAGGACATTCCCGGAGATCGTCCAACCGAACCCGAGCAACAGTCGAGTGAAGACCGGGCTGCTGAAACACAGTATCGAAGTACATCAGTTGACAGAGAACCTGAATTCCCTAATGTGGGGGAAGATGGTGGGCCTGACGCAGCGGGAAACAGTGACATGGCGGGAGACACTGATGCAGCGGGAGACATTGACGTGGTGGGAGATGGTGACACAGAAGACAGTAACGTGGTGAGAGACAGTGATGCAGCGGGAGACACTAACGCGGCGGGAAAAGGTCATGCAACAGGAGATAGTGACGCGACAGAAGACGGTGACGCGACAGACGCGACAGACGCGACAGACGTGACAGAAGACGATGATATGGACGATGGTGATGCGGAAGACGGTGATGTGGAAGACGGTGATGCGGAAGATCTGGTTTCCCCTGAAATGTCCTCTGAGGCCATTGCGACACGCCAAAGTGCACGTCTGAATAGAAGGGTTCTGCTGTCGTTGGACACCAGGCGATCACACCCAGGAAGAAAGGGCAAGTTGATGAAACTCAAGCCAATGAGCCCTCAAAAGGTTTTGCCGCCTGCGTCTGAACTTCGCAAGCTAGCCAGGGCGCTTAAGAGGAAGGAACGGCCTGAGGTAGAGGAGCTGTTATCGGCCGGTTCTAGCGCCGCCAGGCCAATCGATGTGGACGCTCTCAATGCCCTCTTGGAGAAGTTTCCAGTGAAGCGTGAGCCACAGGTAAAGAACTGCGAAATAACCCACCAGAAACCAGCTGATTTCTTTTTAGTATTTGAAACAGGAGATCAAACTGTCCAATCTTGAGCAAACGGTAAGAAGAGACATCGTCAAGCCTAGCCACACACTGACAGTATCATGCTCAGAAAGTGGACAGTCCCCAGGAGTTCACGATATATGGCGGATCACCAGATGAGAGTCGATCAGTGCGGGCGGTAGCGCATGTAAGTCATGACTCAGATACAATCACCATGCTAACCAGCTGACAGTTCATGGATGATATGACAAAACTTGAGAGGCTCTTGCAGACGGCTGTAGGGCAATACGAGAGAGGTTTGCCTATCCACTTGTCAAACCCAGACAAGTCAATCTTCGAGACGATGTCAGAAGAAGCATTTTCAGCAAAGGGTGCCGGAGATATCCAGGACATCCTACGATGCAAGCATATCCTCATCTCAGATTGTGATTCCGAGCTGCTCCAATTTGACGAGGACGGATTAAGGACACTCTGCTCTCCTTGGCAGACGATTGAGCTTCAAGGTGAGCTTTGATCGCCGAATTTTGCTTGCATCATTGACGCAAGGGAGCAGACCAGTCCATCCAAGTGGATCCTGATATGACTGGAACGTCGCAGCTGATAACTGCCAAGTCTGAGCAGTTGCTCAAGGCATCTGCAACAGATACCAGCAAGATTCTCAACGCGCTCGAATTCCCAATGAACATGGCGTCAATGAGTCCAACGCCCAAATTTTCAACGGACCTTGTCGCCTGGGCATCCACTACAACGGGAACCCCACCTCCAATTGGCGATATTCGGTGGGGCCTTGCGGCGACTGCCGGGGCCAGAACTTGGTTCCACATCGACAGCAACGGATTCAACACTTTTGTTGATGTTAAGTGCGGCTTCAAGGTGTGGATAT
>Ga0193742_1002402_pt1 | contig 10791 bp, 20 predicted proteins | sample L2c1metaG_FD_165511 | JGI IMG/M metagenome (GOLD analysis project Ga0193742, IMG submission 165511) | Soil microbial communities from a riparian zone of the East river system, Colorado, United States - L2c1 | ecosystem: Environmental > Terrestrial > Soil > Riparian zone | place: USA: East River... | reverse complement strand
TTCGTCTCTTCCATCCCGGAGGGTATTGCCCGGCCCGGTACCGTTCAATTGTGCGAAAGGTCGCGCCCGGCTGGTACTGGCCTGTTTCGACCCCTAGTGGTCTAGTTTGACGCAGTGGCCTGATTTGATAGGAACTTTGGGAACCGCCGCGCTTGTCTCAATATGAGACTTTTTAAAAGCGCACTTATTGCTTTAGTCGTTCTTTGGTTGGTCGATAAGGCGTTCAACCATGGGCATTACGCCGATGCCGCGCTTACGGTGGCGCGTGGCTTGGCGCGGTCAATTGGAGTTCGTTGAGGCCGCCTCAGTTGGCGGCCAATCTTACTTGAGCGAGGTGCTGATTGTTCCGAAGTTGGTCTTGAGTTTGCCGCCGACGCCTTGGACCGCAGCAATAATCGCAAGGGCAATGCCAGCAGCAATGAGGCCATATTCGATGGCAGTGGCACCGGACTCGTCTTTGATAAATCTGCGGATTGTTTTCATGGGCCGTACTATTGCGAACAGAAACTAAGCTTGAGTAAATCTGATCGCAGAAACCAGCATTACCCCATTGCGTGTTCACAAGTGTACATTGGAACCGTTGGCCGCGAGGTCTTGAAGAATAGCCTTGGCAATGTGTGTACTCTGGTCCGGCGACAGCGAAGCAACGAGTGAAAGTGGTCGCCAACTGAGGTCGGCCTTTTCGTCATTTGAGGTGTAGTGCGTCATTCGTCATCTTTGCGCAGCTTCGTTGCGAGCTAACCTAATTTACGGTGCTCCCAAAAGGCGCCATCTGCATTGAGACGGTCCCGCGGCTCACCCCAAATGGGACCGTTTCTTTCTCAGCTATAGCGATTAGGGCTCGTCCAACACCAAGGCCGATTGCCGCAGAGTCAGCCACCGAATAGTTGACGCGTGCGAGGCAGCAAATAGCGGACCGTCATCCCTTCCCCGTTGGCGCGCTCAACGAGCAAAGTATCGCCAAGCTTCATTTCCGCCTCCATGGCATCGCAACAGCAATCCGACCAATCGCTGCCGGTAGGGAGAGACCGACACAATTCCCCGGAGTTAACTAGAAGGTCTATCCGGCCGGCAGCGCGGCCAAACTGGGCGAGCAACTCTTGTCGGAAGTTATCTGTCGAAACCATGGCGGCCTCTCCGTTACCTGGTGTTGCGCTCTGCGATGAAACTTATTTCGCATCCGCCCGTTGGGACATTGCAGCCCAGCAACTGGGCAGTACGGAGGCGGAACATGCCAGCTGTATCCACTAATGCCGTTCCGCCGATTTACCCGCGTTGTCCGACATGCAACGAAAAAATGACGTTCCTATCGGTTAGCCCGACCTGCCAGAGCGTGATCTATGGATTTATATGTGGAAACGACGGAGACCGTCTGAGTTGGGAATGCGTTCAATCCCATCAGCCGAAAGCGGTTGCATGCGAGTTGCGGCAACCAGCCTAGATTTCCCCCATGTCGGTTTTCATATTGACGCTGTCCGGCACAGCATTCCCATAGCCACGACACGATGCAACGATCCATCGAAAGCAGCCCGTCGTCTGATGGAGCGTGCGCACGCCTTCGAAGAAACGGCCCCAGCCTCGAGGGGAGGACGCTGGGGCCAAGGCATTGGTTAGGTGTGGCAGGTGCTGCCACTCGTTTGACGGGCATGACTGCCACTTGATCGGAAGATAGCGACGTTTGCGCACAAGCCGTAATTTTACGGACAAAATCTTCATTGTTCTGGCGGGTTTCACGCACATCATCGCTGAATGATTCAGCAAGTCCGCGATATCCGCGAGTGCGAGAATTGCCACGCTGAGATGCAGCCGTTGGGCAAACTGCCGGCTATTGGGGTCAAGCCTCTAATCAAAGTGTTTCGCTGTTACGGGTGTAATCGCATTGAATCGGAGACGCATTAACGCCGATCGATAATGCTCCGAAACAAAAGGATAACGCCAATATCGCTCACGCGTTCCAGGGCACACGTCGCGTGCTCGCGCGGAACGCATGGCCGGCGCGAGGCTTTATCCACATCCACGGAAGGAAACACAGATGAAGAAGTTACTCATTGCCGGCGCCGTTACCATTATTTGCAGCTCTGCGTTTGCCCAGACCTCTACTGGTCCGGCGGCCCAAGGCGACAACATGGCCAAGCCGGGCATGATGAACAGCGGCACTGCCACGGGCTCCGCAAATCACGGGCAGACGCACGGCACCACCACCGGCCAGGGTGGCCGTGATCCGAATGGCGGAAATCCGAACGGCACGGCGGGCGGCCCGACCTCGCTTAGTGGCACCGGATCGTCGCAGTACGGCGGCAACGGAACGACGGGGACCTCAAACGGCCGGTAATGTCCCGGAAAGCTTCGCGAGATAGACGAGTAAGCTCGCCTATGTGCGCTGTGATCCCGGTCTCCGCCCGGCATAGTGCGATCACACAAACGGCGCACGACGCCCGACAATGGAGCGAGCCCTCGACCTCGCGAGCGGTGGCGAAAATGGGAAGCACCCGTTGAGCCTCACCACTTGAAAACCATGTGTCGCGCCGGGTCTGTGCCTAAATCGAAAGCAAAAGCCTGATCCGAAAGCACTCCAAAGCCAGAGCCGGAAACGTCCACTGTGAACCGGTTCACAGCGGCGTCTTAGTTGGCATGATAAATGCTGAGTGTAGAGACGAATTGCTGCATGAACTCTCTTTGGAGGAGCTTATGTTCAGACGGCTCTTTTCGGTTGCGGTCCTCATGTGGTTGGCTTCTACCACCACACCTCAAGCCCATTGTGATGAGTGTTTAAACACAAGCAGTGAGGCGTCGGTTGCGCAGGATCCTGAGAAAGCTCGGCCGAATAATGCGCTACTCGATGAAATTTTAGTTTGGCTCAGCACAAACTTCGATCTTCCCGCCATCACTGATCGTCCGGCAATCGAGTTTGTCCCGAAGCCAACACTTGCAATGATCCGTGCCGAAGAACGCGCTCCTTCTGAGGCTTTTACTTACGACGCGAATGCCAATCGACAGGTGGTAGCTCTCTATGACAGCCGCATGAAAACGATTTTCTTGCCAGACGATTGGACGGGCACATCGACTGCAAACCAATCAGTGCTGGTCCACGAGATGGTGCATCACATTCAGACCGTCGCAAACCTCAAGTTTGAGTGTCCGATGGCACGGGAAAAAGTGGCCTATTTCGCGCAGGACAAATGGCTGCAGAGGTTCGGCATGAGTCTCGAGAAGGAATTCGAGGTAGACATGTTTACCATCGTAATTTCGTCCGCGTGCGTATATTGACCTTGATCGTCCGAGTACTAGCTGACCGTGCTCCGATGTACAGACCGCTGACTACCGTCGTGATCATATTGGCGCTCTGGGCCATGGCGCACGGCCAGCAACGGGGCGTTACCATACTCCCTACGGGGCCGATGCCAGCTGCGCTGATCCCCTAAAGCCGCCAACGGACTGTCCAACCTTTGCGGCTTTGCTGTTTTTTTGACGAGCCACGCGACCTGCGCCGGCGCTGCGATCTGCAGATGCGGGATACCCTACCGCTGCAGGATTTCACCGACCGCTATGAAGGGCGCTACCGCGACATCCAGTTGCCGCTGCCGATCCGCCTGGTTTGACCGGATCTCCGCACTTCGCTTATTCCGAAAATAAGGACTTGCCTCGTCGGGCAAATCAGTGGTCTATATATTCAATGCCGCTCGGTTGCCCCGGGGCGGCATTTTTTATAACCCATCACCCTCAAAACTGATTTAGCGGCCTCGCAATCGCGTGCGCCGAAAGGAGAAGCTATGTCTGATGAATCGGAAGTAGGAATCGTGCTCGCCAATGCTCCCCGCCTAGAACGGGCGTTCGGCCCAAAGCTGGCGGCGCTTATAACCTTGATCGGCCTCTATTTCGCAAGACGCCGGCCAGGGCTATTAGGTCTACTGGCGTCGTTTCTCTTTGTCGCGGCGCTGGCTCTCCAGGCCTGGATCAAGTTGCGCGGCTAAAGTTGTTTTAGTGTCGACGATTTGCTAGAATGTCATGGCCAACCGGACATCGGCTAATGGCCAATTCGCTTGTCGTGCGCAAGGGAACGAATCTGGCGAAGCGCAACAGAGCGCTTCGGGCCGCACAGTATGTGCGAGTGTCGACTGACTATCAGCGATACTCGATCCAGAACCAAGCTGCCGCAATTGCCCTCTACGCTCGACAGAAAAATCTGATCATTGTTCGAGACTATGTCGACGCAGGTCGCAGTGGCTTACGAATCAAGGGACGTGCCGGTCTAATTGAATTGATCGATGACGTTCAGTCGGGACGTGCGGACTTCGACCATATTCTGGTCTACGACGTCAGCCGATGGGGACGCTTCCAGGATGTCGATGAAAGCGCACATTACGAATTTCTATGCCGGCAGGCAGGAATGAATGTCGCATATTGCGCCGAGCAATTCGACAACGACGGCAGCCTGCTTTCGAGCATCGTCAAAAACCTCAAGCGCGTGATGGCCGCGGAGTTCAGTCGCGAGCTTTCCACCAAAGTCCACGCTGCACAGCTACGCGGCGCTTCGTTGGGTTTCCGACAAGGCGGCCCGTTGAGCTATGGCCTGCGTCGGGAAGTCATCGACGAGAATCAACTCTCGAAAGGGTATCTCAGGCGCGGCCAACAGAAGAACCTGAAGACCGACCGTGTGGTGTTACGGCTCGGCCTTCCAAGCGAAATCGCTGTGATCCAGCGCATATTCAATGAGTACGTGGAACGTCGAACCTCCGCCGAAGAAATCGCTCGGCGCCTGAACCGTGAAGGCATTCCCAATCATCGCGGGCGCCCGTGGACAAGAATGATGGTGAACTATGCTCTTCGCAACGAAAACTTCATCGGCAACACTGTGTACAATCGGGAGTCGTCGCCGCTATACAGAAAGGCGGCCAAGAACCCACCTGACCTGTGGATTAGAAACAAGGGAGCGATCCCCGCCATAATCGATCGCAATGTCTTTCATCGAGCGCAACGGCGCATGAAGCTCCGATGGGAACATCTGAGTGACGAAGAACTATTGTCGCGATTAAGGTCGCTTCTCGAAAAGGAAGGTCGGCTCAGTCAGTCGATCATGAATCGTACATTGGGCGTTCCCAGTATCAGGGTTTACGATGAGCGTTTCGGCAGCATGCGAGAAGCCTATAGTCGCATCGGGTACAGCCTCAATTGGGATACGGACTGGATCGAGCGAAAAAGTGAGTTCAATGCGCTTTTGCAGGACAACGCTGCGGATCTCGTTTGCCGCCTGGAGAGGACCGGCGTGATCGCTAAGTTTGAGCCAGGGAACGATGTGCTCAGGATCAACAAGCGGTCCGTGTTCTCGCTTCGCCTCGCCCGTTCCTGGCGAACGGTGGACAGAAAGCTGATCTGGACGATCAATCGTCGCACCGTCTTGCCCAAGGGCTACATCGTTGCGATCCGGCTTGATGAGGGAAACAACAGCATACTCGATTATTTTCTGTTACCCACCGAAGCAATGACGACGTCTAAAATTCGCTTCATGGAGGCGGGACTGCACCGATTTGACGGCCGTCGCTTCAAAACCGCCGCTCAGCTCACCAAGACTATCGTTCATCAACTTCAAGCTGACGCGCGCCGTCGCGCTTGCTGACGTTTACCGGCCTCACACGTTGGCGTAGACTTGGCGCCACATTGGAGGCTCAAGAGATGTCAGACCAGGCGGTCGAAATCCTTATTACCAACGCGATTCACACGGCTTTCATCAAGTACCCTGAGGGCGATGGCGGCCCGAACCTGGACTATGAATGGATCGCACCGGACCAGAGCAAGCACATCGCGAAAGCCATCCTTCAGGATCTGGCGGCCAACGGATATCAGGTTGTGAAGAAGAAGGGCTCCTAGCGTGGCAATTTCTTCGTGTATCAAATGTGCAGGGCACACTTTTGAAGTTGTGCTGTTCACGCCCATCGGCGACAGCCGAAAACTATCGATTGTTCAGTGCTCGAGTTGCGGGACACCAGTTGGGATGGACCCTGCGGGGCCCCAAATGGAAGCGTTGAAAGCTCAAGTGGCAGCAATCGACGCAAGGTTCACCCGGATTGCTCAGACGCTACAAGATTGAACGAGGATCTGACGAAGGCCAGCGTCGAAGAGCAGATGTGGTGTCTCATGGACATTGCGGCCGCCGGGATCAACGCTCCGCCTAATCGAACGGGAGACCGGATGACGGAATCACCGCCGAAAGGCGAGCCCGATAAGCCAGAATAGTGATCTCACGAGGAGAATAGCGGCGGTGACCTGAATCCAAAGGAAACCACCCAATTCTCGCAAGACGATCTCTGCCTGGGCTCCCCAATAGCTCGGCAGCGAATCTCCCACCGTTTCAATGGCGCGCGTTCCCGCTCGCATGGCGGCCCGAATCCACTCCGGTTTGTAAAGGAATGTTAGTGCCAGAAGCGCCCAGGTGACGATCACGGTACTAAAGCGAAAAGACTGTACTTTTGCCTGATGCCTGAAGCCTGAATATTTGGGACGTTCCGTTGTCCTGTCTTCGAGGGGCATCATGCGAAGGGCCCGTCTATCCGGCGTTCCGGGCGCCCGTAGAGGTGTCGCTCGCCGGCGCTGTTACCTGCACTTCATGCCCCTGGCGTAAAGCCAAGGAAGCCGCTGCCACTGCCGCTTCGAACGCGGCTTCCTTTGTCTCGTAGACATTTTCCGATTTGCCATCGTGGCGAACGCGCCATTCTCCAGCGCGTCCGAAAATCTCGTAAGATGCTAAACCCATGTCACTCCTCCGTTTCAAAGAGAACACGAGCTCAAGTGGTAAGTTCCGCAGGGCACAACATCCATTCGCGCCCGAAGCTTTGCTGTTGTATGATCGGAATGTCGGGATCAGGCGTTGATCGCTCGCGCGACAAAGAACCGAAACGGATGTTCCGGCGTCTACTTGATGAAGCCGGGGCGTCCCTTCCTCCGCCTCCCCATTGAAAGCCCCGTCCCTCGATCGGGGCTTTCGTCTTTTCACGGAACAAACTTCGCACGTTAGCATTGGTTTCTGTGCAGGCGCCGCCGCCCCTGCTCATGTGGGATGGCCCGCACTCTCATTCCCCCTTGAGGCGACGTCAGTCCGCCGATAGCCGACAGTCACGAGGTCGATCGATAAATGGCGGGCGTGAGATGTCGCGTCCTGAGGCCATCCGCCGGTTGGTCCAAATCGGCCTGAAGGGAAAGAAATGACCCCTGATATGCGCCAGCGCACGGTTATGCAGAATCTAAGTTCGGCTGAGTGGCGACCGATCTCTCGTCTTCCAGTCGCTGCCGGCCCCGTTATGCTTAAGGGTATCCAACGTATGGGATGGATCGAACTTCGGGGGATGAATACCCGCAGAGAAATCCGGCTAACTGAATCGGGGCTGGAAGCGATGCGTGCTGTGTTGCGATGAGCCCATGGTCATTCAAAGAGCAGCGTCGTTTCATGGAGATCGCTGCGTCCGCAAAGTCATTCGATGAGGTGGTCAAGCGCACCAGTCGACCGCCAAAATCCGTTCGCGCGGCGGCTCTTAGACTTGGGGTAAAGCTCGCCAGCCAGACCGCCTCGGACAATCATCTGGCAAAAGGGCTGAAGGCGAAATCTAAATGACGACGTAGAAAATAACGCCAGCCGCCCTTGTCCCGGTCCCACACCTTGTTCGGATGGTTCTCGCATACCCAGCCTAGGCCGGAACAGATGGGGTAGTCGGGGTTGATCACGGCGACGATGCCCTAATCCCCCTGAGTTTTCTGCTGAGCACGCGCTCTATCAGCCGGTTGCTCCTGGCCTTTTTCGTCTTTGACGATGCCTTGCTGTGCCCCTGACCTGGCCTCAGGCTTTGGCATGCCGGCTTGGCCACCATGCTTGCCACCCATATCTTGACGGCCTTCCAGATCGTTGGCTTTCGTCATTGGTTGGTTGCTCCGCAATCCATCTAGTAAAGCAATGCCGGGGCCCAATATTCGAACGCCCGCCTGGCCTTTCCGAAGCGAGGATGCTCCTCAGTCATGACTAATGCGTTCTACGGGCGCAATTACGACTATAGTCCGCGCCGATACGATCCTACTTTGGTTGCCGTCCAGCCGAAGGGCGTGCATGCCAGTCTCGCATTCGCCGACAGGTTCACCGGTCGTGTGGATGGAATGAACGAGCATGGCCTTTGTGTCGGGTTGCGCTTTGTCAACTACAGGCCAGTCCGGCCCGGACTGGTTTGCATCCTGATCGTCCGCATGGTGCTGGACCAATGTGCGACAACGCAGGAGGCGGTCCGCTTGCTGACGCGAGTTCCCCATGGCCAACCCTTCAACTATTCGCTTCTCGACGCAGCCGGTTCCGCAGCGGTCGTTGAGGCGTCGCCATTGGCAACATCCTTGCGGGATGGCCGCCAGCTTGCTTGCACCAATCACTTTCAGATCGCCAAACTTGGACGCTTTAATCGTCGCAACCCGGGGTCGCACCGGCGCCTTCCCCCTCTCGAAAACTGGTCGCGCGCCGAACTATCACCTCAACAATTATTCGCGGCGCTCAACCACGCGGGATCGCCCGTGTTCGATCATGCTTATCGATCCGGATCGGGGACGCTGCATACATACGTCTGTGACCCGGCCGGGAGAACCATGCTTGTCGGCATCGGCGGCGATGCATCGCCTCAATCCATCGACTTCGGGAGCTGGACGCGAGGCGCGTCTCTCGGGTTGTCCCAACTGGAAGCGCAGTTGGGAACACTCGATAGGCCATTCGATCCCACGATCCGGATTCCTACGAAGAAGACACTTGCAAGGCTCTCAAGCATTGAGGCCAACAAATGAAGCGCGCGACAAAACTAAACGGCGCCGCGCTTGCTGGAACGGTCCGCCTCGGTGACTTAACGGTCAATCGATTGGGCTTCGGAGCGATGCATCTATGCGGAGGCTTGGTGTGGGGGAGACCAAGGGATCGAGGGCATGCCAATCGGGTTCTGCATCGGGCGATCGAGCGTACTGCCGGACTCACGCACCGCAGCAAACTTCAATGCTCAGCAGCAGCGGGGGCCGTTTAAAGGATTCGGGCTGGTGGCAAATCGCTCCCAGCCCGAACTATTCGCAGGCTTCCCACGTTACAGTGCCAGGCGCATACCGTTATCGATCCGGCTTCGTTGCTTGGTCGGATTCGGTCGTTACCCGGTCGGGTTCGCACGGGGGCCTGCCATAGGGGTCCGACGCAAAGGCGCCGACGTCCGGAGCGCGGACGCAGTCACGCCCATCAACGGCGCCACGCGGGGTGCTAACATCGGACCCCTTGGCGACATGCTGACCTTCCTGAGCCATCACCGGCGCGGACAGCATGGCTGCGGCGATCAGCCCAGCCGACAAAACGTTAAATCTGGTCATTCCAGTTTCTCCGTTGGATAAAGAAGCCAAAAAATTTTGGCTTCTTCCTTTCGAAGTAAGTAGAGCGATCGGCAGTTCAAATTAAATCATTTGATAATCATCTGTTCATGTTCGTTTGCGCGCGGTCTGTGGAGGAAACGATCACAAATTCCGGCCCGCGCTCGTCACGCAACCGAGCGGCATCGTTCCGGCAGGACCGGAGCTTGCGTTCGTTGTCGAGAGCCTCAGCGATAGACGACTCAGCGCTAGGCTATGAACGGCCCGAGACCAATCCACTCGCCATTTCAAAACAGGCCACCTCGGATTCTAAAGCAGAATTTAGTGGGACCGGCGGATTGCGAGGCTACGTTAGAATCGTGCCGATATGCGGCACTCCTCCCTGTACTTCGGCCTCAGCTCGCCCCCGTGCTGGGGCCGTTTCTTTTGGCCACTATCGCCTAGGGTGTTAATCAGCGTGGGGTCCCGACGCCAATCGGCGAGCTGAGCCGTTGATCTGCGCCACGGTCGTCGGCACTCTAGGACGCTTATTCACAGCAAAGGCTCCTCGATTGTCAGTTTTACGTGCCCAATCTGCATATCGACAGCATCAAGGTGAGGACACGAGATTTCCGGCAGCTCTCATCAGTACAGGTGGCCGATCGAACGATGCCTCGTGCCATGGGAAGGGCCATCGCGCCAACTTAGCACACAGCTGAAACGTCACAAGAATGCGGCCCTAGCAGCCCTTGCAGATACCATGCATCTTGTTGAGCATCTGATCGTATTCCTTTGCATTCGGCTCGAATTCCTTCTGGTCAAAGCGAACATTGGCACCTGCCTTGTTCATCTCCGCGAAGAGACGCGGTTCGGGCCCTGCTCCGTTAGGCTCTGCATCCAACAATAAGCAACGGTTCGTCTTTAGACCACTGTTGGCACAAATCGACGGCTGGAAGGCGGGCAGAGAATGTCCGTCCTGCCCGGGTATCTCAGACATCAACTTGTTCCATTATTCGCAAGCCCTTCTGGGCTTCGCCGAACACTCAGGTGTGATGAGCATGGTGTTCGTTTCTTCCCATTTCAGGAAACGGGGCGCTTGGCTTGCGTTCCGACGCCCGTTCTCGCGCCGCAAACTTCAACGAAATGAGCCCGCCATGACGAAACTTGGAATTAGTGTTGGAATATTTCTCACGGTGGTCTGCTTTTCAGTCAAGGCACAGACCGTCAACGTAATGACCCTTGATCAAGCCGGAGCCCAGACGGTTCTGCAAGCAGCGAGGCAGAGCGCTCAGCAGCGGAATGCGCCCTCGGCAATCGCAGTGGTCGATCCTGCCGGCGATCTGCTTGCTTTCCAGCGGATGGATGGTGTCCGCCCGGCAAGCGCGGATCTTGCCATCGAGAAGGCACGAACCGCTGCGCGGCTACAACGGTCGACGGCGGAGATCGAGGACA
>Ga0193742_1002401_pt1 | contig 10794 bp, 3 predicted proteins | sample L2c1metaG_FD_165511 | JGI IMG/M metagenome (GOLD analysis project Ga0193742, IMG submission 165511) | Soil microbial communities from a riparian zone of the East river system, Colorado, United States - L2c1 | ecosystem: Environmental > Terrestrial > Soil > Riparian zone | place: USA: East River... | reverse complement strand
TCGGCCAGACGATCTACGTGACCGAGGGCGTCGGGCTCTGCCAGCGCCGCGGCGGGCCGATCGAGGTCATCCGCCCCGGCGACCGGGTCTTCTTCGAGCCCGGCGAGGACCACTGGCACGGCGCCGCCCCCAACCGCTTCATGACGCACATCGCGATGCAGGAGGCGGACGACACGGGCAGCCTCGTCACGTGGGGCGAGCAGGTCACCGACGAGGAGTACGGCGCCGCGTCGGCGTCCTAGCCGGACGACCTGGGAACGCTGGAGGCTACGTGCTCGTGATGCTGCCGCGAGCCGAGTGACTTGTGGCATGGCCGCGCTCTCCGGCCCATTACCATCAGCGTCAGACGCCGGTCTCATGCTGAACCCGAAAGGAGGCCGCGGTGAAGGCTGAGGACCTGATCGGGACGTGGCGCTTGCGGTCCTGGAAGAACGTCGGAAGCGACGGTTCGGCGGTGGACGCCCTGGGCGCGGAGCCCGTCGGCTACATCTTCTACAACCGCGACGGCTACATGTCGGTCGAGATCATGGCGGCGCAACGGGCGCCGTATCACGAGCCGGACGCGTTCGGCGGAACGGTGGAGGAGCGCTCGGAGGCGATCAGCACCTACCTGTCCTACTCCGGGCCGTTCGAGGTGCTGTCCGACCAGGACACCGTGATCCACCACATACAGGTGTGCTCGTATCCGAACTGGATCGGCAACGCACAGGTGCGCTTCGCGAAGCTCGACGGGGACGTGCTCATGCTCAGCACGAAGCCGATGACGTTCCAGGGAGTGGAGCGGACGGCCGAGCTCGTGTGGGAGCGCGTCGGGCACCACTGACCGCAAACGATTCCTCGCGCGCCGCCGCGCCGGTCTTGCGCCGACACGGCTACGCTTTCTGTTCCGCCGCCCGCTCGGAGGCTGGCGGCGCGAACCAGGAGACCAGGTACGTGGGAGAGCTCGGCGCCTTCCTGAAGATCACTCGTGTGCCCGCCCCCGAGCGCGATCCGCGCGCGCGGGTGGCCGACTACAAGGAGATCTACCAGGTCCTGCCCGCCGACGAGGCGGCCCGCCAGGGCGCGCGCTGCATGGAGTGCGGCGTGCCGTTCTGCCACGACGGCTGTCCGCTCGGCAACCTCATCCCGGACTGGAACGACCTGGTCTACAAGGGCCGCTGGCGCGAGGCGATCGAGCAGCTGCACGCCACGAACGACTTCCCCGAGTTCACCGGGCTGATCTGTCCCGCGCCGTGCGAGCCGGCGTGCGTGCTCGCGATCAACGACGACCCGGTCTCGATCAAGCAGATCGAGCTCGCGATCGTCGAGCGCGCGTGGGAGGAGGGCTGGATCGTCGCCCATCCGCCGGAGCGCCGCACCGGGCGCAGCGTCGGCATCGTCGGCTCCGGGCCGGCCGGTCTGGCCGCCGCCGCCCAGCTCAACCGGGCCGGCCACGACGTCGTGGTCTACGAGCGCGACGAGGGGCCTGGGGGGCTGCTGCGCTTCGGCGTGCCCGACTTCAAGCTCGAGAAGTGGTACATCGACCGCCGGATCGCGGTGCTCGAGGAGGAGGGCGTCCGCTTCGAGTACGGCGTCGACGTCGGGGCCGATGTGCCCGCGGAGGACCTCTCCGCCCGCCACGACGCGATCGTGCTGGCGATCGGCTCGCGCGTGCACCGCGCGCTGGACGTGCCGGGCGCGGACCTCGCCGGCGTGCGCTTCGCGATGGACTACCTGTACGCGCGCAACCGCTGGGTCGCCCGCGGCGACGCGCCGGGCGACGACCCCGAGCTGACCGCCGCCGGCAAGCACGTCGTCGTGATCGGCGGCGGCGACACCGCGATGGACTGCGTCGGGAACGCGCACCGTGAGGGCGCGAAGAGCGTCACGGTGCTCGACACGTACCCGGCGCCGCCCGGTCCGGTCGCGCGCGACAGCGTGCCGTGGCCCGAGGCGCCGCGGCGGTTGATGAGCACGTACGCGCTGGACGAGGGCGGGGAGCGGCGCTGGACGCAGACCGCCACGCGGCTCGCGGGCACGGATGGCCACATCACCGCCGTCCACGGGACCTACGTGACGCCACCGCCGGGCCCGCAGCCGGTTCCGGGCACGGACTTCGAGCTGCCCGCCGACCTCGTGCTGGTCGCGATCGGGTTCTCCCATCCCGAGCACGCCGGCGCCGTCGAGCAGCTCGGGCTGCAGCTCGACCGCCGCGGGAACGTGAAGGCGCCGACGTACGCGACGTCGCACCCGGCCGTGTTCGCTGCCGGGGACGCGCGGATGGGGCAGTCGCTGATCGTGAACGCGATCGCCGAGGGGCGGCGCTGCGCGCGGGTTGTCGACCGCCATCTCGCCGCGGTCCCCGTCTCTTAACCGACGCCGCCGAGAACTTCTGACGGGCGGTCGACTAAAGCCCGGCCGCTTCTGCATGCGGTCGAGATAACTTGCGCCGCTTGACACTTTCTAGTTTGGGGTGTATTCCTCCCGCCAGTTGCCAAAAGCCGCGTTGAGGGACGCGGCGCAGCAGTGCGCAAACCGGATAGGGAGGGGAAGTCCCATGCGTCGGACTTGTTTCGTGCTGCTCGCGCTCGCCGCCATGCTGACGGTGGCGCTGCTCGCGTCTGCTCCCGCATCGGCGGCGCCGCTGGAGAAGGTGCTGGTGTTCTCGAAGACCGCCGGCTTCCGTCACACGTCGATCCCGAACGGCATCACCGCGATCCAACAGCTCGGCGCGGCGAACGGCTTCGCCGTCGACGCGACCGAGGACTCCGCGGCGTTCACCGACGCCAACCTCGCCCAGTACGACGTCCTGATCTTCCTCTCCACGACCGGCGACGTTCTGAACAACGACCAGCAGGCCGCGTTCGAGCGCTACATCCGCGCCGGCGGCGGCTTCGCCGGCATCCACGCGGCGGCGGACACCGAGTACGACTGGCCGTGGTACGGCGAGATGCTCGGCGGCTACTTCCTCAGCCATCCCGCTGGCACCCCGAACGCGAACGTGATCAACGAGGATCCGAACGAGCCCTCGACGAGCGGCATCCCGGCCACCTGGAATCGCACCGACGAGTGGTACGGCTTCCGCTCGCCGGCCACCGTTCCCGGCGAGCTCGACTACAGCCCGCGCAAGAGCGGCGTGCACGTGCTCATGACCGTCGACGAGGCGACCTACGACGAGGGCGACGGCACGGCTGCCGCCGACGACCATCCGATCGCGTGGTGCACCGACTTCGACGGCGGGCGCGTCTGGTACACGGGCATGGGCCACACGGAGGCATCCTTCGACGAGCCGGAGTTCCGCCAGCACATGCTCGGCGGCATCCAGACGGCGGCGGGCGCCGCCGCCGCGGATTGCGGGGCGCCGCGCGAGGCGCCGAGCGCGAACGACTTCGAGAAGGTCACGATCGACGACGACACGGCGAACCCGATGGAGATGGACATCGCCGCGGACGGCCGGGTCTTCTACATCGAGCGCGGCAACGCGAACAACCCCGGGCTCCTGCGGGTCTGGGACCCCGCCACGGAGCGGACCACGACCGCGGGCAGCATCCCGGTCTACACGGGCGAGGAGAACGGGCTGATGGGGCTCAAGCTGGCCCCCGACTTCGCCACGAGCGGGTGGGTGTACCTCACGTACTCCGCCCTGCCCGAATCCACCAACGAACAGCGCGTGTCGCGCTTCAAGCTCGTTGGAAACACGCTCGACATCGACTCTGAGCAGGTCATCGTGGCCTGGCAGCACCAGCGCGAGACCTGCTGCCACTCGTCGGGCTCGATCGCGTTCGGGCCGGACGGCGCGCTCTACGTCGCGATCGGCGACAACTCGAACCCGTTCGAGTCCGACGGCTTCGCGCCGCTCGACGAGCGGCTGGGCCGGACCTTCTTCGACTCGCAGCGCACGTCGGCGAACACCAACGACCTCAACGGCAAGGTCCTGCGCGTGATGCCGATGGCGAGCCCGAGCGGGCCGCCCGGCGTGAACTCGACGTACACGATCCCGCCGGGCAATCTGTTCGACGAGGCGCAGGACACGCAGAGCAAGACGCGGCCCGAGATCTACGCGATGGGCTTCCGCAACCCGTTCCGGCTGACCGTCGACTCGGAGACCGGCTGGGTACTGTTGGGCGACTACGGCCCGGATGCCGGCGCCACCGTCGAGAGCCGCGGACCGCAGGGCTCGGTCGAGTGGAACGTGATCAAGCAGGCGGGCAACTTCGGCTGGCCGTACTGCGTGCGCGACAACGTGCCCTACAGGGACTACGACTTCGCGACCGGCCTCTCCGGCCCGGACTTCAACTGCAGTGCCCCGGTGAACAACTCCCCGAACAACACGGGGCTCACCCAGCTGCCGCCGGCCCAGCCCGCGGCGATCTGGGAGGGCTACTCCGAGATGGACGTCCGCAACCCCGGCATCGGCAAGGGCGGGGCCCCGACCGGCGGTCCGCGGTACCACTTCGATCCCGACGCCGAGTCGCTCGGGCGGCTCCCGGAGGCCTACGACGGCCGGATGTTCATCGGCGAGTGGAACAACAACTGGATCAAGACCGTCGGCCTCGACGCTGCGGGCAACCCGACCGACACGCGCTGCTTCGCGATCTGCCGCGGCATCCTCAGGCCGATGGACATGGAGATCGGCCCTGACGGTCACCTCTACGTGATCGAGTGGGGCAGCGGCTTCGGTGGCAACAACGCCGACTCCGGCGTCTACCGCTTCGACTTCATCCGGACCGGGCGCCGGCCGCAGGCGGTCGCGACCGCGACGCCGGACAACGGCCCCGCGCCGCTCACCGTCCAGTTCAGCAGCGCCGGGTCGGTCGACCCGGACGGCACGGGCATCACGTACGCCTGGGACTTCGACGGCAACGGCACCACCGACTCCGACGAACTCAACCCGGTGCACGAGTACACAGCCACGGGCAACTACACCGCAACGCTGCGCGTGACCGACACGGCCGGGCAGACGGGCGTCGACAACGTGCCGATCACCGTGGGCAACACGAAGCCCGTCGTCACGATCAACATCCCGGAGAACGGGCAGTTCGCGTCGTTCGGTGAGGAGGTGCCGTACGAGATCACGGTCACCGACGCCGAGGACGGGACCATCTCAGAAGGCTCGCCGGACTGCTCGCGCGTCACGCTGAACATCAAGCTGGGCCATGACGACCACGCGCACGGCCTCGCGACGGAGACCGGCTGCAAGGGAACGTTCAACACGGTGACCGACGGCGGGCACGGCGGCCAGGCCAACATCTTCCCGATCATCGAGGCCGTCTACACCGACAACGGCGGGGCCGGGACCTCAGGGCCGCTGTCGGACACTGATGAGGTCATCCTCAACACCAAGCGCAAGCAGGTCGAGTACTGGGACTCCACCGGCCGCGTCGCCGGCGCGGCCGCGGGCGGCGACCCGGGCGTCGGGACGGAGACGACGACGGACGTCGGCGGCGGCCTGAACATCGGCTTCATCGAGGACGGCGACTACGTGTCCTACGCGCCGGTGAACTTCGAGAACCTCGACCAGATCGCGTTCCGCGTCGCCTCCGGCGGAGCGGGTGGCACGATCGAGCTCCGGCGGGGCGCCACCGACGGCGAGCTGATCACGCAGGCGACCGTCACGCCGACCGGCGGCTGGCAATCGTGGCAGACGGTCGAGGTGCCGCTGCCCGCCACGGAGGGCACGTTCCAGCTGTTCGTCGTCTTCCGCGGCCCCGCGGGCGGACTGATGAACCTCAACTGGATCCAGGTCCATGGCAAGGGGGCAGCGATCACGGCTGCGCCGGACGTCACGGCGGCCGCGTCGCCGACCGCGGGCGAGCCGCCGCTCGAGGTCCACTTCGACGGTGAGGCGACCGATCCCGAGGGCGAGGCGCTGACGTACAAGTGGGACTTCGGCGTGGCGGGCACCACCGACGACACGTCGACCGAGCTCGACCCGACGTACACGTACGCGCGGGCGGGCACCTACACGGCCACGTTCACCGCGACCGACGCGCAGGGCGGCAAGGCCTCGGCGACCGTGCAGGTCGGCGTCACCGCGCCGCCGAGCCAGTGCCCGACGGGACCGGTGCGCTCCGACGAGTTCGACGGGGCCGAGCTCGACACCGCCCGCTGGACGGTGCTCCGGCCCGATCCGGCGAACGCCTTGACTGTGGCCGACGGCAATCTGAAGCTGCCGATCGCGCCGGGCTCCATCTACGCGACGGGCACGACCGCCAAGAACATCGTCGTGCAGGACGCGCCCGACGGCCAGTGGGAGGCGACCGCGAAGATCACGGTCGATCCGCTGACGGAGAACTATCACCAGGCCGGCCTGCGCGTATACGCGGGCGACGACAACTGGGCGTCCGTGCACATGATCCACGCGGGCGGCGCGCGTGACTTCGAGTTCATCTGGGAGTCGAACGGCGTCGCACGGAACGACGCGGCGGACAAGCTCGGCGGGATCCTCGAGTCGTCGCCGCTCACCTACTGGGTGCGGCTGACGTCCGACGGCGAGACGCTGCAAGCCTCCTACTCGTTCGACGGCGACCAGTTCGCGCCCGTGGGGCGGCCCGCCTCGCTCGCCACGTTCGTCGACCCGAAGGTGGGACCGGTCGCGCTCTCGGGCGACACCGCCACGGCGGTGCCGAACGCCTACTTCGACTGGATCCGGTTCAACCCGGACGGGTCGACCGGCGGCGGCGGTGGCGGCGGCAGCGCCCTGGTGGACGAGTTCAACGGCACCGACCTGGCGAACCCGCCGTGGGAGGTCGTGCGTCGCAACCAAGACCTCTCCGTGAGCGGTGGCGCGCTGCGCATCCCGGCCGCTCCCGGCGACATCTACGGCGGGCGCAACGACGCCAACAACCTCGTCCTGCGCGACGCGCCAGATGGCTCGTGGCAGGCGACCGCGAAGGTGAACTTCGAGGGCACGGCCCAGTACCAGCAGGCCGGCGTTATCGTCTACGGCGACGACGGGAACTTCACGAAGTTCGGCCGCATCGCGCATACGGCTGCGGGCGACGAGAAGTTCGAGTTCATCTACGAGAACGCGGGGACGCCGCGCAACGACGCGGCCGACTCCTCGGCCGACATCGCGGCGGACTTCCCGGATGACTTCTACGTCCGCATCACGTCTGACGGGACGACCGTCACCGGCGCCTACTCGACCGACGGGGCCACCTGGACCCCGGTCGGGCGGCCCGCGCCGCTGCCGGCGGGCGCCAAGATCGGCATGTTCGCGTTCAGCAACGATGGCGTCGGCAACCCGGTGGCGGCGTTCGACTCGTTCACGCTGGATACGGGCGGCGGCGGGCCGGTCGGTCCCAGCCGCGACGACCAGTTCGACGGGTCGAGCCTCGACAAGGACCGCTGGAACGCGATCGTGCGCGACACGCCGGCCGAGTACGCCGTGGCGGGCGGCCAGCTGTCGATCACGACGAGCGCCGGGGACATCTACACGGGCGACTCGACGCCGCCGCCGAACAACTTCATCCTCCAGTCGGCGGACCACGCCGGCGCGGATTGGGTGATCGAGACGAAGATCGACAGCGCGACGATCAACGGCGGCTACGGCCAGGGCGGGCTGATGGCCTACTCGGACGGGGCGAACTACGTCAAGTTCGACGCGATCTCCGACGCCGGCCAGACGCGGATCAACCGGCTGGAGCTGCGCTCCGAGATCGCCGGCGCGATCCAGCAGCCGCAGCCGGCCGACCCGCCGATCGACGTGGGCGTCACGGAGATCTGGCTGCGCCTGACCAAGACGGGCCAGAGCTACGCGGGCGAGTACTCGCTCGACGGCCAGACCTGGACGCCCCTGTCCGCCCCGGTGACGAACCCGATGGCCACGCCGTCGTTCGGCCTGTTCGCGTTCGGGCCGCAGGCCGACGGCCAGGGCGACGTCGTGCCGTTCGAGTACTTCACGCTCGACGGCGCGGATGCGCCGGGGTGCGAGTGCGAGAGCTCGGGCGACGAGTTCGGCGGCACGAGCCTGAACAAGACGACGTGGAACGGCATCGTGCGCGACGACCCGACGAAGTACGTCCTCGAGGGCGGCGCCCTCAAGGTCACGACCGTCCCGGGTGAGATCTACCAGGCCGGCAACCCGGCCGGGACCGGGCCGCTGTTCCTCCAGACGGCGGATCACGCCGGCGCGGACTACGTGCTCGAGACCAAGCTGTCGGGCACGATCAACGGCGGCTGGTCCCAGGGCGGGATCATGGTCTACGGCGGCGACGACGACTACGTCAAGCTCAACGCGATATCCGACGACGGCCAGGGCCGGATCAACCGGATCGAGCTGCGCTCGGAGGTCGGTGGGACCGTCGGCGGCGGCCAGCCGCAGGCCGACGTGCCGGCCGGCACGACGAACATCTGGCTGCGGCTGACCAAGACGGGCACGTCGTACAAGGGCGAGTTCTCGTTCGACGGCAGCACGTGGACGGCGATGGCGAGCACGGTCACGAACGCCGCGGCGTCGCCGAGGTTCGGTCTCTACGCGGCCGGGGTGCTCGACTCGGGCAAGACGATCTCGTTCGACTACTTCGCGGTCGACGGGAAGAAGGGCTGCGAGCCTCCGCCGCCGACGAACCAGGCGCCGCAGATCCAGACGGCCAAGGCCGACCCGACGATCGGCCTCGCGCCGCTGCCGGTGAGCTTCACCGCGGCGGCGACGGATCCGGACGCCGGCGACACCGTGGACTACAGCTGGGACTTCGGCGATGGGTCGCCGGTCTCGACGGAGCAGAACCCGTCGCACACCTACGCGCAGGCGGGCGACTACACCGCCAAGCTGACGGTGTCGGACGGGGAGGCGACGGCGACGCGCAACGTGCAGGTCACGGCGCTCGAGCCCGACGATGACGGGGCGCGCTTCCGGGCGCTCGTCTTCTCCAAGACGGCGGGCTTCCGGCACAGCTCGATCGACGAGGGCCACGCGGCGATCGAGCAGCTCGGTGCGGACAACGACTTCCAGGTTGACCACACCGAGGACGCCACGGCGTTCCGCGACGGCATCCTCAGCCACTACGACGCGGTCGTGTGGCTGTCGACCACCGGTGACGTGCTCAACGACACCCAGCAGGGCGCCTTCCAGCGCTTCATCAAGGCCGGCCACGGCTTCGCGGGCATCCATGCGGCGGCCGACACCGAGTACGAGTGGAAGTGGTACGGCCGGCTGGTCGGCGGCTACTTCCTGAGCCACCCGAGCGGCACGACGCCGCAGGGCGGGCGCCCGGGCACGGTCGTCGTCGAGGACACGACGGACCACTCCACGCAGGGCCTCCCGGCCCCGCGCTGGGACCGGGTCGACGAGTGGTACAACTACAAGCCGGTCAACTTCGAGCAGACCGGCAACGTCGACTACAGCCCGCGGGCCAACGTCCACGTGCTGACATCGCTCGACGAGTCGACCTACGACGAGGCGGACGGCAGCGACGGGGTCGACGACGACCACCCGATCTCGTGGTGCCAGAAGTACGACGGTGGCCGATCGTGGTACACAGGCATGGGCCACACCGAAGACTCGTTCACGGAGACGCCGTTCCTGAGGCACATCCTGGGCGGCATCGAGGTCGCCGCGGGCACGGAGGGGTCGGACATCTGCAACATGGCTCCGACCGTCGACGCCGCGGCCGATCCGCGGACCGGCCAGGCGCCGCTTCCCGTGGCGTTCTCGGCCAACGGCTCCGATGCCGAGGGCGCCGCGCTCACGTACTCGTGGGACTTCGGGGACGGCGGCACGTCACTGCGGCAGAACCCGGACCACACGTACGCCGAGCCGGGCACCTACACGGCGAAGGTCACCGTGAAGGATCCGAAGGGCGCCACCGGCACCGCCACGGTCGAGATCGTCGTGACCAACCCGCCGGGGAACGTCGCGCCGACCGTCCAGGCGGCGGGCGATCCGACCGCGGGCAAGCCGCCGCTGGCGGTGCAGTTCTCCGCGACCGGATCCGATCCGGACGGCGATCAGCTCGCCTACAGGTGGGACTTCGGGGACGACAGTTCGTCGCTGCTCCAGAACCCGTCCCACAGCTACACGACGGCGGGGACCTACGCGGCGAAGGTCACCGTGAGCGACGGTCGGGGCGGCACGGCCACCGCCACCGTGCAGGTGACCGTGGGGAATCGCGCCCCCGCGGTGGAGCTCACGGCGACGCCGACGTCCGGCAAGGCGCCGCTGAACGTCAGCTTCTCCGCCACGGGCTCGGACCCGGACGGGGACGCGCTGACCTACGTGTACGACTTCGGCGACGGCAGCAAGACGGCCACCGGCCGGACCGCCACCCACAAGTACGGGAAGGCGGGGGTCTACACCGCCAAGGTGACCGTGACCGACACCGGCGGCGCCAAGGCCACGGCCGAGGTGCAGATCACCGTCACCAAGAAGTAGTCGGCCACCGGTGCGACGGGGGCGCCGCCGGCGGGCGGCGCCCCCGTACACGCGTCGTGCCGCTCCTGGACCTGCTGTGATGTGTGCTCTCATCGGACAGAGGAGGCATCGATGACGCGCAGACTGGAAGCGGGGCCGCTGCTCGTGATGTTGGGAGCGCTGCTCCTGCTCGTGAGCCTGTTCCTGAGCTGGTTCACGGGGGAGATCACCGCGTGGGAGGGCTTCGAGGTCTGGGACCTCGTGCTGTTCGTGCTCGCGCTCGGCGCGATAGCGGCCGGGCTGGGGCTCGCCGCGCAGGACACGGAGGCGATCGACCGCCGCTTCCTGCCGGCGGCCGTCGCGGCCGTGGCGGTGATCGTCGCGTCGCAGATCCTCGACCCGCCGCCCGCCGCGACCGGACAGGATCCGGACACCGGCGCCTGGCTGGCGTTGGGCGCCGC
>Ga0193742_1002400_pt1 | contig 10795 bp, 8 predicted proteins | sample L2c1metaG_FD_165511 | JGI IMG/M metagenome (GOLD analysis project Ga0193742, IMG submission 165511) | Soil microbial communities from a riparian zone of the East river system, Colorado, United States - L2c1 | ecosystem: Environmental > Terrestrial > Soil > Riparian zone | place: USA: East River... | reverse complement strand
GTTATGTATATTATTACCCACAAAGAGCCTTAGACTCTTTCTGGTTCCAACAGGGTGGCAACCCTGAGCCGTCTCTTACGCCATTTATCTCTCAAATCTTTACGCCAAATAATTCCCAAAGCAACAGCCGCAAGCGTCAGTCACTTACCTGCCCCGCTGAAAGGTTCTGAGCGAGCTATCCGCCGCTCCTCCAAGCGCGGCCGGAGACCGACCCAGCCCCTTGCAGACACGGAATACCCCGCGCACACTTGTCTCCGAGGGCGCTGCAGCTGCTTGCTTAGAAAAGAGCCGTCCAGTAAAATTTCGCATCAAGGGGTTACCAGATTTGGCGTTGTTGCGATTTCATTGATTTGATGCCGGTTGAGCATTCAGCTTGATAGGCAGAACTAATCGAAAACAGGTGTTTTTCGTGTCTTGGCGCAAGGTCAATGTGCCACCGTGGTCCTGCGCTATCGCGCGGGACAGACTGAGGCCCACGCCCATCCCCAGACCGGACTCCTTGGTCGTGAAGAAAGGCTCCATCAGGTGAGCTTTGAAGTGGTCTTCAATGCCTGGGCCGCTATCGGTAACGTCCATGTATATTTCACCCTCAGCACACTCCGTTTTCAGAGAGATCCAGCGTTTCGCACAATCCGACTGGACAATTGCGTCGAAGGCATTGTTCAGCAGGTTAGTCACGATCTGGCCAATCTGAGTCTCGCGGCACAGAAGATCCGGGATAGCGAGATTGAGATCCAGCCGCAACTCGATGTCGTGACGACTGAAACGAGAATGCTGCAACTCGATGCATTGTTCCGCGATTTCATCGATGGACGCCAACCGCATTGGATCTTGGCCGGCTTCGCGTGCGAAACCTCTTAGGCCGCGAAGGATCTTGATGGATGTCTGGACAATACTGTCGCATGCCTTGAGCACATCGATAGCCGCAAGCGGCGTCTCGCTGGCGGCTAGACTTCTCAAACCGCTTGCCCTTCCATGGATGATCGCCAGCGGGTTGCTGATCTCATGCGCCAGCCCGCCCGCCATATGGCTCAGCGCTTCAATACGCTTTTCTCTCAGTACCTGCTCAAGCTCCAGTTGGTCCCGTATCTTCTTATCTTCGGTGATGTTGCTGAAGAAAATGCTCAAGCCGTCATCTGTTGGAAAAGCATGTACTCTGTACCACTGTTCATACGGGGCATAGTAGTATTCGTACTTTGCCTCTGAGCGCTCTGCCATCGCGTTGCGCAGATGCTGCTCAGCGGGAGTGGAGAGAACATCAGGAAAACTGCTCCAGTAGTCGTTACCTATTTTGAAATCAGGGAGGCTTTCGGCCGCTTTCCGATTACCGTAGAGAAGTATCCAATCGCGGTCGATCGTAATAACACTATCGGAAGTACACTCCAGCACAGAACTCACACGCGCCTGCGACTGAAGCGTTCGGAAAAGGTCGGTTTCCGCTTGCATGCGGTGGCGCTCAATGGCGTGACGAAGGGCCCGGGGAAGCGCGCGATTTTCGATCTGGCCTTTGATCAAGTAGTCTTGTGCGCCTTCCCTCATAGCTTCGGCGGCCAGCACTTCATCGTCCAAGCCTGTTAGTACGATCACCGCGACATCGGGCGCCGCCACGTGCACCCGCCGCAGGCTATCGAGCCCATGCTCATCGGGCAATCCCATGTCCAAGAGGACAACGTCCACTCCACCTTTCGCAAGATGAAGTTCGGCTTCATGCATTCGCAACACGTGCGTCAGCTTGAAACTATCCGGTCTCTCCTGGCTGAACATCTCGCGGAACAGGCGAGCATCTCCCGCGTTATCCTCCACCAAAAGAATTTGGAGTGCTTTTTCTCTCATGTCCGCACTTCATGCGGCAACTTGACCACGGACAGCCAGAAATTGTCGATGCTCTTCACGACTTTGAGGAATCCAGCGAGATCCACAGGCTTGGTGATGTAACAGTTGGCGTGGAGCCGATAACTCCGCAGAATATCCTTCTCAGACGCAGAGGTAGTTAGGATAACGACAGGAATAGTCTTTAGCGACGCGCTCTCCTTGATTTCTTCCAAAACCTCCCGGCCGTCTTTCTTGGGCAGATTCAGATCGAGCAGGATCAGATCCGGACGAGGAGCATTGACGTAGCTCCCCTCGCGCCCCAGAAAAGCCATTGCTTCTGCCCCATCCGACGCGACGTGCAAACTAATATGCACCTTGGCATCTTTAAACGCTTCTCGCGTGAGCCGGACATCGCCGGGACTATCTTCAACCAACAGAACTTCGATAGGTGACGCGTTCGTTCCAATCGATTCCATCATTTTTCTCCTGTTTCCGGTAGAGCAAAGTAGAAGGTTGAGCCCTTTGCGAGTTGCGACTCGACCCAGATCCTACCGCCCAGCCGCTCCACAATCTTCTTACAAATGGCCAATCCGATTCCCGTGCCATTGAACTCTTGTCGCCCATGCAACCGCTGAAAAATAATGAAGATCCTTTCAAAGTACTGAGGTTCAATTCCAAGGCCATTGTCTCGCACCGAAAAGATCCATTCGTTGCCACCATTTTTCGTGGCAGAGACATGTACAAGAGGGACGGCGGCACTGCAGTATTTAATTGCGTTCCCGACGAGGTTCTGAAATACCTGGACCAATTGCACTTCATCCGTCGTGATGGATGGCAACGAATCATGAGTCACAATCGCACCGCTCTCCCCAATCGTCGCTCGCAAGTTTGCAAGCGCTTCTTTCAATGCGTTTTCACCAGAGATCTCGCGCAGCGCCTTTTCATTTGTGCCCGAGCGCGAATAGGCGAGCAGATCCTGGATCAACCCCTGCATGCGGTTGCACCCGTCTACTGCATAGTCGATGAAGTCATCGGCATCGGAGTCCAGACGCCCCTTGTAGCGCGTGGCCAGGAGCTGCGTATAGCTAGCCACCATGCGCAACGGCTCCTGGAGATCGTGTGATGCGACATAGCCAAATTGCTGCAGTTGATCATTGGACCGCCTCAGTTCCTCCGCGGTCTTCACCAGATGCTCCTCGAATTTTTTGCGTTCGGTGATGTCGCGTGTGATTTTTCCGAAACCACGCAACAGCCCTGTCTCTTCACGTAACGCTGTGATCACGACACTGGCAAAAAAACGAGAGCCGTCCTTACGTATGCGCCAGTCTTCGTCCTCGAAGCGCCCGACCCTCGCCGCCTCCTCCAATTGGAGGGCAGGTTTTCCATTGCTTATATCCTCTGCCGGAAAGAAGCAAGAGAAATGTTGGCCGATAATCTCCTCTGCCCGATATCCCTTTATCCTTTCTGCCCCTTCATTCCAGTTGACGACATTGCCCCCCAGGTCGAGCATCATGATCGCGTAGTCCTTCGTATTCGACACTATCAACCGGTTGCTTTCCTCGCTCTGACGAAGAGTTTCTTCGGCCTGCTTACGCTCCGTGATGTCGCGGATCGCTGCCGTCACCAGGATGCCATCGGCATTTTCCAGCGGCCTCAGCATGATTTCGATCGGGAACTCATTTCCATCCTTCCGTCGTCCAGAGAGCTCGATCCCCGTCCCGATCTGCTGCGCCATCGCCTCAGCCGCGGTTCGGGTACCGTCAGCGATCAGTCGTTCCGCGAAGCCCTCCGGAATGATGTTCTTCACCTTCTGCCCTAGAAGTTCCTCGCGCCGGTATCCGAACTGTTTCTCCGCCTGAACATTCAGCAGGACGATCTCTCCGCTCTGGTTCACCACCACCATCGCATCCGGAGCCGCTTCTAATAGCCCTCGAAACCTTTCTTCGGAGTCCAGGAGCGCCTTGTCTGCAAACGCGCGTCTGGAACTATCCCGCTGAACGTTCCAGGCCGCGGCAGCGCTAATCAATAAGCCCAGGAAGATTCCGAGGATCAGAAAAGTTTTGGTCTGGCCCAAACGCTGCTTCGCGGCGGCGTTGCGCAGCGCCAGCAATCGCAGCTCTTCCTCCTGCATCGCGCGAAATACTCCGCGAAACTCATCCATGATATGTTGGCCCTGTCCGTTTTGAATGACATGAGCTGCCGCCTCGAAACCCTTGGCCCGGCGAATTTCAATCACCATCTCTGAGAACTGGACCTCTTGGGCAGCCAGCCGGTTAAGAACAGGCATCTGGCGTTGCTGTGCGGGGTTGTCCACCGTCAAGCTATGAACAGCTGCTTCGTGCTGCTCCAAGCTTTTCATGTTGGCGCGGTAGGACACGAGACGCCACTCCTCGCCAGTCAGTGCAAAGCCGCGGGAGTTCGATTCGATACTCTCCATGTCGGAGAGTAAATCCTGGAGATTTGCAAGGACTTCGAGGGTATGCTGCACCCATCGTTCGCTGTCATTCGACACCACCATGGCGCGATAGGAGATCGCACCCACGACCAGCAAGGTCAAAATGGCAGACCCGAACACGAGTTGGATTTTCCGGTTCGGTAGCGACTTAGTCTTCACCTTACCTGAGTTTTTCAGTGCTCCCCTTCGAGTAAACTGCTGTGCCTTGTAAGGTGCAGGCGAAAATCAGGCAGCGTTGTACTGTTTCGACTTAGCCCTGTAGACCATCGAATCCAAATGGGGCTTGCAAACTTTCACAGCATGCTCAAGCCGCTGGAGTGCAGAAGACTCCATAGTGCTACTCAGCGACTGAAGGAAAGTAGATAGATTGCGAATTTCATTAAGGAGAAAATTGCTTGCTCATCAAGCGCAGGTACGGACAAAATCACGGTCGCAATACCCATTTACCACTCTGAATCCGGGTGCGGCTCATGACTGATGTTGTCGCTATTGTGTCGCCCTATCGGTTAAAACAGATGTCGCAAGATGAGGGCCTTGGAGATGCGGGAAAGATAACTGAGCTGGATCTCGAAGTCAAGGGGAGAAAACGAGGGTAGTATCCTAACTCGGCGTTGCTGGGTTAGCGCCGTCGCCGATCAATCCGGTTTGACCATGCGCTGCATTAGGTATTCCGATGCCTGATCAGAGTAGAACACCTACGCACGCCTCATCACGAAACACGTCCGTATAAGACATGTTAGGGGAAGATACCGGGACAGTCTACCTGAAATGCGACACTCTCGGGTCCCATCTGGCTAAATGGTCCTGCCAGCTTGAGGACAGGCAAAGCATTAACCGCAATCTTCACTTTTCCAGTAATGGCCGCATCTACGTGTAAGTAGCCTGCGAAACAAAAACATACAGTTCATGTATTTCGTGGTACTCTTTGCGCAAGAGATCCGCAATGGATTTCTGCCTGATACGAAGGACCCCTGCACAAGCGGAGTTTTCTGTCAGAATCTACTCAACCCCCCAACCAAAACCTTGAAGTTGCGAAGCCTGTAACTGGCACGATTATGCGGGTGCCGAAAGCAGCTCACAATGTCGCGTATTCTGAATTTTCCCAGTCCTGGCTCCACCAAGGCTGGCTCCGTCAGTTTGGAAACAATCCAAGCTAAAGGACGTGGCGGACCTAAGGTGGAAGCAGCCATCGATTGCTCCGTGGCTGTACCAACTCCGCAAAGACCGGTCGACGTGGTGGCCGGGCCGCCAAAGAAATTTGTGCCGGCTTCGGTAGCGAAGACATATCCGGTCGGCATGGTTCGCAAGCTAATGCGAAACGGCCATAGGAACGGCTCGGCGGTGGACCTCCAGCTACTCCGATCCATGCGGTGGCCCATTTGAAAAAACTGTTCGGCTTGACTGCCCTCGGAGTTCTAGCTTTGGCGGTGCTCGCGCGCTCAGGCGTGCTTGCGTCGCTTTTCTCTGCTAATTATCTGCCGCACCGCTATTGCTACCTGGCCCAGCCCTGGCTTGTGTGGACGAATGTCGCGTCGGATAGCCTGATCGCGATCTCCTATGTCGTTATCTTCAGTTGTCTGATTTGGATCGCGCGAAAGCTGCGAGATATCCCAGACATCCATGCTTACTTATGGATCTTCTTTTCCTTTGGGCTGTTCATCGTGGCATGCGGAGCGACGCACCTGATGGAAGTGGTGACCGTATGGTGGCCTATCTATCCATTCTCAGCAGCCGTTAAGGTTGTATGCATGGCGGCTTCGATCCCCACGGCTTTGCTCTTCGCAAAGACAACGCCAGCTTTGGCGAAGAGCATACGACGCTTTCTAGAGATGCTTGTAAGCACGGAGCACGAAAGAGACCAAGCTCTTTCCGCGCTAAGCGAGTCGGAGGCCCTGACCGCTGAGCGTCAGCGGTCGGCAGAGGAGCTTGCAGCTGTCAATGAGCAGTTGAATTCTGTCCTGGAGTGCACCTCCGATAGCGTGATCAAAATCAGTCACGAGTGGGTGCTCCTCTACGGAAATGGGAAAGCGCTGGCAGGCCTTTCTGATTTTAGGATGGGTGAGGATTACTGGAGCTGTTTTCCGGCTGTTGCTGGCTCTTCCTCTGAGCAGCATCTGCGCGCTGCGATGGACGGACACGCTGAGACAACGTGGGAAAACTACTTCGAACCCTATGAACTGTGGTACAGGGTACGTGCTTTTCCAACGGACGACGGACTAACTATTTTCCTCAGCAATATCACCGAGGAGAAGAAGATACGGGACCAGTTAGAAGTTGAGCAGTTACTAAGAGAGAAGCGCATTGAAGCATTGAGCCACATGGCGGGCGGGCTGGCGCATGAGATCAGCAATCCGTTGGCGATCATTCACGGCAGGGCGAGCGACTTGATGAGCCGTGCGGGTGGCGAGGATCAACTTTCTGCCCACGAGGTGCACAAGGCATGCGAGAACATCGTGAAAACGTCGGATCGTGCGATAAGAATCCTGCGCGGCCTAAGAGGCTTTGCGCGCGAAGCTGGCAAAGATCCGATGGAGCTGGCGTCGGTCTACGAGATTGCCGAACAATGCATAGAGCTACAGCAAGCTCGTTTCGCTGTCCAGAATGTTAGGGTTGGAATAGCTCTGGAATCGGGTATCCCGCATTTTTTGTGCCGGGAGGTCCAGATCGGACAGATAATAACGAACCTGCTGAACAATGCGTTCGATTCGATCGTGCAATCGTACTCGGCGGAGCGCTGGGTCTCTCTGGGAGCGGAGTATACAAACAGGGAGATACACATCGACGTCACCGATAGCGGCCCTGGCATCGAAGACCATTTCAAAGCCCATCTGATGGAACCGTTTTTTACCACCAAAGAGCTTGGCCTGGGCATGGGAGTCGGGCTTAGCCTCTCGCGCGCTATCGCACAAGATCACGGGGGCTCATTGACCTTGCGCCCCGATACGGAGCATACCTGCTTTCGCCTGATAATGCCTATCAAGGGAAGCGATGTGAGTAATGAAGAAGAGCTGAGCTCGATTGGGGTGCCTTATCGACCTGCGTGAAGCGACAATTCTGCTGGTGGATGACGAACCGGACCTTCGCGAAATCTTCGGGTTTTGGCTGAGCAGCATCTGCGGCACACTTTACAAAGCCTCAAATGGCGAGGAGGCGCTTGCAGTGCTGAAGACGACGCCTATCGATCTACTTGTGACCGACGTCCGCATGCCAGTTATGGATGGAATCGCTCTGGTTCGCCGGCTTACGGAGCTTGTTAAGCCGATTCCAAGCATCGTTTTTGTCAGCGGGTTCGGAGATGTCGACCAACGAGAGATGTACTCGCTGGGTGTCGAGGCATTTCTCGCCAAGCCTCTGAACCGCGAAGATTTTATTGATGTACTGAAAAAGGCTGTTGCAGAGCGCTCTGCCCTATGGCTCGATCCTGTGGCCGCAACGTCAAGACAGTCGCTTATTCTTCACGCGGAGGGCATCGGTGGTACAGCGGGTGCCAAGTCCATTCGCCTAGGACGAGGCGGCTTCAGTGGACACACCGAAGAATCGCTGATCCTGGGAAAGGTGAGCTTTCACTGTCATTTCGTCTCTGGACAATCGGAAATGTCCGGACAGGGCTTTGTGCGATGGTACTCAAGGGCCGATCAGGCCGTTGGGATCGAATTTGCCTTTCTCGATCCAACCTGCCGTTCCTGGGTGTTGAAAGAGATCGCTGCTGCTAACCCGCGTAGCTTTATTCCCAGCTGCTAACAGCATTCCCAGCTGGACTCTGGCGGGGCTTCCTCCGATACCACCGTCTCCTCAACTCCTCTACTCGGTAAGACCGCGCTCGTGACCGGAGCATCACGCGGGATTGGAGCAAGCGTTGCACGTCAACTGGCTCAAATTGGTGCGGACGTCGCAATCAACTACCGTAGCAAAGGCCCTAGGAACTTGTTGAAAAAGGATCAATCTCCTTTGGAAAGGAAGATTGCTTCAGATTCGCTTTATTCAGAAAGGGGACACTTCAAGAAACGGAACGCCACTGTCGGTTTTCCTTTACCTGTAGAAATTAGGTAGTGGAGGCGCAGTTCTATTCCTTTACCTGTAGAAATTCTCTTACCAGTAGAATTGTGGGCATCGATTAAAGAGCGCAGTTGGCGCGGCAATTGCAGTGCAAAGCGCTCGCTAGGACGTCTCTGAAGGCTCTAAAACGCATGCGCAATTGTTCTACAGGTAAAGGCATTTTTCTACAGGCTACGGAACATTTCTACATGTTCAGGAATAGCCTAAGTCTTTTGTCTTCAACAAATCGATTCTACAGCTAAAGGAAAACCGACACCCTGTAGTGGGCGGGTTTCTAGATCTCCGCTGCGGTCAAGCTGAGTAGGACGGAGCGGGCGCTTGTTCCTGAGCTAATGAAGGTGTCGGCGGGAAGCTCCTGCCAAATTCCACCGTGAGCCTCCACGATGGGGCGCAGCTTTTCGTTCTGGCGTGGGCCGTTGGCGCATAACGCGACGAGGCGGCCTCCTGGCTTTAGGTGTCTGAGGGCATAGGTAATGTGCTTGATGTCGGCTCCATCGGCGAAAGGTGGATTCATGACAATGCGGTCCCACTCGTTTCCAAGGCCGCCGACTTCAAGAAAATCTCCCTCTAGTACGTTCTTGTAAATGCCCTCCGCAGCGTCCTCTGGCGGGTTGATCGCTTGCGATAGCAACTCGCAGAGCTGGGTATCGATTTCGACGGCGAAGACTCGGGCGGTTGGCTGCGCGGCAGCGATCGCTTTGCAAAGAACACCGGTCCCTGCACTCGGCTCTAAGACACGCTGGCCGGGCTCGATCTGGGCAAGCTCGACCATGCGAGCGGCAAGATGCGGCGACGTGGGGAAGAGCTGAGGTGCGGAGATGACACGAACGCCTGACTTCAGAGTCTCGCGCATGGCGTCGATCTGCTGGCCGATGGCGGGGCGGTCGTCCGCCCCTCTTGATTGTTCCTCGGTTGTTGCTTCGGCCTCTGCCTCCGTTACAGGCTCGGTCGGCGTCGGCGTCGGCATGAGATAGAAGCCGATTCCATCGGCAGACTCGATCAGGCGGGACGCATCGCGGCTGGCTTGAACTTCGGCAGCGGTCATTACGCCTGTGAGCTTGTCGAAAGGCATGGTGCGCGGAAACGGTGCGCCTCCATTGCCGTAGGTGTCGAGGACTGTTACAGAAACCTTGTTTAGCTTCTGGATATAAGACCAACCCCCACGGGGGGAAGCCCAGCACCTGCAAGCGCCGCCCTTCTCGGGTTTGGTCTTGTCTGCGACGGTGCCGCCGTTCTCGCCGATCATGGCCCGCTCGTAGGCGATGCGATTTTCGTAGTGCCGAACCCACCGGCTCGCGTTGTTGATCACTCGCTCGTGATGAGGAATGCAAATCGCGGCCGCCTGCGCTACGTCGATGAGGCCGGAGGTCAAGCCACCGTAAATGCTGTTTGCGCCTTCGTAGGTCGAGGCTGGGTATTGGTCTTTCTTGTAATAGACGGTCACGTGGTCATAGTTGGCAATCGTGCGGGCCTGCCCTTCGGTGAGTTCCACGCCTTCAGGAACGTCTGCGATTCGGCGATGCTGCGCTCCTGCCTGCGCTTGTCAGTCTCAAGAGTTTTGATACGTCGGGCGCGAACGTCGGGCCGCTCTTTGTTCTTTGCATGACGGAGCGCACCAGCGGCGCGGTCGGTCCAATACTTCGACGTGTCCCACATCTTGATAGCTCGGCGCATCCCGGACTCGATCCGCTCGGCGTCTTTACGGGCGCGACGTTCGGAGTGGTGGCCTACCAGGATAGGCTGACCGAAAGGGATTCCGTCCGCGATGGCAGAGACAGCATTATGCGCCCGGTCTGCATCCTCGGCGCGTTTGTCGCTGTATTCGCTGAAGCGTTCGCTTAGTTCCTCGGCCCGCTCGACCAGGGTCCGATCTTCATCGTCAATCTCTCCGCACATTGCGAGCAGAAGATCTTCACGCTGCGGTGTCCACATGGGCGCATAGAAAAGCTCCTGCTTTGGGGCGTAAGAGAATCCTGCTTCCTTCACTCGTGCGTAGGTCTCGGCGTCGAGACGGCTGGAGCTGTATAGCCTGAGTTTGTTGTCTTCCGGGGAGCATGTCGCGGTGTAAGTCATTGGGTAGTTCCTCCGTTTTTGAATGGCTGTGCTGTGTTTGCTAACAAACACGCCTTGGCCCTGGCCCACGCCAGCGGAGGCGGCAAGTGCAAGAGGAGGGTTCCCTACCCAAGAGGCGCCCGCAGGGCGGTCTGCACAAGCGAGCGGGGGTCCCTGGCGGGTGTTCTTTGCCCGCTGGGGTGGAGAGCGCGGAAGATTAGGGTGCCTCTTGCGCGCGCCAGAGGCGGAGCCTCTGAGCGTACTTAGCACTTGCGTTACAAAACAGACCAGAGACATGCGTTACAGCGAAGAGAAACCCTGATGGTTCCTGAGCTTTGGTCTTACGCACGATGATGCGGTATGCCCTGGAAAGAGAGTCGGATCGTGGATCAACGCCTGCAGTTCCTTTCGAGTTACCAA
>Ga0193742_1002399_pt1 | contig 10795 bp, 10 predicted proteins | sample L2c1metaG_FD_165511 | JGI IMG/M metagenome (GOLD analysis project Ga0193742, IMG submission 165511) | Soil microbial communities from a riparian zone of the East river system, Colorado, United States - L2c1 | ecosystem: Environmental > Terrestrial > Soil > Riparian zone | place: USA: East River... | reverse complement strand
TTCGGGGACCGAGAAGCTCACGTCCTCGAGCGCCAGGACGGCGCCGCCATACGTGACACGGAGCTGCTCGACCTCGAGCAGCATGTCGTCGGCCATCGCGGTCATCCCCCCTGCACGCGCGCCTCGCCCAGGCCGCGGGGCGCGGCCTGCGAGGTGGTGCTGATGCATGGCGCGAGCAGGGCGTACACGAACGGACCACTGGTCACGGGACTCTTCCTCCTCCTCCGACTTCCTCAGGGCTGCTCGGCGCAACATGAAACCTGATTCACCTGCCAGATGCAAGTGCCATCCGCGGCAGGGAAGCCTTTGTCGAACTTGACGAGACAAGCCGCCCGCAATTCGTGTTGTGCCCCATTACGAACCGGTCCGCGGACGCCTACGGTGCGCCTAGATGAGGAGGAGTCACCCGCCATGCAAACCAATCAGTCCCGTGTCTACGTCATGCCGCAGGTCAGCGAGAAGCTGCCTCCGGCGCCCGCTACCGCGCCGCCGACGCAACGCGAGCTCGTGAAGGCCTCGTTGCTTGCGTGTCCCGACTCGCCACGCCCCGCGCCGACGTCGTGACGGCCGCGAGCGACTAAGACACGAGCCGCCGCACCACAGCGCGCTGGGGCCGTACTGGGGCATGCCCCAGCGCGCCCGGTGCGCGGCTCGTCGCTAGCCTCGTGCCGGTGGAGCTACGGGCCTACACGGACGCGGATCTCGCGTTGACGGAGGCGCTCGAGACCGACCCGCAGGTGATGCGCCATCTCGGCGGCCCGATCGAGCTGGAGAAGCTTCCCGAGATCCATCGCCGGCGGCTGGCCGACCCGTGGTGGTTCACGATCGTCGCCGAGCCGGGCGGGCCGGCGGTCGGCACGATCGGAGCATGGGAGACGCGGCACGGCGGCGCGGTGCTGCACGAGACGGGCTGGATGGTGCTCCCCGCGCACCAGGGGCGCGGGATCGCGAGCGCCGCGCTGATGCTGCTAATCGAGCGCGTGCAGGCGGAGCCTCGCTTCCCCAGCATCCACGCATTCCCTCCCGTCACCAACGCGCCGTCGAACGCGCTGTGTCGCAAGGCCGGCTTCACGCTCCTCGGCCAGGTCGACTTCGTCTACTCCGGCCGGACGCTGCATTGCAACCATTGGGAGCTGAACACGCTCCGAACTACCTTGCCCTGGTGATGCTTTGAGCCCGGTCGCGATCCTGGTGTCGCTCGCGTCACTCGGGGTTGGTCCCTGCGGCCGCGGCGTCTGACAGCAGGGATGTCCGAGAGTTCCGCGCGGCCATGTGGGCGTAGATGGCCGACGGGGCCGATCTCGCCGAGACGGCTGCCCCGGCGTATCGCGCGCGTCGCGCCGCGGTCGCCGCCGGATGTCTCGATGTGGTCGTCGAGGGCCGCGCGCGCTCAGTTGCCGGTGGTGACCCGGTTCTACATCTACTGGGCGGGAGCACCGATGACCGAGGCGGCGGCGGCAATCGATGAGCTGGTCGGCCGGCTGGGCAGGATCCGGCCTGTGGCGCCAACATTGCGGCGGGCGCGTTCCGCATTCGCTGAGAGCCCGGGTTGGGTCGCTCCCACACGCGCTCGACGCCGTGCTCGCCCCACTTCAGGACCACTGCGACACGCACACCACGCCCGCCGTGGTTCCACACCGCGCACGCCTGTCAACCTGCCGAGCCGTGGTCAAGCAGAGGGAGCCGGGGTGCCCCGGCCGAGTGTCGTGAACGTCTCGTGATGCGAGACATTCACGACACTCGGCGGGTCCGCGCGGATGCGCTTCCGCCGAACCGCGACCGGGATCCGGGCCCTCCCCTCAATGTCGCCGTTGCCGTTCGCGCTAGCCCCGTTTCCGCACTTGGCCGGGGTTAGGTGTTTTGCTCTGGCCAGGGTGCGGTGATGTCGAGGAGTTCGAGGAGCTGGCGTTGGGTGGCGGTGAGCGTGACAGCCTCGCGTGGTAACGAGGCGTCCCGACGCAGCCCCCAACCGAGAAGGCGCCCGACAGCCCGACACGTTGCACGCCCGGCTGTCACGCAGCGCGGGCGCTCGTGGCGTTCGGTCCCGTGGACCCGCGCACCACGAGCTCGGGCTCGAAGAGCATCTCGTCGGTCGAGCTCTCCGCGCCCTCGATGAACGCGGCGAGCATGTCGACGGCCGCTCGTCCCATCGCCTCGATCGGCTGCCGGACGGTGGTGAGCGGCGGGTCGGTGAGGCTCATGAACGTGGAGTCGTCGAACCCCGTCACGGATACGTCGCCCGGCACGGAGCGTCCGGCGCGCCGGCTCGCTCGGACCGCACCGAGCGCGAGCAGGTCGCTCGCGCAGACGATCGCGGTGACTCCGCTCTGCAGCAACCGCGCGGCCCCGGCCTGACCGCTCTCCAGCGAGTAGAGCGCGTGCACGACGCGGCTGTCGGGCAGCGCGATCCCGTGCCGACCCGCGAAGGCGCGCGCACTCTCGAGCTTGCGGCGCGAGGGCACGTGGTCCGGCTTGCCGAGGAGCACGCCGATCTCCCTGTGCCCGAGCGAGAGCAGATGTCCGAACGCCTGCTCGACCGCGACGTGGTCATCGCAGGACACGCGGGCGAACGGAAGCTCGTCCATCGAGGCGTTGATGAGGACCGTCGGGAGCCCGCGCTCGGCGATGCGGGCGTAGTGCTCGTGCGGCGCGCCTTCCTGGGCATGGTTGCCGCCGGCGAACACGACGCCGGAGACGTGGTGTTGCAGCAGTAGCTCGACGTAGTCGGCCTCCGGGATCCCGCCGGCCGTCTGCGTGCACAGCAGCGGGATGAACCCGCGCTGGACCAGCGCCGCGCCCATGACGTCGGCGAAGGCCGGGAAGATCGGGTTCTGCAACTCCGGCAGGACGAGGCCGACGAGCCGCCCGCGGTCACCGCGCAGCTTCGTCGGCCGCTCGTAGCCGAGCACGTCGAGCGCGGTGAGCACGGCCTGGCGCGTGCCGTCGGAGACCCCGGGCTTGTCGTTGAGCACGCGACTGACCGTCGCCTCACTGACGCCCACCTTCGCCGCCACCTCAGCCAATCGACGCGACACCGTTGGAAGCATACGCGCAAGTCCTGCAAGCAACTTGCAAGAAGCAGGCGAGAAGGGCGCAACAACTCAAGAAATACATGAAAAAATTCACCGGGGAACATCTTGAGGTGATAGTTTCGCGCCGCTCGAACCAGCCCGCGCCGAGGTGATGTGGGCGCTCGGCTGGCTGTGCAGATGCGATGCGGAGGAGGAGAAGGGTGCGCTCGATGGGTTCCGGCAGGACGTTGGCGACCGCTCTCGCGGTTGCTCTCGCGATGTTCGTCGCTGCGTGCGGCGACGACGACGAAAGCGGCGGTGGCGGTGGCGGTGGCGGTGGCGGCAGCAGCGCCGCCAGCACCGGCGCGACGGACGGCGTTGGCAAGGCGCCCACGCTCGCCGAGTCGGAGGACGCGACCGGCGAGGTGACGTACTGCCTCGGCAAGGACACGGCCGGCAACAACACCGCCGTCGTCAAGGAGTTCAACGCGGAGTTCGGAGGCTCCGGGCTGACGGGCAAGCTGCTGGAGTTCCCGGAGTCGGCCGACGAGCAGCGCAACCAGTTCGTCCAGCGCCAGGAGGCCAAATCCGGCGAGTGCGACGTCTTCCGTTCCGATGTGATCTGGACCGCCGAGTTCGCGAGCCAGAAGTGGCTGCTGGACATGAGCGAGTACGTGGACACGCGCAAGGACGAGTTCATCCCGGCGACGCTCGAGACCATCAACTACGAGGGCGCGTACTACGGCGTCCCGCAGGCCACCGACTCGGCCTTCATCTACTACCGCGACGACAAGGTCTCGAGCGTGCCGGAGACCTGGCAGGAGCTCTACACCGAGGCGGAGGCCAACGGCGGCATCGTCTATCAGGGCGCCTCGTACGAGGGGCTGACCTGCGATTACCTGGAGCTCGCCTTCGCGGCGGGCGGCGAGGTGCTCTCCGAGGACGGCAAGGAGTCCGTGATCAACTCGCCTGAGAATCTCAAGGCGCTGGAGTTCATGGTCGACGGCGTCAAGAGCGGCGTCGCGCCCAAGGCCGTGACCACGTACATGGAGGAGGAGTCGCGGCGCTCGTTCGAGTCGGGCGGGCCCGCGTTCATGCGCAACTGGCCCTACGCGTACGCGCTCGGCAACCAGAAGGGCAGCAAGGTCGCCGGCAAGTTCAAGGTCGCGCCGTTCCCGGCGTTCGAGGGCGGCGGAAAGGCCGGCATCCTCGGTGGTCACAACCTCGTCATCTCGGCCTCCTCGAAGAACCCGAAGGGCGCGGTCAAGCTGATCGACTACCTGACCTCCGCCGAGGCCGAGAAGACCTACGCGGCGGAGTACTCGATCGCGCCGGTGCTCGATGCCACCTACGACGATCCGGACGTCCAGAAGGCCCTGCCGTTCTCGGAGGAGCTCCGGCAGGCCGTCACGCAGGCCAAGTCGCGGCCTGTGTCGCCGGTCTATCCGCAGATCTCGCAGGCCATCTACAAGAACGTCAACAAGGCGCTCGCCGGCCAGACGAGCCCCGAGGACGCCCTGAAGGCGGCGGACGACCAGATCAACGAGGCTCTGTCCACCTTCTAGCAGCCCCCGCGCAGCCCGAGCCGGTCCCGGCTCGGGCTGCGCACCCACCTGCCGCATGATCGAGACCGCCCATTTCGAGCGCTTCGAGCGCGTGAGCTCGTTCGAGGTGACCGGGCGCGGGCTGCTGGCGAGGCTGCACGGCGAGCAGCTCCGCATCGACGTGGTGCGCGACGACGTCGTGCGGGTCACCGTCAGCCGGGGCGGGCGGTTCGACGAGTCGCCGACCTTCGCGGTGTGCGCGGACCCGCTCTTCGAGGGGGTCGACTTCGAGGTGGAGCAGCGCGACGGCCTCGTCCGGCTCCGCACCGCGGCGCTGGTGGTCTCGCTCGGCCTGGACCCGTTCCGCGTGGACGTTCACCGCGCCGACGGCAGCCCGGTCGTCGAGACCGCGCAGGACGCCGACGGTCGCTACTGGGCCTACGCCAGGCTGAACGACGCCTTCATCGTGCGCCGGCGCTGCCGCCCCGAGGACGCGATCTACGGCCTCGGAGAGAAGTCCGGGAGCCACAACCGCAAGGGCCGCGACTTCACGCTGTGGAACACCGACGTGCTCGACCCCTACGCGACGGCCGAGTTCACCGCGGGACGACCGGCCGACGATCCGCGCGCGGATCGCACCAGCGCGGAGTTCGACCCGTACTACGTGTCGATCCCGTTCCTCTACCACCACGCCCACCCGGCGGGCGCGGTCGCCGGATCGTTCGTGGACAACGGCTACCGCGGCACCTACGAACTTTCGCACGCGGACGAGTACCGCATCCACTTCTCCGGCGGGCAGTACACGGAGTACATCTTCGCCGGACCCGGCATGCCGGAGATCCTCTCCGCGTACACCTGGCTGACCGGACGCATGGCGCTGCCCCCGTTGTGGTCGCTCGGATACCACCAGTGCCGCTGGTTCCGCTACACCGAGGAGACGGTCGAGCAGCTCGCGGAACGACACCGCGAGCACGACATCCCGTGCGACGCACTCTGGCTCGACATCGAGCACATGGACGGCTACCGCGTCTTCACCTGGAACGCCGATGCGTTCCCCGACGTCGCCGGCATGCTCGACCGGTTGGCGGAGCGGGGCTTCCGCCTCATCACGATCGTCGATCCCGGCGTGAAGTACGAACCCGGCTACCACGTGTTCGACGAGGCGCTGGCCAGGGACGTCCTGTGCAGGACCGAGGCCGGCGAGATCTACGTCGGCGAGGTCTGGCCCGGCGCAACGGCGTTCCCGGACTTCGTCACGGAGGAAGCCCGTGAGTGGTGGGGCGAGCTGAGCGCCGAGCACGTGCGGTCGGGGCTGGCGGGGATCTGGACCGACATGAACGAGCCGGCCACCGGCAGCATCCCACCGACCTCGATGCGCTTCGGCCGCGGGCGATACTCGCACGAGCGCTACCACAACCAGTACGCGCTGCTGATGGCGATGGGGACCACCGCCGGGTTGCTGCGCGCGATGCCGGAGCGGCGCACGTTCGTCCTCTCGCGGGCCGGCTTCGCCGGCATCCAGCGCTACGCCGCGAACTGGATGGGCGACAACGTGTCGCGCTGGGACCACCTGTGGCTGAGCATCCCGATGGGCATGGGCTTGGGCGTGTCGGGCCAGCCGTTCGTCGGCGCCGACGTCGGCGGGTTCGTCGGCCACTCCGACGCGGAGCTGTTCCTGCGCTGGATGCAGTACGGCGCGCTGACGCCGTTCTGCCGCAACCACTCGGAGATCGGCAACGTCGACCAGTACGCGTGGGCGTGGGGCGACGCGGTCCGAGACCTCGTGCGCGACGCGATCCGCCTGCGGTACCGGCTGCTGCCGTACCTCTACGCGGCGTTCGTCCGCGCGCACGAGACCGGCGCTCCGGTGCAGCGTCCGCTCGTCTTCGACCACCAGTACGACCCGGTGGTGCGCGACATCGACGACGAGTACCTGCTCGGTCCCGACCTGCTCGTCGCTCCGGTGGTGAGCGCCGGCGCGACCGCGCGTCAGGTGTACCTGCCCGCGGGCGGCTGGTACGACTGGCACACCGGGGAGCCGGTCGGCGGCAGCCGGTTCCTCCTCACCGCGACCCCGATGGATCGGATCCCGATCTACGCCAGGGCCGGCGCGGTCATCCCCATGTGGCCGGAGGCGCCGCCCTCGACCGCGGACCACCACCCCTCGGCGATCGAGCTGCACGTCTTCGTGCCGGACGCCGACGGAACGCACGGCTCGCTCCTGCAGGAGGACGACGGGCTCAGCTTCGCGGCGCTCGAGGGCGCCCGGCATCGCACCACGTTCGAGTTGACCCGCAGCGGCGACCGGGTGACGCTCGACGCCAGGGTGGACGGCCACGGCTACCCCGAGTTCGCGCGCACGGCGTTCCACCTCGTCATCCACGGCGCCGCACCCCCCACGGTCGTGCTGGACGGGATCGAGGTGCGGACCGACGACGCGCGGGTCGCGTTCCCAAACGCCGGCGGCGCGTTCACGGCGGAGTTCGAGGTGTAGATCGGGCGCGGTAGCCTGGCTCGGCGTCGAACCGAAAGGAGCTGGGACGTGGAGATGACGCTCGACGTGCGCCGCGCGGAGCTCGCGGACGCCGATGCCGTGGGTCAGCTCCTGCACGACTTCAATCGCGAGTACGACGAGCCCACGCCCGGACCGCGCAAGCTCGGCGAGCGCATCCGCGAGCTGCTCAGCGGGGATCCCACCGTCGTGCTCCTCGCCGGGACGGGACCCGAAGGGCTGGCGGTCCTGCGGTTCCGCCCTTCGATCTGGACGGACGCGCTGGAGTGCTACCTGGCCGAGCTCTACGTGGTTCCGGATCGGCGCGGCCACGGGCTCGGGCGGGCGCTGATGAACGCCGCGCTCGAGGTCGCGCGTCACGAGGGCGCGGACCACATGGACCTCGGCACCGCCGAGGACGACGTGGCCGCCCGTGCCCTCTATGAGAGCCTCGGGTTCAGCAACCGCGAGGGCAAGCCCGATGGATCGATCAACTACTTCTACGAGCGCGAGCTGTGACCACCGCAGGCGCTCACCTTGTGAGGATCGCCCCGTGAGCATCATGAAGATCAACGCCATCACCGTGCCGCGCGATCGCTTCGCCGAGTTCGAGCATCGGTTCGCCACCCGTGCCGGCAGGGTGTCGAGCGCCGACGGCTTCGAGGGATTCCAGCTCCTCCGCCCCAACGACGAGCGCGAGACGTGCCTCGTGCTCACCCAGTGGCGATCCGAGGACGACTTCCAGGCGTGGATGGGCAGCAGCGACTTCGCCGCGGGCCATGCGCAACACCGGGAGAGCGGACCCGTCGGCACCGCGTCGGAGCTGTGGTCCTTCGACGTGCTCGAGACCGAGCGTCCCGACCGCGGCTGACAGCGACGTGCGACGGCCGGTCAACGTCACGGTGTGGGGCGAGAACGTCCACGAGCGGACCGAGGACGACGTCCGCGCGCGGTATCCGCGGGGGATGCACGCCGCGATCGCCGACGGCATCGCCGAGCTGCTCGGCGATTCGGTGCGCGTGGGCACGGCGACGCTCCAGGAGCCCGAGCACGGGCTCACGCAGGCGGTGCTGGACGACACGGACGTGCTGACCTGGTGGGGGCACGCCGCGCATGATGATGTCGACGATGCGGTGGTCGCGCGCGTGCACGACGCGGTGCTGGGCGGCATGGGTCTGGTCGCGCTGCACTCCGCGCACTACGCGAAGGTCTTCCGCCGCCTGCTCGGCACGTCGTGCAGCCTGCGCTGGCGCAACGACGGCGAGCGCGAGCTGGTGTGGACGGTCGACCCCACGCATCCGATCGCGGCCGGGGTCCCCCACCCGATCGTGCTCGAGGCGCAGGAGATGTACGGCGAGCACTTCGACATCCCCGCGCCCGACGAGCTCGTGTTCGTCAGCTCGTTCGCCGGCGGCGAGGTGTTCCGCAGCGGCTGCTGCTTCCGCCGCGGCGCGGGGCGGATCTTCTACTTCAGCCCCGGCGATCAGGACTACCCGATCTACCACCACGCCGACATCCGGCGCGTGATCGCCAACGCGGTCGGCTGGGCGGCGCCCGTTCCCGGCGACCGGCGCGCCGTGCCCGGGAGCCCCCAGTCGCCGCGTGGATGGTTCGAGGCGACGCACCGGTGACGGCCGTTCGGGTGGGCGTCATCGGGGTCGGGTGGGCCGGCCAGCAGCACCTCGCGGCCTACGAGGCGCTCGCCGGCGTGCAGGTCGTCGCCCTCGCCGGGCTGGAGGAGCCGGTCCGGGCGGCGCTCGCCGCGCAGTACGGAATCGAGCGCCACGTCGCCCGCTGGGAGGACCTGCTCGAGCTCGACGGGATCGACGCGGTGAGCGTCGCGGTGCCCACGTTCCTCCATGCCCCGATCGCGATCGCCGCGCTCGAACGCGGCCTGCACGTCCTCTCGGAGAAGCCGATCGCGCGCAACGAGTCCGAAGCGCAGTCGATGGTCGAGGCCGCGCGGGCGGCCGGTCGTGTCCTCGACGTCGGGTTCAACCACCGCGAGCGGGGCGACATCCACAAGCTCAAGGACATCATCGACGCCGGGCGGCTCGGACGGCCGTACTACGCGAAGGCGTGGTGGCTCCGCCGCTCCGGGATACCGGGACTCGGAAGCTGGTTCACGACGGCCGAGCTGGCGGGCGGCGGCCCGCTCGTCGACATCGGCGTGCACGTCCTCGACTACTCGCTGTTCCTCCTCGGCAACCCCACGGTCACCGCCGTCAGCGCGTCGACCTACGACCTGCTCGCGAGCGCCGGCTTCGGGTTCAACCCCGAATCCACCAAGACGAGCGTGGCCGGCGCGACGGGGTTCGACGTCGAGGACCTCGCCACCGTGTTCATGCGCCTGCAGGACGGCGGCACGCTCCTCGTGGAGGCGAGCTGGGCCGCACACCGCACCGACGGCGACGAGTTCGGCATCACGCTCTACGGGAGCGAGGGCGGCGCCGAGCTGATCGTCGAGAACTACGCCCCGAGCGGATCGCTCAGGATCTTCACCGACGACGACGGCGTTCCGGCCGAGACACGCCTGACCGCGCAGCCCGGCGGTGGCCACAAGGTCGTCGTCGAGCGGTTCCTGGCGAAGATCCGCTCGGGCCAATGGCAAGAGCATGACGGCAACGCGGCGATCGACCTGGCCCGCATCGTCGACGCGTGCTACCGCTCCGCGGCCGAGCAGCGCGAGGTCCGCCTGACCCGCTGATCGCGGCCACTCACAACCAGCGCTGGCGCACCGCCTGGATCCCGAGCTGGAAGCGCGTGCGCGCCCCGAGCCGGTCGGCGAGTGCCGCGATGCGCCGGCGCAAGGTCCGCTCGCCGATCCCGAGCTGGCGCGCGATCGCCTCGTCCTTGAGGCCCGATGCCAGCATCATCAGCAGGCGGCGGTCCTCCTCGCTCGATGACGCCAGCGCCGGCACGGGGATCGCTCGCTGCCATACGCTCTCGAAGAGCGCGGCGAGCGCGTCGAGCAGGCCGGACCGGTGCACGACCAGCGCGGCGTCGGTGAGGCCCTGTTGCAGTGACAACGGCGTGAGCGCGAGCCGGCGGTCGCAGATGACGAGCTTCATCGGCACGTCCGCTGCCACCCGCGCATCCTCGCCGGCGGCGGCCAGCGACTCGAGCATGCGCGGCTGCCCCGGCTCGGTGAGCGACGAGCGGTCGTAGACGACGCGGCAGCGCACGCCGCGGGCGAGGATGTCGTGCTCGGTGTCCTCGTTGTCGGGCGCGGCCGTCGTGTAGGGCGGCTTGTCGAACACGAGCAGCTCCTCGACCGCACTGCGTTGGAGCTGCGCGAAGCGGCGGCGCACGGCGTCGGAGCCGGTCACGACCTCGAGCACCTCGGCGGCCCGGTCAGCCCCGGAGCCGGACCGGAACTCGTTCGTCAGCTCGGTCGCCGCGAGCCGCGCCCGCGCCACCTCCTCATAGCGGCGAGCGGCGAGCGCCTCGATCGCCACGTCGGGTGGAGCGGGCACGAACCGCGCGCCGGCGCCGGGGACGCGGCTCGCCAGCCCCTTCTCCTCGAGGCCCGCGAGCGCGGTGTGGAGTGAGCCATCCGAAACGCCCGCCACGCCGACGAGCTCCTCGGCGGTGGCGGCGCCGAGCCGCACGAGCGACCGATAGACGCGCTCCTCGGTCTCCGCGACCCCGACTCCGCCGAGCATGACGGCCGGAGCGTAGTGATCCGCGGCGGTTGGCCACTTCCTGCCGGTGGCAACAAGTGGCCACGACAGTCGCGGAGGCGGACA
>Ga0193742_1002396_pt1 | contig 10798 bp, 10 predicted proteins | sample L2c1metaG_FD_165511 | JGI IMG/M metagenome (GOLD analysis project Ga0193742, IMG submission 165511) | Soil microbial communities from a riparian zone of the East river system, Colorado, United States - L2c1 | ecosystem: Environmental > Terrestrial > Soil > Riparian zone | place: USA: East River... | reverse complement strand
CCTAGAGAGCAAAAAAAAAAAAAAGACTCTATGGTAAGGAACTAAATCTTTCTTCATTGTTGAAACTCACCATAGTTGTACCTGCGAAACTCGATGTGAGATAGCTCCATCACTTGTCCTAGGGACTTGTTGGAGTAAAAAGTCTAGTTGATCCTTGGCCGCACCCGCATAGTTAATCTGTCCCGCATCCTGGTTCGTCCAATTGGCCAACAGAACGCACATGCCGATAGAGGCCGGATCCGCGGCGCTTCCATCAGCGGTAATCAAGGCCTGGGGACCGACAGTGTTGTTGTTGGCAACTGTACGATTTGACACGACGGCTTTAGCAATTGCGAAGAAAGGTGCTAAGGAGGTGGTGAGGTTGGATGGGATGGTAGAAGGGGGAGGTAATGGCGTTGAAGAAAAAACAGAATAAGGAGATGCGTTGAGTTCAAGGATGGCTTGAGCACGGGTTCCAAGTTCCCAACTATAAAAGAATGAGATAAGTAAGGACGGTAGCTAAGTTTACGAAAACCTTAGAAGGGCACTTTCTGCTAGTCGAGTATTGACAACATTTATCTGTTCGTCTGTAAGAATTTGTGCTTCGGCGAGACGCGGAAAGAGTAATAATAGACTTTGGATTAGAAAAAAAAGGAATGTAAGTGCGTCTGACGCTTTTCGGGTCATGGAAGATGTTGAGGAGGTTGTTTAGTTAAGAGACAGTTGTAAATATGTATGTGGGAAACTGTAAATTCATTTGCCAAGATAATTCAAGTCGCAGGAAATGATAATGATTTATCCGAAACGAATGATGACATTTGGAGTCGGCGATATCCATAACCGAATCCAGCCAACGTTGAAACAAGGGCTCTCATCAGAAATATATGTATAGTCCTTTTGATCAACTACATAAAATGGGTATGATAAATCTATCTGTCTAACAAGTTGATTCAACAAAAGATAAATTCATCAACAAAAAAGGTGACACTGATCTGATGAAGAACCTAAGAAATAGGTGGTGACTGTGTGCCTGTATCTTAAACAAACTCCGCTGATGCCTTACCTTTAACATTTAATCTCCGACGACTTTGTGATATACACATATGGTTTGAGCTTTTGAGGATGGTTCAAACGAGAAGAAGGGTGTCCTACATTATTCCTTCACCCTCAGAGTCTATTCCTCGATTACAACTTCCTCCACATGGCGTATCACGATTGGGTGTTACAGGTCCTCTTTTAACACCATTTGCAGGTCAGTCCGGCTCAATTTCGAAGGGAATAAAGCACCCTCGTCATCGTTTGGGTGTCGCGTCGTTAGTGCTCGATACTTCCACCCAATTAGTTGGGCGAGATACACCTGGAGGTATCCTCTATTCGGGTGGGAGGGATGGGTTGGTTATGTCTTGGGAACTCGGAATACCTATGAAGAGGCGGAAAGTCAACGCAGGCCAGTCGATCAAAGTAAATAAGGGTAGATGGGAGACTATGACTGGCTGGGGGGACGACGTCCAGGACGAGGACCTTGAGGATGGAGACGAGCGAGTTGGCGATGGCGATGTACTCGGCGATGTCACAGGTAGTATCAACAGGCGAAGACGACGAGCACGGAGCAAAGCGGGCGGAATCCCTTATGAATACCAGTGGGAAACAGACCTATCTACATTTCAAGCCGGATCCGTATGTGACCTTCTACTATTTTTTATCAACTCTAGCATATCTTACTTCGAACTAGCCCACTCAGTTCAGACAATCTGCACAGGCGCACACAGATTGGGTCAACGATATCCTCCTCTGCAACTATAATCAAACGGGTGCGTTCCAACATGCTACTTATAAATTTGATTGTAACCTTCACCAGTCGTCTCTGCTTCATCTGATGGAACCGTCAAGGCATGGAGTCCACACGCTTCGTTCCCCACTGATCCATCAACCATTGGATCCCACAGTGACTACGTCCGATGTTTAACACATTGGTACGCTCCTGCCTTTCACAAATACTCAACCAGCTTTAATATATTCACAGTCGTGAACAGAATTGGGTCGCTTCTGGCTCTTTTGACCGCACAATTAAGCTGTGGGATCTGAATCATACTGCATCTGACCCCCTCGTCACTTTAAACCCTCCAGATGCGACAGCTCCCAAATCATCGGTGTATGCTCTCGCAGTGGATCCTTTTGGTCGGACAATTGCATCCGGATCTCCGGAACGAGTTATCCGTTTGTGGGATCCTCGTACAGGAAAAAGAACAGGTTTGACCTATCCAATTGCTCTATCTTGTGCTCACTGACCGTTCATATCAGGAAAGCTAGTCGGACATACCGATAACTTGAGGGCTATCTTAATCTCAGAAGATTCGAAATATGTAAGGCAGCTTCTAGTTATGAAATGTCTTGATTGTTATTCCTGACATGCGTGACTCTCAGCTTTTAACAGGATCAGCGGATGGTAAGTAACCACAAAATCACTCATACTCATGAACGAGCACTTAATGAATCATAGCATCTATAAAATTGTGGTCTCTTTCATCTCAGCGATGCCTGCATACTTTCACTCACCACACCGAATCCGTTTGGTCCCTCTACTCTGACCATCCTGGTCTAGAAATATTTTATTCAGGCGACCGTTCTGGATTAGTCTCCAGAGTTGATGTGGAAAACTGCTCCGATATCTCTGATGGTGAATGTACCGTCCTGTGCAATGATTCTCTAGACTCGACGAGACCTTCCTGCGATGGCATCAATAAAATTGTCGCGATGGATGATAATCTATTATGGACTGCTAGCGGTACTTCCACCATCCGACGATGGAATATACCCCAACGGCGATCGTTGAGGATATCCACTCAGGATTCTGATGGAGAGCGTCTTCCATCACCAAAGTCACGAAGACCGACACTCACGATCGATGCGTCTTCAGAGGCTTACACGCGACCAAGAAGTATGTCATTTTCACCTTCCGTCCAATCTTTTGCATCGGAACACGGCACAGAAACCAACGGTTTACCTTACGAAAGCCTCGTCAAGCTCGTTTCTCTCAACGACCCATTCACTTCATACACCGCTAACCGCACCCATGACCCCGAAGTGGTTACTCTCTACTCTGCAGCATCTGTCATGTCTGTTCCCCATCAAATCATACGTCCACCTGATCAAACTGTCTTTCCCAATCCCCCTCTTCATAGTTCGCGAACTGAAGACACTGTCATGGTATCCAACACTGCGCGTATGAAATACGACGAACGAGACCTTGCAGCAGATGCTGTGCCGCTCTGTTCGATGCCGGATGATGTGATTCCGGGGGATCACGGACTTGTGCGTTGTATCGTATTAAATAACAGGATCAATGCTTTGACAGTGGATACTGCCGGGGAAGTAGCGGTATGGGATATCGTTCGAGGGATATGCCAGGGTAGATATCTGCCTGAGGATGTTGCCGCTGCTAGTTTAGCCGGGAGTACGGCGGGCGGAAGTGGTGAAAAGGAGAGGAGTCCTCGTGAGGCGTTGGAGATTGTCCGGGAACGGATCGAAGGGGAAGCTGTGGTTTCAACTTGGTGTTCAGCTGATACTAAAGCTGGTGTTTTAACGGTTCATATGATTGAACGATGTTTTGAGGCTGAGGTCTACGCGGATGAAGTAGGTTTCGCTCATGACCGTCACTTCAATGAAGAATCCAAATGTGAGTGGTTTACAGGTTGCTTTTTTTTGTTGTTGTTGCCGGTTTAACATGTTAGTTTTTTTTTGTTGATGATAGTGAATATTGGTAAATGGGTTATAGGAAACTTGTTCATTGGTTTTATTCGAGAACAGCAACGGAGGCATTTGCAGGATGGGACAAGTATTACTCGTGCTCCAAGTAACGATGTTACTGATCCAAATACTCCAAACACTCCAAATCGTTCGCACTCGTCCCTCGAGCCTCTCAAAATGCTGGCCGTCAACAGTGGTACAGTCGTATCTTCACTTAATATGATACCTGCTGTTACGCCGACTGTCTCCCCTACCGCCCGCTCATCTCCTTTGGTTACGCCCTTAATACCCCTACATAACACATGGAGAGATGCTCAATCGGCCTTTTCTTCTATACCCCAATCCCCACTGCCTATGCAGGATACCACACTCACACCTATCGTACATCAACGAACACGGTCAGGTACAATGGACGGTGCTGTAGCTGGAGGTCTAAGCACTAACGGTTTGAGAGATGATTATTTTACAACTCGAACTCGACTACAATCATTGCAAAACAATAGCCTGGGTCCCTCTGACGATTTTTCAGGCTGGACAGGTCCTAGTAAACCAGAACCTCAAACGCCGATTACGCCTAGTGGAATAATGGGAAGGTTGAAAAACTTGGGGAAGTTAGCAAAGAAGCCTGTGAGCGAGGCAAATAATATTTCGACGCCAGAATCTTCTGCTACTGCTGTCGTAGGGAGTTCCGCATCACCTTTGGTGAGCCTTGTTTTAACATGGCGACAAGCGTTTTCTTGCTAATTTACTCCGTGCGTGTAGGGAAACCAAGTTGTGCGAGAAGCTCCAAAGACGGCTGTACAACAGCTGTTGTTATCCCCTATACACCCTCCCTCATCCAACGATGCACCGTTACATCTCTTTCCTCCTAATACAACTGTTCTTATATCCGAGGAAGCTTCGCCAAGTTATACCACTGTTTATCGGGGTGCTGTGTCAACCACCCGCGGCGATATAGACGCTTTGGAGCGAGAGATGCCGATGTGGCTCGCCGAGTATCTGTTGCTCAATCAGACACCTCCATTGGCTCCTCTTGCGAAACTTAGCTTTGTGTTAATGCCTTGGAATAAGGACCCCGATGCCGAACCGCTACCGGAACTCTTGAATGCGTACGTTGCCAGCTTTCTGCCTCGATCCGAATCCTTTTTCAAGTGACATTTTCCATGCTTTTTTAATAGCACCCACTCTAAACTAACAGCTAGCCGCTACCTTCGAATTCGGAAGATTATATATCATGTACGTCGATCAAAGATCTTGATTTTTCTCTCCAAACTCATCCGTCGAAACAACCTATCACGCATACGCACACACACATATCTAGGTTCAAGATAAAATTGACAGAATACAATCAGGATCAAAAACACTCTCTTTTCGTTCGTCTGTCGATAGTCAAGGTCAAGTCCAAATCCAAGCCAGAGCATCACGATCTCCCGCAGAGGACCTTTATGAAATACTGTGTAATGACACGTTGTTACCGTACGAGATGACTTTGGCAGCTGTACGACAGTATGTTTGGAGACAAGGAGCGGAGCTCGTGATGCACTATCGAAGGAAGCGCGCGCCATCATCTCAGGCTAGATTTGAAGCAGCCGTCGTCGAGGTTGTCAAACGGTGATGAGTTGGGAGAGAGAATGTAATAAATTTATTCGGTATAAGGATTATTTCTGTAGCGTAGATAGGCGCTGTGGTCTATATAGAGGTAGGATTAGCGGAGGAAAATGTTTTTTTTATGGAGTTAGACATCATATGATGGTTCGTGGGTAGGGGGAGAAAGCGTTTTTTGTAGGATTCGAGGGAAACAGCAAGCCACTTATGACGAGGAGAATACAAGGGTATATACTAGTAGTGTAAGTAAAGAAGGGAATGTAATTGAAGTAAAAGAGGGTGGGTAGGTCGAAGCAATGGATTAAATCTAAGGAACTTGTGGAATGAAATTGGTAGGAAGTAAAAGAAGAAGAAAAAAGGAGTGTAGGGTGCGTCAGTAACCGTACATGAGGCCTGCCATCATGCTAATGATTTGTGTATAAATGAAAGAAAGAGTTATTGGACTTTGAGTTTCTTTGGCGAAGGACCATTGTACATATCAGGATGCCGAGTCTTGATATGAGCGTTCAAACTATCCGTTCTAGAATACTCCCTATTATCGGGACAGTAGGGACACCGCACGACAGTCAATCTGAGATGAGTCGAGGTGATATGCTTCGCGACGCTGGTGATGAGAAGATTTTCTCCACAACCAGTCCAGCCACAGGACATGCTGCCATTCCTGGATTGCCGATCGATTCTGTGCCGTACGAATAAGTGCGAGACAATAGCGCTGCTCGAGTTTTCGACCGCTTGACCACAGTCCTGCCAATGGCATCTAGCAAAGGGGGATTCGCGAGAGTTGTCGTATTTCCTTTTCGAAGGAGGGCGACGGCTACTACCAGAACGAGGAGGTGATTGACTCGGAGTCCTTGAGGGTGTTGTTGGCTGAGGAGGGGGAACATCTCGACTGTGGCAAAGTATGAGAGGATGAAAAAAAAAAGAAAAAAGAAAAAAGAAAAAAGACAACGAGAAGAAAAACCCTACGCACTTTTGAGGGAAAAAATTAATAGGACTATTATAGTCGTAAAAGGCGTTGGGATAATAGTTCGTGCTAACGGCCGTATCAGGGACGGTAGTAGATCTGGTTGGGTAAAAAGTAAAAAGTCAGCGTCTAAGACCCTAATTGGGAATTCGGATGAACGAGCGTACGGAGTTAGCTCGAGCGCCTCAACAATGGAAGCCGGAAGAGGACCTCTACTCGCCAAGTCCTCCACTAAAGCGTCACGAAGCTGAAGCAACCCCAGATTGAAAGCATCCTCAACGCCTGGATCACGCAAATCAGCGATGAGTTTGATTTCCTCTTGAGTCAGTACATGTTCCTGCGGCGCTGGGATGTTTTCTCTGCAAACGAAAAAAGCAAGCAATGAGAAATAACCGATGACAAAAAAAAAACAATGCAAGGCTTACGCATCAGACATAATCCCAAGAATTTTGAGAACGTCGCCAGATAGCTTAGTTATTTTCACTACCATGATAAGAAATAAAAAGAGAGTGCGAAGACGTTAAATTGAGGGTTGAGTTGTAGAATTGTGGGGAGGGGGAAGAGGCTTACCATCTCACTGTAAAACAGAGTACTTATACGAAAAGACCACTACGCATTTACAAAAAAAGGAATTTCTAATCACGGTCCAATGGCTTTGTCGTTTTGGAGCGGCCACCAAAAAAAAGCGTTAAAATATGGGTACAGCTTCTCATTATCAAATGTGGCCTCGTACTGGATAAGGGCCACAGGTTGATCAGTGGCAAGAGAGCTCTGTTCCGAGACGATGCCAAAGCGAGACGGCCTCCTACCTCAATACTCTACTAGGCCATTCATTGTCCTGAAAATGAATATAACTTCAAATACGGATATCGGAATTGTCTCACTTGATCAATTTTTGTTTTCTGCTTATTGCGTATTCTTGAATTAAATAAAGGAGCCACTGGAAGGTTGTCGAGTAGCAGGATAACGATAATATAGAATGTTATGTCATCTGATCAATCTCCAATTGTGGCAAGATCGCCACAATCAACTATACAGTAAGTGTGTTGCATACAGTATTGTTTTGCACTCTGCCTTTAATGTGATGATCATTTCACGTCAAACCTTATTTCTGAAGCGGACAACATACCATTTCTTGATGAGCAACAAGGCAACTGCCCATAGTGATTGTCACGGGCTACCCCCCCGGGTTTTTACATATTAGATAATAGCTCCAAATTTTGTGTACATTTTGCAAAAATTTGCATGCAAATTGGTGAAGAACTCACTGAGCTACAGCTCTGCAAAGTTTCATAGGCTTATGATCAATTGTGATGCCCACGGGCCACAGGTACACCAAATTTGGAAATTGGCCATTTTGGTCAACCTGTGTTAAAAACCGGTAGGCACAATTCTTTGAATTTCAGGCCAAAACCCAGCAGGGGCATAGCTCATCCATTTCTGAATGGATTTGGATGGAAAAAAAAATGCACTGTGATCACAAAACTATAGCTACAGGCCTATCTAGTCAAAACCCATGACAATTACTAACTACCCAATGAGAGTTTGTGTGGTTAGCACAGGACATGGATGAGATCATGCAGAGGTGCAGATCAAGTGAGGCTTGCAAGTTGTGAAGGATCAAAGCCAGAACCCTGATGATCATGTCACATCAAAGTTTCACTAGAAATTTCAGAAGTGCAAAAACAATACAGTAATGTGAAATTGTTTTTCCGATTTTTATTTTATTTTTTCGATTTTTTAGATTCTATTTTTAGCAAACCTCTCGAAACCCATGACTTCTGATAACCCATACCCTATGCCTTCCACCGAGGGGTATGGGTTAAGAGGAGTTTGACTGTAGTTCATTCTGTGAATTAGCTTTTAGCGAAGATTGCCCGCTTTAATGATTATATACGCTCACAGTGTTCATTTCCGGATATATTGTGGACCTAACGGAATATAGAACTGTCAGTACGCAGATTAGCTTTTACGCAGGTAGGATGACATTTACATTATTGGCCACGATAATCGTTGGGTGGTGCATGTATACATTTTCGGCATCGTGCAAGTCAGAAAACGAGTCATTTGTGTTTGGAGGCCTGTGCTAAATGAGTAGTAATTAGTGACGACGGCCGTGAGCGCAACTTGGGCACTGACTGGGTGGAGTTTCTGGTCCTGGGTTACCAAGTTGCTTGTGTGCTTCCGTACTGGTAACCACGGTACATTAAATTCGTCCCGCGGTACCGATAAATTCACTCCCCTACGTTGATACGGCAGTATAAGCGACGTGGGTACTACTAAAGTTCTGATCCTGTCCGACAGTGCCATTTGCGATGTTTCATCCTTGGCACTCGGCCTCTCTCACTACTTCCCGTCATAGGTCACGTCATTTCGGTGCCACTTCGATAGATTGCTCCTGGTGATTGGTGAATAGGCTTCGCAATCGTACTGATAATGATAGGGTTGAGAGACAGGAGGAGCGTTTTTTAAACAACGGATGGACAGTGGTAAATCTACAGTTTTTTTTACCCGACCCTGATGTATAGGTCTGAACACGTGATACTAGGCACTGCCAAATTCGAATTTCCCTGAGCTCTTACTCAACTTCCTACGACCATGACCACTGCATTTCCAATCCTACCTTCACGACCTATCCTACCACATATTGCTACAAACTGTTCAAATTTCAGATGTAACACCCCTTTAGAATTTCCTGTACCATCTCCGCAGCCTCGCCCAGGTATACTACTTCAAATCCGTTGCTTTGCATGCCAGAATCTCTTCTCGCACGCGTTTTATCCAGGACAAGTCCCATCTTCGTCTACTCCAACTAGTGCTACTTCCAAATCGGGTTTGACTCCGCCAAGTAGCAATAATACATCATCAGGATCGACTGGCGCTCAACCACGGAAAGGAAGGAAGATTGGAACTCAGGAACGCCCTTTGGAAACGGGGTACTATGATATTCTTGGTGTCCCGGTCACTGCGACCACAGACGATATCAAGAAAGCTTACAGTATGTACAACTTTCCTGTTTCGATGCCCTTGGGATTTTTTATTGGAATTGATTGATGACTTTTCAAACCTGTCAGGACGACTCGCCATCAAGCATCATCCAGACAAAAATCCAGATGATCCATTGGCGGAAGAACGATTTAAAGAAATTGCCATTGCCTATCAGACCCTATCCGATGATACATTACGTCGGAAATATAATGAGTTTGGTCCGAAAGAAAGCGCACCTGAAGGAGGGTATGTCGATCCTGAGGAAGTTTTTGGCGCTATATTTGGTGGGGAACGATTTGTCCCTATCATTGGCAACATCAGTCTGGCGCGGGATATGAAGACTGCTTTGCAAGAGGCAGAGGATGCCGAAGCTGATGATGACAAAAATGACGGCCGATTGCGATTGAAGGATGCAAAAGGCAGAGAGATATTAAGCCCTGAAGAGAAAGCGAAGAAGGAAGAAAAAGAAAGGATAAAAGCGGAGAAGGATAGGCAAAAGGCAGCAGAGGCAAGCGTTTCTTTTCTCTTTCTCCCTCCTTTTGATTGCGTCAGAAATGTAATGTGTTCTATTTTTTTTCAAGAATAGAGAGCGGCTGCAAGGGCGGAGAGAGTCAACAAACTTGTCGAGAACTTGGCGCGTAAACTTGGGATCTTTACAGAATCGGCTACCGGACCCAATGATCCTGACGTGTCGATGAGTTGGAGGACAATTTGCTCATTAGAAGCCGAGTGGGTTTCTTTTATCCGCTTGTCTTCTCGTAATATCGTCCGACTCTTTCTACTTGACCTTTTCAAGAGACCTGAAACGAGAATCCTATGGCGTTGAGCTTCTACAAGCGATCGGCTTTGTTTATGTTGCCAAAGCGAAACATCACCTGGCAACAAACCAAACGTTCCTTGGCGTTGGTGGATGGCTACATAATGTACAAGGCAAATACCATGTTTTCAGCGAAACGTACGAGACATCTATCTACCTAGCTGGGAATTAACGTCATCCCTTTTCCTTTTTCTCAAAAACAGGGTTTCGACACTCCGAGCAGCCATTGAACTTAAGGGAGTGTTCGATCAAATACAAGCTGCCGAGAAAGCAGGAAATCTCAGTCCGGAGGACAAGAAACGACTTGAGGAACAAGCTGCTGAGAAAGGCCTTCAGGCATTGTTCAAGGTATGGTGTTTTCTTGTGCTCGTATAAATAAACCTAAATGGATGAATGTTTTTAGGGCACCAAACTTGAAGTGGAGTCGATCCTACGCGAGACATGTGAGCGTGTACTAGAAGACACTACTATCACGCGAGAGAAAGCACAGTTACGCGCTGTGGCTCTTCAAATGCTCGGAGAGGCGTATATGAATGTCAAGAAAGAGGATGCGGCCCACGCAGGGAAGCCTAATGACAACGATTATGTGAAGATTGAGACGAAGCAGAGTCGCGCTAGAGATGGTGCTGACTTCAAACAGGATGGTCGCGGAGGTGGTCGATGAGGGAGGGAAACGTAACATGCTCCGAGTTGTCTTT
>Ga0193742_1002395_pt1 | contig 10801 bp, 6 predicted proteins | sample L2c1metaG_FD_165511 | JGI IMG/M metagenome (GOLD analysis project Ga0193742, IMG submission 165511) | Soil microbial communities from a riparian zone of the East river system, Colorado, United States - L2c1 | ecosystem: Environmental > Terrestrial > Soil > Riparian zone | place: USA: East River... | reverse complement strand
TTCATCCCCGGCCTGCTCTCGCTCATGGGTGGCGAGTTCACCGACGCCCTACCGTCCTTCGAAGACGCCATCCGCCTCGATTCCTCCAACACCATGCTGCTCTGGTGCCGCGGCCAGATCCTCGCCATCCTGGGCCGCAACCAGGAGGCGATCGAGCAGTTCCGCGCCATCCAGCAGATCGATCCCGCCCACTACTTCTCTCAGTTAGGCGCCGTCATGCAGGCCGCCCTCATCAACGACCGCCAGGCCCTCGATCAGGCCGCCACCGACGAGCTGCTCCAGATCTCCGCGCACGACCCGCACTACTCCTGGAACCTCGCCCAGTGCTACGCCCTCGTCGGAGACACCCCCAAAGCACTCACCTGGATTGAGACCGCCATGAGCAAGGGCTTCATCAACTACCCCATGGTCAGCCGCTGGGACCCTCTGCTCGCCCCCATCCGCAAAGCTCCCCAGTTCGACGATCTCGTCGACCGCCTCCGCGACCGCTGGGAGAACTTCGAAGTCTAGTCGAACGCATCACGCGAAATTCATCGCGCAGCAATCATCCCTGTCCTCACAAAGTTGACTCGCTCTTAAACCAGCAGGGATACTTAAACTTGCACTCCCTAAATTCGCCTTTCAGGATCAAACCGTGTCAAACATTCTTGAGCATCTTCCATCCGGCCAGAAGGTTGGTATTGCGTTTTCGGGCGGCCTGGACACCAGCGCCGCTCTCCACTGGATGAAGATCAAGGGCGCCGTCCCCTACGCGTACACGGCCAATCTCGGCCAGCCCGACGAATCCGACTACGATGCCATCCCCCGCAAGGCCCTCGAGTACGGCGCCGAAAAGGCGCGCCTCATCGACTGCCGCCCCCAGCTCGTCGCCGAAGGAATCGCTGCCCTCCAGTGCGGCGCCTTCCACATCACCACCGCCGGAGTCACTTACTTCAACACCACTCCCATCGGCCGCGCCGTAACCGGCACCATGCTCGTCGCCGCCATGAAAGAGGATGACGTCAGCATCTGGGGCGACGGCAGCACCTACAAGGGCAACGACATCGAGCGCTTCTACCGCTATGGCCTCCTCGTCAATCCCGACCTCAAGATCTACAAGCCCTGGCTCGACGACGCCTTCATCAACGAGCTCGGCGGCCGCGCCGAGATGTCCGAGTTCATGCGCCAGTCCGGCTTCGAGTACAAGATGTCCGCCGAGAAGGCCTACTCCACCGACTCCAACATCCTCGGCGCCACCCACGAGGCCAAAGACCTCGAGCACCTCAACAGCAGCGTCAAGATCGTCGTCCCCATCATGGGAACCGCCTTCTGGCGCGACGATGTAGAGGTCAAGCGCGAAGAGGTCACCGTCCGCTTCGAAGAGGGTTGGCCCGTCGCCCTCAACGGCACCCCCTTCCACGATTCCGTCGAGCTTCTCCTCGAGGCCAACCGCATCGGTGGACGTCACGGCCTCGGCATGAGCGACCAGATCGAAAACCGCATCATCGAAGCCAAGAGCCGCGGCATTTACGAGTCCCCCGGCCTCGCCCTTCTCTACATCGCCTACGAGCGCCTCATCACCGGCATCCACAACGAAGACACCATCGAGCTGTATCGCGAAAACGGCCGCAAGCTCGGCCGTCTCCTCTACCAGGGCCGCTGGTTCGACCCTCAGTCCATCATGCTGCGCGAGAGCGCCCAGCGCTGGGTCGCCAAGGCTATCACCGGCGAGGTTACCCTCGAGCTCCGCCGCGGCAACGACTACTCCATCCTTAACACCGAGTCGCCCAACCTCACCTTCAAGCCCGAGCGCCTCACCATGGAAAAGGGCGAATCCACCTTCTCCCCCCGCGACCGTATCGGCCAGCTCACCATGCGCAACCTCGACATCATCGACACCCGCGAAAAGCTCCTCACCTACGCCCGGGCCGGCCTCATCAATCTGGGCAAAGGCATCAACGTCCCTCAGCTCACCAGCGAAGAAGAGAACGACTAGCGATATCGCATCGCTCAATGAAACGATATCGATCACATCGCTCAATGAAAGGTGTCATCCTGAGCGAAGCGTAGCGGAGTCGAAGGACCTGCGGTTCTCAGTCTTTCAAACTATGCAATGAATTTTATGGGGCACCCCTCGGGGTGCCCCATCTTCGCGACTCCTGCAAGAACGCCTACCCTCGGCTAGGAGCCTTCCCCAACAACTCCCGCGCAATCACCATCCTCTGAATCTCGCTCGTCCCCTCGCCAATCGGACACAGCCTTACATCCCGGTAAAACTTCTCCGCCGGATAGTCCTTGATGAACCCATACCCTCCATGAATCTGCACGCCTTCATCGCAGATCCTGCACGCCGCTTCGCTCGCATACAGCTTCGCCATCGCCGACTCCCGCGTCACCCGCAGCCCCTTGTCCTTCATGTGCGCCGCGCGCATCGTTAGCAGCCAGGCCGCATCCAGCTCCGTCGCCATATCCGCCAGCTTGAACTGAATCGCCTGAAACTCCGAGATCGTCTTCCCGAACTGCCTCCGCTCTTTCGAATACTTCACCGCGGCATCCAGCGCGCCCCTTCCCATCCCCAGGCTCAGCGCCGCAATCGAGATCCTTCCCCCATCCAGCACCCGCATCGCATCCTTGAAACCGTCGCCAAGCTTGCCGATCTGGTTCTCGTCCGGAACTTCGCACTCCTCGAAGATCAACTCAGCCGTATCGCTCGCGCGCAGTCCCAGCTTGTTCTCCTTCTTTCCCGGTCGAAAGCCTTTGGTCCCCTTCTCCACCACAAACGCCGTGATCCCGCCGCTCGCGCCCTTCTCCTTATCCGTCACCGCCAGCACCACTGCGCAGTTGGCATACGTTCCATTGGTGATGAAGGTCTTCGACCCGTTCAACACCCACTTGTCTCCGCGCTTCACCGCCGTCGTACGAGCACCACCTGCATCGCTACCGGAGCCCGGTTCCGTCAGCCCCCACGCCCCCAGCCACTCCCCACTCGCCAGCAAAGGAATCCACCGCTTCCTCTGCTCGTCGTTCCCCGCCAGCATGATGTGGTTCGTGCACAGCGAATTGTGCGCGGCCACAATGATCCCCACGCTCCCATCCACCCGCGACAGCTCCTCGATCGCCGTCACATACTCCACATACCCCATCCCCGCGCCGCCCAGCTCCTCAGGAAAGATCACACCCAGCAGCCCCATCTCTCCCAGCTTCTTCACCACCGCATGAGGAAACTCGCTCTTCTCGTCCCACTCCGACACATGCGGAGCTACTTCTTTCTCCGCAAACGCCCGTACCTCCTTCCGCAATTGCTCCTGCTCTTCTGTCAAACCAAACATCGCATCCTCCGCAACTTCATAATCAAAACTAATAACACTATCATAAAAATGCATACACTGGCTCCACCTCTCCGCCTCGAAAGGGAGCGGCCTCCGCTGTTTCCTATTCCTACTCCCTGCTCCCTCTTTTGGGAACATTTTCGCCTCCAACGCGGTCTATGCAGTTAGTACAAATTGTTTTAGCCGGACGAAAGGCCTGCCTTGCGACCCTCCATATCCTCTGCCTTGCTCCTTTCCACCCTCATCGCCAGCGCCCAGAATCCAAAACCTCCGGCCCCCCGAACGCAGCGCCTCACACCCAGGTCCGAAGCCGAAAGAACCACCCTGCTCCCGGTTACCCGCGTCGCCCTCTACAAAAATGGCGTCGGCTTCTTCGAGCACTCCGGCCACGTCACCGGCAACCAGTCCGTCACCATCGACTTCACCACCTCCCAGCTCAACGACGTCCTCCAGTCCCTCACCGCCATCGATCTCAACGGCGGCCGCATCTCGGGAGCAGGCTACAACTCCACCACGCCTCTCGAGCAGCAGCTCAAGGCTCTCCCTCTCGCCCTCGACCAGGACCCCACCGCCGCCGATCTCTACGCCGCCCTCCGCGGAGCCCACGTCGAAGTCACCGGCTCCGGTGCCTCTTTCACCGGCCGCATCCTCAACATGGAGATCCGCTCCCTTCCCGGCCCCAAAGACGACTCCCCCGCAACAGAGCACCGCTTCCTCACCGTCATCTCCGACTCCGGCGCCGTCCGCACCCTTGAGCTCACCTCCTCCACCCAGGTCCGCCTCCTAGACTCTGCCCTCCACACCGACCTCTCCCGCTACCTCGAGCTCATCGCCGCCAACCGCAGCCAGGGACTCCGCCACCTCACCCTTCAGGACAATGGAACAGGAACCCGCGACCTCCGCGTCTCCTACATCTCCGAGGTCCCCATCTGGAAGTCCACCTACCGCATCCTCCTAACCTCCTCCCCGGCCTCCAGCACCGCACAGACCGCAACCCTGCAAGGCTGGGCCGTAGTCGACAACACCGTCGGCACCGACTGGACCAACGTCCAGCTCTCCCTCATTGCCGGCTCCCCGCAGAGCTTCCTCCAGCCTCTCTCCCAGCCCATCTACTCCCGCCGCCCCGACATCCCCATCGCCCAGGACGCCCAGCTCACCCCACAGACCCACGACAGCAGCATCGAGTCTCCAGCCCCGGCCGTCACCGGTACAGGGATGGGCGCAGGATCGGGTGTCGGCGGCGGCATCGCCATCAACGGACGCAATTCCATGCCTAGCCAGAAAGCCCTCAGAGGTGGAGTCATGGGAGGCATCGGCAGCATCAACGAATCCGTCGCCGTCGCCGCACCCATGGTCGCCTACGAAACCGCAGCCGCCGACTCTCTCGTCCCCCAGACCACCACCTCAGCCTTCGACGACTACTTCGAGTACAAGCTCACCGACCCCGTCACCATCCGCAAGAACGAGTCCGCCCTCGTTCCCATCCTCCAGGCAAAGATCCCCACCGAGCGCGTCACCCTCTGGTCGCCCATGCAACCGCGCCCCCTGCGCGCCCTCTGGATCACCAACGCCAGCAACCTCACCCTCGACCGCGGCAGCTTCTCCATCGTCGAAGACGGCAACTTCGGCGGCGAGGGCCTCCTCGACCCTATCCATCCCAACGAGCGCCGCCTCCTCTCCTACGCCGCCGACACCGCCGTCACCGTCGCCACCGACTACTCCCACGATACGCAGCGCGTCCTCTCCTTCTCCGTCGTCAAAGGCGTCCTCCGCCAGCAGACCAGCGAGGTCTCCGAGGTCGAGTACATCGTCCACAACGCCGCACCCGATGCCCGTACCGTCATCGTCGAACAGCCCATCCGTCAGGGCTGGCTGCTCGACTCCGACCCCAAGCCCGCCGAAACCACTCCGATCGCCTACCGCTTTCGCGTTGCCGCCGCTCCCGGTGAATCCCCGCGCCTTCACATCGGCCAGCGTCGCATCTTCGAGCAGCATTACCGCATCGTCGACAATACCGATGAGCAACTCACCGTCATCCTTCGCAACGCCAACCCTGTCATCCTCCAGCAGCTCGAACCCATCTTCGCCGCCAAGCGCGCCGTGAGCTCCCTCGACACACAGATCAAATCCACTCAGTCCCAGATCGACCAGATCGTCGAGGACCAGAAGCGCATCCGCGAAAACCTCACTGCCCTCAAAGCCACCTCTGAAGAGCGAGCTCTCGCCAAACGCTACACCGACGAGCTCAATCAGCAGGAGGACAAGCTGGCCTCTCTCCGCAAAGACCTCGACTCCCTCCGCCAACAGCGCGAGGCCGCCAACCAGGACCTGGCCAACAAAATCGAATCCCTCAACATAGAACAGACCCGCAGCTAATCACGCGACACCGCTAAACACCGGCCCACTCCGGGTTATCGGGGCCAGCGCGTGCTCCGCTCAACAGCAAGTTCTCATCGCCCTTTTGCGCGCTGTTGCCAGGTGAACGAAGAAGAATCGCTGTGGTTTTCCGCAAGCTCTCTTCGCTCCGAAGAAAATGTTTTCCTCTTTTCTAGCGAAAGTATTCGCACTCTACCCTGAATTCCCCCTTCCACAACTGTCAGAGAATCTCGGCAAGTCATGCAGCTGTTGATCTTCCGCGCCCGCTTGCACTTTGGGGATAAACGTGCTTTGCCGGTGTACATGCGGAGATTTTGCGACGAGAGCCAACAAACTTCCCCCAAGGAGCAGTTAACGCACGAATTCAAATAGAAAGCCGGGCCCTTCTCATGCTGAGCTACAACCTTTCTTCATTTCCCAGCAGTTTGTGTGCTGTCGTAACGCTTCTATTCTCGTCTCCTGGTGCATGGGCACAGATAAGTTCAAGCACGTCGAGTGACCGTGTCACAGTATCAAGTCCGTTGCGAACGGAAAAAACGTGCCCGAAAGACCCGCTTCACATCGCTGCAGAGTGTGCAGAAACAGCTGCCGTGCGGAATCCATATCCCGCCGGTGCGCCCGCATCGCTAGCCGCCAACTCATCCGCATCTCCAACGGAGGTTTCTCCGAAAAAGGAGATCGGAATCGTAAAGACGGAAATAAAGGTAGTTGCGACGCAGGCAGATAGCAGCGAAGGCTACGAGAGAAAAATCACCCCAAAAGAGATCGAAACCTCCGCCGGCACCTTCGGGGATCCCTCTCGATACATGCAGTTACTTCCTGGAATTGTCTCGGACAACGACAAGTTCAATGACTTCATCGTTCGCGGCGGCAACTCGCAGGAGACTCTCTTTATCGTCGACAACATCGAGATGCCATCGATCAATCAGCTGTCTCTCTCCGACACGACTGGAGGTTTTGTCTCCATGATCGACAACAAGGCCATTCAGCAGATGACCTTGCACACCGATACCTACGACAGCAAATTTGATCAGAGGCTCTCTGCGGTCGTTGAAATATCGACCACCAAAAACGGCCGAACTTCCCCGCACGCCCAGGTGGAACTGGGGATGGCCGGAGCCGGAGGCTCTATCGAACGGCCCTGGGGTACCAACGGATCGATGTTTCTCTCCGGACGCCAAAGCATTCTTAATCTGCTGACCAACGATATCGGCATGAATGGCGTACCGGTCTACAGCAACAGTCTGTTTCGCGCTGACAAGCGCCTCGACGAGAAAAATAACTTCTGGGGGCTCTCTCTAACAGGAATGGACTCCATTCGTATCCATCCCAATCCCAACAATCGATGGCAAACCAATCCTTATGACATCGCCTACAAAGGCTGGAGAAATACCACGGGGCTTAACTGGCAGCACATCTTTTCCAATCGAGCCTTCGGAGTTCTCAGTCTTTCCAATTCGGAGCAATCGCAATCTGTACGGCAAAATGCGCAGTTGCTGGCAGACGCGACCGTCTATGCGGAAGATACAAGGGACGGAATCACGAGAGCAAAATACGATGGAACGCTTCAGCTAAAACCCTGGCTGACTCTGACAGCCGGCGCCCGGACAGCTTTAAACAGGACGAATTATCGGCTGAATCAACCGCTGGGACTCCAGAATCCCTATAGCGAAGCTGCGAGCCCCGTGAACGCAACGTCACTGTATCGCAATTTTTCTACCCTCTCTTCGGCGGAATATAGTCAGGCCTCACTCCTGCTTCCGCACGGAATGAAACTGGTGCTTGGCCAGAGGTTTTCGCATTGGGCAATCCTGGGGAGCCAGGCATGGACCCCCAAGGCTCTGTTTATGATGCCGATCTTCGGCAGAATCGCACACATCGGCTATGCCGAGTACGCTCAGCTTCCGCCCTCACTCTACATCCTCGCATTCAACAATCAGGCTGCACTGCAACCGATTCGATCGCGACATATAACCGCCGGATTTGAAGCTGTGCACTATCAACACCTGCGGATCTCCGTCGAGGCCTATCAAAAGCGCTATTCCGACTATCCGGTAGCCTCCGGCTTCCCACAACTCTCGCTGGCAAATATCACGAACACCTTTGGGCAGGCTTTTCTCATGTTCCCCATGACCAGCAAAGGTCTGGGAGTGGCCCGAGGAATCGAAATGGGGTTGGATTGCAAACTGTCTTCCCGTTTCACTCTCACCAGTGCCGTGACCTATTCCAGGAGCTGGTACTCAGGACTGGATGGCGTGCTTCGTCGAGGCAGCTTCGATCTTCCTTTTGTCGCAAACGTCGCAGGAAATCTTCGCCTGGGGAAGACCATGGTGATGTCATCCCGCTACAGCGTGGCCTCGGGAAAACCCTACACGCCGGATAATCTTCTCCTGAGCACAGCGCAAAACCGGGATGTCTACGACCTCTCGAAGATCAACGCATTGCGAGCATCGGCATATAGCCGGATGGACTTCAGGATGGAGCAGAGCTATCCCATAAAGCGAGGAACGCTCACCTGGCATGTTGGCCTGCAGAATGCACTAGGCACAAACAACTTCTACTCCTACGAATGGCGGCCACGGGCGAAAGGTGCCGGGGTCCTCGCTCAGGAACAGATGCCGAGATTCCCGGACGCAGGATTTAAATATGTCTTCTAACGGAGGCGAAAATCCATCCCGACTCATCGTGGCCTTATTCACTGCTTCAGCTTTGGCCCGGAGCCAATCCGTTGTTCCCAATTCCTTGTTCCCCAAGTCCTTGTTCCCCGATTCCTTCTTCAAGGAGCCACTCCTTGATCGTGACACCGATAACATCAGGATGATCCTCCTGCAGGTAATGCAGTCCAGAGCTGAGCTGCACCACTCTGCAGTTCCTGAGCCCCTTTGCAAAGCTCTCAGCGAAGGCGGGTGATATCAACGCGCCCGGATCGCCGACAAAAAGCAGCTTTGGGTAAGAGGACTGCGCCAGAGCACGGTGCGCTTCCTCTATGGTGGAGTACACATCCGCCGGCTCTCCCGCGATCGGCAGCTCATTCGGAAACCGCCACGTCGGCCGCCGCGACTCAGGCGTAGGAAATGGCGCTCTGTATACGGACATCTCTTCCTCCGTCAGCTTGCGCGCGGTTGACGCGGGAAGAACCCCCTCCACGAAAACGTTGTTTTCAAGAATCATCTCTTCGCCCACCCCAGACGTCCTGAACTTCTGGAAGGTCTCGATCTGATCGGGATGAAAATCATTCCATGTAGGCATGGGCCGTATGAACTCCATGAAAGCCAGTCCGCGCAGAAACTCCGGCCTGCGAGCTGCCAGGTGAAACGCCAGCCCGCTCCCCCAATCCTGCGCTACAACGAACGCCGACCCGATTCCAGCCTCTTCGAGGAACGCATCGAGATACCGCACATGATCGGCAAACCGATACTCGATCTCCGGCTTTCCCGATTGGCCGAACCCGATAAGATCCGGTGCGATGCAATGCGCCACCGGCGCAACCAGCGGAAGAATATTCCGCCATATGTACGACGAGGTCGGGTTCCCATGCAGAAAGAGCACAACCGGAGCTTCGGGATCTCCGGCCTCCCGGTACGCCATCGTGGAATCCAGAACCTTCACCTTAGGCAATACGACATCGGTAACAACGGTCATTTCAGCTCCTTGAATACGGTTTGGAAGACAATCTTTTTAAAGCGCTCCAGCGCGGCAGGCCCTCGCTCTACCTTCATGCGCAGAATCGCTCCCTCCCACGAAGCCAGAAGGAACTCGGCAAGATCCATCGGCTCGAACGTTCGATCGATCTCGCCGGCAGCCTGCGCCTCTCGAATGCATGCGGCAAACGGAGCGCGCCACTCCTCGAAGATCGCCCCCAGCCTCGCGCGCAGCAGTTCGCTCTGCGAGGTCGTCTCCAGACTGAAATCGCCGATCAGACAGCCGCGACTCCAGTGGTCGGCTTCCAGCACCCCGCTGATGATGTCCAGATACCGCCTTAGCCGCTGCCGAGGCGTAAGAGACCTGTCCTCCAAAGCCTCCTTTACATATCCCTGAAGGTTGGCAAAGTAGCGGTCCAGAACCTCCTGGGCAAACGCCTCCTTGGAGCGAAAGTGATTGGTGAACGATCCGTGCGGGGCTTCCGCAGCCGCGCAAATATCCCGCACGGTCGCCCCCTGATATCCCGCATGAAACATCACCTTGAGACCGGCATTGAGAATGTCTTCGCGAAGGGATGGTCTGCTCATAGGTAATTTAATACGCTCGTACGTATTCAACGTCAAACAATAAAAACATCGCAATCTTGCGATGCAAAAGCCCTGTCAAGGCTCGGAACACGAGAAATCTCCTCAAAATACACATAATAAAACGCTTACTGGCAAATAAGATGTGCCGATCCACCCTCTTCAACCTGCTAAACTGGATCCAGCAGATAAGAAGAAAAGGCCCCGAGGGATCGGGGCCTTTCTTTAATTAACTCATTTGTTTTCTATATTTTGAAAACTAACTCACGTGTTATGAATATCTTACAAAGGTGATACGAGGCTAACTTCAAAAGAATCAAGATTTTGCACAAAAACAGTAGAGGGGACTACCCACCCAGAGCCTGATCCAGGTCGGCGATGATGTCCTCCACGTCCTCGATCCCGACCGAGATCCGCATCAGCCCGTCGGTGATCCCCAGCCGCGCCCGGCCCTCCGGCCCCACCGCCGCATGAGTCATCGTTGCCGGATGGCAGATCAGAGTCTCCACCCCGCCCAGCGACTCGGCCAGCAACCCGAGCCGCAGCCGCTTGGCAAACTCATTCGCCCGGTCCAGCGACCCCAGCTCAATCGAGATCATCGATCCGAAGCCGCTCTGCTGCCGCTTCGCCAGCTCATGCTGCGGATGGTCCCTCAGGCCCGGATAGAAGACCTGCTTCACCGCCTTGTGCCCGGCCAGGAATTCCGCCACCGCCCGGCCGTTCGCATCGTGCTGCTTCATCCGCACCGCCAGCGTCTTGACGCCGCGCAGCAGAAGGTAGCTCTCAAAGGGAGAGAGGATGCCTCCCGTGCACTTCTGCACGAACCGGAACCGCTCCGCCTGCTCCGGCTTGGTGCAGACCAGAACGCCACCCAGCCCGTCCGAGTGGCCG
>Ga0193742_1002394_pt1 | contig 10803 bp, 10 predicted proteins | sample L2c1metaG_FD_165511 | JGI IMG/M metagenome (GOLD analysis project Ga0193742, IMG submission 165511) | Soil microbial communities from a riparian zone of the East river system, Colorado, United States - L2c1 | ecosystem: Environmental > Terrestrial > Soil > Riparian zone | place: USA: East River... | reverse complement strand
CCCCCCCCCCCCCCCTTGGATCACGCAGATTCGATTCGCTGCAAGTATATCAAACCCTTATCCTATCGAAGATTATCGTCCGCTTTGCGTAATCCGCAGTTTTGCAAGGTCGTTGGAGCAATCCACCTAGCCTGTGGAAAAACATCGCCAAGCCGATGCGACGCGAACGACACTTCCAACCCTTAAGGCCCATTTTTGTCTTTGCGGGCCCAACCAGGCAAGTCGAACAAAATTTTTAATCCATCTGACATAACTTTACTGTCATCTTGCTCAGGTTCACCAAATGATATTCCTGGGATCACGCCGCAACGAGAAAAAAAAAAAACCACTCACGTTCCCACCACTGGGAGACGTGAAAGAAGCCTCACCCTAGCACGGAAATCACCTGGTCTAAATTAAAACACAAGTAATGGTGCCCTCAACGACGCAGATGGCCGCCGGGATCTGGTGTGTGTTATTTCCATCTGACCGTCTATTTGGGCGCAATCCACAACCAATCGGTAAGCCGGCAGCAAAAATACTGTCCCATCATGTGCGTTCCCTCGAGTTCCCCGCTGTCATTCAGTGTTAACGTTAACTAAACAAGTCCTCAATGCGCAGTGTCCCCACGGGAAATTTCCGATGCATATCACCCATCACTCAGTAGCAAGACGATGGCAGGGGAGACGGCGTTTCGTTAATAACATTCTTTCTCGAATCCGAGTCAGTTGACCGTCTAGACGTCTCTTCTTTCTCAAAAGGCATGTATTTTTTAATTTGGCACTATGCAAAAAGAAAGACAACCTCAGGCTGCAGATCAGTCAAACGACGAGAGCTTAGCGACACTGTAAAGGCATTCATTGAGAAAGCGAAGTCCAAGGCCGTCGAATGTTTGAAAAGGTCGTTGAATACGAGAATGAAGCCGACATTAACGGGAGGATTGGCCTAATTTATTCCTTTTCTTCCATAGCGGTCAAGAATGCAATGATGATATTGGACTGAAAGATATTCCGAACTGTCGGTTATTATATACGCCGATCTATGCGGAGTATGGGTGTACAGTAAAGAAACCGATATATTTCTTCATTTATCGACCACCTTCTCGAGACTGAATATCCCATGCCTCCAGCCGAGGGAATTGTCGAGAGAGTGACTTATCCGCCACCTCCCAAGGATGACTGATCCGAAGTGTAAGCGGCCCTCGAAGAGCCAAGTTCCATCAGTGCTCCCCGCCGTCTTCTAGAAAGGGATGTCAAACCTTTCTTATTTCGTTTGAATATAAGTGATCACTTACGACCTCCCTTTTGAGCACGAGTAACCCATCTTTGTGCATCCTTCCCGTGAATCTATAACCACTCCATGCTTGATCGTGATCGTCCAAGGTCTATAGACATTGATACGTCAGCCAATGTGATATGTGAAGATGAAAGGATGTTCCGAACTTGTCCCACAATTATCACGCATTCTGGACAATGGGGATTACTGGCAGTCGCCGGATACTTCTGATATCTACGACTTCCCACGGCGATCTCAGGACCCCCAGCCTAGATAAAATATAGTTTAGATAGGAAGAAAGGATGGGAAGATCGTTTAGAATCACCTGTTTGTGGAAGAAGTTGAAAGAACAGGCGTGAATGTCGTCATCGGGAGAGCTGTCCTCCCCCTCAGAGGATACACAGATATATTCCGTCAAATCGAATTGCATTGCTTGTATGAAACCCCTTTCCGTTGTTGGATCAATAGGGATGGACCGCCTCATGTTTCTAGTCGGCATATCCACTGTCTGTCAAACAATATGACGTGATTGAAACTACGAGATAGACTATCAAACCTACTCGGTAGATGCCCTCCCACACCCCGGTCATGGTACCAGGACTGTAAACGAATGTGTCCAGGCATGTCGAAGTTTGCAACAAATTTCCAAATTCGAGATCATGGTTCATGCTCCTTCGAGGATCGGAAGAAAAATCAAAGCCAGGTCCATCAGTGCTTGCTAAACAGTCGGCAAAAAGTGGTGTCTTATAACAAAGCATGGCTTTGTAATCCTCTTTCGTGGGCCCTGTGCGCTGAGTAGCGTTTGCGATAGCACGATTTTCAGGTAAATGATAAGGGACTTTGAATGGCTTTGTCTCGTAGATAACGAAGGCGAGGTTGATGGCGGCAAAACAAGTGTCTGGAAAACGGATTACCTGGTGTCCAAGATACGTGCAAAAGGTTGGTAATTCATGATAGAGAGAGTTCCCTAGGTCAGGGCAAGAGCAGTCATTGAACGACGCGGGACAAGCGGGGGACGACTGATCAGTGTAAAACGGTGATTTGGACTTCTAGAAGACGTATCCAGTGTGAAAAAGCTGAATGATATACGATCGTTGGGAAAATATCTCACCTTGGATGGCATAAATATAAAAGGGTAGATCAAACTATAAAGCTCGTCTCTCTCCTCCTTCGACATGTCCAAAATAACCCCTGAAGTCGGTAAACAAAATGACAAGATATCACGATCAAAAGTGGCGTACGTCTGGGAAGGGCAAAGCAGAGTAGCAGAAGGATGACATGCCGAAGAGTTTGCTCGGTCCGGCAATCTGCCGTCTGTGAGTCGTGAAGTTTATCATGAGCAAGTCCCAAAATAAAGGCAGGGAAGTTGGAATTAGACAGCTGAAGTTGGTTTAAACCATCGCTTTCCACAATTAACCATAGAGCTGCAGAAAGGTCTTGCATCAAGCCAACAAGAGAGAAATCCATACGGCGAGCTCGTTGGAGAAGTCGACACCGGTTCGAGAGTTCCGTGGCGAGGATGGAGTGGGTCAAAGAGCTGCTATACCTCCGAAAGAGAGCGGCGGTGTCGAATTTTGTGTGGAATATCTGGGCAAATACGTGAGGCGCGGCGTGAATATGGAGCGATTGATAGATATATGATGAAGTCAAGAGCAAGCGTTGAATTTCGATGGGGGCGTCAAATACCGAGGAAGATGTGCTTAGAAAAGCGATGAGTTGAAGTATGTCGCGAGGAACAGTTTCAAGGCGAGAAGACATCGCTCTTAGTGGTGTACTTGCAGCCCTGATAAGTCTGTTTTTAAGTCTAAGGAATGGCACCCAACAGCAACATGTTGTCAGCCCTAGGTGTGATTCCCGCAGCTCTCGCTCTCCGCGTTTCCCATTCAAGGTTTACTTGAATAGCCAACCCCACGGTACTGGACTCTTGAAGAAAGTTCCAGTCCCGAGATCTTGATCTCCTATTGTCCCTGCGACGAAATTATAAATGAGAAAAAGTAAAAACTGTATCTGGTCAAAACGCCGCATGTTGCCCAAAAAGCTGACGCTGAGGGAAAATAATTGTCCGCATCTATCATAACCATCCTTGAATTCAGCAGTCGATAGAGGGAGACCACGTGAGCATCCTATAAAGGAGTAAAAGGGTTGTTCAACAATAGAATTGAAATGAAGCATCATGATCAAATAAACCCGTTGAACGCCCGTCGACATGAAAGATCCATGCGCAATTAAATTGGTCTACAGACCACACGAGTCGGGCCATGACGCGTTACGGTGAAGCAAGGACCTCGTTCCAGGATAAGCCAACGATAGATTGGTGTCCGCGAAACGTGAAATCAAATTACTGGTATCGCCTCGGGTCGCGTCGTTGTTTTGAGTATTCTACAAAAGGCAATTCGCTGACTTAATTCAGATACAAAAAGTCACGTACTTTTTTTGGATTATGGAAAGGAGGGAAGCTTTTCATCTCCGATTGGTCGGGTGATATTGGATACATGCTCAAAGCCGAAGGAGGTAGTAGTCCCTTCGATTAAAAACACGAGGCCGAGTAGCCCGTTCCTGATCAACACTGGTCCTTCGTCGATATGGTTGATGTAGACGCCTAGCTATAGATGGACGCAGACATAACTCATTCACACAAAGGTTTTCACATCGTAGTTTGTTCTAGGCACAACAGTGAATTGACATCTTAAACAGGTACTTTACCGGAATCTATGGCCTGTACAAAAGTTTATTGAAACCTCTCCCCATGGTCTGGATTTAGAGTTCTGTCAAAACAAAACAACAAAAAAAAGGTGTGAATCCGGGTTCAACAATGGCAAGCCAAATGACGTACTCTGCATAGCCGCAATATCCGTGCTCTGGACATAGTCTTCGAAATCAGCGATCTTTTCCTGTAGCTCATCAGTAGAAACTTTCTCATCCTCTGTTGCTTTCATCAGCGGAGTTTGGATTCTCAGATGGAAACTACGCACCGACAACAAGGGTAATTTGCAGTTTCTTGATTCCATAACCTATCGCAACGAGTTTGCTAGCACCCCAAACAAGGCCATCCTGTTCAATAGATCGGACAGCCTTCTCGAGGGCCGCCATATCCGTTTCATCGTCCCAAGGTTTGACATCCATGGTTACAACCGACTATGAAAAAGGCGACGGATATCAGATAATCGTGATACCAGGACTTTTCATAGATAGAAAAGTGACTGACCTTCGCGATAGTCTTGGGCTTATTGGCCTTTTTCGCGTTATAGGCTGCGACACGCTCAGCCTTGATTTTCTCAGCCTCGGCATCTTCTTCCTCGTCTTCTCCGAAAAGATCGATCTCATCATCTTCCTCATCGGCAGCGGGAGCAGCAGCTTCAGCAGCCTTGCCAATGAAAGCCTCGCCTGCAGTGCTGGAGCCAGCAAGAAAGTCGTGCTCCGCAGCATATGACTTGATATGAGTGTACCACCTCGCTACATGAGGATTGGCAGAGCCACCAGGTGGGGAAGAGATGGCTTTGAAAACGAGCACATCAGCTTGCGAAGGGGTATATCTGAGGATTCAAGGGAAAATCAGTGTTTATTCTCCGCGGTACTATAATGAAATGAATGTTATGATTCTGCAATTACCGTTCGCAGCAAAAGGATGATTCTGATGATTCTGATGATTCTAATAAACTTACCCTTCGACATAAGACCTGGTAGCAAGGTGTTGTTCGAGTTTTGCAAGATCTACGGACATTATCAAGGCAATATGGTTGATGTAGATGAAGACAAAGATAAAAAAAAAATGATTATTTTCTGATTTCCCAAGGAGGCAGTCAAAAATATTATCAACATCAGGGCCGGTCTTCAATAATCTGATCATCGATTCCACGTGTCTCAGGCGTTCCGAGTATCCATAATCCAAGCTCTTTTGCCTCTTTACCTTTTATTATGCATAATTGACCATATTGTTATTCAAAATATATAAATTTCCAGTCGGCTCCGCAGCTCGCCAGAGAATTCAGCTTTCTTTGATTTTTGCTCTTGTACTCCAACGCAACTTTATCTCTTTCAAACTCACTGATGAAATCCAAAAAAAAATTGAACGCATGCTTTTCATTCATCCATCCATCTTGGGGGCTGTAATTATTGACTTCTTTACTTAGATTCCCGGGTACCTGGCTAGTAGCAGGTAGTCTGTCTGATGTCCGTATCGGAATTTTACATGCGTAAGGCGCATCGAATATCGGAGAGGCAATGCCATATGATTACAATCCATCTATGATCAATTAATTTCCAGGATATATACCAACTTTCAACTCGAAGGGTCAGGTGCGCGCCTATTTACGTGTATCAATAAAAAGGTAACGCTGGCAGCTATCAAAGAAACTCTTTACTATCTTTTTTCCCTATGCAGGCAGCAATTTAGAGCCTATCGTCTTTCAGTTAGACTCATGCATTGACGTCACCAACACCAGGATTTTATTATCTGCAACACCGAAGCTGTTGTTCATTTCAAATTTTCAACTTCTGAGGGATTTTCTCTGCCTAACCTTTTGTTCAGAATCAATTATCAGTCTGCGCTCATTGCGAATGGTCCGGCCGATCTGAGACGACATTCATCAATTGTTCGACATGATTTATTATCGAAACATGCCTCTGACACGCTGAGATACTCCCCTCTGGCTCCTGTGCGATTTTGTCCCTGAACGTCATAATCATATCGTTTTTCTGCCGCAAAGGAAGTCCCTATCGAGGAATCGTTATCTACTCCACGTTGCCTCCTGGTTCTGTCAAGGCAGCCCATCGTATCTCATCTTACCTAGTAATTATCATTACCCTTTTCACTCCCGATGGGAGCAGAAATTACAACCGCAAGGTTTCTGTACAGAAATCGTTTGGTTAAGATGGGACAGATTGCAACTCCGAGTCAGAGGGTTCTAACGAAGAGAATGGAGGTGGAGAATGTGATTTTAGAGGACGTGCAAGGGCCGGAACCCGCAACTTGAATTTTGACAAGGTATATTCAACCTTGGTCTTTGTTGGGGAATTAAAGTTTATCTAATTGCTTACTGACTTCATTCTTTATCGATCCCCAGGCAGTACGACCCATTTGGTACTCACGGACGATGGATATATTTACTTATACTTACGCAATGCAAGTATTTCATGTGTTATATTGTCAGAGAAAAGGACAAGCCTACCTTTATTGTTGATCTTATTTATGTATTATAAGAACGTTCCTTTTACTCAATCAAGAAAGGTCCAGACAGCAGACATGCTCGAAATACGTGAAGAACCCAAAGTGACACTACAATCAGGGTTCAGTGGGCGATTGCTAGCAATTTAACAAGGGCCATTGCAGCGCTTGAAATCAGCATGGTAAGGTATATTGCAACGCGGGACCCTAAGGCTCGAGGCTGAGTATATATTGTATAATTTCGTTGCCGACGGCGTCGCCGGTTAAAACCTCAACTCAGCGTTCCTAAATGAGCTCACGCCAGCGAAGACGCCTTGTCCTCAAGTTTTCACCTGGAGCATGCCTCATTCCCTCAGGATACTGTTCTCAACGCCACCAGCAGTCGACCAGCTGGGATCAAACCTTGCGTGTCTATGAATCTATAACCTGGATTTCCGAATAGCGTTCGACCGCCTTAGTGCTACTGCGCGGCTTCTCGATTTCTTGATATGAGTTCCTACCTCTAGTGGAAGAATGCGCTGTCTGGAGGATCTAGGAAAGTATGCGCGACAGATGATGGGTGAAAAAGAAGAAATGAATTCCCCGAAATTCCTTTGTGCGTGTGTGTATGAAGCCGTTGATTAGAATGATTGCTCACTTTCGCAATTGTCCGCTTAAGATTCTAGGCCCAGCTTTGATCGGTTTTCTTTCTGAACGTGTAATCGTCCTCTTTGTCTTCCTATTCTGTCTAGGCAAGCTTTGGACTACTATACGTGATGGCCATAAGTATGCCGTCAACAAAGAAAGCGTTCCAATTCCGCCGCTTTGTTATAAAAATAGGGCCTAACCAATAGGTTCTCTTTCCGTCATTGCCTCCGAACGGCGTTTCGAGAACGTCATATTTATTGTGGCAAATTTTTACTCAGGCTTCAATGGCTTGAGTACCGCCAGGCAAGTTGCCGACTCATGTGAGGCTTTAAATTTTTCAAACACTGTCATAAGTTCAGAATTGCAATGTTTTCTAAGCATGAGTTATCAGATGTTACGTCTCAGCCATCCACACGACCTTGATTTTTATTTTTATATCTCACTTCCCCCTCATGTTGTGATAAAGATCATGGTTTTGTGATCATCTGCTTTTCACAAAACTAATGATAAACTTTTTTTTTTCTCCAGTTTCATTTGTCGAACACGCATGACCACTCACGATCTTGCCGCGATTTTGGGTTCATTATTTTTGGAGAACGTTATTGATCTAGATCATTATAATAGCAGGGTCCGGAGGACATCGAACCTGGAAGTTCCTGCTGATTGGCGCGGTACGTATTCAAACCTTTCACCTCGGCAAAGAAGTCTTCGACCGAATGGCATCGAGTTCAAATTCTGAAGAATGGACAACGGAACATGCTAAGATCGTGTGTTGAAGTTCCAAATAATGGTGCTGCCGGCAACTGCTCGGACTCCGTTGTGCTTTGGTACGTGGGAATATCACCTCATAAATGAATGCCGTTGATCATAACCATATACGATGTACACAAGCAAGGCCGCTTTGATTATCAAGGGAAGCCTTATATCATGGGTGAGGAACAGCAACTCCTCAGCAATATTTCCTGCACTTTACCACGATGGCTCTCTCAACTGTCCTCGAAATACCCCAAGAAATTTTGCAGAGAATTGCTTTCTACGCTATTCATGGCGCGCCTCTTGGACCACCTAAGGAGCTGCACAGTCTCTTGCTGACTTGCAAGACGTTCAAAAGCTACCTCTCCCCGCAAAATGCTAGCGAACTACACTGTTCGGTATTTGGTCAGCAATTCGATGCTCTTGCTCCTCAGTGTCGTCTCGGCCAGCCAATGGCCCGGGAAAATACTGCCTTAGAGCTATCTCGGCGATTTTCTGCCCTTCAGATTTCCAAAACGTCCTTCAGTGACCATTCGCTGACTGAGGCATTCTGGATCGCCTACCTTATGGTCGAGGACCAAGATACGAGCCGTAAAAATGTTCAGCAGCTCGTCAGGGCTGGCTTCCCAGCTTTTCTTGATTCGTATTTGCTAAACCACCTCTACGACGGTTCAGCTGAAAACAATGGTTGGCCCGTGCTGACGGAACGAAACTCCTTAGCCTTGGCACTCGCTTGGAATTTGGCTTCAGATAGTGAGTATGGCGCGCACTCTTATTAGCCATGCCGTCTGATGTATTGTGAAAAGATTCCATCAGCCGTGAGGATCCCCACACGAGACAAGAAATGATACGTCTTCTCGAACCCATTGTTTTCGGTGCTTCTCGTGTACGTTTCTTACAGTCTTTACCTTGACAGTAACTAAATTCCTCATTGTAGTATTCAATCTTTTGCATGCCAGAGGATCTCTTCGATCCTACCTGCGCCCCTCACGAGTCGCTTATTTCATCTTTGGCGCCACGCGAAGTCGAATACTTTGGAACGGTCAAAAAAAAAGCATGGATTCCATCAGGCGCCCTTTTCGCGTCGCTGTTATACTTTACAAGGAAAGAACAGATTACCATCATGATTCCTCCTCATTTGAAGTGCAAGACTCGTTCTGAAGCCAACCTTCTTGGACGGGAGGGGCCTTGCGTTGAAGATATCCAACACTTTTTCAATCACTGTCGCACCCACTTTGCTAACTTCCCCGCGATTGACATTGGGATTCCGACTTCCGATTTGGCAGCTTCATCCGAAGGCTCGGTGCTCTGTCAAACCTCCTATAAACTGGGTACGCTGAATGGACCATGGCAGGGCTCTAATATTGTGTGGTTCCTTCCTTTTTACGTTGGGTTTGATACTTATAGGCAAATTCTAGCTACCATCATTGGAAGAGTACGCAGATTGGAGGTTGGACTTTAAACCTCCTGAGGCGAGCTCTGTCCAGGCTAGGAAGCCTCTCTATTTCATTTTTGAGGAGCATTACTGTTACGATCCAAAGGCGATCGTACCACAAGATGACTCAGCAAATGGCATGAAAAATGCGTGGTTGCCAGAAGATTTGCAAGCTACAGAAACCCAGGTCGGCGTTTCCTGTCGATCATTGACAGCAATATCTTTGCTAACACACCCTATTTTTTGATGAAATATAGGGCGGTGTCGATTTTTCTGATTCAAATGGAACGTTTCACACCCATTACGAGACGTTCCGTCATGGGCAAGGTTTCAATCAAGATCAACGGCAGCTAGTCGACATTATCATCACTGGCAAGGTCTGTCCGATTTTGAAATGTTGGATCCGCTCTGGGACTTGATGTAATTTAAACAGACTGATGATCAATACTCGGCTGCTTGGGGAGCAAGCAGCAAGATCCTTGGGCGCGTCCGCTTGGCTGACGGGCTCATTATTCTTGGCAAGACTTCACATGTGCGTTAGCTTGTCACTGTCTTCAACTCCTCCAAGCACTTTTCCTCAGTTGTTGTCGGAATGATGCTGATGCCGTTTTCTTTAGCAGTGGGGTTTGGAAACCGAGACCGACCGACAGATGCTTAGAGGTTATGGTATGAGCGCCATTTTACACTATAATCCCGTAGTACTAGCTATTGACATCGTTCTTTCAGTGACGTCTTCTCAAAATTTTGTTGGAAGGATGAAAGGTTCCACCCAAGGTGCTGAATCGTCATCCTGGGAAGGGGTTTTCAGCTTGAACAAGGGTTCCCAACCCTCACAACTCTGCTAGATTTTTGATTTTGACTTTCGAGCTGCTGGTATGCTCTGGATCTACAGTACTTTTTTTGGTTGTTGTTGTACAATTAGCATTACATAAATTCGGTTAGCCAGGAAACCGATAGCCGGTGACAAGACTAAAAGCCGAGTTAGAAAGGGGTATTATCTTGAACTTTTTGACACGTCTCACCCCAGTCCAGGCTGACTGTCCAGCTCGGGATGAGCGCATTACTGACAATACCCCAGGAAATAATCGAGCATATTGCATACTTTGCTGCAATCGGTACCTTCCTCGGTCCGCCTTCATCATTGCTACCGCTTCTATTGACCAATCGACAAATAAACTCCTGCTTATCGATCAATAACAATCATTACCTTTATGCACGGATTTTCAGTTATAAATTCGATATGGCGGCACCCTTGGCTCGTCTTGGCAAAGACAGATTAGCGTCACAAGCCTTTGCTGAAGAGTTGAAGAGGAGATGTGTTGTCCTTAAACGACTTCGTGCTCGAATCGACTCTACCACCCGTGCTCGACATGCAGACGAAGATAATCATAAACTGAGTGTTCATGATGTCTTGTTCACCTCGTATATTCTTATGCTGGAGAATGATGGGAAGAATGAGGCTCAGCTGCTGGAGTATGCTCGGATGAAGGCTTGGATCCGGGAGTTCTGGTTTGATGCTGGAGGTGCATCTCTTGCCATTTATTCTGTCAGAACAGGAAATTGGCCTCCT
>Ga0193742_1002393_pt1 | contig 10806 bp, 11 predicted proteins | sample L2c1metaG_FD_165511 | JGI IMG/M metagenome (GOLD analysis project Ga0193742, IMG submission 165511) | Soil microbial communities from a riparian zone of the East river system, Colorado, United States - L2c1 | ecosystem: Environmental > Terrestrial > Soil > Riparian zone | place: USA: East River... | reverse complement strand
TGAAAGAAACATTAAAAAATCATCTACAATATTTCTTTCATTTTCCTTTGAGCTTTATATAGAAGTTATTGTGGAGATTATACAGAATAAGTCTTGAAAAAGTTTTACATTCTGGCTAGGGATTTATAATAAAAAATTATCTAACATATATCTGGCCACATTATAGTAGCATTTTTAAGAATAACTTCAGCATAAATCTAGAATAAGTCTATAGGATTTATTGTAACCTGGACCCTGTGCCACCTATAGGGGTTTCCTAAATTTAAAATGTATATTTTTCCAATATGTTATTACATATTTTATATGTTGATCTCTGTACACAAATTTCCTGGATTTTAAATATTAATCTTTTTTACTGTGAGTCCAGCATTTTAAATACTTAGCAACATATAGAACACCTTTTCAGTTATAATTTTCATTTTGCTAGAAAGGGAGTTTGTAGGTCATCAAATATTTTAAATATATTTTTTTCCTGCAGGTTGTCTGATAGTATAAATGAAAATTACTTTTATACAAACCTTTCAATTCAAAATATTCAATTTGCTAAAGGACTTAAGTTAAAAACTTCTTTTAATCTTGAGCCTCCCAAAGTGCAATTTATGTATGGTGTTTAAGAGGCTGCGAGACAAGTTGATGACAAGGGTGAAAAAATATCACTAAGTTCACTCTCGGTGATGGCCGAAATTCATGTGTTGCCGAAAAACTGCTGGGTCAATAGCATTCAGTCGGTATCCGGTAGCCGGTATCGCCAATTTTGATTTTCCTCCTTGTCACTGAGTACACTGCAAGCAAACAGAAACTTGAAATTTGTTGAGTAGTATCTACTGGACCAAATAATCTACATCTTGAGTCAAAATTGATGAAAATTGAGTGAGGTAAATCTTCCAACTTGAAGCAGGCGCGAATCATCGGGCCCGGGGCGAAAGCTGGCCGATGTCACGGTCTATGCCGATGTCACGGTCTATAATAATGCGTACAGATTCCGAAAAAATAAACAAACCTAACAACGGGATAGACAAAGAATCGACACACACACTCTCAGGCACAGCATCACGGAAATGACGGTGCATTTCTGATGTCCCATTAAATATTGCATGCCGGAGCTTGCCACCGAGGAATTTTGACACTCCGAAGCATCTGCCGGTTAGGTGCCTCGGGTTTGGGTTCTGTTAGGTTAGGGCCAAGGTTAGTGTTAGGTTAGCGTTAGGGGATTGGGTTAAGGTTTGGGTTAAGGTTAAGGGATATGTTTTTTTTCGCGCGGTAGCGCGCTCTTGAGTGAGTTTAGGGCAATTAAAACTCCGGCTGCCAGGAGGCAGCCGAAGCACGTTGTGTCGCATCTCCCATTTATGGAGTGTGTTGTACATCCTCAACAGCTTACTGATAATCACTGATTTAAAGGCCTTCGGCGCTCACCCTGAACACAATGTTTTGTCGAACGGTTGGCCTGAATCCGAAATATTTTATCTAAGGTTTTTCCTGGCAAGGACTGGGAGCCCGAGCTTAATTGGTCATGGTGCATACCTGTCAGTACGTCAAGGCTCCAGGCCACTTTGAAACAGAAATTAATCCCTTATCTACGTTATATATTTAACCCCAAGTTATGTATCCTACTGGGCTTGATTTCTCCCTTCATCTGCTCTTCTCGACATGGTAGTGACCTTCTGGTTGGTTCTAGCCATACCAACAGCCCTCTATCTTCTCCTGCTACTAGCATGGACCTGGCTTCGACAACACTGTCTCATGAAAGAAACTGCCATTCTAGATCTGCCTCTTTTAGGAAGCCCTCGCGAAAACCAAGACAAGATAAAAGGCGCAGCCGTTATTTGTGGTGGCAGGTAACGCACGCTCACTATTTAATATTTTTTAAACTGATACTAAATGTTTTACTATGCGCATATAGTGTAGCTGGCTTGATGACCGCACGTGTATGCCACGACCACTTTGAGCGAGTCTTGATCATAGAGCCCGAGGCTTGGCTTTTTACTGATGATGGAATGCCGACTCAGGCGTGGACTCAAAAGAACAAGCGCACCAGAGTCATGCAATATCGCTCTGCTCAAGGTAGGCCAGTCGTACTGAGGGCTTGTCCTTTGCTCACATATTTTGATCAGGTCCAATCCAAGTTATGGGCTTCCTTGGTTTCAAAAAGCTCTTCCCAAGCTTTGAGAAAGAGTGCTCGGCTTCCGACGTACGGTGAGTTATGTAGCTACCATTTCGCATCCACCACCTCATTTAATATCCTCGGAAAAAAAAAAGAATTCTACCTGCAGATTCGAAGCAGAGAGTGAGAGGCAGGCACGTACCAGAGCCGTACAAGTCTTTCAAAGGCAAGCTGCCAGAAACTCCTCATTGCGGTCGTGCAGGACTCGAGAGCCTCCTTCGCCGCTTGGTTCTTGGTCAGCAGAAGTATCCGAACATTGAAACCATGATTGGCACTGTGACGGCGGTTCATTCTGATCCTACCGATTCTTCACGCATCCAGACAGTTTCGGTGAGAACTGCCGATGGAATTCAGAATGTCGAAGCAACCTTGGTAGCCGGTACGACCATGATTGACTTACTCTCTGCGATTCCTCGCCATTTCTCATATCCGCCCTTCATCTTCATAGATTGCACGGGTTCCAATGCAGGCATGAAGTGGCTGGAACGTGCTGGTTATGGGTACACAATCGTTTATCCCAAGGGCACATATCCCCTACCCCAATTGCGGATTACTTTCGATCATCGGATGCATTACTCCACGCTACGATACAAAGTTCCTGTATCAATGAACGACAAGTTGCCTGTTCCTGGTGGGTTTGGAAATTGTGGTATGATCTATACTTGCATTGCCGACTATCCGAGTGACGGAAGAGCGATCGGTATATTACGGGTGGATGGAAATATAGGTTTGTTTGACAAACCTCTGTACGATATATTCCCTCTGACCAGTTGAATAGTTGAGATCATCTGCGGCGCATGGGGATCCTCTGATCTTCCTACAGATACAGAATCACTCGAAACCTACCTCACAAGCTTTGATACCACCCTTGATGAGCCAATCCCAACTTGGGTTATGGAATTCGTGTCGCGATTCAAGGATGAGTCTGTCACATTTACTCATGAAGCAGTCCGCACACGTATGTGTCTATCATCTCTCAAAGATCTGATATTGGACATTTTTTATTTAGCACCTGCCGTTTATGATCGCTATCAATATGGGGTTAATCTTCCGTACAACATGATCGTAACGGGAGATTCTGTAATGAAAATCAACCCAGTCTACGGGTGAGCTCGTTTTTCCTTGAAGTTGCGCTTTTGTCGCCAAACCTCTCAGGCATGGAACCCTCAAAGCTACTTTAGGAGCCATTGCTCTAAATACAGTACTTTCAACAACGAAAGGGCAGGAACCTCAAGCTTTGCCGCAGGATTTTGCCAACAATTTCTTCATCAAGCAAGCAGAAAAGATTGAGCCCATGTGGTATGCAACCTTCCTCTCATCAGATTTACACGCTCTTTAACGAAGCAAAAGGCAAGTAACTAAAACATACGGTATGGTTGATTGGCATCACCTGATGGATCTAATCGTTGAGTTATACCCCTCTAGATTACGGCTTTACTACTACGACGCCACTTCCGGGAGAATCATTGTCTACTGGTAAGCTGCTTCGATGGTACGGCGCTCAACTCATGCGCCTCGCTGCTGTTGTAAGTCTCTTTTCTATCTCTCCTCATCTGGAATGTCAACTGAGATGCAAACAATCGTAGGATGAGCACGCTAGTAAGTCTACATTTTGAACTTCAGTCAAGAGCGGTGTCTAACCGGACCCTGACAGGCTCTGCTTTATGGCACACCAAAATGTTTTTGGCCCCTGGAATTGAATCTCTCCATCCCAATCTTGTGGCTAAGGTTCTCTGGCGCGCTCTTAGCACCGGTTGAACAATCTGTGCAGGTGTCTTTCGAAGCAAATGGGGATTCGTGGTCATGTTTAAGTAGTACCAAATAAGTTTGTGTCCTGGAGTACTAGGTAACCGCTCCTGCGGGAGAAGGTTCGGTGCGACATCCTTGTTCGTAGGGCCATCCTCACATAGAATAATCAGGTATATCTACGTGCATAATATCTTGAAGGTGTTTTCCACCTAGTAGCTTCACTCTCGTAAAAAAAAATTAATTTATTGACAATCATGATAGTACCATCAGGGATCTGTAAGCAAAAGTATTTTGATTAGATTGTGTGATTAGCATATTTCAGTACGCTTCAATTTTCGTGTTTTATGTCTCGTTATGCTTCATAGTCATTTTTATTGTATAGTTTGAAACATACAGGGCTCGAAGAACTAGAATTAATTTAAAAAATCTGTAGCCACCAACTAGGATGGCGCAGCGAGCCCCCCGCGCAGCCGGCGGTCCTTGATAGAAATGAACTCTAGATATGGATTTTAAATGGGAAAATGTAAGCGGTAGCCTGCATACAGCATAGTACCGTCTACCAGTGCCGAAAAAAAAAAAAAAAAAAAATCCAAAAAACAAAAAGAAGACCGGGTTATTCATTATCCCACACCTTCTTTCAAGGTTGAGAAACATGGAGTCCTAGAGAAGTGACTAATCAAAGTAGCTAATGTTGAGCCAAGACAATCTCCACAAGTCAATGGATGGCCATGAGAATAAACGAAATCCCAACCAGTATTTTTGGCATCAGAAATCGGATATGGACTTGGGAGTACTTTGCCTACTTTGAATTCCCAAGCCAAGCTCAGTCATGCCGGGGTTTTGCTTCTTTGTTATAGTTCCCCCGACCCACTGAGAAGCAGAACGCCTGAACAGTGGAACTTTTTTCCCTTGCTCGACACTGGTGGGGAAGGGAGTCGAGGACCGAAGCCTCTCTCTCAGAGCGTGCGCAGCCCTCAGAGTCTTCTCCCAATATAGTGAATAAGCGACAAATCCATGAGTCCTGGAAAAAATAGGTACTCATGCGAATTCGTTATGAGGCGTCAAAAAATCTAGGCAATGACACTTCTCGAACGCTAGAAATACCGTCCCTCTGGTTGTTGAAAAACTAGGACATAAGGCTGCCTCGGGGGAGAGAAACCGTAATGCATGCATCGATTTCGATAATAGAAGCCCAGGAGGTTCATAATTGTTCTCGAACGTCAGTGATACATCTCAGAGGCTCCTCGAGGCTGAAGACTAAATAAAACTTATGCTGCGGCTGAAACCAAATCGTGGTAAGAAGATCCAGTACTGAAATTTCTGAAAAATCATACCGTTGTAAACAGAACGAGTGTGGATCTCTTCATATATCAGAACCACATTAAACACATGTGCCGGAAGGACCAGAATTCATATAGAGTTGCCAGATTATCCCTCATAAGCAAGCTGGGTGAGAAAATTACGTAAATTAGAGGAGACACTCGAACAAGACAATCTAATGAGAGTCCACAACAATCCACAAACTTATCATACTTCACCGAACGCCCCCCCTCCCAGCAACAAGAGCGAACGAATATTACCGCTCCCCTCATCAATCAATTATAAATATTCCATGACTAGAAAAATAAATACCATGGTAAGACAAATAGTTCGGACATGGGAACGAAAAAGAAGAACGCAGGTCACATACCTTCCTCCATTCTAGTCCCCTGTGTTCTGCGATAGGTCCGGTGATTCCGAAAACAACTCCTTTGAACCACCAGAAGGTAAAGATGATGATGAACGCCAGTACTCCGAATACTATGCTTTTTGTTTGCTTTGTGTATCGCCTTGAGGAGAAAATGAAATGATCAAGGACGTGCGAAAGCATCAAGACGGAGAAGTACAGCGTTGGCAGCTACAAAACAGAAAAAGTGAGGTTTATAGCGAGCAATAGACAAACTAGAACATACATAATGGTGAAGATATGTCACACGTCCCATGATCAAGAAAGGCACTGATGAAGACAATGAGATTTGACCGCGCTCATATGCGCTTTGAACTCACCAAAGTGGAAAGCCCACCCGTAGAATGCTATTTTCCCAACATATAGGAAATGATCCCATTCACCTTACAAAGTTTCGTCAACAACCATGCTCCGGATTCAGACAAAACACAACTCACGAGTATCCATGTCAATGAACTTCCTCTGAAATCTCAGAAGGTATACTCCCAAAGTAGCAAAAGCAACGAACAGACTAAGAGTACTAGCCCACCAGATGACAGGCGTTCCCATCAGGTAGTACTTGATTTGAGTGTCTCCCCAACCACACATCCTCAAACCGAGATGGAGGAAAGGCCAGTCAAAAGGTTTGGAGGCGAGGATATCTTCCTTGTCAGGGTCGGGAACGAGAGCGTTGTTGGATGTCATCATCGCCACATTGAGATGCCAGAAGTCGCGCAAGAAAGGCGATCTGTAGAACTTGGTATCGCCAGCAGGCACTGCCAATACAAAAGGAAGCTTTTTAGGACTATCAACAGCCAAACACGTCATCGAAGCACATACGTCGGTCGTTCCAATGACTCTCCACGTTCCAGTACGTGTGCATGTCTTTTGGATTATTCTCTTTGTCACAGCTAACTTCGACTTGCTTGTAGCCCCACTGCGGAAGAATAGCATTTGCAGCACGCAGATAACACCCCAGAACTTCATGCTTGATCCTCAAACGAGTCGTGAGCGAGTGAATCCGATCGATGTTATTGCCTCGTTTGATATCATCCACGACTTCAATCTTCCAATAATCATGCTTATCACCAACTGTATCGTTTCCATAACACGAAACTTCATAGTTCAATTTCGTAACAGGCGCCAAAACAGTGTGCGAATGGAGGTTGCGTGTTGTTGGAACATGGCTTAACCTGATGACGTCACCGTTCTTGAGGAACCTCATAGCGTCGTTTGGGTTGTAAGGAGGTTCATCCCAGCGAGGCAAGATACTGAACTTGTTGTTATCGTCCTTGTAGTGGTAGCAGGTAACTTGTTGTTGATTCGAACCGACAGGGTACGTTTGGACGTGTGAATGAAGAAGCCCACCACCCCAACCCATGTTTTTGAGAGTGAGCTTCGAACCATAGGCAACCTCTGTCCTCCACTAGTCAAAAAAACAAGGCAGAAACTCGAAAACGGAAACCCATACCGAGAGGATTTTGCGCAAAATCGTTGCCTTCAAGGTTGGCTTGGAAGAGAGAGCTCATTTGAGCGTCACCAGGTCCAGAGTGATTGAGCACTAAGAAATGAATTTTGAAAGAAGCCATAAAGACAAGGATCGGCACGATGATAAGACAAAATATCCGAGCACCCCAATGTTTCGCTTGGTCACGCTATGCAGGCGTTAGGCCAAATTTTTGGATGAGGCGTTCGCAAACGACACTTACTATAGGCATTTTTACATCTCCAAACTTGTCCCAAAGATCTTCAATGGTGTATACACCGACGAGAGCAGTCACGAAAAGACCGATCATTTTTACACTGGATAATAGTCAGTAACCGAAGGGCAAGGAAGAGGAAAGGTTGAATGACCTTGTTACACAACCGATAGAAACTCCAGTCAAGAATAACCATAGCCACCAGTCGATAGAGAACGAACTATGAGATGTGTCCTTTATTACAAGATGTATAGAGAAGAATTAAATTGTAGAAATCTTACTCGTATTGTTCGTTGTGGAATTTTGTTAAACAGAAAACGGTAAGGAACGTGAAGAACAGAAGCATGGAATCCAGGAGGATGAACCGAGAAATGCATAGCCAACCGAGGTCTGAATAGCAAAAGGATTAGAGAAGAGAGCAGCTCAAAACATGAAAGGTTTACCAAGAAGTACCATTAGAGCCGTCAAATGACAGGACCACTGGCTCATGCCCAACTCTACAGCCGTATACCAAGCCAGAGGTACCATACCTACACCAAACGTGGCAAGTATAACACGCATGGCAACATATGGAACATTGTCAGGGTACACCTCTCCGCTCTTAAACTCGAAGCCCCCATCATAGCCTGCCAGCAGACCTGCAAGACCCACAAGCATCTTCCCCAGCGGTGGATGAACATCAAAGTAAAACTCGCGTTTGAGATAATGCGTGCCGAATTTGCCAAAATGAGCTTCATCCCAAACGACGGTGTTGGAGGCACCAATTTTGTGGAATCTCGTCCAGCAGGATAGGAGAGTGTAGATGATGGGGGGCAGGTGTTCGAGGTTTTGAAAAATAAATTCCGTCTAAGAACACGGTTAGGCTTGTCCAAGGTGTTCAAAGGAAAAAGACGAACTCACAACAGATGTTGGGGGTGGTAATGGAGGTTGGGGTAGACGCCCGCTGCCTAGACGAGAATTCTTAGGACGTATTTTATTGTAAACGTCTTTGCCTTCGTCATCATAGTATTCGCCGTAGCGCTCCTTTTCTTGCTGGTCGTACTCTCCAAGCACCGACCCTGTCGAGGCCTTGACTCTTCTTCGAGTCTTTTCTTCTGACATGTAGTGTAAAGGAAGTCCTTCTTCTCGATTGCTGGATGGCCAATGGTGGGTAGTGTATGGAATATCTTCAACTTCGAAAGGTGCGTCAGGGTCGCTTGTCCCTAAATTGAACGCGGCAGAAGGGCTCATCAGCTGGCTTCCAGACAGTGTGACCTAGCTGTGCGTCGCCAGTCGACGTTACAGACAACGAGGAGAGTCAAAGACGGCGTAATGAAGGTAAAGGTTGTTGGGTCAAGAATCAAAGATAAGTACTGCGGCACATGATCAACGATGCCACGTCAATTCCACAGGCAATGGTTACCATTAGACGTATATTTAGGAAGGAAAAGAAAACGAGGAATCGCTCGACTACGTAGATACACTGAAATACTTTTACGATAGCAAAGCGAACAGGAGAAAAAAATATAGTATCTCGGAAATCACAAGGGAAGAATCAAGTTGGGACCGTGTGTCGATGATAGGTTGCTAGAAGATCGATTTCAGAGGCCAGATGGAATGGCAATTGAAGCTAAAGACGCACCAGAAACCATCGCGTGGTCTCTCTCATATGGTTCTAGCGTTACTTGTTCCAGAGGCTTGAAGCTGTTGTCTATGAGGGTTTGTACCTCAGCGGCAAAAATGGCCTCGGGCGGCACTGTTGAATCGATACAGCTGGCTTTGATTGAAATGACGACGTGGCCGCCATCCTTGAGGAAGCTCTGAGCGTTGTGAATGACAATTCGGGCTTGATCTGGCTGTGCAACATCGGCGAAAATGACATCAACCAGGGAAAGCAGCATGCGGTATTTGTTTGGTAGTCGGGCATCCTCAACGATGGCTAGAGTAATTGTTCAGTTAAAAATACAATAGAACTGATTATACTAAAGACGCACGTATAACATTCGTTCGTTTTTTAGCCATGTTAATCAAGTCACGACCTGACCTTGGTGAGAATTCAACAGCGTAGACGACACCCTCCTACAAGCAAGAAAAAATAAAAAAGTTAGCAGTGCGTGGACATCATCTATGGTGGAAAAAAAAAGAAACACACAGGTCCAACAATATCGGCAACATGGCTGACGCTCGTTCCGCTTGCAGCACCAAGATATAGAACCTTGGCGCCGGGTTTGATGAATATATCGTCCAATCCACCCAAAACTCCAGCAGCCAACTTGCTACGGAATGGATTCCAAACACGGTATTCGGTTTTCGTGCCTTCAACACCGCTTTCAATGGATATTCGTTTCTCGCCGTATACGGATTCTCCAGGGACGAGATTTTTAGTAACCAACATATGGTCTTTGCCTTTTGCAATGAAAACACCAGGATGTCTGTGGGGTTCAAGGACAGTGTTTGAGCCTCCTTTGGCTCCTCCACGACCTCCTCCGCGACCTCCTCTTCCACCGCGACCACCTGGCGCCCCACGCCCACCTCCCCGACCACCTCTATCACCACCACGACCACCGCGACCACCTGGAGCTGGAAATCACAAAAAGATATGTCTGTCAAACTGTCCAATATTAGAAAATCAAAAGACCGCAAGCACCCACCGCCACGACCACCGCCCCTTCCTCCAAATCCACCCCTACCTCCACCTCTTCCTCCTCGATCACCTCCACCTCGTCCACCAAAACCACCACGACCACCAGATGCACCTGATAACTCCTATCTGAGACAAACACATGAAAAAATCCAATGACAAGCTCACCAAATGACATTTTTAGTACGGTGATGTATTTTCCTTTCTTCTTGGATTTTGGGCGTTGGTTGAGGTTTTTTTTTTTTTGATTACCGGATGTAGGGAAATACAAACAAGGACAAAGCTCAGCATCAGTTTTTAGACACTAACATCACCCTATACATCGTCCAGACCCCTCCCCCGTCCAGTTGAAATATCTCCGTCAATTATGACGCTGGCACTCTGAAATTTTGCATGTATACTCTACTCTATATTGTGAATGTATTCCAGGTTTCATTTTCGGCCAAATTGCTTCAAGGGAAGTGAGGATTTTTGGGCTACTTGTCACACTTGCTGACATGCCATATCGGAGTCTGAATGGCCAAACGTGCAAATTTAGGTACGCAAACTGCACGTCCTTGGTCCCACTGGTTCCACCTACGTCTCACACGATGCAGCGGTGATGATATGAGCTAGGAAAGGTTGGGTTGGGGTCAGCATAGCTGACTCAGCACGCAAGCAAGATGAGCCGCTTACCCTGTGAACCAAACTGCGGCGCTGCCTGTGATGCTAAACCCAACTCGGTTATGCCAGATTTGCGAGGTGACGGGATGCAATTTGCTCAAAGGATCGGATGTAGACCTGGTAGGCTAGCGACTTCCATCGGCCGTGAATACGGATGACTTTGGTTTCTACTCCCTTTGCCATGTAAAAGGATGCACCCCCAATCCGA
>Ga0193742_1002392_pt1 | contig 10818 bp, 8 predicted proteins | sample L2c1metaG_FD_165511 | JGI IMG/M metagenome (GOLD analysis project Ga0193742, IMG submission 165511) | Soil microbial communities from a riparian zone of the East river system, Colorado, United States - L2c1 | ecosystem: Environmental > Terrestrial > Soil > Riparian zone | place: USA: East River... | reverse complement strand
GGCGGTGGGCCCGCCGTACACGCCATCGGGCACCATCGATGCGGTGATGGCCGAACTGCGCGAGGAGATGACCGCCCTGCTGCACCGGGTACAGGAGGACTACCCGCACCCCGACGGCGAGTATTGGGTGCCCCGCAGGCTAGGTGGCAGCGCTCCCACGCTGGAGGAGGCCAAGGTGCTCGACGAGACCGAGCTCGCGGAGCGGGCCCGCAGGCAGGCGGAGAAACGCTGATGCTGCCCGCACTGATCGCCACCGACGTCGACGGCACGCTGCTCGACGGAGACGAGCAGGTCACCCCGCGCACCAGAGCCGCAGTACGGGCCGCCGTCGACGCCGGCGCCCAGTTCGTGCTCGCGACGGGCAGGCCGCCGCGGTGGATCGCGCCTGTCGTCGACGCGCTCGGCCTGGCTCCGATGTCGGTGTGCGCGAACGGCGCGGTGATCTACGACCCGTCGACGGACCGGATCTTGTCCGCCCGCACGCTGTCGCCAGAACAGCTCGCCGTGCTGGCCGAGATGGCGCTGCGGGTGATCCCCGGCGCCGGACTGGCCGTGGAACGCGTGGGCCGCAGCGCGCACGACGCGGCGACGCCGCAGTTCGTCAGCTCGCCGGGATACGAGCACGCGTGGCTCAACCCGGACAACACGGAGGTGTCCGTCGAGGACCTGCTCAGTGCACCCGCGGTCAAGCTGCTCATCCGCAAGGCGGGCGCCCGCAGCGCAGACATGGCCGCGGCGCTGGCCAAGCACATCGGCATCGAAGGCGACCTGACCTACTCCACCAACAACGGGCTCATCGAGGTGGTGCCGCTCGGGATCAGCAAGGCGACCGGCGTCGAGGAGGTGGCCCGCCCGCTCGAGATCACCGCCGAGGACATCGTGGCGTTCGGTGACATGCCCAACGACGTGCCGATGCTGCGGTGGGCGGGGCTCGGGGTGGCGATGGGCAACGCCCATCCGGAGGCGATGGAGGCCGCCGACGAGGTCACCGCGCCCAACACCGACGACGGTCTGGCTCGCGTGCTGGAACGGTGGTGGCTCTGACCCCACTACGGTGCTGAGTCAGCCCACGTCGATCGGGGTGAACCGCTCGAGCTGCACGGGCATGCCGGGGTTGGCCGGTTTGGGAAGTTCCAGCGGCACACCGTCGATCACTCGCGTGACCGTGCCCTTCTCGCGGTCGAAGTTCAACGTGCCGTGCTGGAAGTTCTGCACGATCCACTGCGGTTCCTGGATCTCCGCGCTGGTGGGCAACCCCAGTGCGCCGCGCTCGAAGCCCAGCGACGCCCAGGCGTCGTAGATCGCTCCGGTCACCGGTTCGGCGCCGCTCTCCGGCGACCAGTACATGGCTCCCGTCGCGAAGTTCGCGTACCGCGCCGAGCCCTCACCGGACGCCTCCGGTGACGTCGGGGCACCGAGCGGGCTCGCGTCGCCACCGATCGAAGCCCACTTCAGGAAGATCGCGCCGCCGCGCAGCGACTCGGCCAGATCCTGCGGGCCGGGCGGGGCGTTGAACCGGGCGGCGGTCTCCCGCAGGAGCGGCATCGCGGCGTAGGCGGCGTTGCCAGGACATTCGGTGTTGCCGACGTCGCGGTGGGTGAAGATCGTGGGCAGGGTCGCCACCGCGCCCCTTGCGAAGAAGGTGAACGAGCCGCCTGCCGAGGCCAGGGCCACGGTGCCGAGCGGGTTGACGTGATCAAGACCGAGGCGCCAGCCCAGCAGTCGTCCGGTGGTGCGCAACTGAATCGGCGTCGGTGGCACGGTCTCGAAGTCGCCGATCATCGCCACGCCCCAGGTGTTCTGGTTGAAGCCGCCGGTGGCGGCGCCCTCGACGGGGCGCGTCATGCCGCCTGCTCGGCCTTCGAAGACCTGGCCGTACTTGTCGACGAGTGCGTTGTAGGCGATGTCGCACCAGCCCAGCGTGCGGGTGTGGTACTCGTAGATCGATCGGACGATGCCTGCCGAGTCCTCCGGCGTGTAGTCGTTGCTGCCTGCCGTGTGGTGCACGACGCCGGCGCGAACTCCGTTGTCGTACACCGTGTCTCCACACCGCATGGACTCATCGGCACCCCACTGACCGCGTCCGATGATGTTGGGCACCTGGCCGGGTGCCGTCACCGCGGCCGGTGGTTCCCACTGCACGTCGACCGGGGCCTGCGGCGGGCTGATCAGGACGGCGTTGAGGTTCTGCGCGAACGGCTGCTCCACGTTGGCGGGTATGTAGCCGAGTCCGGGCTTTGCGGCGCCTGCGGGTGTGGGCCCGGTCGGGGTAACGCCCGTGGGCCGCCGGACGGCGATCTGCACTGCGGTGGTGCGGCCGACGAAGACGGGGTCGGTGCCGGGCGAATGGTCTGTGTTGTCGCCGACGCCGTCGAGTGCCTCGGCCTCGTACCAGGGTCCCCAGGAGCCGTCGGGCTGCTTAGCGCGGACCCGTGCGGACGTGCCGGTCATGTCCTCCGCGGTGAGCGCCACCATGGAGAACGGCGTGTCCTGGTGCACCTCGCGAACGGTCTCGCCGCCGCCGATACCGGTGAGGGGGCGTTCGACGATCATGGGTGTGCTGGCCAGTGGCTGCTCGTCGTGGCCACCGGGCAGCCCATCGAAGGCCCACGGCAACATCACGACGGTTGCCGCCACGGCCGAGAACATCAGCGTTGGCACGTTGCGGCGAGACAGCACGGCCTGATGTTACGTATGGGTCAGGTGTTACCAGAGTTTCGACACGGGTTTCTCTACCCGCCAATGTCAAGCCTCAATCCTGCAACGGCACCGCAGAGCCCACATCAGGCTTCTGCGGTGCCGTTTCGGTACAGGACCTAGGCCGGTGCAGCCGCCGGAATCGCAGCGGCTGCGGCTGCCGGTGCTGCGGCTCCCTGCTGGATGGCTCCGGTGATCATCGGCATCACCATGCCCTTGAGCAGATCGATCGCCTGGCCGGCGCCGAGCGTCTGGGCGGCGCTGCCCAGATCGCCGAGCAAACCGCCGCTGCCGCCGCCGCCGGTGGACGGCAGCCCGAGCGAGGGGTCCCCTCCGAGGATCGGGTAGGTCCCCGACGTCGGGTCGAGCCCGGCGATGGGCGATTCGCCGAGACCCGGCATGCCGGTCGAGGTGGCCGGGGTGGTCAGGCCGGGCACCGCGCCGGTCGGACTGGTCAACAGTGGGTTGGTCAGCGCCGGGTTGGTCAGGCCGGGATCGGCCAGCGACGGCGTGGTCGCCGAGACCGGCGGCACGCTGAGGCCTGGCGCGGTGGCGCCTGGCACGGTGGCGCCAGGAGCGGTGAGCCCTGGGGTGGTCAGGCCCGGTGTCGTGAGCCCTGGGGTGGTCAGGCCCGGTGTCGTGAGCCCGGGAGTGGTGAGGCCGCCAGGCGCGGTCAGGCCAGGAGCCGTCAAACCGGGCGCGGTCAGGCCGGGAGCCGTCAGTCCCGGACTGGTCAGGCCGGGACTGGTCAGGCCGGGAGACGTCAGGGGCGACGTCAACATCGACGACGGTGCGCCGGACCCGGTCAGAAGGCTCGTTGGCATCGGGGGCAGGTTGACGCCGAACTGCGACAGGCCCTGGGACAACGCCCCGAGGAGCTCACTGGGCAGATCGGTGATCAGTGCGGCCTGGACGAACTCGCGGTGTTGCGGTGCGGCATTGGTGCTGCTGGACGCGTCGGAGAGTGCGGCGATTGCTACTGGACTTGCGACGGCCAGGGCGGCGACTGCGCTCATGGCTGTCGAGAGCTTGCGTCGACGTCGGTTCGGCACGGAAGTCTCCATTCCAATCTCTGTACGCAGAAATTTGACTACGTGTGATAGGTGCTCGTGTGGTCGGTCTGTCGGCGGCGACGTACTCGCCTGTTGAGTCCGTCAATACCGACGTGGTCGATGGTACGGATGTGACTAGTGAGTCTGGAGGGACGATGCGGAATCGTGAGCGAATTGCGACCTGCCGCGCCGAGGCCCGCACATTGAGACGGGCCGACGAGGCATTCGGGTGACGCCCCAGGAGTCGGATACCCTTGCTGCCGATGACAGCCCGCTTTGATCTCTTCGTCGTCGGTTCCGGATTCTTCGGTCTGACGATCGCCGAGCGCGTGGCGACGCAGCTCGACAAGCGGGTGCTGGTCGTGGACCGGCGCCCGCACATCGGCGGCAACGCCTACTCCGAAGACGAGCCCAGCACCGGCATCGAAGTGCACAAATACGGCGCCCACCTGTTCCACACCTCCAACAAGCGGGTGTGGGACTACGTGCGGCAGTTCACCGACTTCACCGGCTACCAGCACCGGGTGTTCGCCATGCACGGCGGGCAGGCCTATCAGTTCCCGATGGGGCTCGGCCTGGTGTCGCAGTTCTTCGGCAAGTACTTCACTCCCGATCAGGCCAGGGCACTGATCAAGGAGCAGGCTGCCGAGTTCAAGACCGAAGACGCGCAGAACCTTGAAGAGAAGGCCATCTCGCTGATCGGGCGCCCACTCTACGAGGCGTTCGTCAAGGCGTACACCGCCAAGCAGTGGCAGACCGACCCGAAGGAACTGCCCGCGGGCAACATCACCCGGCTGCCGGTCCGCTACACGTTCGACAACCGGTACTTCAACGACACCTACGAGGGCCTGCCGGTCGACGGCTACACCGCCTGGCTGGAGAAGATGGCCGCCGACGAGCGCATCGAGGTGCGGTTGGGCACCGACTGGTTCGATGTCCGCCAAGAACTCCGCTCGGCTAGCCCGGACGCACCGGTCGTGTACACCGGCCCGCTGGACCGCTACTTCGACTACGCCGAGGGACGGCTGGGCTGGCGCACCCTTGACTTCGAAGTCGAAGTGTTGCCTACCGGGGACTTCCAAGGCACCCCCGTGATGAACTACAACGACGCCGACGTGCCCTACACCCGCATCCACGAATTCCGGCACTTCCACCCGGAGCGCGAGTACCCGACTGACCAGACCGTGATCATGCGGGAGTTCTCGCGGTTCGCCGATGACGAGGATGAGCCCTACTATCCGATCAACACCGAAGCCGACCGCACGCTGCTCGCGGCCTACCGCTCCAGGGCCAGATCAGAGACGGCGTCGGCCAAGGTGCTGTTCGGCGGCCGGCTGGGTACCTACCAGTACCTCGACATGCACATGGCCATCGCCAGCGCGCTGAACATGTACGACAACACGCTGGCGCCGCACCTCATCGATGGTGCGCCGCTTGCCGAAGACGAAAGCAGCCCAGCATGAGTGACATTCCGTTCGGCGCGCTGGACGCCGGGCAGACCCGCGCGGTCAGCCTGCTGTCCCGCGTCATCCTGCCGCGTCCAGGCGAACCCCTTGACGTCCGCAAGCTCTACATCGAGGAGTCGACCACCAACGCGCGGCGTGCGCATGCGCCGACCCGCACCACGCTGGAGATCGGCACCGAGTCGGAAGTATCCTTCGCCACCTACTTCAACGCCTTCCCTGCCAGCTACTGGCGACGCTGGTCGATTCTCGACTCGGTCGTGCTGCGGGTCGAGCTGGTCGGCAGCGCGCGGGTCGACGTCTACCGCTCGAAGGCGACAGGCGCCCGAATCACGGTGGGCGGCAGCGCCGTTTCCAGCGGAGATTCCGGACAGCCCGCCGTGGCCGAGTTCGAGATCGGCATCGACCCGTTCGAGGACGGCGGCTGGATCTGGTTCGACATCACCACCAACTCGGCGGTCACGGTGCACAGCGCCGGCTGGTACGCACCGCAGCCCGCTCCTGGCCGGGCCAACATCGCGTTGGGCATCCCGACCTTCAACCGGCCCTCCGACTGTGTCAGCGCGCTCGCCGCGCTGACGTCGGATCCGTTGGTGGACGAGGTCATCAGTGCGGTGATCGTCACCGACCAGGGCACCAGCAAGGCCAAGGACCATCCCGGGTTCGACGAAGCCGCGTCGGCCCTCGGCAATCGCCTCTCAGTGCACGACCAGCCGAACCTGGGCGGTTCAGGCGGCTATAGCCGGGTGATGTACGAGGCGTTGAAGAACACCGATTGCGAACAGATCCTGTTCATGGACGACGACATCCGCATCGAGCCTGATTCGATCCTGCGGGCGCTCGCGCTGAACCGGTTCGCCAAGGTGCCGACCCTGGTCGGTGGACAGATGCTGAATCTGCAAGAGCCGTCCCATCTTCACGTGATGGGCGAGATGGTCGACCAAGAGAACTTCATGTGGACCGGCGCGGTCAACACCGAGTACGACCACAACTTCGCCAAGTACCCGCTCAGCGACGAAGAGGAGCCCCGCAGCAAGCTCCTGCACCGGCGCATCGACGTCGACTACAACGGCTGGTGGATGTGCATGATCCCGCGGTCGGTGGCCGAGGAACTCGGCCAACCGTTGCCGTTGTTCATCAAGTGGGACGACGCCGACTACGGCCTGCGGGCCGGGGAGCACGGCTATCCGACCGTGACGCTGCCCGGCGCCGCGATCTGGCACATGGCGTGGAGTGACAAGGACGACGCGATCGACTGGCAGGCCTACTTCCACCTGCGCAACCGCTTGGTCGTCGCGGCCATGCACTGGGACGGCAACATCCGTGGCCTGATCGCGAGCCATCTGAAGGCGACGTTGAAACACCTGCTCTGCCTTGAGTATTCGACCGTTGCCATCCAGAACAAGGCAATGGACGACTTCCTGGCCGGGCCCGAGCACATCTTCTCGATCCTCGAGTCCGCGCTACCCGACGTGCGGGCGATGCGCGCACAGTACCCCGACGCGGTCGTGCTGCCGAGTGCGACCGCGCTACCGACGCCGTCCGACAAGCGGTGGCGCAAGAAGGTGAACATCCCCACCAGTCCGGCCGCAATCGCCGTGCGTGTGACCCGCGGGGCACTCCACCAGCTTCGGGCACACGACCCGGAACACCACGCCCGTCCGCAGATCAACGTGGCCACCCAGGACGCCCGGTGGTTCTCGCTCTGCAATGTCGACGGCGTCACCGTCACCACGGCAGATGGACGCGGTGTCGTCTTCCGTCAGCGCGACCGCGCCAAGATGATCGAACTGCTCCGCGAGTCGCTGAAACGCCAAGCGCGCCTTGCCCGCAAGTTCAACCGGATGCGCAAGGTGTACCGCGATGCGTTGCCGGTGCTGTCGAGCAAGCAGAAGTGGGAATCCGTTCTGTTTGCGGCCGCCCCAGAAGCGCGGCGATGAGTACACGCGCGAAGACCCGGCGGCGGCGATGAATCTTGCCACCACGGACACCCCGCGGGGCGAGGACGCGGTACTGGTCGCCGTGCAGCAGGGGATCGCGGACCGGCCGGGAGTGCTGAGCGGCGCCCGCGCCCTTTCGCACTTCGGTGAACACAGCGCCGGCTGGGTGGGTGTCTCGCTGCTGGGCGCCTTGGTTCAGCCGCGGCGCAGGCAGGCGTGGTTGACCGCGGGGGCCGGCGCATTCCTCGCCCACGCCGCCGCGGTGGTGATCAAGCGGGTGGTCAGGCGCGAGCGCCCGCATCACGCTGCGATCGCCGTCAACGTCGGCACGCCGAGCCGGTTGAGCTTCCCGTCTGCGCATGCCACGTCGACCACCGCAGCGTCGATCTTGCTGGCGCGTATCACCGGCCTGCCCCTGCCATGGGTACTGGTGCCGCCGATGGCGTTGTCCCGCTTGGTGCTTGGAGTGCACTACCCGACCGATGTCCTCGTCGGGGTGGCGGTCGGGGCGGTCGTCGCCAAGGCAGTGGGTGCGGTAGCGGACCGGGCTGAAGGAGTGACTCGATGAGCGAGGAAGCCCCGCCGGTTGCCGGTCCACCGAAGAACCTCGCGACCGGCATCATCAAGGCGTTGCGGCCGCGGCAGTGGGTGAAGAACCTGCTGGTGCTCGCCGCGCCGCTATTCGCCCTCGGCGGCGACGTCCATTACGACTACCGTGACGTGCTCATCAAGGTCGGCATCGCCTTCGTCGCGTTCAGCCTGGCCGCCTCGTCGATCTATCTCGTCAACGACGCGCGCGACGTCGAGGCCGACCGGGAGCACCCCACCAAGCGGTTCCGCCCGATCGCCGCTGGCGTGGTGCCCGAGTCGCTGGCGTATGCGCTGGCCGTGGTCCTGGCCGTGGCGTCGCTGGTCATCTCCTGGTTCACCACGCCCAACCTGGCGCTGGTCATCGCGATCTACATCGCCATCCAGTTGGCCTACTGCTTCGGCCTCAAACACCAGGCCGTGCTCGACATCTGCATCGTGTCGTCGGCGTATCTGATTAGGGCAATCGCCGGCGGCGCGGCCGCCGACATCCCACTGTCGCAATGGTTCCTGCTCGTCATGGCGTTCGGGTCGCTGTTCATGGTGGCGGGGAAGCGCTACGCCGAGTTGCAGCTCGCCGAGCGCACCGGCGCCAAGATCCGCAAGTCGCTGGAGAGTTACACCAGCACCTACCTCCGGTTCGTGTGGACGTTGTCGGCCGCCGCGGTGGTGGTCTGCTATGGGTTGTGGGCCTTCGAACGCGACCGCATCACGGACGGATCGTGGTTCGCGGTGTCGATGGTCCCGTTCACCATCGCGATCCTGCGCTATGCCGTGGACGTGGACGGCGGTATAGCCGGCGAGCCCGAGGATATCGCGCTGCGCGACCGCGTGCTGCAGCTGCTGGCCGTGGCGTTGATCGGAACCCTCGGTGCCGCAGTCTTCTTCAACTGATCGGACGAATTCCGCCGCCGCGAGCCGGTGGGCGCACTGGCCGGCGTTCCCCTACGACGTCACGGTCCGGATCAGCCTCTGGCTGAGCGTGCTGGTGGTCGCCGGGCTGTTCGGCTGGGGTGCCTGGCAACGCCGCTGGATCGCCGACGACGGCCTGATCGTCTTGCGGACCGTGCGAAACCTGCTGGCGGGCAACGGCCCCGTGTTCAACGCGGGCGAGCGGGTGGAGGCCAACACCTCGACGGTGTGGAGCTTCCTGGTCACCCTTGGCGCCTGGATCGGTGGCTCGGCGCAACTCGAATACGTCGCGTTGGCGCTCGCGTTGGCGCTCAGCGTGCTCGGCATCGTCTTCGCGATGCTCGGCACCGGCCGGCTGTACGCACCCGGGCTGCGGGGCCGCCGGGCGCTGCTACTGCCTGCCGGGGTGCTGGTCTACATCGCCATCCCACCTGCCCGTGACTTCGCCACCTCCGGGCTCGAAAACGGTTTGGTACTGGCCTATCTCGGTCTGCTCTGGTGGATGATGGTGTGCTGGTCGCAGGCCCTTCGGCTGCCCGCCGTCCCGGCTGTCCCCGGCAGTCCGCCGGTGAAGAACGCGGTGAGCCGGGTCTTCGACGGGTCGCTGGCGTTCGTCGCAGGACTGAGCGTCCTGGTCCGGCCCGAGTTGGCATTGATCGGCGGCCTGGCGCTGGTGATGATGCTCGTCGCCGCGCGCGGTTGGCGCCGGCGGCTGTTGATCGTGGTCGCGGGCGGCTTGTTGCCCGTGGCCTATCAAGTGTTCCGGATGGGCTACTACGGCCTGGTGGTACCCGGCACCGCGATCGCGAAGGACGCGACGGGGTCCAAGTGGCAGCAGGGCTTTCTGTACCTGACCAACTTCGATCAGCCCTACCGGTTGTGGGTGCCGGTGATGCTGCTCGCGGCAATCGGGTTGGTGCTCTTCGCGTCGAGAACGATGCCGTGGTGGACCCGGCACCAAATCCCGCGGGGTTACGGACGACTCGCGCGGTCGATCCAAAGTCCGCCTGCCGTTGTGCTTTTCATGCTCGCCAGTGGGCTGGCGCAGGCGGTCTACTGGGTCCGTCAGGGCGGCGACTTCATGCACGGCAGGGTGCTGCTGACCCCGCTCTTCTGCCTGCTGTTGCCGGTCGCGGTGATCCCCGTCGTGCTGCCCGACGGCACGAGGATGGGCCGGGAGACCGGTTACCTGCTGGCCGGCGCCACCAGCGCGATCTGGTTGGCCGTCATGGGTTGGTCGGCGTGGGCGGCGACTTCGCCGGGGATGGGTTCGGACGCCACCAGGGTCACCTACTCGGGGATCGTCGACGAGCGCCGCTTCTACGCGCAGGCCACCGGTCACGCGCACCCGCTCACCGCCGCCGACTACCTGGACTACCCGCGGATGCGCGCGGTGCTCAGTGCGATCGACAACACGCCAGACGGTGCGCTGCTGCTGCCTTCGGGCAACTACGACCAGTGGGACGTGGTGCCCGCCATACCGCCGCCGCCCCCACCGCCCGGCGCGCCTCCTGTGAAGAAACAGATCGGGCCGCACACGGTGTTCTTCACCAATCTCGGCATGCTTGGCATGAACGTCGGACTCGACGTGCGGGTGATCGACCAGATCGGGCTGGTCAACCCGTTGGCGGCACACACCGCGCGACTGGAGGATGGCCGGATCGGTCACGACAAGAACCTGTTCCCGGACTGGGCCGTGGCCGAGGGCCCGTTCCTGAAGGAGTATCCGTTCATCCCGCCGTACCTCAACGAGGACTGGGTGGCCCAGGCCGAGGTCGCGCTGACCTGCCCGTCGACCGAAGCCATGCTCAACTCGGTGCGCGCACCGATGGGGCCGCGACGGTTCCTGTCGAACTTCCTCCACGCGTGGCAGTTCACCCAGTACCGGATCAATCGCGTGCCGCGCTATGAGCTGGCCCGATGCGGCCTGGAGCCGCCTCCGTCGAAGGGCGCCCCGTACACCGGCCTACCTGCGTCGGGGCCGTGACGGACGTCTCCACGATTTGTTGGGGGGTCGGGTTTTCTGCTTTGGTTGCGCCCTGGGTAACGCTCCAGCCATGTTGAGGCGATAAGCAGTCAGTTGATTCACCGCTTGCCATGAGCTGTGCCACGGACACCGCCGCTCGACGCGGCGCCGGACATACGAAATTGGATGGTAAGAGCAGC